>Ga0067045_1005343_pt1 | contig 10862 bp, 6 predicted proteins | sample TerdegcTABiofilm_FD_59184 | JGI IMG/M metagenome (GOLD analysis project Ga0067045, IMG submission 59184) | Combined Assembly of (Gp0054472, Gp0054536) Wastewater bioreactor microbial communities from Singapore -Terephthalate degrading...
CACTACGATGATACTGAAATCTTTCCCCATGCCTCTGCGGTTTTTCAGGTGTTGAATTATATCCATCAGTTGGGTCTGCACTTCCGGCACCACGATCCAGTCCGCACCGCCCGCCATGCCTCCGTAGAGGGCCACCCAGCCCGATTTGCCTCCCATCACTTCCAGCACCATGACCCGGTGATGAGACGACGCGGTGGTATGGAGTCGATCCACGGCTTCCGCCACGATCTCCACCGCCGAATAAAAACCGACGCAATAGTCATTACATCCCACATCGTTGTCCATGGTGGCGGGGATACCGATGACCGGCATACCCCGTCGGGAAAGCTCATATCCCGTCTGCAGGGTATCCACGCCGCCGACGACTATCAGGGCGCCGATCTGAGTCTCCGTCAGATTCTTTTCTATGGTGGACAGACCCTCGCCGGGATTGGCGCTGGACGTCCCCAGTATGGTTCCCCCCAGGGGCAGAATACCCGATACATCCTTCATTTCAAGTGTTTTATATCTGTTTTCCATTATCCCCTTCCATCCCTGCAGAAATCCCACCACCGGATAGCCGTACTCCATCAGGGCGGTACGCACCACTGCCCGTACCACTGCGTTCATTCCCTGACAGTCCCCCCCGCCGGTTAATATTCCTATTTTCATTTCTGTCTCCTTGTTGGGTTCAGATTAAAAAAACTCCGGCTTATTTTTCTACATTTCCCCTCCTCTTTCCTTCACTTCCCTGCCCCCTTTAATCCATTCGGGGAAGACCTTCAACCGGTAGATTCCTCTTCTGCCCCGATAACCGGTATAAAAGCAGTTCCGGCAACCTTTTTGGCAGGAGCAGTTTTTCTTCTCCAGTCGGGTTATTATAATTGCCTTCAATTGTTGATATAAAAGCACTTTACTTCTTGCTGATTCTTCCAATCGAGATAAAATTTCATTCTCATCATGGGCAAAAGCGGTCAGGATCGCTCTTTTTCCCATACTGGCCCCGTTCAGCAGGGAATTTATGACGTCGGCAACGGCGATGTGGGGATAATCGACGAGTATATTACGAAAATCCTGGTAGTAGGAGGAGGAAATCACCGAGTCAACGGTTTCGCCCCCGGAGGGGATTCTCAGGACGGTATTTTTCCTCTCGTATCCCGGCAGATCCCGGATTATCAGAGAGGAACCGGTTTGAGAAAAAAACTCCGTCATCTTCTCCGCCGCCACTGTCTTACCCGATCCGGACAATCCCGCCACGATTATAAGTCCCGAATCGAAATCCGTCGTTATCCTCTCCCGCAGGACATCCAGTTCCTCCAACGGGGAGAATCGGTTTATATCAGGCACTTTTTTTATGCTTATCCGCTCCCCTCCCTGGTGGGGAAAAAAGGAGATTATATACAGTCCCTTATCTCTTCTTATGGTTCCCGTCTGGGGAATACGGTTTTCCTCCGCCCGAACACCCGCCATGTTTTTGAGTCGGATCAGAACCTCCTCTATCATAAAAGAGGGAATCTCGCCCGTAGAATGACAGAAACCGTCTATATTGAAATTCTTTACATAACCGTCTTTGTCGTTTTCGGTATAAAATCCTTCCGCCCCCGATTCCTCCATGAAGGCGAAGATTTTATCTATTTCCTTCTCCTCCGACTCCATCTCAGGGATTGGGTCTTCCGCTATTCCCCTTACGTCATCAAAAAGAGACTCTCCCTTATCGCGGGCAAGTCCCTTTATGTTATCAATAGCGGGAGGTTGTTCATTCACCTGATTTTCCCGTCGTTTTAACTTCATGATCCCGCCTTTTGCCGTTAACGGATATAGAGCTCCACGGTCTGTTTGAGGTCTTTTCCCCAGGGGATGTCCAGATCCGCTTCCATAACCCATTTGTGTTCCGCCAGTACTCCGTAGTAGGTGGGCTGGCAGTCCTGGGGGATAAGAATGTCGCCGGAGAACTCCTTGGTCTCCCCTTCGTTCATCTGGATGGCTCCGCTGATTTCAAATTCGTCTTCCCTGGTATTGTTATAAAAAGTTTCTTTCTTATTCCGGGTGTGTCCCTGTTCGTCCTGAACGGCGATGTCCAGTTCGCACTTTTCTTGTCCCCGCAGGCGTACCAGCAGTCGTTTCGCTTTAAGTTCCGCCTTGGCCAGCAGTTTGATGGTTATAGGCACCGTTCCGCCGGGAGATGTTTCGGTTTCCGACACATTAAAGGTCATTTCTCCGTATCCGCCGGTAGCCCGGTTAACCAACCCCTTGGCGCCTTTGGCTATAGAATCAAAAAAACCCATACTCTTTCCTCCTCTGTTATTCAAGTCCTGATCGAATACAACATAGTGATTCCAATAAACAACTTCCTCCATGATCCCGTCATTCATGATCCCGTCATCCTGAACTCGTTTCAGGATCTATCTCGGAAGTTTTTATTTAAAACCACAATAACTTTATCGCTTTTTTTATATTTATATTTTTTATCTCCCTATTCCTTCCTAATCCAGGATGAATTTTATCCCTCTTAAAAAGTCGAAGGGGGCAAAAACGGGTATGGGAGAAACTTCCGTAACGGAAAGAGTGGTCATGATGAAAAAAACAAGAAAAGAGATAAAAATACAAATAATAGACAAAGATATTGAGGCACACAAAAAAGGAGGTAAAAACCTGAATGAAAACCGGGGCGAAAAATAAGTGAACAACCCCAACAACAACATCATCAACGCCGCCGCAAAACCGTATCGCAATGCCGGATAATCCCCCCCGGCAAAAGTATAGGTGGTGTTTATACGGGGAAAAAGCCAGACCCAAACATAAGTCAGAACCGGAATCAGAACCTGCAAAAACCCGATAAAAAGAACCTGCCCATAAAAGGGAGACTCCATCCCCGTATCTTTCTCTTCCCCATTCCTGCCGAGTTCTTCCCTTACAACACTGTCCTCTTCATTCCTTCGGGGTTCTTCCTTTTCAATACCGTTTTTTCCATTCCCTCTGTTTTTTCCCTTTTCAACGGCGTTTTCTCTATTTTCAGGGCTTTCTATGGATTCAGTGATTTCGTTGTCATTCATATTTTCATTTCCTCCGGGATTGGAATGGGTTATCATCGCCATTCATTCCATACCGGATTCTTTTTTTCCTCTCTCTTTATCGTCCCCCGGGAACAACCGCATCTTTTTGGGGGTTATACAGGGACATGGAATAAACCGCGTCAAAAAAAGGACTATATACTGACTGTTATCAATACTGGAAAAGAGGTATTTTTTTATGGCTAAGAAAACGGGTGCCAATCTGATTTTGAACGGTGATTTCGAGGTGGGGGTCAACGACTGGAATATGGAGACTTCTCATCACCGGGTGGTTTATCATTGCGGAGATGCTTTTCACGGATGCAGATATTTATCTTTTTTCAACATACCCAACGGTAACAAAAAAAACGGTGAAGGCAGGATATTTCAGGATATAAAAATAAAAAAACTTAAACGGGGAGAGAAATTCAGGCTTATTATGGCTTACAAGGGGGGAGAGAATCGTCCCGGCGTAAAGGGAGCGGTTTATCTGGGCAGTTATAAAAGAGAAGAGGGAGAGGCAAAGGATTTTCTCGCCAACGGGAAAGAGATAGAAACCCTTTCAACGGGATGGGATCGTCTGCAACTGGATATGGAGATTCTGGACCCTTCCCACGATCATCTCAGGGTGGAGATCCGGGTTGAGCCGTCCTTCAACGAAGAAAAACCCAACGCCCTGGACATCGATTACATCCATCTCAACAAACTGGACTGATCTTACTTTCCCCCTCAACCTCCCTGCTGTTTTTTTCTCCGGATTTCCAAATCAAAGATGAAGAAATCTTAATATATAGAGGAACCGGAGGATTTAAAACTAATATTAAATATGTTATCCCGGGTAACCCGATTTACGCAGGGAGGTATATCCTTTGGGTAAGAAAAAGAATAAAAGCAATAATGAAAATAAATCCGATAAAAAGAATAACCAACAGAAACCGATAAAACCCCTTGAAGAGAAGAAGGCGGAGGGGATTTCTGATGATAAGAAACCGATAAAACCCCTTGAAGAGAAGAAGGCGGAGGGAATTTCTGATGATAAGAAACCGATAAAACCCCTTGGAGAGAAGGAGGCGGAGGGGATTTCTGATGATAAGAAACCGATAAAACCCCTTGAAGAGAAGAAGGCGGAGGGGATTTCTGATGATAAGAAACCGATAAAACCCCTTGAAGAGAAGAAGGCGGAGGGAATCCCTGATGAGAAGAAGCCGATAGAACCCCTTGAAGAGAAGGAGGCGGAGGGGAGCCTTGAAGAGGAGAAGCCGTCGGGAGTTCCGGGTTGGTTAAAGTATGTTCCTCTCATGGTGATTCTGGGGGGTGTGTTGTTCAGGATTTTGCTTATGATGCCGGCGGATCCTGTGGGGAGTGAGGCGTTGAGGTCGTGGTTTTTGCAGGTGAAGGAGTTGGTTTATGATCAGCATCTGAGTTTCAGGAGTTTGTATTCCCAGAATGCCACCACTACTTTGCCTCCCTTTTATGCTTATATTTCCTGGTTTTTGATTTTCATATTCAACATATTCCAGATCATGGTCAAGGTGCTGGGACTGGGTTGGGCGACGGATAATGTGTTGTACAGTGTGGTTTTGAAGTTACCGGCTATTTTTGCGGATCTGGGTATAGGTCTTATTCTGTTCTTCTGGGGTAAAAAGACTTTCAACGACAATAACCGGGGAGCGTTGCTGGCGGGGTTATATCTGTGGAATCCGGCGATAATACTGGGAACTCTCAGACGCCCCCAGACTCTTACCATAGCGATATTTTTTATTCTCGTCAGTGTTTTGCTTATGGAGTGCAAGGGGAGATTTCCTCTGTTAAAGGGTGCGTTATCGGGTCTTTTTTTCGCTATGGCGGTTTTGACCTATTTTAACCCTCTTCTGATAATCCCCTTTGTGGTGTGGGTTATTTTCAGAAGTATAGGAAAAAAGGAATTCGTCAGGGGAGGGCTGGCGTTGCTGGTGCTGGCGGTCTCTTTCTTCCTGCTGACGGCTCCCTTCCATGATTTCAGATTCACTCCTCCTGCAGATACTCTGGAATCCCTGATGAGTAACAATCAGAATCCCGATAATTTTTACCCCTTCAAAACCATCTACAGAAACACTTTCGGCTATTACGATTTCAACACCCTTTCCGCCTTTAATATCTGGTCTTTTCAGGGGTTGTGGCAGAAAGACGACGTGGTTTCCATCAGTCTGGGAGGTCTGCAGATAACCCGTTTCGGGCTGGGGCTTTTGCTGTCGATATTCGCCTTGGTGGTGATTCTGGCATTCTATGCTCTCAGAAAGAGGAAAGAAGTCGAGGATTCCCTGGTTTATTTCGTCCTGATATTCCTCCTGCTGTTCACATTCCCCACCCGAGGCAAGGACGAGATCCTGCTGGGGGTTATTCCTCTTCTGACCATGCTGTTTTTTAGCGACTATCGACTCCGGATTGGCTGGTATGTTCTCAGCATCACCTCTCTGGTGAATTTTTACTACAAGGATCATTTCTATCTGGGACTGGATTCGGCCACCACTCTACCCGCCCAGATGATGATGATTGCGGGAATAAATCTGATTATCTTTATAGGTGGACTATGGTATTTCTATAAAACCGCCGATGAGGAATCGATCACTCAGGAGGGGGATAACCTCAAGGCATGGCTCATGGAGAAACTCCCCACCCTGGGGAAATGTCAGGACTGGCTCCTGGTGAGGGAAAATCAGTATCTGCTGATTCTTCTGGCTTTCTCGTTTATTATCCGGATGTGGCGTATCTGGATTCCCGACAGTATCAACTTCGACGAGAAATATTATATCCCCATGGCTTACGAATATTATCTGGGAGTTACCGAGCAGGTTTTCGGAGCATCCCACCCTCCCGTAGCCACTTATCTGATCGGACTGGGCATCGGCTTTTTCGGCAACAACGTCTTCGGCTGGAGGATCGTCAGTTTTTGTTTCAGCCTGGCCATGATTCTCGTCGTTTACTATTTTGCCCGCAGTGTGTTCAAAAATTCCTTCGCCGCCTTGATAGCCGCCTTCCTGCTCTCCTTCGACTTTTTGCACTTCGTCCACTCCCGGTTGGGGATGCTGGATATGTATTCCAGTTTCTTTAATTTATGCAGTTATTATCTGTTTTTCCTTTACGCTGAAAAGGGGAAGGAAAAACATCTCTGGGGACTGGGAGCCACCCTGGCTCTGGGACTTGCCTGTAAATGGACTACCGTATTCACCATAGCAGGTCTCACCTGTCTATTCGGGGCGTCCAAGATTGCGGGATTCATATTTAAAGAGAAGTTCGAATTCGGTCAAAATCTGGCAAAATTCCCCTGGCTCAAGGTTATTGCGGTGTTGCTGTTGATTCCGATTATTTTTCAATATATGGCTTTTCTTCCCCTGTTGGGCAGTATAGACGCCGTAACCATGAAGATTCAGGATCTTTTCAAATATCATGAACTGCTCATCGGCGAGGACAAACTTTCCTCTCCCTGGTGGTCATGGCTCTTTATCATCAACCCCATCCAGTATATCCGGGGACAGGTGGGAAAACCCAAGGTGATCAATATTCCGGGAATGCAGATTGTAAAACTCAAGGAAACCGACGCCGATATTCAGTTTGCCGTAACAGGCATGGGGAATCCGGCGGTCTGGTGGTTCTCCATTCCGGCGTTTTTCGGGTGTCTGTTTATCGCTTACAGAAAAAAAGACTATCGGGCATTATTTATAGCCATGCCGTTTCTCTTCCAGTATCTTCCCTGGGCTTTCGCCAACCGGATAACATATATCTTTTACATGCTGGATATTGTGCCTTACATAAGTCTTGTCATGGCTTACTGCCTGTATAATATATATCTTAAAGGCAAAATAGGCAGATTCATCACTTGGAGTTATCTGGGACTGGTGACGCTCTCCTTCGCCGTGTTCTACCCCCTGTTGTCGGCGTGGAGTCTGCCGGCGGAAATTTATAAACTCTATAAGATTTTCGACTTCTGGAGAATCGAGTAAAAGGACGCTCCTCATCCCCGGTCTGAGTGTAAAAATGTTAACATATTATACATTTACAGGAAGGGGAACAGGCTTTAAAATAGTAATGTATTAAGGAGGGCTTTGGTTAAAAAAATTCCCCTCTGTTCTCATGTTCAGATCTTGTTGATCTGTTTTCTTATACAGGTCTTGTTTAAGGGAAGGCTTGTTATTGAAAGGATGATTTAGATGGATTTTAAAATAAACGGCATGGACCCCACTGTCCGGGGTATGGGACAGGTTACTCCCAAAACACTTAAAAAGAAAGAAAAAACCGGAGTCGAATATAAGGACAGCGTTCAGATCTCCTCCTCTCCGGCGGATAAGGAAGAAAAGGCGGAGGTAAAGGAAACCCCCTCTCCTGTTGTCAAGGAAAAAAGTTCCAAAAGCAGGAGCAAAAAAACCGCGACCCCGGCAGAAGAAAAGAAAGCGACCGGATCTTCCGCAAAAGCCAATCCGGTTACCATTTCCACAGTAGAAGAAAATCAGCCCATAGCGGAGTCCAAACCGGTCAAAACCCACAGCGGGGTAGCGGGAGAATCGGACAAACCCAAAAACGACAAGAGTTTCGTTCCCGGTCCCTCGGCAAAACTGGTGGATGTGAAATCAACCGTCAATAACCTTACCAAACTTGCCCGCTCGGTAAAACTGAAAGAGAACGTTCTTTTAGAAGGCCCTACGGGAGCCGGTAAGACCGCCATGGTCAAATATCTGGCTCACCTGACCCAGAGCAATTTAAGACGGATCAACATGAGCGATATGACCGACATCACCGAGATTATCGGCGGATACAAACCCGTGCCTCCGGAAAAGATCGCCGAGGGTAATAATATAACCAAAGGCGAGGACGGCAAGGAATATATCACCGGCGACGACGGCAAGAAGTACGAATTCAGCCGGGAACGGGGCGGTATCATGTGGGTGGACGGCATCATCGTGGACGCCATGAAAAAAGGACACTGGCTCCTCCTGGACGAGATGAACCTGGCGGATCCCGCTATTTTAGAACGACTCAATTCCCTCCTGGATGACGACCGCTCCCTGGTTCTCACCGAGAAGAATAACGAGATAGTTCAATCTCATCCCAAATTCCAGGTCTTTGCCACCATGAACCCCGCCTCTTATGCAGGAAGAAAACAGTTATCCGACGCCATGTTAAACCGTCTTCACAAGATCTGGATCGAGGGGATGAAACCGGAGGAAATGGTGGAAGTCCTGCGGGATAAGGCAAACCTGCCCGACGAAACCCTGCTGAAGATGTCCATGTTCCACCAGACCATCGCGGATATGGCGGAACACCGGCAGATTGGCAAAAAAGACGGGCCCTATCCCTTCACTTTAAGAGATACCCTGAAATGGATCAAACGGGTCAATACCGCCAGAGAAAAACATCCCGATATGGACGTCAACAAGATTATATGGAAAGAAGCCCGGAATATATATGAAGACCGCTTCATCAACCCGGCAGACCGGGCAGTTATCGAGGATACCCTGAAAATCACCCTGGGCGAAGCCTCCCGTCCCGACACCGAAGGCAAAAAATATATCACCGTGGAAGATAAGGTTATCCACGTAGGCGATGTGGATCTGCCCGTCAACCCCAACGGAGGACAGTTCGTCCCCGGCGTCAAGTCCAAACTGGTGGATGTGGATTCCACTTCGGGAGTTCTTGAACGCATGGGCAAATGTGTCCAGCAGGGCGAGGCGGTTCTCATGGTGGGCCCCACCGCAGCGGGAAAAACCGCCATGGTAAAATATCTGGCACATCTGACCAATAACGATCTAAGAAGATACAACCTGAGTATGCAGACCGATACCACCGAATTCATCGGCGGATATAAGCCGACCGGAGTCCCCGGCGAATACGAGTGGAAAGACGGCATCCTGGTGGACGCCATGCGCAAGGGACACTGGGTGGTCTTAGACGAGATCAACCTGGCGGAACCGGCTATCCTGGAACGGATTAATTCTCTTCTCGACGGCGACAACGCCCTGGTACTGACGGAAAAGGACAGCGAGGTGGTGAAATCTCACCCCAACTTCCGGATCTTCGCCACCATGAACCCCGCCAGCTACGCAGGACGAAAAGAACTCTCCCTTGCCATGAGAAACCGTTTCACCGAAATGTGGACCCCCGGCGTGGAAGACCCCAAGGAACAGATCGAGATCGTGAAAACCTTCGTCCGCAAGGTGGAAGGCTCCGAGGAAAACAATCTGGCAGAAAAAATGGTTAACTTCCAGAATGATCTGGCAGGGAAGATCAAAAACCGGGAAATCGCAGAAAAACAACGGGATAACTTCGTCTATACCCTGCGGAATATCGGCAGGCTGGCGGAGTTTATCAAGGTGTTCTCTCCGGAGGACGGGCTGGAACAGTCCTTTATCAACGGTTGCGACCATATCTACGGCAGTGAAATGAGAGACGAAAAAGACCGGGACGCCATCATCCAACTGGCTCAGCAACACTGGAACCAAACCGCCCAACCCCAGCAACCGACACCGACCGCCCCGTAACCGGATTCCATAGCGGAGGAGAAGAGGTTTTGCCATTCTAACTTCCAACCTCTGATTTCCAACTTCTTTATAGTCAGGGAGTGTTTTTCATGGGATATATTGACAGAATTTCATCCACGACCCCGGATATGGGGCCGGTTCATCATAAAAAAGCCAAAAGTAAAGAGGTATCCGCCTCCATCAATACCACCGACCGGGTTCAGATAGGCAAAGGCAAAAAATCCGTTGCCCAAACACCGGAGCAGAAAACGGAAGAGGTAAAAAGTCCTGAACAGAAGCCGGAAGGGGTTTCGAAGGAAATTGCCGATAAGAAATCCATGTCCTCCGTTGCGGAGCAGAAACCGGCGGTTAATTCCAGTCCTTTCCCTGTGAATATATCCTCGGTGGGAAGCGATCAGGAAGCACCGGCGGAAACAGGGAAGGAGATTCAGGAAACCCTTCACCGGATGAGTTCCATTGCCAGGGCTATCGGCGGGGATTTCAAGGTGGATGTGGAACCCGGTGAACACTGGGCATACCATTTCAACACCAACACCATCACCTATCCTCCCCAGGATCTGATGGATAAACCGGCGGACTATTCCATCGGGGTTATTCTGCATGAGACTTCTCACCGCAAATACTCCAAGTGGCTGGTGGAACCGGAACTGGAAAAGAACGAACCCTTCCTCTTCCTTAATAATGCGGTGGAAGATCCCAGAGTGAATAATATTCTATCCTCCCGTTATGTGGGGGTCAAGGATTTCTTCAAGAAAGTCTATGATACGGATCTGTTCGGCGAGGAGTTCGGCAGCGATGTGCAACAAAGGATGATCGAAGCCCTCAAGAATAACGGCGTCCCCGAAGATGAGGCGAAGGAAATAGTCAGGAATATGGGCGGGGAAAAACAGCAACCTCCCCGGCATATTCAATTCGGTCTGGGCATCATCTATAACTGGTACACCGGCGGCAAGACGGACCCCAAAATAGAAGATCCACTGGTGAAGGAAGCCCTCAAGACCGCCGAACCCATCTATCAGAAAGCCATCGCCCTGCAGAGGGATGTGCTTTCCAAAGACCTGAGTCCCGATGAGATTCATAATCAGGCGCAGAAATCCTACGATATAGTCAAAAATGAACTTTATCCCATCTATCAGAAACTGGTGGAAGAGGATCAAAAGGATCTTGCCAACCAACTGCAGGGAAACCAGGGAAATCAACAGAACCAGCAAAGTCAGGGATCACAGCAGGGACAACAATCGGGCAAACCGTCGGGTTCACAACAGGGACAACAGAGTCAGGGCGGACAGCAGTCGGGTTCACAACAATCTCAAGGGACTCA
>Ga0067045_1032089_pt1 | contig 10861 bp, 3 predicted proteins | sample TerdegcTABiofilm_FD_59184 | JGI IMG/M metagenome (GOLD analysis project Ga0067045, IMG submission 59184) | Combined Assembly of (Gp0054472, Gp0054536) Wastewater bioreactor microbial communities from Singapore -Terephthalate degrading...
AATATGATAGTATGAGACTACAAGCCGAGGGTGTGGAGCAGTTGGCGCTGTTTATCACCGATGAAGCCAGTGCCAGGCAGTGGATCCGCCAAGAACTTAACCCAGAAACTGGGCATGGTCCGCAAACCTACGGAGAACTGCAACCGCGCTTCATGCAAGCAGAACACCATGTTTCGTATGAGGCATTGCCGGAATTATTGGAAATACTGGAACAGAGTTTTATACAGGACGACGAAGGCCGCTGGCACGTGCCCGACCCCAACAGGCAGGCCGATTTGGAACAGCTGCGCAATGCGGCACTGCTGCGCGAGTTCAATGAATATACCCGCACCAGCGGTAAAATGAAGGTCTTTCGCAGTGAAGCGGTGCGCGCGGGTTTTAGCAAGTGCTGGCATGAGCATGATTACCAGACCATCGTGAACATTGCTGAGCGCATCCCGGAAAGGGTGCTGCAGGAGGACGCGAATTTGCTGATGTATTACCAGAATGCCATGCAGCGCATTGGAGAACAACCAAGACAAATGCCTTTGATGTAACGACAAGTTAGAACGGAGGGAAGATGCAAGCGACATTAGAAGGGTGGGAAAAATACCTAAAGCCCTACCTCGGGCATATTCAATTGTTATGCGAAATACCACTAGATACATTTGATGTAGAAAAAATTAGAGGGCTGGTATGTGATTTTATTAAGATTCATGGGATCCATGTCGCCACCCGAAAATTGACTAGTGAATATCCCATGGTATTCATTACATATTTATCTGCATTCTCCGCCATGAATATTGAAGCGAATTATTGGGGAGCACTACAGGCAAATTTAGGGATTCCCCGTCACCCCCATAGCTATGATTGGCATAAATCTTATTTAAAGATTTTAGAAAGACTTCAATTAAAGAGTTTTGAATACACTGGACCATGGGAATATGTAACCACCATTCGAGTTCATGGGGGAATCCCGGCTTATTCACTTCCTGATTTTTTCGAAGGTCTATTAATTCCTTCTATAAAAAGATCAGGATGGCGTGATTTACCCATAGATGAATTCATTGAAAAGGTGAAATCGGGTGAATTTAAATTTTATGGAGATCGCACGGTAATTAATTTTTTCGAGTTGAGCGGTGAGGTGGGAGTGGAGTACCTGCGCGCCTGCCAGCAAATGGTGAAAGATATTCAAGAGAAGGGGAGCTTTGAGCCCACAACCGAGATAAACCTACCCTGGTATGTGGTAGAGGCATATGAAGAGTATCGGCAGAGAGGAGAAGAAGGTAAAACAGGGGAAAGCACACCAAAGGTAATTTTAAATTTTAACGAAAAGAGCATCAACCTGCGGCTACCACAAATCTTCATATCACCAAATTGGGCAGAAAGAGATTTATTTTGGCGAATTAGCCTCGCTGATCAAGGCACGCATTTTGATGTACCCATCCAACTAAAACGCTCGGGTGCGAATGTACTGGCAAGTGAACATTATTATCCAATCAGTGAGCCGGAGAGCGAAATCACTGTTTCTTTGGTGGGCAAATCGAAAAACGAGAGAGGAGAACCCATTTTTCGAAGATGGAGAATTACCCTATTCCCAAAAGATGATCAACCACCCTTAATCGCTTGGCAAAATATCCAGGATGAGCCAACCCTGGTCAGGTGGCGCAATAAAATCCCAGCCGAGCAACTTATCATCCTGCTCCCGAAAGATTGCCAACTAGTGGTTGAAGGGGTGGGTAATTGCGTCGGCCAGTTTGGCAGCCTACCCGATGCGTTTTCGAATTGGAAAATGGAGATGTGGGATCTCTCTGAGGCAAATTACCTGCTGATTCAGAGAGAAAATGAATTTCCCTGGCAACCCATACCTGTTCAAATCAAACGGCCAGAAGTTACATTAGCTAATGCAATACCATGTCGACAGGATAATGACCCTGAGGGCAGCCCGTTATTTGTTCAGCAAATGCCTACACTACACTTTCCGTTTGATGTTGCATTGACAGACCTTTCTAAATGGCGGGTAACCATTAACACGGTAGGTATAGCATTCCCTGAAGTATCCAAGTCTTTTCCATTGGATGATTTTCGTAATTTTCTCACAAACAACGGAAAATACTGCGAATTAAGTTTAGCCAGTATCTTGGGGTCGGAAAGATGTATTGGCACGTATCAAATTGCCATTAAAGGCCCCCATGGTTTCAACCAATTTATCCGGTTTAGAGTTTGGCCAAATTTAAATCTGCTGAATTTCCCTAAAGCGATTGGGGAAATTACCGGTGAAAAAGTTGAGTTTATTTTAACCTCAACTTTAAATTTCCATTGTGAAGTACAGGAAGATGTAAAAGGAGTCTCCATTGAAAAAACTGTAGGCGTGTACAAGGTTTCAGCACCTGCCAACATAGAGCGGATCAATTTATCAATCATCAGTATGCTTGAGAATGGAACACAGATACGTGTGCCTATTTTCCTTGTAATACCGGGAGCTAAATGGCTTTTGGGTGGGATTAAAGACATTACACAGGAGGAACACTGCTGGCAACGAAAGGAAATATCCGTGCCGCTTGGCCTGCTGATTCAAGCCCTTCAACCAAGTTTGCAATTAAAGGTCTATGGCCAAGAAGTGGATTGTGAGAAAAGCCAATTGGTGCTGGTAGATGCAAATCAACCGGAGAATGAAATTCAAATCATCCAACCCAAATGGAATACGTTGGGGAAACAAAACATTTTTTTTGATCTATCCGCAATAAAAAGCACGCTTACGCAATACCCGCAGATATCCATTTTCCGGATTCAAGCGAAGATTCGCTGCCGGGAGACAACGAGTTCTATTTCAATTCCATTAGTAGCATTGAAGAGAGAGCTGCAAATTACGGATGTGGAACTTATTACAGTGGATAAGGAAAATTTACGATATCGCATTGTTTGGAAAGAACCCTATCCATTAGATAATCGAAGGCTGCTGTTGTGGAATGTGTGGAAACCGTGGGCTGATCCAATTGAGATAAAAATCCCAAATGGTGCATGTGGCGCATGTGAATTCATCAGTGGTTATGAGCTCCCCTGCTCTTTTTACCGAGTTGCCTTTTATACCGCATTCCCCTGGGAAGCAGAGAGGACACAGATCCCTAATCAGGGATATATTGACCTAAAACAAATTGATGCGCAATCGAAAATTAAAGAGATACAACAAGCACTTGAAAAACCAAATAGGCAGGAGTTTGATTATCACCTTAGTTTGGCGTGCATTTACCAATCCGAAGAAATTTATGAAAAAGTTCAATCAGAAATCAATTATTGCATGCATAGGATTGAAGAAACATCAATTCCTAAAACAATTAGTTTCTATCATTGGTTGAATAGTATTGACCCTATTTCCCAAAAGGCATTGGCGATGCGGATGCGAAAACCAGAAATGTTAGAAAAACTGTTTCATACTTTTAAGGATGACAATCCAATAAGAAAAAAATACATTGAAATTCTTTCCGAGGTAAAGATTGAGATACAAGATACAAAAATTGCATGGATGCTATTAGAGCATTCCAGAAACCCATTATTGGAATTTCGTAGTATGTGTTGCCTGATTGACCACGAAGAGAAAAATGTGATTCATAAGATGATTGAATGGATTAATATAGGACGCCTGAATCTTGAGGATGCGATCGAAATTATGTGTCGAAAACCCTCATTTTCATTAAAACTACTTGAACAGACTCAGGCAAAAGACTCAACACCTAAGAAGTGTATCTCAAGTATTCTTACTAATTGTGATGAGATTGAAGGATATATTAAGATTGGCTACCGGGTGGTAACTGATTGCGGAATTGGTAGGATAATTGATATCCTTGATTCTGAAAGAAACTCCATTAGTTACTTAAGGGAACCATTCGAGAAAGGTACTTTATTGGTTGATTTACATGAAGATATTGAAAGTGAAAGAGTCGAAATAGATTTGGCTGAAAGAACAATTACTTTTCTTGATGCAGTGCGATTATTTCAATGTACGAAATGCAATCATTTTGTCTCTGGAAAACAGAGCAAGGTTGTCAATGAGCATAATCGGCTGCAACATGAAGGTTTAAGCCCTGCCTTTAGACCCATAACAGGTAATGTCATTCCTTTTCAAGGTGAACTCAAATTTGAAAAGGATGAAGTGGAAAAAGAGTAATCACTACAGTTTGAGGAATAACCATGGCCATACATCCAATACAAACCACGGAAACGATCAAGAAGGATTATTTCAGTTATCTGCAGACTATTAAGCCCTTTAAGGAAAAATGGCTACGAGATGAATTTGCCAGTGCCATCCGTGAGCCAGACATGTTGGTCAAGGGGCCTATCCTTGAAATCTCTCTGCCCTATCAAAAAGGAGTTACCTTATATGAACTGATTAATGAAGGACTACTTTCCAGACGATTTGAAACACTTGATACTGATGAACTACCTTTGGAACGACAACTTTTCCTACATCAGGAAAAAGCGATTCGAAAAATTATTGCTGGCAGAAATGTAGTCATTACCACTGGAACGGGCAGTGGGAAGACAGAAGCATTTCTTGTTCCCATTTTAAATTACCTCATACGTGAAGAAGAGAGTGGAACGCTCGCAAACCCCGGGGTGAGAACGCTTTTACTCTACCCAATGAATGCCCTGGCGAATGACCAAACCAAACGATTGAGGAGGTTGTTAAGGAACTATCCCAAAATCACATTTGGTCGTTATGTGGGAGAGACAGAACATAAAAAGGGTGAAGCGGAAAAGGTTTTTGAATTAAATTATCCTGAAGAACCACGAATAAGTAACGAGCTGCTAAGCCGTGAAGAAATGCAAACAACCCCGCCACACATTCTTTTAACTAATTATGCAATGTTAGAGTACTTATTACTCAGGCCGGAAGATTCACCCTTGTTCGATGGACCAACGGGGAAACATTGGCATTTCATTGTGCTTGATGAGGCACATGTCTATGATGGAGCCAATGCTAATGAAATTGCGATGTTACTGCGCCGGTTGGCGGACCGCATCGTACTTTCTCGATATGGTCGGCTGCAGGCAATTGCTACCAGCGCGACGTTGGGTGGCGGCAGACAGGATTTTCCATTAATTGCTGAATTTGCACAGAATCTATTTAATCTTCCCTTTCAATGGGAAGAAAATAACCCTAAATCTCAGGATGTAGTGGAGGCGGAGAGAATTCCAATCCATGAGTTGGGAGATACTTGGGGTAAAGGCAATGCGGAATTTTATCGAACCCTTAATCAATTTTTGGAAGATGCCAAGAGGAATCAGAGTGTTAATATAGAAGGTTATCAGAAAATCCTTGCTTATTGTCAATCCTCAGAGGTGCCCACTGAGGTGGTGAATATGGCCATTGAGGATGCGAAAAAGGAACCAGATGACCTGACCGCCAGGTTTATTTTCAACATTTTGAAAGGTGATGAGAATGTTCATTCCATTCTTCGAATACTTGAAAAGGAGATGGAAGGAGAAATGGGTAGGAAACGAGCCAATCCATCCCTACTCACCACAATTGCTGAAAAAGTTTTCGTGGATGATGCTCATCGCAACCAGACCATTATCGATTTAATTAATTTAGCAGTATTTGCTAGAACGAATGGTGAAGATTTACCACTTCTACCGGCAAGGTATCACCTTTTTGCCCGTGCACTAGAAGGCGCGTTCATTTGCTTGAATGAGGAAACACATCATAAAAATGATCATGAGGTTAAGAATCGACTCTTTTTAAAGAGACAAAAATATTGTCCCCATTGTGGGAGCCGTGTGTTTGAGATAGCCAACTGTACGCGCTGTGGAACTACTTATCTTATCGGGAATGAAAAGGGAGGAATGAGTTTGGATGAGTCCGAAATTAAGAGTCATCAATTAAACCCTCAATTAAATTACTTGGTTCAATCTAGTGTCTTATATGATTCTTTGGCAGCCAAAGATACCAATTATTACTTGTTAGGAGAGGAATATCATATTGATAACGAAGATGAATTAATCGCTGTTGTTGATGAGGAAAGTAGGCAGGGACCTCCTGAGAACCTTGAAGATAAATTATTATGTCCTAAGTGCGGTCAAATCCAAGAACCAGATAGCCCCAAAAAATGTTCATGCCCTGTAGATTTAATCAAAATCTACAAAGTTGATATTGGCAGGAAGAGTATGCTTGGCCGGTGTGTAAGTTGTTCCACACGCGCCAGCGGCGGTGTAGTATTCCGATTCTTAACTGGTCAAGATGCGCCAGTGTCGATTATCACAGATGCGTTGTACCAAGAACTACCTGCGGACCAGGGAACCAGTGCGGGAAGAAAAATTCTCATGTTCACCGACAGCCGGCAAAATGCAGCATTTTTTGCACCCTATATTGAAAGAGCACATAATAAAATCTTGCGCAGGCAAGTCATATTCAAGACTATTTTGGAGGATGAGGAAGCAAAACAAGGGAATTTTGGGCTTGAAGACCTCTTGCCAAGAGTACAGTTTCAGGTTGATAAAGCAAATTTATTCTCTAGTGCAATTACACCCGACCAGCAAAAAAGGAAAATAGCCGTATGGTTAATGCAAGAATTTTCTCCTCTGGATAGAAGGATTTCTTTGGAAGGTTTAGGGCTTATTCGATTTGCCCCAATATTTCCAAAAGGTTGGGAAGCGCCAGATTTCTTAAGGGCAGAGCCATGGGGTTTTACATTAGAGGAATCAAAGGTACTTATTGTCAATCTTTTAAACACATTAAGGATGCAGGGTGCAATAACTTATTTAATGAGTGATTCCGTTGATCTGATTAGAGATGAAAAAGATGAGTTTGCACCACGACTAAAACAATTTTATTTCCGTCACCAGAAAAGCAATCAAAAGAAAGGCATTTTTAGTTGGTTGCCGTCAGAAGGTTACAGTAATGCACGCCTGGATTATTTAATGAGAATCTTGGAAAAAAGAGGTTATCGAAAAAATGACTCAAATATGGTTGCCTCACAGCTGTTAAATTATTTAGGTTTATACCTAACTGCTGATCAGGAAATTGCTAAACTGTTTTTGCATGTAGAAACCCTTTCACAAGAAGGGGTTTTATATCGAATCAATCACAAATTATGGCATGTATATCCTAAAAATTCCATTGAAGACCGATGGATGATTTGTGATAAGTGTTTAAATATGACTTATGGGGAAATTGACAATACATGTATTATCTATGGCTGTAGTGGAAAATTGGTACACCTAGCAGAATATAGTGATACGATTGAGAATAATATTTATCGCCAAAAATATCAGCGGTCACACGTTGTTCCGATGAGCTCTGAGGAACATACAGCTCAATGGGCGCAACAGAAAGCAGCTGAGATTCAGAATAAATTTATACGGGGTGAAATTAATTTACTGAGCTGTTCCACAACTTTTGAATTGGGCGTGGATATTGGCGAACTGCAAGTGGTGGTATTGAGAAACATGCCACCAACAACTGCAAATTACATTCAAAGAGCAGGCCGAGCGGGACGAAGAACTGATACTGCTGCTTTCGTCACCACTTATGCGCAAAGGCGTTCCCATGACCTGGCTCATTATGACAACCCTGTGCAAATGGTCTCAGGGAAGATCAAACCTCCTAAAGCAACGATTAGTAATGAAAAAATTATTGAACGACATGTACGCTCGGTTGCCTATGCAGCTTTTGCTCGCTGGGCTGATGAGCGACACGGAAAACAATATCACACTGTTGGTGATTTTTTCTTCCCTGATATGCCCCCATCAGGTTGTGAATTATTTAGGGATTATTTACGTGGCCACCCAAAAGAATTAGAAGAGGCACTAGGTAGAATTTTACCAGTGCGAAAAATAATCGATATGGGGATTCAAGATTGGACATGGGTCCACAAATTATGTGATGGACAGAGTGGACTATTGGACAAGGCTGAATCTGATTTGAAAGCCGAAATTAATGCTTTTCAACAATTAGAGAGAGATGCGGCACAAAATGGCCAATATAGAAACGCAGAGAAATATCAGGGAATTATTCGACAGATAAAAAGCAGAGAAATTTTAGGTTATTTAGGTTCACGAAATGTGCTGCCCAAATATGGATTTCCGATTGACGTGGTGGAATTGAAGACGAATCATTTAATTGGGATAAGTAATGCTGCTGATATTGAATTGGATCGAGACTTGAGAATCGCTGTTTCTGAATTTGCCCCTGGTGGTGAAGTGATTGCAGCGAAAAAAGTGTGGCACAGCGGTGGTGTGCGTTTGCTACCTGGGAAACAATTAGAAAGGTTTAATTTTGCTATTTGTCCTCGTTGCCAAAGGTTTCATTATAGTGTAAATGAGCTTAAACCAGTATGTAATTGTGGGCATTCTATTGAGAAGAAACCTGAAGGGGTTTTTATTATTCCAGAAAATGGATTTGTGGCGATTAATAAGGTGGATACTCCTGGGGAAGACCCTCCACAAAGAACGTATGCCTCGGGTGTGTATTTTGCTGATTACCATTTACCCACACAAACGGATTTTGTAATCAAGGAACTGGAAATCGATCCCTCATTGACCTCAACCGATATTCAAACCTATAAAAGAGTATCACCCAATGGATGGCTAGCATTAGTGAATGATGGCTATAGTAGAGGATTTTATTTGTGCAATGTATGTGGGTGGTCAACGCCAATATCTTCAGGACCTGGTGTTGGATTGTTGAGTGAACATAAAGATCCTTTAACTGGCAGGACGTGTGCAAACAGAAATTTTGATCGAGTATGTATTGGACATCATTTTATGACAGATGTACTTGAGATCCAATTGAGAGGGCTAAATCCTTTACTGCAAAATTCTTCTGCGATGATTTCTTTATTATATGCATTGCTAGATGGGGCAAGCGATGCAATAGGCATTCGCAGAAATGATATTGAAGGGACGTTTTATTATCAAGCGTTTGGAGAACCGCTCTCTCTAATTATTTATGATAATGTTCCGGGTGGGGCAGGTCATGTAGAGCGGATTTATTCAAAATTAAGAGAAAGTGCGATATCAGCGTTAGAGAAGGTGCGCGATTGTGAATGCGGTGAGGATACGAGTTGCTATAATTGTCTGCGCAATTATCAAAACCAAAGACATCACGATAAGTTGCAAAGAGGAATGGCAAGAGACATATTAAAAGCTATGCTAGGAAAATAATTCATGCGCAACCAAAACAATTTTTTAATCGGTTTTGACCGTTTTATTGCATTGGAATGGGCAAATCAAGCTTATTACATTGCAAAAAAGGAAATGGGTGATTCTGAAAAAGTAAGGGAAATTAAAGATTACTTATCTAAGTATATCGAAGGTAAAGATTCTATTCGGAAAACATCAAATTTGCTTTCTAGGTTATGGATTAATGCATATCCAAGTGTGACAAAATTGAGAGAAGAAGCCATCATGACAGAGCTCTCCAGTGAAAAAGAGTTAGTGTTATTTCATTGGGGGTTGGCTATCATCATTTTCCCATTTTTTAAAGAAGTAATGAGTCAAATTGGTAATCTTCTATTTGTTCAGGGATCATTTTATGCAAACGACATAGAAACAAGGATGTTAAATATGTATAGCAACATCAGTTCAATTCCAAGAGCTACTACGAGGGTTATTCAAAGTTTAGAATCTTGGCATTTATTATTGAAAAATTCAAATCGAAAATATTATGCTAATGGGAAGATTAATGTTGAGGATCCAAAAAGACTATTATGGATGTTAATGGCGGTTTTATTATCCACCTCATCGAAACGCATTGAATTATCTGAATTATTAAGCCTGAATTACCTTTTCCCATTCCAGCTTGACCCAAGTATAAAGAAAGAAATTTATTTAAATCAAAGATTGGGTATTGAGAGAGATGGAATGAATAAGGAAATTATCGTTCTTAAGTAGATCAGAGTCACTCAGGGGTAAATACCACACATATAGCCACTCCACTCCCAGTCTCCCCCTGCAAGTGGGGAGAGATGGTGGCAGGTTGAAGACCTGCCTTACGACTTTGGAGGAAATCGGCGGGTTACAAGCCCGCCCTACAATTTAGGCGGCGGGGGCGGGCTCGGGCTGGGGAGCGGGGGTCTCGCGCTTGCTGAGGATGAAGCTGCCCTTGTCATCCACGTCCACCCAGATGGTGTCGCCATCTTTGAACTTGCCGGCCAGCAGAGCATCGGAGAGCTGGTCCTCGATCTCGAGCTGGATGACGCGGCGCAGGGGGCGGGCGCCCATCTGCGGGTCGTAGCCCTTCTCAGCCAGTTTATCCAGCGCGGCCTCGGTGGCGAGCAGAGTAATCTCGCGCTCCTTGAGGCGCCCGGCGACCTTATCCAGTTCCAGCTGGGCGATAGCGCGGATGTGCTCGCGGTTGAGGGCGTGGAAGACAATGACGCTGTCGAGCCGGTTGATGAACTCGGGGCGGAAGGACTTCTTGAGGGATTCCATCAGCTTCTTGCGCATCTCCTCGTAGGCGGCCTGCTCATCGGCAGACTGGCTGCGGTCGAGCTTGAAGCCAAAGCCACCCTCGCGGCGGATGACATCGGCGCCGATATTAGAGGTCATCACCAGAATGGCGTTGCGGAAATCCACCTTGTGGCCTTTGGCGTCAGAAAGGACACCCTCCTCCATAATCTGAAGCAGGATGTTGTGCGCCTCGGGGTGTGCCTTCTCAACCTCGTCGAAGACGACGATGGAGTAGGGTCGGCGGCGGATGGCCTCGGTGAGCTGGCCGGCATCTTCATAGCCCACATAACCGGGCGGGGCACCCACCAGGCGGCTAACGGTGTGGCGCTCCATGAACTCAGACATATCCAGCTGGATGAGGGCTTCCTCGCTGCCGAAGAGGAAGCGCGCCAGGGCTTTAGTCAGCTCGGTCTTGCCCACGCCGGTGGGGCCG
>Ga0067045_1032106_pt1 | contig 10861 bp, 9 predicted proteins | sample TerdegcTABiofilm_FD_59184 | JGI IMG/M metagenome (GOLD analysis project Ga0067045, IMG submission 59184) | Combined Assembly of (Gp0054472, Gp0054536) Wastewater bioreactor microbial communities from Singapore -Terephthalate degrading...
CTTTAAAATCTACCAGCATTCCTCTCTGGTCCAACAGCCGGCCTTTAAAGGCAACTTCCACCTGCCAGGTATGGCCATGCAGCCGGGCACATGGACCCATGTAATCTCTAAGCAAGTGTGCCGCTGCAAAACGGGTCCGTATAGTAAGCTCATACATAGCGGTGGAGCCCTCCTTCATACTTAATAACTTCGTTACGACAGGCACCTGCCCCCAATGTTCGTCCCACCGATTTTATTCCGGTACTTCATAACCGGCATCCACTACTGCTTTAATCAGTCCATCCCTGGTTACCTTGCTTGAGTCGTACTGGACCGTTACCATTCCGGAACCCAAATCAACAACGGCTTCTCGCACTCCCGGAGTTTCTTTCAAAGATTTTTCGACTGCAGCTTTACAGTGGCTGCAACTCATCCCTTCCACTTTTAGAGTGACGCGTTCCATCTCTATGGCTCCTTTTCCATATAAATTTTCCCCCATGAACAATTACATAGACAGACGACCGGCCCCAAAATATCTTTCATTGCGTATTATACCCCAATATTATCAGTTGTTTTGCCTTAACATCCATGAGGATGCTAAAAAAAAGGAGGGTCATCTTGAGCGCAAAACCCCGGCAAGTATCCTAAAAGGAAGTAAACGTCCCCCACAACTCCCTTACCTTAAAATCGGCACCCATATTCCGGGCTATCTCACGGCATCTCTCTATGTCAATACCCGGCCACCTGACAACCGATAATATAACTCTGGGAATATATTTTCTACATTGCATAGCAAATTCAAGCAAAGCTGAATATGCTTTTTCACCATACTGCGGCCGGCAAAGAACGACATATTGCCCGGAATCGGCGGCGTTCATGCTTATCGAAACAGCATCAACCAGACCTGCCAACTCCGAAGCAATGTCTCGCCCGTGAATTAGTCCGGCCTGGCCGTTGGTATCTATTCTTATATATGCGCCTTGCCTCTTCAGGAGCCTGGACGCCTCAATCACAAGGTTAGCTCTGATCAACGGCTCTCCGTAGCCGCAAAACACAACCTCCCTGTACTGCCGCGCATCGCCCATAGCTTTCATCAGCTCATCGAGACCGGGTTCTCTTTCCAGCCACAAGTCATAACCCAATCCTTCTTTTGTCCGTCTGATACAAAAAACACAGTCGTTTGTGCACCTGTTGGTTATGTTCAGGTAAATTGAATGACCAATTGTATAAGCAAATACCTTTCCTGCCATTTTCTAATATCTCCTGATGATAAAGAATAAACATGCCTGGACCGACAGTCATATATACCAACAACTAACATAAAAATAATTATAATTACTTTCAGGGGGTGTTGCAATGCCATCTATAAACATGGATAACTTTGAGTTTTCCTTAAGCGCTGGCGCAGTGTTAAAAGGTGTCTTATATGCGTTGGCCGTTTCCCTGCTGTTGAGCACGGGAGCCGGCCTGGTTTATCATTTTTCGTCACTTCCGGAAAATACTCTCCCCTGGTTAGCTGCTGTAATCCTGGCGGCCAGCACCTTCGGCGGCTCCCTTGCCGCAGGCAGGCAGGCCGGAAGTAAGGGGCTTTACCATGGACTGGCCGTAGGACTTTTATTCTTCATCGTCGTCTGGGCCGTTGCAGCATTGTTTGTGCCCGGTCAGGCGGGACTAAATATAATCTGCAAATTACTAATAATAGTACCAGGCGGCGCATTGGGCGGGGTGATCGGAGTAGGGCTTTCTTAAAGACCTGCCAATTTACAAAGCCTGGCCACTCCAGCAAAAACCCCGGCATTGGCAGGCAGAGGATTTTGTTTTAATATAAGCTGAAAGGCAGGCCCCGGCCTGCCCTAAAGTAATACTTAAAAATATAAACTACTGCTTACTTGCAAATCTTCAATAACCACGATCTTAAAAAAGATGGCAACTTCACAAAATATACACGCAAAGCGATCACTCTCCTTCTAAAATTTAACTATTAATATACTATTTCGAAACCTGTTTAAATGTGCTAATTATTTTTGAATCCATTCCGCCAGTTTTTTAAAGATCATGTCAGTTCCACCGCGGATATGGCTTTTCAACGGGAGCGAGCTTAGAAATTGTCTCCCATAGCTTTTACTAATGATCCTCGGGTCCAGGATAACCACACAGCCACGGTCGCTACCGTTGCGGATCAACCGGCCGAAACCCTGCTTGAAACGGATCACCGCCTGGGGAACACTTAACACTCTGAAGCCGTCTCTGTTCCTCCTCGCCAAATCTTCCAGGCGGGCCTCAATAACCGGTACCTTGGGAGACTCAAAAGGCAGCTTGACCATTACCACACAGGTCAATGCCTCCCCCGGCACGTCCACTCCTTCCCAAAAACTCGAAGCACCAAATAACACTGACCTTTCAGTTGCCCTGAATTCTTCTAAAATCCTTGACCTGCTGCCGTCTATGCCGTGACCCAGCAGGCATATATCCATACTTTCCAGTTTAGGCTTCAACCTGTTATATATCTCGCGCAGGGTCCGGTGGGAAGTAAAAAGTACAAGAGTTCTTCCATCAGTTATATTTACCAGCCCGGCAATAACATCTTCAAGTTTTTTCAAATATAGCTCACCGGCAACAGCGCCCTGGACCGGCAGGTCACGATTTATACAGAGCAGCGCCTGGCGTTCATAAATAAAAGGCGAGTCGAAATGAGCCTGGATTAGCTGACCTTCTGAAAGGTGATCCAGTCCCGACCGCTCAATAAAATGGTCGAAAGAACCATTTACAGAAAGCGTTGCTGAAGTGAAGACCACGGTTTTTTTATTCTTAAAAAAGCGGTCGTACAACATTTCCCCCACATTAATAGGAGCCGCCAGCAAGTTGCAATATCTTACCACGCCTCCGGCTAAAAATTCCAACTCCGCCCAGTATACGAAGTCTTCGCCGGCACTTTCCAAAATAAACAGCAGATCGTCAGCTAAAGCCTTTCCGGACTGGGCGATTTGCGAAAGATCGCGTGCTTGTTCAGCCCATTCCTCCGAGGTTATAGACCATAATTCCATTAATTCCACAAGGGACATGGCAGCATCTGTAAGCTGGTATAAGAGCCTGATCAACTCTTTACCGCCTGTAACTAAAGCTGCATATCCGGCGCTGCTGTCCGGAAACCGCAGGGACACGCGCCCGTATTCATGCTCTTCACCGGAGTGCTTATCTGCAACCAGCTTACCCAGTACCTGGAAAAAGAGACGCGCAGCCTCAGCCGTCTCCAACCTGATCTCTTGTGCTGAATTAATCCCTTCACGCCAGCGCACACCATCACCCAGAGGTACGATTTCCGACAGCTTCCCCAGGGTTTTACCGGCCACCCCCAGCCAGCGGCTTATTGAACTCTGGGAAACCTGCCTTCCAAGGTGAGTGGTAGCCGAGTCCTCCAGGTGATGGGCCTCGTCAATGATCAGTGGCCCGTATGCCGGGAGCACCCGGTTTTCTGCCCTGACATCTGAGAACAGCAAGGAATGATTAGTAATAACCAGGTCGGCCTCTTCTGCCGCTCTTCTGGCTCTATGCACAAAGCAGTCCCGCTGGTGGCGGCACCGGGAGCCGAGGCAGCCATCCGCATCCCCACAGATTGTGAGCCAGTACTCCCCTTCACCAGGGGTAATGTTTAATTCAGCGCGGTCTCCAGTTTTAGTTAACGTCAGCCAGGTCAAAACCCGTGCAAAAAACGCCGCTTCGTCCGGCTGGTGCAAGCTCCTTAAAGCGCTGACCCACCGGCGCAGGCAAATATAGTTCTGCCGCCCTTTGGCCAGGGCTACCCGGAACGGTTCTCTGATCACACCGGCTAACACAGGGATGTCTTTAAGCCACAGTTGTTCCTGCAGATTGATGGTGTTGGTAGCTACAAGAACCCTCTCCTTGTTTTTGATGCTCCATAGAACCGCCGGAAGCAGGTAAGCCATCGACTTGCCCACCCCGGTTCCGGCCTCCAGCAACAAATACTTTTCTTCATTTAGAGCCCTGGTGACTTCCCTGATCATCGCTTCTTGCTGGGGACGGTACTCGTATCCGGGGATAGCTTCAGCCAGTGGTCCTTCTTTTCCGACAAGCGAAGCAATACCTTCCGGATCCAGCAATAACCTTTCCCTCCCGTCCATTTGTTCCCGGCGGGCCAGGGACTTGTTTTCTACACCTTCCCTGCGCCAATATGGAGCAGCAGATATTTTCCGGTCAGGGAAAGCTCTCAGCAAATTTTTAATCAGACCTGCAGTAAAAACATGCCAGCTAGAACGAGCCTCGGCCAAAAGGCTGCTTAACTGGACCAAAACACCAAGATCAATTTCCTTTAATTTTTGAATCATGACAGATAACAGGCGCGCTGTAACAATAGCGTCATCCAGGGCCCGGTGACCGGCACCAGTCTCGATACTGAAAATGCTGCACAGGGTACTCAGACGGAAATTGAACGCGTCTGGTACAACAAACCGGGCCAGTTCCAGGGTATCGTAGGAGGGGTTAGGAAAAGGCTGTCCTCTGGCCATAGCCAGGAAGCTCAGGTCAAAGTCGATATTGTGTCCGGCTATTGCGCTCTCACCGATAAAATTCAGTACTTCGGGAAACACTTTGGATAATTCGGGCGCATCTGCTAAATCCTGATCACTAAGGCCAGTCAACCTTTTTATCTTTACCCCAAGCGGCTGCTTGGGGTTTACCAGGGTATGATATTTTTCGGTTATTTCCCCATCTGTAAGCCGCACCAGGCCGATTTCGATAATCTTATCTGTTACAGGATTAAATCCTGTGGTTTCCAAATCACAAATGACAAAACTTCTTTCAACCTTATTCTCAGACAATAGTCTTCACACCCAAACTCTATTGGGCGCCTGGCCCTGTTCAGTATTTTTCTTCAAAGCATAGCAAAAATCCTCTTAGACATACATGCTGCTGACGCGGCACCAGTAGAGGATGAAAATAACTGGGGTAAGGGTAGTTATCTCGAGTGAACGACTTGCGTAGCGCCGGTAACAGCACCTGGCAAAGCGAGGAAGCGAAATTGGGGGCGCGGACAGGATGTCCACGTCAGCCTTCAGCGAGCTAGGACGGCGAGTTAAAGGCGGTCCAATTTCGACCGATTTTTATTACCTTTGTTTTTCAAGGTATCTTTCAGCCGAAACAGCAGCTACAGCCCCGTCTGCCACTGCAGTAACCACCTGGCGCAAAAGCTTCTGGCGCACATCACCCGCCGCGAAAATACCGGGACATGAAGTGAGCATATTTTCGTCGGTAATTATATAACCACTTTCGTTTATCTCGACCAGGTTCTTGACCAGCCCGGAAACAGGCATGTTCCCTACATAGATAAACATACCGTCAACCGGTAGAAAGTTTTTCCTGCCGTCACGGACATCCTTTACCGTCACGGCCTCAACGGTACCGTTCCCGTGAATTTCTTCAACAACACTGTGCCAGATAAAATCGATCTTTGGGTTCTCAAAAGCCTTTTGCTGGACAACTTTCGTAGCCCTCAACTCGCCCCGGCGATGAACAATAAAAACCCTATCCGCAAATTTAGAAAGAAAAATAGCTTCCTCTACAGCAGCATCGCCGCCACCTGCCACCGCAACTTTTTTGCCCCGGAAAAACGGTCCGTCACAGGTGGCACAATATGACACACCACGCCCGGTAAGTTCAGCTTCGCCCTTAACATTCAGACGTTGAGGCTGGACACCTGTGGCAACAATCACCGCACCGGCTGTTATTTCACCGCTATCGGTTTGAATCAAAAATTTGTTTCCTGCCGGTTTCAGACTATGAACATCCGCAACTCTGATTTCCAGGCCAAAACGGCGGGCCTGATTTTCCATCCGGATCACCAACTCGGGCCCACTGATACCGTCAGGAAAACCAGGGTAATTTTCAACAGACTCCGTGTTGACCACAAGGCCACCCGGCATTCCGCGTTCAAGCAGTACAGCGTTGAGAGCCGCTCTTGAAGCATAAATACCTGCAGCAAGACCGGCCGGGCCGCCGCCGACAATTACCAGATCCCTTTGTTCCAAGAAAAGCGCCTCCCAGCAAATAACAGACTTATCCTCAATAATCTTACCCTGCCGGCAAGGATTCCGTCAATAAAATAACCGTAACTCTACTCAAGCATTTCGCGCCCGCAAACAGGAATTATAACGTAGATAGTGAAATATAACATTTAATATTACACAATAGGGAGGTAGTTAACCATGCCGAAAATTCTCGGAATTACTTGTTCTTACCGGCGTTTTGGCAACTCTGACGTTCTGCTGCAGGAAGCATTATTGGGAGCACGAGAGTCAGGTGTAGAAGTCGAGTACTTGCGTCTTTCCGACTTTAACATAAAACCGTGCCGTGGTTGTTTAGCATGTGTTTTTAAAGGAGAGTGCTCTGTCAAAGAAGATGATATGCCAATTTTGTGGGATAAAATGAAAGACTCTGACGGTCTTTTGGTATCTGCACCCACATACGTTTTCAGCCCGGCTGGCTCCGTTAAAATGGTTATAGACAGAGCTTTTATTTGTGCAAAAGACATTGATGAAGTTTTTCAGCGAAACAGGGTAGCAGCTACTATCAGTGTAGCCGGTAACAGCAAATGGAACCCGCTCGGTTTGGAAATATTAAATTTCTTACCACTGGTATTCGGGTACCGTTTAGTAGACTACCTTGAAGCTTATGCCACGGGCCCGGGAGAAGTGCTTCTCAATGAAGAAAACATAAGCGGGGCAAGGCGTCTAGGTTTGGTTGTCGCCGCTGAATTACAGGGAAAAACAAAAAGGAGAGAACCTGCACCGGGGCAGTGCCCGGTATGTTACAGTAAATCATTTCGTCTTGCTGATTCTGGGGAAATGCAGTGCTGTACCTGCGGGGTGAAGGGAAAAGTTTTACTAAAAGGGAATAAATGGAAATTCGAAGTTAATCCGGCCGACTTGTCAAGTCACTTCCACTCATATAAGCATCGCCGGGAACACCTGGATGGATGGATAATACCATCAAAAGACAGATTTCTTGCAAATAGGGAAGCTATTAGAGAGCGCTTGCGTAAGTATAAGGAAATTAAATGGTAGTAAATAACATTATTTTCACCATATTTTACCCCGGGTAATTTATTATTATCAGAAAATTTTTATAAGATATTGTTATGGACAGAAATGTAAATTTAATGATATAATAACTAGAAAAATATGGGAGGAGTCAGGAATGGAAAATAATGATAACCAGGTAATTATCGACAAAGGTGGTTCCGGTACAATTAAAATATCCGAGGACGTTGTAAAAATTATTGCAGGTCTTGCAGCCATCGAGGTAGCGGGGGTAGCCGGAATGAGCGGCGGCATTGCCGGAGGCATAGCCGAAAAACTTGGCCGCAAGAACATGTCTAAGGGGGTTAAAGCTGATGTTGGGGAAAAAGAGGCTACTATTGATATATCTGTAATCGTCGATTATGGAACAAATATCCAGCAGGTCGCTTGTGAAATTCAATCAAAAGTAAAAAATGCTGTTGAGGGCATGACCGGGTTAAAGGTGCTGGGGGTTAACGTTAATGTGCAGGGGGTTTCCTTTGGACCAGATAATAAAGAATAGTAGCCCCATCCAAAATTTTACATATAAATAATCATCTTTTAATTACCTTTCCATTTCTCGTGAAAAACAACTTCGTCCATCGCTTTTCTAGGGCGGGGTTCCGGAGCCTGGACGGGATAGCCGAGAGGTGTCAATCCGACAACACGCCATTCTGACGGTATTTCTAAATTAGATTTTACAATATCTTCATCAAATACACCAACCCAGCAAGTACCCAGCCCCTCGGCACAGGCAGCAAGAATCAAGTGTTCCATAGCAATTCCCGCGTCTACAAGATAGTAGTAGCGGTCCCCCATTATACCCGACGCCCGGGGGTCGGCACAAAGAACAATTGTTACCGGCGCGGTGGAAATAGCTTTTTTAGCAGGGTTAGTATCGGGAATAGCTGCTAAAATACCGGCTTTACCTTCCCCACTGCTTACTATAATAAACCGCCAGCACTGAAGATTTTTCCATGAGGGGGCCAGGCGGGCCGCTTCTAGTACCCGCTTCAAGATATCCTCCCCGACAGGGTTTGGTTTATAGCTCCGGACACTCCTCCTGGCTTTTACCAGTTCATAAAAGTCCATCTTAAAACCTCCCATTAAATCAAAAATATTGAAGGAATATCACCGTTAAGGTAATATTCCTCATACTTACTTATGTACCATATAACACACTAAAAAACAACACATAACCAGAACAAAATTCCCTCTCGGTTTTGCCTGAACACCAACCACCTTCACCTTATAATTCCAGCCTCTTCAACTCAAAGTTTTGCGCTATAATTTATAAACCAGATTTTCAGGCAATTCTCTGGGCTGAAAGGTGCTTATTCATAGCTTCCTGAAATAAATGAATATATTCCACCCCGGAGCGCGCCCATGAGAAGTCCATCTCCATAGCATTTTTAACCAGCCTTTGCCAATCTTCCGGTTTTTCCCGGTAAAGCTGCAGTGCCCTGTTGATGGCGTTCAGCAACATCATTCCGGAATAATCGTAAAAACCAAAACCGTTGCCTGAACCGGTTGCCGGGTTGTAGTCGCTTACAGTGTCAGCCAGCCCACCGGTAAGACGCACCACAGGAATGGTTCCATACCTGAGGCTGATTAACTGCCCAAGGCCACAGGGCTCGAAACGAGAAGGCATGAGAAAAATATCTGCTCCGGCATAAATCCGCTGGGCCAGAATAGCGTTAAACCCGATATACAGACCTATTTTTTCCGGGTAGCGAGCCCTGATATTTTCAAACAACTTTTCATAGTAGCGATCCCCGCTGCCTAAAACAATAAGCTGGATATCATCACGCATCAACTCATCAATAATCTCTGCTATTAAATCCAGCCCCTTTTGATCTACCAGACGGGAGATCAGGCCGATTACTGGAAGATCCCGTACGGGGAGTCCCAATTCTCTTTGCAGGGCAAATTTGTTCTCCTTTTTATTTATCACATTAAACTGGTCATAATTGCGGTAAATCCGCGGGTCGGTCCGTGGATTGAATTCGTGATAATTTATACCGTTTACAATCCCGTATAAGTCCGCCGAGCGTTTGCGCAGCAGGCCATCCATCCGCTCACCCATCTCCTGGTGCTGGATCTCCACTGCGTAAGTGCGGCTTACGGTACTTATAACATCAGCGTATACTATTCCAGCCTTCATAAAGCTGATCATACCATAGAACTCCAGCCGCTCCGGGTGGAAATACTCTTCCCCCAAACCGAGGACCTTAAGCACATCCTTAGGGAAATTTCCTTGGTACTGGAGGTTGTGAATGGTAAAAACAGTGGCAATACGGTTATAAAAATTGTTTTGTAGATAGTGTGTTTTTAAGAACAAAGGGATTGGGCCGCTCTGCCAGTCATTACAATGAATAACATCAGGCTGCCATTCCAGCTTCGGGAGCATTTCCAGCACCGTGCGGCAGAAAAAGGCAAAGCGTTCTGCCTCATCATCAAACATGTACATGCGGTCACGGTAAAAATAATGATAGTTATCCACCATGTATACCGGAATTGTCTTGCGTTCACCTTGGTAATGTGCCTCAATGGAGCTTTCCCTGATTATTGCCGTTTCAAAACGGTCTTTAAAAGGAACCGGAAAATCCATGCGGTAAACGCTGCCTTCAATTTGCTTGTAGCGTGGCATAACTATCCGGACATCATTGCCCATGTTATCATTCCCAACAGTTGCCAGAGCCTTCGGCAGTGAGCCGGCAACATCAGCCAAACCGCCTGTTTTCGCAAAGGGAACTACTTCTGACGAAACAAGAAGTATTTTCAAGGGTCGATCAAACATAATCATGCACCTCTTTTACCGGCCTCTCTTGTACAAGGAAAGTACTCCTTTACCTCTCTAAGGGCCTGCGCAGCTATTTCAGGTGAAGTCGGATTAATAAAATATCCTGTACCCAGTTCAAAGCCAGCCATAATGGTTAGGCGAGGCAATATCTCAAGATGCCAGTGGTAATGCCGTTCCTCTTGCATGTTAACAGGTGCCGTATGAAGGACCATATTATATGGTATATTTCTAATCAATACCGCAATTTTACGGAGAGTCGTCCGCAGAACTCCGGCCAGATCACGTACCGCCTCCTCACGGATTTGACCGAAGTCATGCTGGTGTTCCTTTGGCACAATCCAGGTTTCAAAAGGAAATCGGGAGGCAAAGGGGCAAAAGCTCAAGAAGTGGCTGCTTTCTATAATAACCCGCTCCTGTTCCGCAATCTCCTGATTGATCATGTCACAAAACCCACACGACCCACGCCGTGATAAATATTCCCGCGAGCCATCCATCTCCTCCTTGACATCAATTGGAACCATTGGTATGGCTATCAGTTGAGAATGAGTATGTTCTAGAGAAGCACCGGCCACCGGACCGGTGTTTTTAAAGATCTGGATATACTTCAGTCGAGAATCTTTCCTCAAATCCAGAGAGCGCTCCCGCCACGCCCAAATCACTTCCTCCACCTGTTTTTCTGTTTGGGTATCCAGGCTGGGCTCATGTCTGGTGGATTCCACAATTACTTCGTGAGCACCGATTCCATTCATAGTCAGGTAAATCCCCTGCTGCTGCAAAAAAGGCTCTCCTTCAATTCTGACAGCAGGGAATTTATTAGGAACCACTCTGACCCACCACCCCGGAGCATCTTTTGGGGTGCCCGGTTCCCGGTAGGCGATGATTTCAGGCGGCGTCAGTTTTTCCTTTCCCTCACACAGTGGGCATTCCTGAGCATTTTTCCCTTCTGATATTTCCTTGTAGTCATTGGGGCGTTTCCCGCGCTCGGTGGAAATAATTACCCAACGGTCAA
>Ga0067045_1032107_pt1 | contig 10857 bp, 9 predicted proteins | sample TerdegcTABiofilm_FD_59184 | JGI IMG/M metagenome (GOLD analysis project Ga0067045, IMG submission 59184) | Combined Assembly of (Gp0054472, Gp0054536) Wastewater bioreactor microbial communities from Singapore -Terephthalate degrading...
TGCTGCATTTTCTGCGGGCTGACCTTCTTGACGTGCCACAAGTCCGGCACGTTGTTGGGGCCGAAGAAACGATGGGCGGCCCCTTCACGCCAGCAGTAGAAACACCATTCGTGCGCGCCCATGTAATCCCCTATGGGTACGCGTGTGGAACTGGAGCGGAAGGCTTGTTCCAAGTCGGCGGCGATGAAGATGACGCCTGTCTTCGTCTCGGGGTCAATCTCGATGCGCTGGACGAACGCCGCCACCAACTGGCGGTCCTTCAGGTCAACGCTGGTGCGGGTGGCCAACGCGTCCAGCTGTGCGAACTGCTCCATCGCCCAGGCCCGAAGCTCCTGCTCCGACAAGGCCGGCTCGGTGGACACGTCCGCCGGTTTCAGGCGAGCTTGAAGCGTATCCCGCCGGGCCTTCAGTTCGGCCAGCGTCGGGCGTAGTTCGTCCAGGCCGTCAAACGCCGGATCGGCCAGCATGGCCACCATGGCCTTGATCTTGCGGTTGACGGCTTCCAGTTCCCGCTCGGCATCGCGGGGCGGGTTCGGCCTTCGCTTAGGGGCCAGCACCGCCTTGACGAACCGCTCGATGGCCTGCTCGGCGGACTCGTGCTCGGCCAAAAGCAGCCGCTTGATGGTGCCCACCACGAAGGCGTCCAGGGCCGGGCCTGGCAGGCTCACCAGCCGGCACACGCCTTTGCCGTAGCGGTGATAGCCCGAGCAGGTGTAATAGCGGTAGCCTTCGCCCGTCGGCCCGGGCCAGCGGCGGTCGCGGAGGGTGGTGAACGAGTGCCCGCAGCGCTTGCACACCAGCAGATTCGCCAAAAGCGTCCGCTTGGTGGGCCGGGCCTTGCCCGCGTCGGCCCGCCGCTTGGCCACCGCCCGCTGGGCGGCGTGCCACGTCTCGGGGCTCACCAGCGGCTCATGCACGTTCTCGGAGATAATCCAGTCCGATTCGGCATTGGCGTGCCAGCCCTTCTGCTTCTTGGGCCGCAGCGCGCCGTTACCGTCCAGGCCGAAGAGCGAACCCATCGTGTGCTTGTTCCAGCAGATGGCCCCGCGGTAAACGGGGTTGCGTATCAGCTTGGCTAGGCGGGACGTGTTCCACTTCTGGCCCGTGGGCGACGGGATGCCTTCGCCGTTGAGCAATTGGGCGACGGAGTGGAAACCGTAGCCCTGCACGCACAGTTCGTAGATGCGGCGTACCACCGCCACACGCTCGGCGGTACTGGGTACGAAGCGGATGATGTCGCTCTTGGCCTTCTTGATGGCCACGCCCGGCTCGATGACCCGCAGGAGCTTGCCGTCGGGACCGAACTCCTGCTTGCTGCCGTCGGCCATCCACCGCAGGGTACGCAGGACCTTCCCGTCGGCTGTGCGGTGCTGCTTGTCGTAGCCATAGGGGGCCACGCCGCCGGGGGCGCTGCGGCGCACGCGGATGTTGCTGATCTGCCCCCGGATGCTATCGCGGGCCAGCTTGACGCTGTACTGCCGGGCCTGCCAGGACTTCACCCCCTGGATGAGTTCCCCTTCGTCGCCTTCGGGGATGGCGTCGGCCGGAAATAATACGTCCACGCCGGCCAGTTTCAGGCGGTGCAGGTAGTAACCCGTCTCGTTGGTGCCGCCTCGCGAGAAGCGGCTCATGTCGTAGCAGAGGATGCAGTCGAAGTCGCGGCCATTCTCAGCCGCTTCGATCATCCGCTCGAAGGCGTCCCGGCCCCGAGCGCTGGTGCCCGAGATGGCGTCGTCGACGTACCACCGCAGGATGCGGTAGCCGTGCTCGCTGGCCCAATGCTCGACGAACGCCTGCTGGTCCGGGATGGAACGCTCCTGAAGGTCCGTGGAACGCCGGGCGTAGCCCACGGCGGGAATCGTGTGCTTGGTAGCCATGCGTGTGTGCTCCTGGGAAAGCACCGCACCCCGCCGGGCGCTTGCGGCCTGGCGGGGCGGGTGGCGATGGTGGCTGGTTACGAATCGCTGCCTTCCAGGAAGGCGACGACCTGGGAAAGCATCTCGTTGACGTGGCCCATACTGCCCACGTGGGACCAGTCGATGGGGTGCTCGTCGTCGCCTGGGGCGGGCGTGTCCGAAAGCAGCTCGCCGATGCAGGCCAGCAGTTCCCGGGCCCGCTCATGGGCCTTCACGTAGGCGGCTTCGGCTTCCAAATCGGGCTTCGTCATGGGCGCGCCTCCTACTTCGTGGCCGCCAGGGCGAACGTACCCCGGCCGGTTTTGACGAAGCGGGCGTCCTTGCCCTTGCGGATGTCGCGGATGATGGAAGCGTAGAGCGTGGCCACGGGCGTCTTGCCGGCGGGGCTTGTCCAGTAGCCCTTGGCCTGCATCGCTTCGACCATCGCCTTGGCCGTCATGGGCTCGCCCGCTTCAGCCAGCACGCGGATGGCGGCCTCAATCTGGCTGAGCCTCTTGGTGGGCTTGTCGCCGGCAGGCTTGGCTGGAGCGGGCTTCTTGGCCTTCGGGGCCTTGGGCTTGCCAGCGGCCGGCTTGGGGGCCTTCTTGGTGGTGGTAGCCATCGTCCTGTCCTTTCGCATCAAGCGGTTGCGTTTGTGGGCCGCCACGGCGGCGGCCCCAGCAGGACAGTCAGTTACCTCGCGGGTGGGGAAAGCTCAAGCCAATTCCGCCCCGGACTGGCCAGATTCTTCCGGGGCCGGATGGTGCTCATCCGTTCCGCTTTCCCACGGGCACCGGCCGGCCCGGATGTCGGCTTCCAGCCGCTGGAAGAACCGCCACTGCCACAAGGGGACCATCACCACGTCCTGGGCCTTGTAACGCTGGATGACGATGGGCTCGCCCGTGCGGGCCACCTGCTGGTAGGCCCAGCCCAGGCAGTCCCGCAAGTGGGTGATGCGCAGCACGTGCTCGTCGCGTTGGGACATGTACAAGAAAGAAATTGTGCTTAGGTTCGGCCCCGTTCCCGCACGCCTCTTCCGGGGGGGTTTCTCTCGGGAAGTACCTACGCATCACACCTCGCTGCTTCCCTTGGCCATCCGTGTCTGCGTGTGTATGCGCTGCGCACACAGCCCACCCCCGGTGCGCGTTCGCGCGCACCGGGGGGGTGTGGGGGGGTGCGCGCGCACACACAGCCGTCACGCAGGCGGCCCAGGCTGAGCCGCCGTGGCGAATCTCACCGGTTGGTTGGCCCCGAACCGCCAGCGGTGAATCATCCCCTGCGACTCGGCCTGCTTGAGCAGTTTGCCCGCCTGCCGCTCCGACAGCCCGGCACTGGTGGCCGCCCGCAGGATGGCCGCCATCGGGGCCGGCGTTTCGCTCACGAACGCCTGGGCGAAGCGTCCCGCGTCCCACGCGGGTTCCGCGACCTTCGCAGCCTCGCCCGCCTTGCCCCGCCGTCGCGGCCGTTCGGTGCGGAGGGCGGCCGGGTCGAGCGAATCGTCGGGGGTCCAGACGGGGAACGTCCACCGCAGCACACGCGGTGCGATGGGGGGCCAGGAACGCATCGCCGCGTCCAGCACGACGCAATCCGGCTCTTCGTGGGGGCGCAGGACGAGATGCGTGTCTGTGGCCCGCGACTGGGCGCCGGCCCCGGCCCCCACGTCCGTCACCGATTTGCCCGCTTGGCTTCCCTTGGTGCTGTGATGCACCAGGACGAACGCACAGCCCAGGCACGCGGCGTAACCGTCCAGGTGGTTGTAGAGCTGCGCCATCGTGCCATTGTCGTTCTCGTCCATGTCCTGCGGCATGAACCGATAGAACGCATCCAGCACGATGAGCTTGAACCGCCCCGGCGCCAGGTGTTGAAAGCATGTGGCCATCCCGAAGATGTCCTTCAACCCGCCCCGCACGCTGGCCACGCATACCCGCTCGCCGACGGCCTCCAGCGGGATGCCCCTGGCCTCCATCACCTTCGGGATGCGGTGCGCCGTCGTTTCCCAATGCAGTTCGTTGTCGATGATGAGCACATCGCCCGGTTCGCAGTCGAACGTCCCCAGCCACTGCCGCCCCGCGGCCACCGCCAGGGCCAGGTCGAGCACAAGCCATGATTTGCCCGTCTTCGGGCTGGCGATGACGTTCATCGTTTCCCCTTCCCGTAGCAGGCCGTGAATGACCGGCCGTCGCAGGTGGGGATGTTCGTTCAACAGTCGCCGAACGCTCTTGGTCGGCAGCGCCGGTGGGACATCGCCGCCGCAGGGTTTTTCGGCTTCCCGCAACTGCTCAAGTAGCAGACGCTGCACGTCCGGGATGCACTTCCAGGGCACCGGCGGAGGCGAGATTCCGGCCGGGTCGATTGGCGCATCGGCCCACTGCTGCACCTTCTCGTTCCACGGCTTCAGCACGAGCGGGCCGATGGCCTCGTCAGGGATGCCCTGCTCGGACAGTTCCTCCCAGCATTGCAGCGCCTGCTCGCACGCCTGGACCTTGCCGCGTGCCAGGGCCGCATCAACCTCATGGCCGGCGCGGTAGACGATCTGCTCGGAGTCCATTCCGGGGCGGCCGAACAGTTCGGACGACGGAACGAGCATTTCGTTTCGCCGGCGGACCTCGCGCCGCGCGCGCCAAAGCGATTCGCGCAGGTCCTCCGGCGGATGCTTCCACGACGTGGCCGCCCTAGCCACGCTGCGGAAACCATCGCGGTACGCCCGCTCCGCTTTCTCAAGAAGCGGCGTGCTCGGCAAGTCCGGGCCGTCGTTGTAGTGCGGCACCGTGTCAGCCGGCAGCACAAGCGTGCTCATGCACCTCCCCCCGGCTGTCCGGTTGCTGTCGCTCCCATCGAGCCAGAAGCCAGGCCAGCAGGGCCGCCACGCGGTCTTCCTTCCGCCCTGGCCCGCAGAAGCCAACCGAGAACTCGAACTGCCCAATCCGCTTTATCAAGGCGTCCAAGAAGCGACTCTCCCCATCCGTGGAAGAAAAAAAGAAGGGGGACGCGGCCAAGCAAGCCAACTCCGCGTCCCCCAAGGGCAAGCTCACGCCTCGCCCTTCGCCTTATAGGCCGCCCGATAGTCGCCCAGGGCGCAGCCGAAATCGAAATACACCCGCCAGTGGGCGGCCAGCACGTTCGGGTCCGCGTCGAACCCGAAGAACTCCACCGTGGGCGTCTGCTTGCCTTGCAAGAACGCCACGATCACCGCCGCATCCTGCGGCCCGGCGAACAGATACCAGGCCTTGGCGCTGGTTCCAGTGAACCGCAGGCTGTTGGACAACCGGGGCTCGACTTCCAGCGACACCACGTTCTTCAGCGCGTTGCCCGTCGGCAGGTCGCTATTGGCCCGCTGGATGAAGTCCGACGTGAGAAGCTCCTTGGCCGTCTGCGTCAGCTCCGGCGGCACCAACAGCACCTTGGGCCGGATGTCCAAGTCCCGGCCCTCGTCGTCCCGCTGGCTCATCATCTTCGTGATGCCCGCGTCCAAAGCGGCCAGGCTCAACGCCGTGTCGGCCCCCGTGGCGTAGTTGCCGTGCCCGGCCGAGAAGAAGTCGCCCTCGCCCGCCAAGAGCACCCGGTACACCAGGTCGCTGACGGCCCGCATGGCCGAGCGCCCCAGCGAGCGGGCCGTGTCTTCGAACAGGCTCAGGTCGTCATTGATGATGTCCCGCCGGTCGATGCCGATGACCTTGCCGAAGGTGTCCACCTGGAACTGGTAGGTCGCCTCTTTGATGGAACCGTACTTCAGTTCGCCCCCAGGGGCCACCTGCTCGAGTTCGCCCGTCTGCGTCGGGCGGATGCCGGTGTGCTGCTTGAAGTCCGCAGCCGACTTGGTGGCCGCGAACGCACGCCAGGTGGCGGGCGATTCGCTGTAGGACTCCAAGAGCAGCTTGTTGGCCGCATCGCCCAGGGCTACAGGCAGGCTCAGGGTGCTCAAGGCCGCTCGAATCATGCCGTCGCGTCCGTGCGGGGCATCCACGCCTGCCAGTTCCAGGGCCGCCCGGCAGATGTCCACCAGGCTCGTGGCCCGCAAGTCGCGGGCGCGCTGGGCCGCCTCGGCCCCCAGGTGCTTCTCGGCCAGACGCTCGCAGCCCATGTGGGCCAGGATGGCGGCCGTAAGCACCGCCTGCGTCGGCGACTCGTGGCGGCCATAGATGCCCGAAACCGCCGGCCGGGATGCCCGCAACACTTCCAGCCTCGTCCGCTCCGCGTCCCAGCCCTCCTCGATGGCCTGCGCCTCGAGCTTGCCGAACCGCCCGCCGCAAATCTCCCGGATGCCCGCGATTCGCTTCGACTCAGCCACGGCGGCCGCGCGAATCTCCTCGGCCGTCAGCAGATTGCCTTCTTCTCCGTTCACATCCTTCTCCTTCGCCTTGGCGGCGATGGCCACCGACGTGCTCGCGTCGGCGGCAATCGCCACGATGCTCACTTCCTTGAGAACCGAACGCCGCACCAGCGTGTACCCGCTGGCCGGGCCTTCCACCGTGCGCCCGTTGATCGCAAGCGGCTCCTTCACCCGCACCTGCTCGCTGGGAAGCACGCCCACCGATGCCTGGAAGCGGTAGCCGCTGCGGGCAAGCTCCAGAATCTGCCGGGCTGCTTCGGTGGCGGGGGCCAGCGTGCCTTCCACCAGGAGCTTGCCGCCGGCGACGCTCGCACGCCCGTGCCCCACGATGCCCCGCAAGCTCGCGTCGTGGTCCGCCAGGATGCTGACCTGCTCGCCGGGCAGGTCCATACCCGCCAAGTCGATGACCACCGGGCCCCAGCCGGGCACGCTCATCAGGCCGCCGGTGTAGGCCACGATGCGCACCCGCGGCGGCCTGTCGCCTGCGGCCTGAATCTCGACTTGGCCGGGGGCCAAAAGCAGTTGCTCCATCATGAATCCTCCCGGTCAGGCGCATCAGGAAAAGGCCGGAACCCGGCCGCCCGCAGTTTCGGGGCCAATAGCCGCAGACGGTAGCGGACCGTGCCCTCCGAGAGCCCGAGCCGCCGAGCCGCCTCGCTCACGTTGCCCCCGCACTCGATGACCAGCCGACACAGGGCCTTGCTCTCCTCGTTGTCGATGAACTCGAGAATGTCGTCCGCCGTCGACGACTTGCTCAAAAGCTCCACTCGCCGATTGATGCTCCTCTTCTCCGCCGCGGGCGAACCCCGGCTCAGTTCGACGGGCAGTTCGTCTTCCGGCGTCTCGTCTTCCTGCTCCTTGCCTGCCGTCTTCCGCCAAGGCGGCTGCTCAAAGCGGTCGGCCCGCTTCTTCTCGCGGGCCACGTACTTCAGCACGATCCGCTGGACGACGGTGTGGATGAGCGTCTTCTCCGAAGCCCCTTTGGACGGATCGTACTTGGGCGGCTTGCGGATCAGGTTCAGCATCACATCCTGTACCACGTCGTCCCGATCTATCCACTTCGGGCAGCGCCTACCGGCTTCCTGAAGGGCACACGCCTTGGCGAACTCGAGCAGGTCGGGGGTGAGTTGCAGTTCGTGCTTCTCATCCACGCTCACACCTCCTGCCCCCGCTCGAGCCGCTCGCGGATGTCCTCGCACAGGGTGAAGGAAATCACGGCGGGCCGGTCATCCCGCGGCGGTACCCGGTGCATGACGAAGTACTGGTCGTCGGCCGGAATGCGACGCCCGTACTTCTGCGATTCCCGCTCGGCCGCCGCGCAGAGCGCCCGCAGGAAATCGGCGTAGCCGCAGCCAAGCGTTTGGCACATCGCAGCGTAGGGGGTGAAGATCTCGGCGTCCTCGAAGTAGTCGGCCGCCAGGTCCACATCCGCCCGCATCCACGCGTCCGGCTGCGAAGGCCGCACGACGCCGTTTTCCACCAAGAGTTCCAGCATCTGCGGCTTGCAGTCGTAGCCCCGCGAGCGGAGATGGTTGGCCGCCTGGGCCGTCGTCATGGGGAACATCCAAGATTCGGCCGGCTCGTCGTCCTCTGGCAGCGGTTCGAACACCGGACTCTTGCCAGGTTCAGACTTTAGAAAGCCCACCCCTTTGAGCCGGGGTTCCTGCTTCAGCTCGACGTACTCGTCGAAGGTCAACGCAATCCTCATGGTTCATCCTCTCAAGGCAACAGGTATCACCACAGCCAAGCGCGGGGCTCGGCCCTTCTATCCATTTATTTCCCGAAGGGGCCCCGATTCGTAAACGCCAAGACGAGGGTGTTCGTAAGCTGCTTTCCGCCAATAAGTTACATCGCAGCGAGCGTAGCCCGGCAACCATCGCCACCCGCTGAGCATCCCCCAGCGGGCCGCCCGGAGGTTGCCCGCTAGCCCTGCCCCGCTAGCCGCTCTACAATCCCGCGTCCCTCGGCCTCCTAGGCGGACAAGTGGGCTTTTGCTAGACTAATCGATATACAGGCGGCGCGAAACGCAAAGCAATCATTCATTCCCAGCGAACTGGCATTGTCCCAAGAGAATGGCGCAGCGTCGTAGCAGGACCAGCACGCCCAAGGTCGAGTACCCGGTCTGTGTTCGGCATCTCAAGCCGCGTAAGGACGTGCGCTTACGGTATTATTTCATGTGCGACGCCTGTGCCGAGAAGTGGACCACAGAAGCCTTTGACGGTAACGCATCGCTTTGGGACGGCATGGACGTCCAGGGGTACTGCCATCTCTGCAACGAGGAGAAACCGGTTCGCCTCCGCACGTGGTTCCTTTGTGACATATGTTGGCGCGTCGCCGGCTCGATCGGGCGAAACCACGTTGCAGAGCGAGCCATTCTCGATTGGTGGCGTAGGCATATCCAGCCGAACAAACCGCAACTGGTCATCGAGCAGAACGACGTATCTGCACTGCGCCCGCGACGCGACGCCGACGTCTCAGGCGAGGGTCCCCTCGACTTTCTGATACGAGATAGCCGGAGTGGCAAGGTAATACTGGGGATCGAGAACAAGACCGGGCGAAGTTCCATTAGGGAAATGAGCGCATTCCAGTTGGACGTATCCGACTGCGACTCGATTCTGCATCATGTGCGGGCGCTCGACATACCGTGCTACCTCGTCCACGCACAGGTGCTGGAGCGTTGGAAGCCGCCTACAGTCGGTTTCACAACAATCGGCCTGTGGTGGACCGACATCTATCGGATGGCCGCTGCCTTCCGCGACGTGCGCATGCGCCGTGACGAACAGCGAGGGGCCGCGTATTATCGGACGACGGCCTTCCAAGACATGGACACCCTTGCCGAGGCCCTATTCGACGCGAGTGGAGACCTCGCGCTCGTAGAGCAGTATCGCCGCGAGGGCGTTCCGTGCTTATACAAGATTGACTAGAACAGGTGTTCGACAGCCCTGTCGATGGCGTCTTGGTTGCCGAGGTCTTCGGCCCCCTCGCCTAGCCACTGCAACTGCCTTGCGCTTGGATACGGCATTCGCCGCAAGTCGGCCGCGTTGACTTGCGTGTGGCCCGAGAATAGACGGAAGTACCGATCAACGATGGTCGAGCTGAGGTACACGACGAGCCCTCGTGCAAGAAGCTCATCGAGGCCCGACCCATTTGCGTGGAAGTAGTTCGTTTTGTTGTCGAATCCAACCTGATTGCCGGGGACGTCTCGCGGGTCGTAGAGTGCGGGCACAATGCGGCGCCGCTCTTCCTTGGCTGAAAACCGCTTTGTGAGGACGTAGAACCCTTTGGGCACCAGAAGGTCGGCCGTCGCGTCGCAGGCAATGATTGCGTTTGCCTTACGGGCATTTCCGTTCGGCCAAATAATGCGCCCTTTATGGAAGTGCACGGGGTAGATTAGTGGAACTGTGTCGCGGCCTGCTCTTGAACGCAAGTACTCGCGAACTCGGAAGTCCACTACTCGCCCCGTGGATACACCGAGACCCAGCGTATCCAGCCGCTCGGGCAGTTGTGCCAACCTCCGTATCAAATCGGTGGCGTCCGCATCCGTAATGATGTGAATGATTGCCTCACGGTCATCCGGCCGGACCACCTGGTCCGAGCAGACTGTCCACCGAGATACGTGGCCGTCACGGCTCGTGATTGACACCTCAATAGTGGCGCTTTGGCCAACCGCGCGAATGCCATATAGAATGACGTTCTCCTGAAGAACCTCGTCCTCGCGAAACACATCGGTTCGCGACTCGAAGACGTGCAGGTGTCTTAAGTCAAGCAGGCTCAGGAGTTCCCGGCGGAACGGGCGGAAGTACGGACCATTGCAGAAGCTTCGAGGACTGATCGACACGAACTCGCCTCCCTCGGCCAACTGCCGGGCAGCCAGCAACATAAATGCCGAGTATACGTTGCTCGTCTCAATGCCGATGGCCCGAAGTTGCAGCCTTGTCTGCGAGTTGCTGTTGATCTTCCGGTAGGGTGGGTTCATGATGACACAGTGATACGGCTCCGCATCCTCCCGAAACAGGCCCCGATTGGCCATTGTCCGCGCCTCAATGTAGTCCTCGTGGCGAACCTCGTACGTCAACGTAACCCCACGATCCCTGCATAACAGGCGGCAGGTCTTCAGCGTCCCATGTAGTGCCTCAACGAGGCGAGCATCGATCTCATAGCACGTGACCACAACATCCGTGGGTGGGTTGGGACGCCGGAGAAACCTGTCCAGAAGCGCCGCCGTCAAAGACCCGACTCCTGCGCCCGGGTCGAGGATGCGCACGCAGCTGCGGCGAGTTCGAAACAGCCCGGCCATGAACGAAGCAACCGGCGCGGGCGTCATGAACTGCCCGAGCGCTGCCCGCGTGTCGGCAATCCTGCCGTTGATCTGGCGTCTAGCGGTTTCGGCGATATCGAGAATGCCAGTGTCTGTAGTCACCTCGTTACCTCGATTCAAGCCCGTTGGCCACCTCGCCGGTTATTCTACCGTGCCGCCTCGCCAACGGAAGGCCACCCGCTCCACACGCCTACCCATCCTGTCTTTGCGTGTCAAAACCGGGTGCTCTTTGTCCCAGATGATCGCCTGGGAGAAGTACAAGCCGACGGCCTTGAGCACGGGCGGGTAGTTGGCGCAGTTCGCGTATCCGCCCC
>Ga0067045_1032111_pt1 | contig 10847 bp, 9 predicted proteins | sample TerdegcTABiofilm_FD_59184 | JGI IMG/M metagenome (GOLD analysis project Ga0067045, IMG submission 59184) | Combined Assembly of (Gp0054472, Gp0054536) Wastewater bioreactor microbial communities from Singapore -Terephthalate degrading...
AAATCAATTGTAAGTTTTTGCTGGCTGATTTGGCGGTTCGCAAACTTGGAAAGTTTGCTTGTTTTGAAAAAACAAAAGCCGATTTTTTCTTTCGCCAAAAGCGAAAGGCAAAGCGAGATTTTATTAAATTGTCGGTGTAAGGCGTTGCCTTTTTCAATTACAATTAAACAAACAATTCTATGATTAAATATTTCATCTATTGCAGAAAATCATCAGAGGACGAGGAAAGGCAGGTTTTGAGCATAGAGGCCCAGCTCGCCGAATTGCGAGAGTTTGCCAAGCAAAATAATCTTTTTATTGTTAAAGAATATACGGAAAGCAGAACGGCCAAAGAACCCGGACGACCAATTTTTAATGAAATGCTTGGCGAAATTGAAAAAGGCAACGCTTCGGGAATTTTAGCGTGGAATCCCGACAGATTAGCAAGAAACAGCATAGACGGCGGACGGATTATTTACCTTGTAGACACCGGAAAAATCCAATCGCTAAAATTCCCGACATTTTGGTTTGAAGCGACACCACAAGGAAAATTTATGTTGAGTGTTGCCTTCGGACAAGCCAAATATTACACCGACAATTTAAGAGAAAACATTTTGCGAGGAATCAGGCAAAAAATACGCAGAGGTGAACTTTCGGCAAAAGCCCCTCTCGGCTATTTTAACGAGCCAAGATTAAGAACTATAGAACCTGACCTAAAAACTTTTCATAAAGTCAAAAAATGTCTGGAGGCTTTTGCCACTGGAAATTACACTTTATCGCAAATTCGCGACAAAATGTTTTCTCTTGGCTTGGTTGGTCCGAAAAGCGGAAAGAAAATGTCCTTGTCATCGGTTGAGCATATTTTGAAAAATCCATTTTACTATGGACATTTTCTTTACCGCGGCGAGCTTCATCAAGGAAGCCATAAGCCAATGATTTCAAAGAAACTTTTTGACAAAATCCAGCAAGTTTTGAAAGACAAAGGCAAGCCCCGCAAAAAGCCGAAAGTCAAAGATTTTCCATTTTTGGGTTTTGCTAAATGCGGGGAGTGCGGCTATGCTATAACTGCTGAAAAACAAATAAAGAAAAGCGGGCTGGAATTTGTCTATTATCACTGCACCTACAAAAGCAAAACTCAAAAATGTTCTCAACGAAGCTTTTTGCGGGAAGAAAAATTAGCCGAACAGATAAAAGAACAATGTCAAAAAGTTTCTTTGCCCGATGTTTGGCGGGATAGATTTTTGGATAAGCTTAAAGAATGGGAAAATGAGAACCGCCAAACATCAGATCTTTTCGCTCAAAATCTCAAAAAGAAAATTGAGGAGTTGAAAATAAAAATAAGCCGGCTAACCGATGCTTACCTTGAAGGAGCTTTTGAACTTGCTGAATTTCAGCAAAAGAAAAACGCCCTGATGAGCGAAAAGAAAACATTGGAAGAAAAATTATCGGATTTTGAGCGAAAAGGTAATCATTGGCTCGAACTCGTCAGGAACTGGATAATTGAAGTCAACCAAGCCAAAAATCTCGCTTTGCAAGAAAATTTTTCCGAAATGAAAAATTTTCTCAAAAAAATCGGCTTGAACCGCCAAATCAGCCAGCAAAAACTTACAATTGATTTTAAAAAGCCCTTTGATTTACTTGCAAAACTGCCCGCCGAAGCGAAGGGCGAAGCCCCGAGCGAGGCGGCAAATCAACTTTGGTGGTTGTTAGGGGACTTGAACCTCTGACCTCATCGATGTGAACGATGCGCTCTAACCAACTGAGCTAAACAACCTAAAATCAAGGAAATTATAACAAATTAGGTAATTGCCAGAAAACAAGAAAGGAGATAAACTGGAGATTATGCAGAGAGGGTTTTCGATAGTTAATTTTATTCTAGAGTTTGTCCAATCAATAGTTTTGGCATTATCGGTGTTTGTCCTGCTGTATTTGTTTGTGGTGCAACCTAATGAGATAAAAGGCAACTCGATGTTGCCTAATTTTGTTAACGGGGAACTATTATTGACGGATAAGTTAAGTTACCAGTTTGGTTTGCCGAAGAGAGGAGACGTGGTGGTATTTAAAGCGCCACCGAGTGAACCTTGTTCCGAGGACGAGTGTGAGTATATCAAAAGAGTGATTGGAATACCGGGGGATAAGGTAAAAATAGAAGGGGGAAAAGTTTATTTAAACGGGCAAGTGCTAGATCAGGGATTTTTGCCGGAGGGGGTGAGGACTGAACCGGGGAGTTACAGCCAAGAAGGAGTGGAGAGGGTAATACCAGAAGGACAATATTTGTGTTTGGGGGATAATCGACCTCATTCTCGAGATGGCAGGGAGTTTGGCCCAATTAAAAGGGAACTAATTGTGGGCAAGGCCTTTTTTAGATACTGGCCTTTAAAAGCGATAGGTTTGGTGCCGAGAGTGAGGTTTTAGGTCGGCGGGGTTTCGGCTTGAATATCTTTATTGAGCAAAAGACGGTAGAGTATTTTGAGAAATTCAAAACGACGATCAACGGGGCCTTTAAATTGAAAAACAATACGAGTAAAGACGTTGGTCTGGGAAATTTTTACTTTGGCATTAGAATCTTTGAAGACAGTTTCAAGATCGGCACTGATATTGTCTAGTTTGGATTTAAGAAATTGGGGAAGATTTTCTTTGGTAATAGGAACTGTCCCTTCTTCAATCTTTTTTCGCATTCGTCTGGCGATTTCTTCAGCTCTTCGAACTGAGGCCTTCTCCTTGAGAACGATTTTATAAGCCTCGATCATGAGGCGAGTGTCGCTGATACCGGAGAGGGCTCGGGCGTGACCTTCGGTAATTAAACCGGACAATAAACCATCTTTAAGGGCGTCTGGAAGAGTTAGAAGACGGAGGACGTTGATAACATAGGGAATACTTTTACCAACTCTTTTGGCTATTTTGGCATTATCGAAGCCAAATTCCTCTTTTAATCTTAGGAAGGCCTTGGCTCGTTCAATAGGGTTGAGGTCTTGACGCTGAACATTTTCGACGATGGCCATTTCCAACATACCCTGAGGACTGGTTTCTTTGACGACGGCGGGAACGTGTTCTAGTTTGAGGATTCTGGCGGCTCGCCAGCGCCGTTCGCCAGCGATAATTTGGTAACCGGCGGGAGTTTTGGCAACAATAAGTGGCTCAAGAATACCGTGTTCTTTGATGGAGCTGACCAATTCAGAAATTGATTCAGGACTAATTATTCCCCGGGGTTGAAGGGGGTTGGGTTCAAGCTGATTAGTGGGAATTTGGATGATTTGTTTGGGGTTCATAGTAAGAGGATACTATGAAATACTGCGTGAAAAAAAGAGGGACGAACTATATCAAATCTGGTTTAGTTATTGACAACAGAGACAAAACTTTTGCCAAATTTCTTAAAAAATTTGACAATGCCCGGGTGCATGGCATAAATAGTGAAATCCTTGCCTTGTTTAGTGCCCGAAGCGGAGTGAAACTGGGAGCCAACTTGACGAACAATGATTTGACCCGTGTTAACCTTTTGACCACCGTAGATTTTTACTCCTAGCCGTTGGCCGGGTCGATTGGTTTTTTGGTTGGTTTTACCTTGAGATTTGGTGTGGGCCATATAATTTAATTCTCAATTTACAATTTTTAATTTTCAAAATTGACCTTGGTAATTTTGATGTCGGTGAGCTTGGCGCGGAAGCCACGAGTTTTGGAATAGCGGGACTTGGCTTTATATTTGAAAACTCGGAGTTTTTTGCCAAGATAATTTTTGAGTACTTGATAGTCGACAGTGGCCTTGTCAAGGTAGGGGTGGCCAATTTGGATTTTCTTGCCGTCAACTGCGAGCAAAACCTTGTCGGTACTAGAGGAGTCGTCCTTTTTTAAGTTAAGGTTATCGACAGTGATAGTTTGGCCTTCTTGAACTTGATATTGAGTGCCAGAAAGGGCAATTACGGCGTATTTCATAAAGGGAATTATAACAAAGAGGTGAAAAATGCGCTAGGAAGAGAAGATTATGCCCAAAGCGAAGAGGTTGGAGATAACGGAGGAACCGGCAACAGAAAGAAACGGGAGAGGGATGCCAGTAACAGGAAGGATGCCGATATTCATGCCAATATTGACGAAAACCTGAAACCAGATTTGGATGGCAATGCCGAGAGTGAAGAGAGAGAGAGGAAGGTTGTCAAGAGAGAAGGCTCGATTGATAAGAGTGCGGATTAATAAGTAATAAGCAAAGAGAATGACAAAAGCGCCAATGAGACCGAGTTCTTCACAGGTGGCGGCAAACATAAAATCGGTATGTTTTTCGGGGAGAAAAAGAAGTTGGCTTTGGGTTCCCTGTTTATAACCTTTACCCCAAAGGCCGCCTGAACCAACGGCAATTTTAGACTGGATAGTATTATATCCCTGACCGAGAGGGTCAGTGGCGGGGTTGAGAAAATGAATCAAGCGGTTTTTTTGGTAACCATGGAGCAGTTTAGTCCAAATGAGCGGGCTGGAAATGAGAAGAAAGAGGCCCAAAATGAGGAGAGGTTTAAGAAGGCGGCGGCGGAAAATCAAGACGGAAAATAGGAGTGAGAGGGTGGAGACGGCACTACCCAAATCAGGTTGGACGGCAATAATCGAGACAGGGATAAGGTGGAGTAGGGGGTAAGAAGTAAGACTTAGAAAGATCATTAGCCAGGGTTTTACGATTTCGGTGGGTTGAACAGAGATAGAACCAATATTTATCCAGCGACGAGACCCGCGGGTAATATTGTTAGTGACAATAGGAGCCAAAAGCGCGAGACAGGAAATGATGAAAATGTGATTTTTGACGGAGGAAAGTTGTTTGGGATGAATGAGTCGGCCGACAAAGAAAGCGAGGAGGCCGAGAAACCAGGCAAACAGTTGCTTAAAAAGGAAGAAAGGTGCCAAAGAACTAATCATTAAAAGGTTGAAGGAAAAGAGGATGAGGAGACTGATGACAATGGGGAGCATTATGCCGGTTCAATTTTAAGCTGGTCTGATTTTTCGATAGAGACGGCTATGGTTTTTTGGAGGAGCCGGGTTTCAAATTTTTTTGGCCAAGACGGAGCGAAAATTTTGATTTTATCGGTTAAGGCAAGGTGTTCTTGTTTTCGCAGCAACTGAAGAGAGCGGAGGAGGTCGCGGTACTCCCCTTCTTCTATAAGTTCGGGGGTTAATTGGGTATCAAGAGTGATTTGGAGCCGGGGATAACTTTGCCAGGAAATATTTTTGAGGTTGGTTTCTTCCTTAATAATTTCGGTTAATTCGCTTGAAAGAGGGGCCTTGGGCGAAGAGATAGTGGCACTATTGAGGGGCTGGCGGATTTTAAGTCCAGCTTTTTGGCGTTGAGCATGGATGAGTTGGCAAAGTTGCCGGGTTTGCTCCATGGATTTTTCGAGCGGGATATCGATGAGAGAGGGATCAACCTTAGGCCAGTCTTGGGTGTGAACGGTGGGTTGAGAGGTAAGATGACGGAAGAGAAATTCCGAAAAGAAAGGGATAAAAGGAGCGAGGATAATGGAGAGTTTGTGAAAACACTGGTAGAGGACGGGGAAATTATCTTGACGGTGACGGTTGCGACGGATATACCAGGTGGAGAGATCGGAGACAAATTTTTCGATAGTCATGGTGGCGGAAGAAGTATGAAATTTGTCGAGATGCTGGCTAACTTCGGCGATGGTAGAATTAAGGCGGGAGAGAATCCAGCGGTCAAACAGAGAGGGTGATTCTGGGAGTTTGGCGCGAGGTTGCCATTGATGGAGATTGGCATGTTCGATAAAGAAGCGGTAGCAGTTCCAGAGAATAAGAATAAAATCCCGCTTGACCTTATCAGCGACATTGTAGCCGAAGTTGACATTAGCGTATGATTTTTGCTGACAGTAAAGCCAGCGCATGGCATCGGCCGACATGGTTTCAACGGCTTGGTCGAAAGGAATGCCATTTTTTTTGGTTTTACTCATTCTTTCACCATTTTCGTCTCTAACCTCGGCGTGGACGACAACGTTTTTGTAAGGAGCGGTGTTTTCGAGAGTAACACTATAGAAGAGCATGGAATAGAACCAGAGTCTGACTTGTTCGATCATTTCTAGGACGAGATCGGCTGGAAACCATTTTTGCCAATAGCTTTTGTTCTCAAGATATTTAAGGGTAGAAAAAGGGACGACGCCGGCGTCTAACCAACAGTCACCAACATCGGGAATGCGTTTGACCGGTTGGTGGCAGTGAGGACATTTGATTAATATGTCGTCGATCCAAGGCCGATGAAGCGAAGGGAGCTGGTCGACAAGATTGGGATTAACGGCCAACGATTTTAATTCTTCTTTACTACCGACAACTGTCAATTTACCACAGGAACACTCGTAAAAAGGCAGAGCCAAGCCGTAAAATCTTTTCCGGCTGATAAGCCAGTCCTCCATATTATCGAGCCAGTTTTGCATGCGGCGGCCGACGAATTTGGGATGCCAGTTGACGGTTTTGGCGGCGGCTTTAAGCCGGGGTTTGATTTCGCCTGACTTGATGTACCAGCCGTCTTGAAGGCGGAAGAGACATTTGGTTTTGCAACGCCAACAGTGAGGATAGCGGTGGACGACCGATTCGGTTTTGAACAAAGAGCGGTGAAGCTGGAGATAGTCAATGACCAAGGAATTAACATCATGGGCGTATTTACCGGTAAGATCTCCGTAACCATCAATGAAGCACCCTCGTTCGTCAAGAGGAGAAATTATATCGGATTGGAGTTTCTGACCTAGTTCGAAGTCTTCTTGTCCACAGCCAGGGGCGATGTGGACGACACCAGTGCCCTCGACAGGATCGACAAGATCCCAGTTGACGATGTAATGTTTGACGTTTTGCTGAATAGGAATTTGATAGACAGGTTCGTATTCTAAATCCAATAAGGTGTGGGGGTCGATAACCTGGTAATCAGTTAGACCGAGACGGTCGGCTGCTAGTTTGGCCAGATAGAGAATCTGATCGTCTTTTTGGGCGCGGACATATTCGAACTTAGTGTTGATAGCAAGAAGAACGTTGGCGGGTAAGGTCCAGGGGGTGGTGGTCCAAGCTAAGATGTATTCGCTGGGGCGATTCTGGAGTTTGAATTTAAGATAGACGGAAGTGTCGGTAATTTTTTTATAACCATCAGCTTGTTCGTGCTGGGAGAGACCGGTTTCGCAGCGAGGGCACCAGGTGGCGGCGGATTTTCTTTTTTCAAGCCAACCATTTTCTTGAATTTTTTTGAGGAAGTACCAGATGTAAAGATTGTTGGTTTCGGAGTTGGTGTAATAGGAATTGTCCCAGTCCATAAACATACCTAATCTTTTAGATTGTTCAGTTTGAATGGTGGCGAATTTATTGACTCGAGCCAGACAGGCTTGGGTAAACTTGTCGACGCCAAAAGTCTGGATATCCTTTTTGGAATTGAAATTGGCGTCTTTTTCAACCTCAACCTCGACCCATAAACCTTGACAATCAAAGCCGTTTTGGAAACGTTGTTTAAAACCGCAAGCGTTTTTATAGCGCTGAAAGACGTCCTTGAGGGTTCGGCCGCGGGCATGGTGAACCCCCATGGGATTATTGGCGGTAATTGGGCCATCGATAAAGGAGAAAATTTTATCTGACTGGTCGTTTTTGTGAAGATAAAGGTGGACGATATTGTTTTTTTGCCACCAGTCAAGGATTTGTTTTTCGATTTCGGGAAAGTTGGGATTTTGAGGAAGCGATTGGAAATAAGACATGGTTAGATTATAACAGAAGAGCGGCGAAAGGAATGAGGACTTTAAGAAACCAGAGATGGCTCCACCATGAAGGAGACCACTGGTGGTTAGCAAGAAAATTCCAGTAAGAGTCGAGAGAGGCGTAGAATTGGAGCAGAAATAAAAGAATCCAAGAACGTTTTTTTAGTTGAAGAAAGGACACGGCGAGGTAGATCCAAGTGTAGTACCAAGGATAGGAGACTTTTCGGAAGGCAAGAAAGAGGAGTAAAAAGAGAGTGATAAACTTGGCGTAAATTATTTGGAGATTTTTCCTAAGAAAGAGAACGGGGAGAAAAATGAGGCTGATTTTTTTAGTGAGAACAGAGGCAACGGCGAGAAAGATTGAGGAGGTTTGATGGTTTTTGCTTAAGTGAACGGCGAGAATAAAAAGGAAAATCATAAGGATATCGTTGTGGCCATTAATTAATAGTTCGAGGACGAGAAAGGGGTTGAGAAACCAATAGGCGAAGACTAGGCGGGAAGGTTTTTGTTGGAGCCAGAGAAGGTAACCGGTGGCGAGAAACAAAATGCCATTGATTAATTTATAAAAATAAAATAGACTGATGAATTTGCGGCAACCGAGGATTAAGTAAGGAAAGATATCTTTAACGAGCATGACAGGGCCATAGGCATATTTGACATCGATCCAGTGGGTAAAACCGATCCAAAGATCCTTTTGGAAGAATTCTTGGGGGAAAGTGGTGTAAGGATTGGCGTGATAACACCAAAGCATTTTTCCGGAGAAGATATATGTAAAGATGTCGTGGGAAAGGAAGGGATAAGCCAAGATAGCCAAGAAGGTAGTGATGGAGATAAAGATGAATGTTTGCCGGCGAAGAGGCGGCGGATGGAGGAGAAGCCAGATTTGAGCAAGAGTCCAGAGAAAAAAGAGAAGGAGAAAAACGGTGGGTTGAAGAAAGTAAGGTTTTTGGTCTACGAATGGCAGATTAATTTGAGGATGGGCGGTTTTGAGCATGAGATAAAGCGAGGGGTCGATATATTGGAATGAGAAGGTAGCGATAGGTAAGAGAATGAGGGAGAAAAGGAAAATCATGGTGTTTTAGGGTTATACTATAATATAGTATCTATGGGGTGGGGAGAAAGATGTCCTTTTTTTTTGTAACACCAGAAACTCTGACAACAGCCAGATTTTTGGGGTTGAAAATCTATGATTGTGAAGTGACAAAGAAGCCTTGTCCGCGGGATGGGTGGCCTGATGATGATTGTGGTGGGAAGAGGACGGATTTTTGCAAAGTTATAGCGCCCGATAATCTTTTTTTGAGACAAAAATAACTATTTGTTTTTACGCAGAAAGGCGGGGATGTCGAATTCGTCAACAATATCAATGCCGGCAGGCAGTTCGTTATCGCCCAAGAGTTTTTTGACGGTTTCTTGGTCGATTGGGGGGTTTTCGGAAGGAGTACTAGTTTGGGGAGAGACAGGATGGGTGGGAGCAGTTTGATAAAGTCGGGGGCGGTGAGAAGAAAAGCCGGTAGCGATGACGGTGATTTTGATTTTGCCTTCGAGGGTCTTATCGATAGTGGCACCAAAAATGATATTGGCGTCTGGAGAAGTATGTTCGGTGATAGTTTTGGCAGCTTCTTCAATTTCGAACATGGTAAGGTCAGTGCCGCCGGTGATATTAATGAGGACCCCTCTAGCGCCTTCGATATCGGCTTCAACTAAGGGGGAAACAATGGCGGCTTCAACGGCTTTTTTGGCCCGGTTTTCCCCTTCTGACTCCCCTACTCCCATGAGAGCCGAGCCGGCGTTGCTCATGACAGATTTGATGTCGGCAAAGTCTAGGTTGATGAGACCGGGGATGGTAATAAGATCGGCAATGGCTTTGGTACCCCGGTGAAGGACAGAGTCGGCAATTTTGAAGGCTTCGAGAAGGGTGGTTTTGTCGGAGACGATATCAACGACTTTTTGGTTAGGAATAACCACTAGGGTGTCGACGTGTTCTCGGAGAGCGGCGATGCCTTCTTCTGCATTAGTCATCCGCCTTGTGCCCTCAAAAAGAAAGGGTTTGGTGACGACGGCGATGGTGAGAATGCCAAGTTCCTCTTTGGCGATTTGGGCGATGATGGGGGCGGCGCCGGTACAGGTGCCTCCGCCCATACCGCCGGTGATAAAGACCATGTCGGTACCTTCGAGGATTTCTTTAATTTTATCCCGAGATTCTTCGGCGGCTTGCTGGCCGATTTGGGGATTGCCTCCAGCACCTAATCCTTTGGTTAGTTTTTCTCCGAGTTGAATTTTAATGGAGGCTTGAGAATTGAGGAGGGCTTGAGAGTCGGTGTTGACGGCAATAAAATCGACGCCTTTGATATCACCTTCGGCAATCATGGAATTGATGGCATTATTACCGCCTCCACCAACACCGAGGACTTTGATTTTGGCAAATTGACCAGTAAGAGTTTTGACTAAGGCCATACTATAAACAAAATAAAATGGGTAGTTTTGGTGGTGTTATGGCAATAATGGCTCGAGGAAATTTTTAACCCGACTGAAGAGATGGTTGAAAGAGATTTTGTTGGCACCCGAGTTAGACTTTTGAGGGTTGGTTTCTAGGTCATAGAGGATGAGGCCGATGGTGCTGGCGAAGGCAGGGTTGAGGATGTCGTCGGTAAGACCGCCGATTTTTGGGGGTTGGCCGATACGGAACGGCAAGGGGATGATTTTATTACAGATCTCTTTAATTTGGACGGATTGAGCACCGCCACCAGTCAAGACGATTCCGGCAGGGATAGTTTGAGAAAAACCAGCTTTTTGAATTTCGTTATAGACCAGAGTCATTATTTCTTCCAGTCGGGGTTTGACAATGCCATTAATAGCGGTTTGGATAGAAATCTGGCACTGGTGATCTTCTGAAGTGATACCAAATTGAGAAAGATCAACTTCATCTTCGAATTTATTGTTTTGGATAAGGTTTCCAAGCTTGGTTTTTATTTTTTCAGCGTTTTCTAGGGTGAATCTAAGGCCGATGGCAAGATCGTTGGTAATATTGTTAGCGCCAATGGGAATGACAGAGACAAAAGATGGCGAACTTTCATTAAAAATAGTGATGGTGGTGAGGCTGCCGCCGATATCGACGAGAGCAACACCGAGTTCTTTTTCGGTTTCAGTAAGAGTGGCTTTGGC
>Ga0067045_1032114_pt1 | contig 10846 bp, 14 predicted proteins | sample TerdegcTABiofilm_FD_59184 | JGI IMG/M metagenome (GOLD analysis project Ga0067045, IMG submission 59184) | Combined Assembly of (Gp0054472, Gp0054536) Wastewater bioreactor microbial communities from Singapore -Terephthalate degrading...
CTTGTTTTGGTTCTCATTATCATCTAATAATAAATCTCATTACCGAATGAGTCTGGGTCATGAGTTCTGCCTTGCACGAGCAGCCTTACCTCGAAAGCTGGCGCTGGATGAGTCGTCAGATCCGCTGTGCGCTGGAGCCTGACGAACCGCGCCTGATCGCACATTACCTGGCCGAAGGCCGGTATCTGTCCTGTTGTACGGCCACTTCGGCCTGGACCGTTGCTGAAACCTCATTTCGTTTGCTGCTCGACACCGCTGTCGATGTCGCCTTGCCTTGGCATTGGCGCAGCCTCTGCCTGGACCAGGCCTGGCGACCGCTGCGCGACCTGGAGCGCTTGTCGTTGTGCAAGTGCCAGCTCAAGCGCTGGCAAAGCTACACCTGGCAACTGGCGACCTGCGAGTTGTTGCCCTCCATTCCCCTCATTGAACTGGTGCAAGGATTTCCCGATGAGTAATACCCGTATCGAACGTGACAGCATGGGTGAGTTGCAAGTCCCGTTAAACGCCTTGTACGGCGCACAGACCCAGCGCGCCGTGGACAACTTCCCCATCAGCGGCCAGCGCATGCCGGCGCAGTTCATTCGTGCGCTGATCCTCGCCAAGGCGGCCGCTGCCAAGGCCAACGTGGAGCTCCAGCAGTTGAGCGAAGCCCAGGGCAAGGCCATTGTCGATGCGGCCCAGGGGCTGCTCGAAGGGGATTTCATGCCGCACTTTCCGGTGGATATTTTCCAGACCGGCTCCGGCACCAGTTCCAACATGAACGCCAACGAAGTATTGGCCACCCTGGCCAGTCGCCTGCTGGGCGAGCCGATCAATCCAAACGACCACGTCAATTGTGGCCAGAGCAGCAATGACATCATTCCGACCACCATCCACGTCAGCGCCGCACTGGCGCTGCATGAACAACTGCTGCCGGCGCTTGAGCACCTGGTGCAGGTGATCGAGCGCAAGGCCGAGCAGGTTCACCCGTTCATCAAGACCGGGCGTACCCACCTGATGGACGCCATGCCAGTGCGTATGAGTCAGGTGCTCAACGGTTGGGCGCAGCAGCTCAGGGCCAACATCGGTCATGTGCACAATCTGTTGCCGGCCCTGCAATCCCTGGCCCAGGGAGGCACGGCGGTGGGCACCGGTATCAATGCGCACCCGCAGTTCGCGGCACGTTTCTGCCAGCAACTGAGCGCCCTGACCAAGGTGCCGTTCACTCCAGGCAAGGACCTGTTTGCCCTGATCGGTTCCCAGGATACCGCCGTGGCGGTGTCCGGACAGCTCAAGGCGACTGCCGTATCGCTGATGAAAATCGCCAACGACCTGCGCTGGATGAACTCAGGCCCCTTGGCCGGCCTGGGTGAAATCGAGCTCGAAGGGTTGCAGCCGGGTTCATCGATCATGCCCGGCAAAGTCAATCCGGTAATTCCAGAAGCGACCGCGATGGTGGCCGCGCAGGTGATCGGCAATGACAGCGTGATCACCGTCGCTGGGCAGTCGGGCAACTTCGAGCTGAACGTGATGCTGCCGATCATTGCCCAGAATCTGCTGAGCAGCATCGAGTTGCTGGCCAATTCCAGTCGCCTGCTGGCGGACAAAGCCATCGCTACCTTCAAGGTCAACGAGGCCAAGCTCAAGGAAGCTCTGTCGCGCAACCCGATCCTGGTCACTGCGCTCAACCCGATCATTGGCTATCAGAAGGCCGCCGAAATCGCCAAGACCGCTTACCAGCAAGGTCGCCCGGTGATCGATGTGGCCCTGGAGCACACCGACCTGTCGCGAAGCCAACTGCAAGAGCTGCTCAATCCGGAAAAGCTCACCGCAGGCGGCGTGTAATCACTGTCACCGCTTAGGAGGCTCACCATGGAGCACTGGAAACGCACGATCGAAAGGGCCAACCGCTGCTTCATGCTGGGCGAATTGATCGATGCTCGCGAGGCCTACCTGCAGGCCCTGGCACTGGCCCAGGTGTTGTTCGCCCGCTGGGCGGACGCGGACGAGGCGGTAGCCGCCTGCGTGATCTCCCATCACAACCTCGCCGACCTGCATCTGCGCCTGAACCAGCCGGAGGAGAGCGCTGAATACCTGTGCGCCATCCATCAAATGCTGTTGCAGACCCTGCAGGACCCGCGTCAGGCACCGGCCTTACGTGAGGCGGCACTGCGTCAAAGCAGCAAGACCTATGTCGAGCTGCTCACGTTCATCAGCGAGTACGGCGAGTACCCGCGTACCCAGCGTTTGCTGCACATCGATACCGCTGCGCAGCCCAATGCCGCGCACGCTTTTTATGGAGCTCATTAAAATGGCTTTTACCTTGCCGGCCCTGCCTTACGCCTACGATGCCCTGGAACCGCATATCGATGCGCAGACCATGGAGATCCACTACACCAAGCACCACCAGACGTACATCAACAACCTCAATGCTGCGGTGGAGGGCACCGAGTTTGCCGAGTGGCCGGTGGAGCGCCTGGTGGCCAGTGTCCAGCAATTGCCACAAAAGCTGCGCGCAGCGGTGATCAACCAGGGTGGCGGGCATGCCAACCATTCGTTGTTCTGGGCGGTCATGGTGCCCAACGGTGGTGGTCTGCCAGCAGGCGACTTGGCCAAGGCGATCGATGCTCAACTGGGTGGTTTCGACAGCTTCAAGGAGGCCTTCACCAAGGCCGCGCTGAGCCGTTTTGGCAGTGGCTGGGCGTGGCTGAGTGTGACCCCAGAAAAGACCCTGGTGGTGGAAAGCAGTGGCAACCAGGATAGCCCGTTGATGAATGGCAATACGCCAATCCTTGGTCTGGATGTCTGGGAGCACGCCTATTACCTGCGCTATCAGAACCGTCGCCCGGAATACATCAATGCGTTTTACAACGTTATCCATTGGCCGGAAGTTGCGCAGCGTTATCAGGCTGCGCTGGCTTGAGCCTTCACTGTAAGAAGATCTAAGGCCACTTATGGGCACTGAAACACTGACGATCAGCAGTGGGCGAATGTTTCGTTATGCGCTGGGTTCGCTCCTGCTGCTGGCAGGTACTGCCTTGCTGGTGGCCCATGGCCTGGCGTGGCTCAACCTTGAGCCAAAGTTGATGCGGGCCCTGCAGGGCGGGGCGATCTGCGCGCTGGGCACGGCCCTGGGCGCGGTGCCGGTGCTGGTGATCCGGCGGATGCCGGTGGCGCTCAGCGACACCTTGCTGGGTTTTGGCGCCGGGGTGATGCTGGCAGCAACGGCCTTTTCGCTGATTGTGCCGGGAATCGCCGCCGCTGAAAGTCTGGGGCTGTCCTCCTGGGCTGCCAGCGGCCTGATCTGCTGCGGCATCCTGCTGGGGGCGTTCGGGCTGTTTGTGGTGGATCGTCAGATGTCCGGTGCGACCCCCGAGATGCTGGTGGGCACCCAAGAGCGCCCAGTCATCCCGCCACGCATCTGGCTGTTCGTATTCGCCATCATTGCCCACAACATTCCAGAAGGCATGGCCGTGGGAGTCTCGGCCGGTGGTGGCATGGCGGACGCAGACAGCCTGGCCATGGGCATTGCCTTGCAGGATGTGCCGGAAGGGCTGGTCATCGCGCTGGTGCTGGCCGGGGCCGGGATGTCGCGGGTCAAGGCCTTCCTGATCGGCGCCGCATCAGGGCTGGTCGAGCCGGTGTTTGCACTGCTGTGTGCCTGGCTGGTGAGCCTGGCCGAGGTGATCCTGCCGTTGGGCCTGGCCCTGGCTGCAGGGGCGATGCTGCTGGTGGTGACGCATGAGGTGATCCCCGAGTCGCGCCGCAATGGCCACGAGAAGCTTGCCAGCCTGGGTTTGCTGATCGGGTTTTGCCTGATGATGGTGATGGATACAGCGCTGGGGTAGGGCTGCCTACTCGCCTTCGTCGAAGTAGTTGTTGATCAGTGCTACCAGGGCATCCAGCGCTTCCTGTTCCTGCTCGCCTTCGGTGCTCAGGTGGATGCGAGTGCCTTTGCCTGCGGCCAGCATCATCATGGCCATGATGCTCTTGCCGTCGACCATCGACTGTGGGGTGCGTCCTGCACGAATCTGGCATGGGTACTGGCCTGCAACGCCGACGAACTTGGCTGAAGCGCGGGCGTGCAGGCCCAGTTTGTTGATGATTTCAATTTCCAGAGCAGGCATCGCGGTGTGAATCCTTTAGCTAAGGTCGCGGTGGCGAACCTGGACATTCTTCAGGGATTTTTGCAGGACCTGGCCCAGGCGTTCGGTCAGGTAGACGGAGCGGTGATGCCCGCCCGTGCAGCCAATGGCTATGGTCACGTAGGCCCGATTGCTGGCGGCAAAGCGCGGCAGCCATTTGAGCAGGTAGCTGGAGATGTCTTCAAACATTTCTTCGACATCCGGCTGAGCGGCCAGGTATTCGGCAACCGGCTGGTCTAGCCCGGACTGAGCGCGCAGCTCGGGCTTCCAGTAGGGGTTGGGCAGGCAGCGGACGTCGAACACCAAATCGGCATCCACTGGCATGCCACGCTTGAACCCGAACGACTCGACCAGGAATGCCGTGCCCGGCTCGGGTTGATTGAGCAGGCGCAACTTGATGGTGTCACGCAGTTGGTAGAGGTTCAGGTCGGTGGTGTTGAGCTTGAGGTCGGCCAGGTCGGCGATCGGCTCCAGCAGGCGGGTCTCGTCCTGGATGGCTTCGGCCAGCGAACGCTGCGAGCTGCTCAGCGGGTGGCGGCGACGGGTTTCCGAGAAGCGCTTGAGCAGGGTTTCTTCATCGGCATCGAGGAACAGCACATCACATTGGATGTGCCGGTTGCGCACTTCTTCGAGCAATTCAGGGAAACGCGACAAATGGCTCGGCAGGTTGCGCGCATCGATCGATACGGCCACCAGCGGCTGGGCCAACTCGTCGTGAAGCAACGCGCGTTCGGCCAACTCTGGCAGCAACCCGGCGGGCAGGTTGTCGATGCAGTAGTAGCCGTTGTCCTCCAGAACATTGAGGGCTGTGCTTTTACCGGAGCCGGAGCGGCCGCTGACGATGATCAGGCGCATGATTAGTGACCGTTTTGTTCGTCCAGGACGACCTGGTACAGGGCTTCGCTGGTGCTGGCACTGCGCAGGCGGTCGCGCACTTCCTTGCGGTCCAGCATGCTGGCGATCTGGCGCAGAAGTTCCAGGTGGGCATCGGTGGCGGCTTGCGGGACCAGCAGCACGAACAGCAGGTCGACCGGAGCGCCGTCGATGGCGTCGAAATCAATAGGCGCATCCAGGTGCATCAAGGCGCTGATGGGCGCCTCGCAGCCCTTGAGGCGGCAGTGAGGAATGGCGATGCCGTTGCCAAAACCGGTCGAACCGAGTTTTTCACGGGCAATCAGGCTCTCGAAGACATCTTGCATCTCCAGATCCGGGACTTCCCGGGCGATCAGGTTGGCAATTTGTTCGAGGGCGCGTTTTTTACTGCCGCCCGGCACGTTCACCAAAGAACGGCCGGGGGTCAGGATGCTTTCAAGTCGGATCATGGGATGGGGGTGTTAACGACCGGTTGCGCCCTGGAGGAGGCTCTGGGTCTTTTCCTTATGCTTTTTAAGTTGACGGTCCAGCTTGTCGGTCAGCAGGTCAATGGCGGCATACATGTCCGTATGCTCGGCATTGGCGACCACTTCTCCGCCGGGGATATGCAGCGTGGCTTCGATTTTCTGCAACAGCTTCTCGACATTCATCGTGACTTGCACGTTGGTGATCTTGTCGAAATGCCTCTCCAGTCGGTCGAGTTTTTCGCCGATGTAGGTGCGCAGAGGTTCGGTAACTTCCAGTTGGTGTCCACTGATGTTGACTTGCATACAGCTTCTCCTTCGTTGCCAGTGCATAAGGCGGCAGGCCGAGTTGCCTGCCACTAGGGTGTCTGCGAAAGATTTCGAAAACACCCTGGAACGCGGTGGCGTGGCCCGTTACATCAATCGCTTGCGTTCGCTCGAAGGCGCGATCCCGAGGGATTCACGGTACTTGGCGACGGTACGACGGGCTACCTGAATACCTTGTGCCTCCAGTAAACCAGCGATCTTGCTGTCACTCAACGGCTTTTTCTGATTTTCCGCGGCAACCAGTTTTTTGATGATCGCGCGGATCGCCGTGGACGAGCATTCGCCGCCTTCGGAGGTGCTGACGTGGCTTGAGAAAAAGTATTTCAGCTCATAGATACCGCGCGGGGTATGCATGAATTTTTGCGTGGTGACCCGGGAAATCGTCGACTCGTGCATGCCCACCGCTTCGGCGATGTCATGCAGGACCAGCGGCTTCATCGCCTCGTCGCCATATTCGAGAAAGCCGCGCTGGTGCTCGACGATCTGGGTGGCCACTTTCATCAGGGTTTCGTTGCGGCTTTGCAGGCTCTTGATGAACCAGCGTGCCTCCTGCAACTGATTGCGCATGAAGGTGTTGTCGGCGCTGGTGTCGGCGCGACGCACGAAACCGGCGTACTGAGGGTTGACCCGCAAGCGCGGTACCGACTCCTGGTTCAGTTCCACCAGCCAGCGTTCGTTGTCCTTGCGCACGATCACATCGGGCACCACGTATTCGGCTTCGCTGGACTCGATCTGCGAGCCGGGCCGCGGGTTGAGGCTCTGGACCAGTTCGATGACCTGGCGCAGTTCGTCTTCCTTGAGCTTCATGCGCCGCATCAACTGGCTGTAGTCGCGGCTGCCGAGCAGATCGATGTAATCACTGACCAGGCGCTTGGCCTCTGCCAGCCAAGGGGTCTTGGCGGGCAGCTGGCGCAATTGCAGCAACAGGCACTCACCCAGGTTGCGGGCGCCGATGCCGGCGGGCTCGAATTGCTGGATGCGATGCAGGACGGCTTCGATTTCGTCCAGCTCGATGTCCAGTTCCGGGTCGAATGCCTCGAGAATTTCCTCGAGGGTTTCGTCCAGGTAGCCCTGATTGTTGATGCAGTCGATCAGGGTCACGCCGATCAGGCGATCGGTGTCGGACATCGGGGCCAGGTTCAATTGCCAGAGCAGGTGGCTCTGCAGGCTTTCACCGGCGGAGGTGCGGGTGGTGAAATCCCACTCGTCGTCATCGTTGCTGGGCAGGCTGCTGGCGCTGGTCTGGTAGACGTCTTCCCAGGCGGTGTCGACCGGCAGTTCGTTGGGAATGCGTTCGTTCCATTCACCTTCCTCGAGGTTATCCACCGTGGGGGCGGTTTCCTGGTAGGAGGGTTCCTGGACGTCGGTGTTGGGTTTGTGCTCGATGTTGTCCGCCATAGGGTCGGCGTTATCGAAGTCGTCGCCTTCTTCCTGGCGTTCGAGCATTGGATTTGACTCCAAGGCTTCCTGGATTTCCTGTTGCAGGTCCAGGGTCGACAATTGGAGCAGGCGGATGGCCTGTTGCAGCTGCGGTGTCATCGTCAGCTGCTGGCCCATTCTCAAGACTAGCGATGGTTTCATGGCTGGGGCTTAACACCTTATTCGCCGGCGCACGTGCGCCATCCACTACAGGGCGCCGGAGCGCCAAACTTAAGCAAATTATATGCCTGAAACTGAAGTGTTTGCCTAGAGCGTCATGACAATAAAAATATTCAGGCTTTCATTGACAATGCGCTCTACCGGCAGGCCAGACGCCTCGCTGCTTAAAGGCGGAACTCGTGGCCCAGGTACACTTCCTTGACCAGTTCGTTGGCCAGGATGGTTTCAGCGTCACCTTCTGCGATCAGTTGACCATCGTTCACGATGTAGGCGGTTTCGCAGATGTCCAACGTTTCACGCACGTTGTGGTCCGTGATCAGTACGCCAATGCCCTTGGCCTTGAGGTGATGGATGATCTGCTTGATGTCACCGACCGAAATCGGGTCCACGCCGGCGAAAGGTTCGTCGAGCAGGATGAACTTCGGCGCGGTGGCCAGGGCGCGGGCAATTTCCACGCGGCGTCGTTCGCCACCGGAAAGGCTCATGCCCAGGTTGTCGCGGATATGGTTTATGTGGAACTCCTGCAACAGGCTTTCGAGTTCCTTGCGCCGACCGGCCTTGTCGAGTTCCTTGCGGGTTTCGAGAATGGCCATGATGTTGTCGGCAACCGACAGTTTGCGGAAGATCGACGCCTCCTGTGGAAGATAGCCGATACCTGCCCGTGCGCGACCGTGCATGGGCTGGTGGCTGACATCCAGGTCGTCGATCAGTACGCGACCCTGGTCGGCCTGCACCAGGCCGACGATCATGTAGAAGCAGGTGGTCTTGCCGGCACCGTTGGGGCCAAGCAGGCCGACGATCTGGCCGCTGTCGATGGACAGGCTGACGTCACGCACGACCTGACGGCTCTTGTAGCTCTTGGCCAGGTGCTGGGCTTTCAGAGTTGCCATTACTGGGCCTTTTGCTCGTCAGTTTTCTTTTTCGGCTGGATGACCATGTCGATCCGCGGACGTTGCTCAGTGACCTTGCTGCCCGTGGCGCGACCGGCGCTGGCGAGCTTTTTGTTGGTGTCGTAGACGATTTTCTCGCCCTGGGTAATGTTGCCGTCCTTGTCGACGACTTTGGCCCGATCGATCAGCACGACGCGGTCTTGCGAGGCGTGGTACTGGATGGTCACCCCGTAGCCCTGCACGGGCTTGGAGTCGCCCGCCGTTTGCACTTGCTCGAAGTAGGCCAGGTTGCCAACCGAGGTCACGACGTCGATGTCACCCGCTGCGGTGCGGGTGATGGTCACGGTGTTGCCGGTGACCTTCATCGAGCCCTGGGTGATGATCACGTCGCCCTTGTAGGTGGCGATACCGTTCTTGTCGTCCAGTTGGGCGTCGTCGGCCTGGATGCGGATAGGTTGATCTCTATCGGTCGGCAGGGCCCAGGCGCTCACGCTTCCCAGTGCTGCGCCCAAACTGAGCAAAATAGGGAGGGTTTTAACGAGCCTCATACTGTCCTCTTACGTTCGATAGCAGGTGTATCCTGCTTTCTTTCAAATACGCCTTCATTCCGGTACCAGTCGATACACCGCCAGCGCCGTCGATTCTAACGGCTTGCTGGGTCTGCGCATATTGTTGCTTGGGGAATACCGTCATGCGTGTGGTGGTGATGACCATTGGGCGATTCTTGGCGTCGGTGCGTGCAATGCGCACCGAGTCGATGAGTTCGACCTCGGTGCCGTCAGGATTGACCTCGCCACGCTCGCTCTGCACATGCCAGGGGAATTCGCTGCCGCGATACATCTGCAGGTCCGGCTTGGTCAGCAAGGTGACTTCGCTGGCCTTGACGTGTTCGACCTTGTCGGACGTCATGTCGTACTGCAACTTGCCATCTGGCTGGAACTGCACGCTGTGGGCGTTGATGGCGTAGTAGTCGATCTCGCTCTCGTTGACCGCGGCTACCGGCTTGTCGAGAAAGCGCTCAGGGCTGATGTTCCAGTAGCCGACAGCCGCTAACAACGCGGCGATGGCTGCGAAAAACACGATATTGCGAAACTTTTTACTCAGCATAAATGACTCACAGGTACGCAGCGTTGGCGTCTTCCAGATTGCCTTGGGCGCGTAATATCAATTCACAGAATTCTCGAGCAGCACCTTCGCCACCACGGGCCTCGGTGATGCCGTGGGCGTGTTCGCGGACAAAACTCGCGGCATTGGCAACGGCCATGCCGAGGCCGACGCGCCTAATCACCGGCAGGTCGGGTAGGTCGTCGCCCAGATAGGCGACCTGTTCATAGCTTAGGCCCAGTTGCGCGAGAAGCTCGTCGAGCACCGCAAGTTTGTCCTCGCGGCCTTGATACAGGTGGCTTATCCCCAGGTTTTTGGCGCGACGCTCGACCGCCGGGCTTGTTCGACCACTGATAATGGCCATTGTCACACCGCTGGCCAGCAACATTTTCATGCCCTGGCCGTCGAGGGTGCTGAAACTCTTGAATTCGCTGCCATCCTCGAGGAAATTCAGGCGGCCGTCGGTGAGTACGCCGTCGACATCGAAGACCGCTAGCTTGACGGGCCTGGCGCGTTCGAGCAGGTCGTCAGCCATTACATCACCCCTGCGCGCAACAGGTCGTGCATGTTCAGGGCGCCGATCGGGCGGTCATCGTTGTCGACCACCACCAGGGCGTTGATCTTGTTGTCTTCCATGATCTTCAGGGCTTGTGCGGCGAGCATGTCGGCCCGGGCGGTCTTGCCATGAAGGGTCATGACCTCTTCGATCCTGGCCTGCTGGAAGTCGATCGAGCGGTCCAGGGTGCGCCGCAGGTCGCCGTCCGTGAAAATCCCGGCCAGGGTGCCATCGGCTTCCAGGACCACGGTCATGCCCAGGCCCTTGCGGGTCATTTCCAGCAAGGCGTCTTTGAGCGATGTACCGCGCACCACCTGTGGCAGTTCGGCACCGATGTGCATGACGTCTTCGACTTTCAGCAGCAGGCGCCGACCCAGCGCGCCGCCCGGGTGGGAGAAGGCGAAGTCCTCGGCGGTAAAGCCCCGGGCTTCCAGCAAGGCCACCGCCAGGGCGTCGCCCATCACCAGCGCTGCCGTGGTCGATGACGTCGGCGCCAGGTTCAGCGGGCAGGCTTCATGCTCGACATGCACGTTCAGATTGACGTCGGCGGCTTTGGCCAGTGTCGAGTCAGGGTTGCCGGTCAGGCTGATCAACTGGATTCCCATGCGCTTGATCAGCGGGAGCAGGGTGATGATTTCGTGGGTCGAGCCGGAATTGGACAAGGCGAGGATGATGTCATCGCGGGTAATCATGCCCATGTCGCCATGGCTGGCTTCGGCGGGGTGCACAAAAAAGGCCGTGGTGCCGGTGCTGGCCAGGGTCGCGGCAATCTTGTTGCCGATGTGCCCGGACTTGCCCATGCCGACCACCACCACTCGGCCTTTGCTGGACAGAATCAACTCGCAAGCGCGTACGAAGTCTGCGTCGATATGGGCCAGCAAGCCTTTGACGGCTTCCAGCTCGAGGCGG
>Ga0067045_1032115_pt1 | contig 10845 bp, 11 predicted proteins | sample TerdegcTABiofilm_FD_59184 | JGI IMG/M metagenome (GOLD analysis project Ga0067045, IMG submission 59184) | Combined Assembly of (Gp0054472, Gp0054536) Wastewater bioreactor microbial communities from Singapore -Terephthalate degrading...
TGCGCAAACGTTCGATGCCCCCAAGGTCATAAGTGCGTGGACGGCCGATGCGTCAAGGTCGACCCCTGTGCAAATGTGCGATGTCCGCCTGGGCACAAATGCGTGAACGGCAGGTGCGTAAAGACCGACCCCTGCGCAAACGTCAGGTGCCCGCAGGGTCATAAGTGCGTAAATGGCCGATGTGTCAAGGTCGACCCCTGTGCAAATGTGCGATGTCCGCCTGGGCACCGCTGCGTTGGAGGGAGGTGTGAGCCTGTTAGAAGGTGACGCGTGACAGATGCGAAAACCCGTGTGTGGCAGGGGAGAGGAAACTGTCTCGGAATTGCGGCAAATGTTAAGATCGTGGCACACCCCTTCACCTGACCCTCTCCCCCGAAGCGGGGGAGAGGGGATTTTTCCGGCTCCCTCTCCCTCTGGGAGAGGGTGGGGTGAGGGTGCCTTTCCACGCATCGACGCTCAATCGTGCTACGATTTTGTGGTGTGTCCCGAGTTTTGAGAGAGTTTCAGATGCCCGGCCCACCGCGAAATGCCCGTCCCTGAATAGAGGATGCGACTACGCAACCGAATTCAAGAAAACCTGCACCAATTGCACCGTTTCATAAATATGGTCGCGTCCTTCCTTCACCCCTGTTGAGGTAGGGCCGGGTTTGAAACCCGCCCCTACCTCAACTGTTCCGGAACTTCTACCGCAACGAGCAACGCTCCACCCCACAGTAGTAGGAGAGGTTTCAAACCTGCGCACCATTGAAAGAGGCTCTGAGCCTGCCCTTCCCTAAAGGGAGCGTTTTGCCTCAAAGGAATCCGCACTTATGAAATCCTATGCTGAGTTTTTCCCTGATCTATGCGATATTATTAGCTTTTCCTCAGCTCGCATGCGCATCTTGCGAGAAGCATTTGCTGGAGGCATGTGTCCGAGACTCGCGGTCAGCCACCAGAACAGCCGCTCTCCAGCTTTGCCCGAGGTCCAAAGGTCGTGAAGTAGATTGTCACAGCACCAGCGTTTTCGATCACGCCCGCGGTAACCGGGTCTGCAATTAGGCTGACCCCATCCACTTCGTATCTCAGGTCTTCTAATTCCGGCTCATCCAGAACCAGCGCGATTCCGCCGCTGGCTCACCCCGGTCCGCGGTAAACCACGCGCACCGCCTTGGCGTCACCGAGCTCTTCCAAGAAGTACTCACGAGCTTCCCGATCGATAGTGAACATTCAGCCCTCCCCTGCTCGGCTGGCGCCGAGCTCGCATCTCTCGAGCACGATCGTGCGCGAGCTTGAAATCTTTGGGGTCTTCCGGAGCACACCAGAGGGGCGGATGGTTTCCCCCACCTCGATGAAACTCGTCTCTTTCGTCTCCACAGCCCCAGCATGGATAAGACTGCTTTCAGGTTCGTAAACAGCAAGCCCTCTTTGGGTTGGAGACTAATCACCGCGCGGGCCGCGGTCAAGCACGATCTTTTCAGAGCTCGTCGTCCGAGCCCCGTTGAGCGGTTGTATTCGCAAACACGGTAACGCAGTTGCTTCAGCTCTGCAGATGGAGGGGGTGGTGCGGCCTGACTTAGTCCATTTTTTTGGGGGGGGGTTAATTTTGGTGTTGACAATTCCTACGGGTCTTCTGTAGACTGTAGACCGAAGACAGTAGACCTATTGAAACCCCTGAGATCTTCGAGTCGGCCTTGATTGATGAGAAAAGACGAAGTGAGAGGCGCCATGCTGGTAGAAATCAAATCCGTTTCAGACACCGTCGTTGATTACCTGAGAACTCAAATCATCACCGGCAAAATGCCTGCCAATCAGAAAATCAACGAGAACGATCTCGCCACAAGCCTTGGCGTCAGCAGACCCCCAGTCAGAGAGGCTTTCCGCATCCTTGAAAATGAGCACCTGCTCGTGAGTATTCCCAGGAAGGGCACGTACGTTTCGGATGTATCTATCGAGGACTTGATCGGACTGTTTCAAACGCGCGAGATGATAGAAACATACTCCATCGATCTTCTCAAATTTGTCGACAGCTCAAAATTCGCCCAGGTGGAATCGACATTTGAAGAAGCCGTTCGACTGTCCCTCCCTTCCGTCGAGAATCCCGAAGAAATGCTCCACTTCCACCAGGTCTTTGCCGGATTTCACGCCAAGCTGGTGGAATTAACAGGCAATTCACGAATAATTCATTTCTATAAGACCATTTCGTTAAACCTGACGCGATATCAGGTCATGTATCTGTTCATGCCGGGCTCAGTGGATAAGTCGCTGCAAGATCATCGGGAGATCTTGAACCTCATAAAGAAGGGCGAATTCGATAGGGCAAAAGAGTCCCTGCTCAAGCATCTCGAATTCGCTTCACAAGTCTTAAAGGAGAGGATCCAACAGGACCTGCACCAAGCGGGAACCCAACTCCCTGGCTCAGGCCAACACACTGGTCCTAATACAGGAGGAATCAAATGAAGTTCTGTGGTTACCCCAGGGCTGACGGCACGGTGGGGGCGAGAAATTATGTGGCCATTATGCCTACCACCGGCTGTGTTAATGCGGTGTGCTACCACATCGAAAAACTCATCAGGGGAACAAAGGCCCTTCCGCATCATCAGGGCTGCCTCCATCCGTCCCAGGATACTGAGCAGGTCACGAGAACCCTCATTAATCTGGGAAAGAACCCCAACGTAGCCGCTGTTTTGCTCGTAGGGCTGGGATGTGAAATGGTGCTCGCTGAACAGGTGCTTGAGGGTATCAGGGAGTCGGGCAAGCCGGTCGAGCTGGTGGTGGTTCATCAGATTGGCGGGATGTTGGACACCATAAACAACGGAGCCAAAATTGCCGCTGAAATGGTGCTCGAGGCGAGTGCCATACAGAGAGAGGAAGTCGGCCTCGACAAATTATGCTTTGGAACCAAATGCGGCTCCTCCGACACGACCTCCGGGCTGTCGTCCAACCTCGTAGTGGGCGAAGTGTGCCGGATTATGACGGAGAATGGAGGGAAGTTCATCCAGGGCGAAGTATGCGACATTATGGGTGGAGAGTACGCTCTCAAGAAACTCTGTGTAGCTGAAGAGCATGGGGAAAGGATAGTCGATTTCGTTCGCGATCTCTATCTCCGAGGGATTGCCGTTGGCGCAGACGTAAGAGGCTCACAGATGACGGTCGGAAATGTGGCCGGAGGCTTGACCACGCTTGTAGAAAAGGCATTGGGTGCAAACGCCAAGGGAGCGGATGTCCCTATTCAAACCAGCGTTCGATACGCCGAAATTCCCGAAGGTCCAGGAAGACACATTATGGACATTCCGGGCCATGGCTTTGAGAATCTGGTGGGATTGGCCGCGGGCGGTGCCATCATACATCTCTTCACGACCGGTAGAGGAGCGCCTAACGGAAATCCACTTCTTCCCACGATAAAGGTGTGCGGAAACGCAAAGACCAACGTAACCATGCGAGAGCATATCGACGTCGATGTCTCCTCGATAATAGAGGAGACAGAAACTGTCTCCGAAGCGGGCCAAAGATTATACGAATATGCCATCGACGTAGCCAACGGTAAGATGACCAGGGCGGAAATTCTCAACTTCGACGGCACGATGGAGATTCTCATTAAAGGACCTGTTATCTAACTGGAGGTACTAAAATGAAGCTCGCGAAAATCGTCCATGAAGAAGACAACGTAGCGACAGCTCTCGAGGATATTTATGCAGGCGAGCAGGTGAAGTCTCGGTTGAAGGACAATGAGCTTATCCTTATGTGCAATCATGATGTTCCATTCGGCCACAAGATAGCGATAGCGGAGATCAGATCCGGTGACAAAATCGTCAAATACGGACATGCCATTGGAAGCGCTACGCAGGACATCGAGAAGGGGGACTGGGTCCACGTGCACAACGTCCGAGACGACTACAAGGTTCTCGACAAGGAAGGCAAGCCCTTGCCGGGACAGGACGGCTGAGCTGGCTGTCCCGTTTTCAAGAGTGAGATTAGGATGATTCTTACACGAAGCGAAGAAGACATGGCCAGTGGAAAGCATGGCCCCGGACTTGAGAAATGTATGCACATTCTGATTAAGTTCGGCGAAGCCATGGGTGCGGAGCGACTGGTGCCCATCTCCAGCGCCCACACCATCCCGAGGGAACCACCCGACCTTCTCATGGAAATGACTGAAGGCGTCGGGCAAACGGGAACCTTCACTACCCTGCACGCTTTCATGTCCGCATTTGACCCGCAGCTTTGGGAAAGGATGGGGATCTCGGAGGAATACGCAGCGAAAGAGATTCCGGTGCTCAAGCAACGGATCGAAATCTATCGCAGGCTCGGGTTTTACGAAACGTACACCTGCCTCCCGATGCTCGTGGGAAACCTTCCACGAAGAGGAGACTTCATATCGTGGATCGGTTCATGCGCTCAGCTTTTCGTCAACTCTCTTCTCGCCGCGAGGACCAATCGAGATGGAGCGGTCCTTAATCTAGCTGCAGCAATAACCGGTAGGGCGCCTTATCGAGGACTGTTTTTGGACGAAAATAGGCTTGGCCAGGTTGTGGTGGAGCTGGAGGGAGTGGACCCGCACGGGATCACGTACACGGACCTTGGTGCCATAGGCTATTACGTCGGGTCACGAGCCCAGCAACGAAACATCGTAGTCAACGGCCTGGCGCGCGAGCTGGATATCTCCTACTTGCTCGCCCTTATGGCACCGCTCCCTGCTTCGGGATCGGTCAGCATTTGTCATGTTGTTGGGTGTACGCCTGAGGCGCCGACTCTCGAACGGGCCTTGGGGAATCAAGAACCTGCAGAAATCATCAGGGTGGACAAGAAAGCAATCGCAGAAACAAAGGAGCTCCATGCACTGAGCTCCAACGACACGGTGGAGATGTGCATATTGGGGTGTCCTCACTGCACAATACAAGAGATTCGAAACATAGCTACTAGACTTTCCGGAAAGAAGCTACGGCCGGGAAGGAGATTGTGGATTGGATCAGCCTATCAAACCTACTATCTGGCACAGACCATGGGATACAGCCGCACTATAGAAGAGGCGGGTGGAGTGGTTACCAGCTCGTGCATGGCGACGATCCCGGATTCCCCTATCCCCGATGACGTAGGAACCCTGGTCACCAATTCGTTCAAAGCGGCCCACTATATCTCAAGACTTACCAAGGGAAGGGTGAAAGTGGCCGTGATGGAGATGCCCGATTGCATTGATGCAGTCTCGGCATAATGGCGCCATCAAATGTGACCTTTCAGATGAGAAATGGACAGACGCGTGCGGCAAAACGTTGATTTAAGCCGTCAGCTTGTGGTCGAGGAAGACAATGAAAATAAAGGGCAGAATTGTTAACGAGGGAAACGCAGCAGGACAGGCTGTAGTCTTGGACGTCCCCTTTTCGTTCATAGGTGATTTTGATCCAAATACGGGAAAGATCACCATACTAAACCACCCCATGTTTGGGGAAAGCATAGCAGGAAAAATCCTGGTCTGTCCGTCAGGAAAAGGGGGTACGATTGCTCCCTTTGTCGCGTATGAGGCGATGAAGAAAGGAAATGCGCCCGCGGCAATACTTTGTCGGGAAGCAGATCCGATCCTTTGTGAATCGGCATTGGCTATTGATGTTCCGATGCTGGATTCTTTTGACGAAGACCTTTTCCAGATGGTTAAGACCGGCCAAGCCGTTTCTATCGAGAATGGTGAAGTATCGGTAGAAGAACAGGCATAGCTTGACAATTCTAAACCGCTCGAAGGACTCACGTTGAGAAGGAGATTCGCTGCTTAAGGCTCACTGGCTTTCAAGTGTGACGAGGACCACGCATTTTCTGTGCGTGGCAGCATAGGGAGGTAAAGGGAAAATGAGAAAATCGAACGTGGCATTGATTCTAGTGGTCGCTGGGCTATTCGCAATCAGTCCTTTACTGGCCTTGGCGGATATCGGAGCGGAATACTCTCCGAGGGGAAGCGGCAACGTAGTGGTCGTCATTCAGAACGGAGACCCCGAGATGATCTACTTCGGGCTTCTGTATGCATCGAGAGCTATTAAAGGCAAGTGGATGGATAACGTGAAAGTCGTTCTCTGGGGCCCGGCCGAAAAGACAATTGCAGGTCTGCCGCCTGACAGCGAGCAGATCAAGCTGATCAAGGAAATCCAGGGATACGGCGGTAAGGAAGGCAAGATCTGGTGCTGCAAAGCGTGCAGCGATCGCTACGGCATCACGAACAAGATGCTGGAGCTCGGCTGCGAGGTGTTCCACACAGGTGAGGCCACTTCCTATCTGCTCAAGATGGGTTATCGCATGTGGAACTGGTAAACACGGCAATAGCATTTGATCGTGGGCGATTTTTGCTCCACGGTCCCCAGAATACCCGATAAACGCCACCGTACAGTGGCTTTTCGCAGTCATCGGCTACTCGAAAGCTTAAGGAAAGGTGACGAAGATGGAAAGCAGGAGAAAGTTTTGTGCAACAGTTGGAGCCGCTCTGGTAACCGCACCGGCTTTAGTTGCTACCCAAGGGATCTCCAAGGCCGAAGCCGCTGAAGAGACCTGGACCTGGAAAGGGCAGGCTTTCTGTTCCCGAGCCAACAGGCTCTACGAGCTGGGCGAAGATTTCGGGGATATGATCACAAAGTACACCAATGGCCGGGTCAAGATCCAGTTCCATCAGGCCGGCGAAATGGTGCCCGCTGGCCAGGTCTTTGACGCCACGGGTCAAGGCATAATCGATTTCGGTCAAGGCTGTCCATGCCTCGCAAAATCCAAGGCTTACGCCGCTCAATGGTTCTGTGACGCGCCGGGCGCTCAGAGCCCCATCGAAAAGATCATCTGGTATTACAACGGCGGAGGCAAGGAGATCCTCGAGGACATCTTCCATAGGAAATACAATTCGCATCCGCTCTTCATGGTCGCGATAACGGCGGAAATCTGGTTGTATTCCAACAAGAAGATCAACACGATAGATGACCTCAAGGGCCTGAAGATGCGTGCTGCAGGAGTCAGAGGCGAGGTTCTCACGAAATTCGGTACGTCGGTGGTAGTTCTCCCGGAAGGAGAAATGGTCCCGGCAATGGAGAGAAAGGTGATAGATGCTATGGAGTACTCTAGCATCAACTGTACTTATCCTGTGGGTTTCTGTGATGTTACCAAGTATCTCTACATGCACCCAACAAAGTCTACTTCACCGATCAACATTTGGGCGATCAATCTGGACAAGTGGAACAAGCTTCCTCCAGAGATCAAGAAAGCAATCGAAAAGGCAAGCAGAGACGCTACGCTCCGTTCACTGGCCTGGGGCATCGAGCAGGATACTTTGACTCTGAAAAAGGCTGTGGAGGAGAAGAAGTCAGAAATCCTGATGCTTCCGCCAGAAGTGACCAAGGCCGTAGACGAGGCTTCGGCCGATTACTACTACGAGAAAGCAAAGTCCGACAAAGACCTTGCGCGAATTCTCGCATCATGGGCCAAGTTCAAGCAGGACTATGGGAAATACGGCAAGTGGATTGATTACTTCAACATGACCGGAGATCATGTGGGCCTGATAAAGGGCGATGCTTGATACCGGATTTCGAGCAAGCGATCACCGCATATACGGCTGGGCCTGACTCCCCGATCTGTTCCCACCTGCGGACCGTAGAAGCGGGGTTCGTCCCCGCCCGGTCCGCTGCCAAAGTGGTGGGGCGGTTCCCATTCGTACGGAGTACCCTCCATCCCTGTCGAGCTCCGGGAAAGGAACGACAAATGAAGCTCCTGAACATAATCGACGGCATAAGTATCTGGAGCGGAAAGATCGTGCGTTGGCTGGCCATGCTCCTCAGCCTCGTTGTCCTGTATGAGATAATCGCACGATACGTATTCAATCGACCCACGATATGGGCCTTTGATCTGGCAATGATGATTTCTTCCACCATGTTCCTTATGGGCGCGGCGTTTATTCAGCAGCAGAAGGGACACATCAGGGTTGACGTAATTTTCAACATGCTTCCCGACCGCGTGCGGACATTGCTGGACATCGTCTTTTTCCTCTGCTTCTTTGTACCTTTTGCCGCAGTGATGGTGTGGTGGGGAACCAAAATTGCCTATAGTGCGTGGATTGCCGAAGAAATAAGCAACACCAGCCAATGGGGTGAACCAGTGTACCACTGGAGATTCGTCATTCCTGTTGCGTTCTTCTTGTTCTTTCTGCAGGGGCTCGCAGATTTTATCCGGCTCTTACGGTCACTATTTGCCGCTCCAGAACAGAAGATCGACAAGAGCCCCGTGCCCGGGGATGTGGAGAAAGTGGCGTGATCCGGACTCTCACTTCCGACGAGCTGCGAGGAGCATCCGTTCCTATTCCGATTGGCTTGCTATCTTGGTTGACCTGCACAAGGAGAAACGACAATGGGAGCTGAGACTTACGCCCTAATCATGCTGGGAACGATCGTTTTCGCAATCGTCATCGGGGTGCACGTGGCCATTGCACTTTCTGCAATCCCCCTGATTTTTGGACTTATCTTCATGGGCGAACGGGTTCTTCCCATGTATCCGGTCCAGGCCTTCGGGATGATGAGCAACTACCCCTTCGTGGCTGCACCCTTGTTCATTTACATGGGTGCTCTTATGGAGCATGCGGGTGTAGCTGAGAAGCTCTATGACGCATTTTACCAGTTGCTCGGTCCGGTGAGGGGAGGTCTGGCGCTGGCCACAATAGGAATGGCGATCATTTTCGGCGCCTGCACAGGGATCGTGGGAGCTGGCGTGATTCTCATAGGATTGCTCGCTTTGCCGTCAATGCTCTCCCGCGGTTACAATAAGGCGCTCGCTACTGGCAGCATCATGGTGGGGGGCGGTTTGGGAGTCATGATTCCGCCGAGTATCATGCTGATCCTTTACGGCTGCGCTGCAGGCGTATCCATTTCTCAGCTCTATATAGCCTCGGCAATCCCTGGCGTGCTGCTCGGCCTTATGTACATGGCCTTTGTATACATTTGGGCAATCGTCGATCCTAGCATAGGCAAGCCCATTCAACAAAATGAGAGAATCAGAGGAAAAGAGCTTGCCAACCTGGTTGGAAAGTCTCTTGTCCCTCCTGTTGTTCTCATCCTGGCAGTCATGGGATCCATCTTCTTTGGTCTCGTGGGCCCTTCCGAGGCAGGAGCCATGGGCGTCCTGGGCGCTCTGGGCCTGATCGTCCTGGCAGGCAGGATGAACCTGGATGTCCTTACCAGGGCCACTACCTCCACACTAAAGATCACGACCGCGGTTCTCATGATATGTCTCGGAGGCCAGCTTTTCACAGGTGTTTTCATATCTATGGGTGGGGATGTGGCCCTGAGAAAAATCATACTGGGCTTTCAGTTCGGCCAGCTCGGGACAATCATCATTATGCTCCTCATCGTGTGGCTCTTGGGATTCGTCATGGACTGGATCGCCTTGATCTTCATTTTGGTACCCATATTTGGCCCCTTGATCACTACCGTTGGTGTTGACCCGCTCTACTTTGCAATACTCTTTTGCTCCACGCTGGAAATCTCGAACATGACCCCGCCTTTTGCCTATTCAGCTTTCTATCTCAAAACGATCGCGCCTGAAGATGTAACAATGGGGACACTTTATCGAGGGTGCGTACCATTCTTCTTTGTAAATATGGCGATGGTCATTTTGCTGTTGATGTTCCCTTCGCTGATTCTTTGGCTGCCGAGCCTGATGAGGTGACAATGTGACGAATAGGGCAAGAGGCTCGAGCAGGAGGATAGACTGCCTTCCTATTACCTGCTCGAGCTTTCCCCTTTCATTCTCCTGACTCCAGTCAGGGCTTCGATTGCCACTCGCCCCCTGGACAATCCTTGCCCTTCGGTTCTCCTGGATAGTTCGGGGTGGAAGCGGGAAGTCAAGAAACAAGACCTGACCCCTTGGATGTCGCAGGTCAGTCTTCCGCAATGATCTCGCCGATCAGATTGTCAACGACCACCGGCGTGGCGAAATACTCCACACACGGCTCTGAGCCATATTTATCCGCAACGAATTTTCTCCACTCCTCCGTATAGAGTCGTTCAGCGTCATCACGGGATTTCCACAGGTACACGCCTCCCGCCGTGGCTCCATCAGCCGAGAGGATATAATACTTGCGAATCAGTCCAGGGACGTCTCTGTATCTTGGTGCCGTGCTCGAAAAGATTTCCCGTGCTTTGTCTCGCGTTACCGGTTGGGGAAGCTTGAATTGAACAAACGCTGTAATCATGCTTTACTCCCTCTGCGCTGCTGTTGTAGACTGCGGTCAGCTATTCAGGCCCGCTGCCCGGTACTATACCGCGGCACGGTCCGGTTGCCAATCAGGATGAAGAGGCACGGACTGCTGAAGCGCGGGCCCTCGCCAGGGGGAAAAAGATCTCCTTGACGAAAAAATTCTGCAACGTCTGACCTCATCTGTCATATGACCCTCCTATACTGGGTCCAAGCATCCGAAAATCGGGGAGCGAGATCCTGTCCGCAGGCAAGATCCGATCCCCCGCGGCAAAGGAGAAATTACATGTCATCAGATAGCGAGGATTTCACCAACAAGTACGCCGGATTCCAGAAGCACTATTCTGAAAGCGACTTCTGGTCTCGCCTCAAAAGCCACGCGAAGAAGCTGGGAAAAAGCGGCCTCCGACATGCGTTGACGCTCTACTACACTCTCCAGGAGCCAAACGTGCCGACGTGGGCAAAGACCGTCATCATAGGAGCCCTGGGCTATTTCATATTTCCTTTGGATGCAATCCCGGACTTCATTCCAGCCATCGGGCTCACCGACGATTTGACCGTCTTGGCTGCAGCCATAGCGGCTCTGGAAATGAACATTCCTCAGAGCGCACGGGAAAAGGCAGACGCAAAGATGCTGGAATGGTTTGGGGAATGAGGGGGATAATT
>Ga0067045_1032116_pt1 | contig 10842 bp, 8 predicted proteins | sample TerdegcTABiofilm_FD_59184 | JGI IMG/M metagenome (GOLD analysis project Ga0067045, IMG submission 59184) | Combined Assembly of (Gp0054472, Gp0054536) Wastewater bioreactor microbial communities from Singapore -Terephthalate degrading...
GGTTTACCGGGCGTGGCTTGGGTAGCCGGGCGATTGATCGCCCGGCGTCCCACCGGGAAAAAACGAGTCGCCTGGTGTTACCGCATCTAATTTTTAAAGGCCAGCCGGCGTTTCTTTGCTGGCCGCTGAAAGGGAGAACGCCTAAAGGCGTCACTACCTAATCTATGTTACGCCTTCTAAGCCGGCTTGCCCATGACCGAACTTAATTTTTAAACTTCATAAGACGCTACTACCCCGGAGCCGCTGCGGCGTAGCCGCGCTGCCCCTGGAATAACCAGATTACTTTCCTGATTGAGGGGAGGGTATGAGCCGCATTCGCATTCTGTTGGTAGATGATCAGGCGATGTTCCGCGAGGGATTGCGGACCCTGCTCTCCACCCAGACCGACTTTGAGGTCGTGGGGGAGGCCGCCAACGGGGAAGAGGCGCTACGACAGGCGGCCGCACTCCGCCCCACCGTCATCTTGATGGATTTGCGGATGCCGGTCCTGGACGGGGTCGCCGCCACCCAACGGCTGCACGCCACACTGCCGGAGTGCCGCGTCATCGTCCTCACCACCTTTGACGACGATGAGTACATCTTTGACGGGCTGCGCGCCGGGGCCGCCGGCTACTTGCTAAAAGACGCTTCTTCGGATAAACTATTTGAGGCCATCCGCGCCGCCGCGCGCGGCGAATCTTTCTTGCAGCCGTCGGTCGCGGCGCGGGTCGTAGCGGAATTCGCCCGGATGGCGGCAGCCGGCGCGGGCAGCCACAGCGAGGCGCTGCCGGAGCCGCTCTCAGAGCGCGAGATAGAGGTCCTGCGCCTGGTCGCCCAGGGCGCGAGCAACAAAGAAATCGCCGCCACGCTCTTTATCACCGAGGGCACCGTCAAGAATCACCTGACGAGCATCCTCGCCAAGCTCGGCGTGCGCGATCGCACCCAGGCGGCGCTCAAAGCACGGGAGTTAGGATTGTTATAGAGACCACGGACCACGGGCACTTTTCCGGTGGTCTGTCGTCCGTGGTCGGCGGTCCTTAAGTAACCCAAGTTGCCACCCATCATTGTAAAAGTCGCGTCTCTTTATGACCACAGACCGCAGACCACCCTGTTTTAACCTGTTGGTCGTCTGTGGTCAGTCGTCCGTGGTCTCCCGGCAGGGCAGGTGGCAACTTGAGTTAAGTACTCAATCACCATACACTTGACTTTTGACTTTTGACTAAGGAGAACCGTATGAGCCTGCTTTTACAACCTGTCCAGATCGGCCCGTTGACCCTGCGCAACCGCATCGTCTTCCCGCCCATGAGCACGGGCTACGAGGAGCGAGGCGCGATCACACCCCGGTCGCGCAATTTCTACGCGACATTAGCGCGTGGCGGCGCGGCGCTCCTGGTGTTGGGCGATGTCTCCATCCAGCCGGCGATCTCGCCCGTCCCGGCGCTCCACGACGACCGCCTCATCCCGGGCCTCCAGACGCTGACCGAGGCCGTCCACGCCGAGGGCGCGCTGATCTCGGCGCAGCTCTTCCATCAGGAGTACGACGCGGCCGAGATCATGCGACTCATGCAGACCGAGGGGCGCGACGTGGCCTTCAAGCGGTTGCGCGAGGATATGCAGAGCTTCTGCAACCGGATCACCGTGGAGCAGATTGAACAGATCCAGGAGCTCTTCGTCGCGGCCGCCCGCCGCGCGCAGGCCGCCGGCTTTGACATGATTCAGATCCACGGCGACCGGCTGATCGGCATGTTCTGCTCGCCGATCATCAACCAGCGCACCGACGCCTACGGCGGTTCACCGGAGAACCGCGCCCGCTTCGCGCTGGAAGTGACCCGCAAGATTCACGCCGCCGTGCCGGAGATGCCGCTGGATTACAAGCTGGCCATCATCCGCACCGACCCGCCCATGGGCAAAGGCGGTCCGACGTTAGCCGAGGCCCAGGCCCTGGCCCCCCAACTGGTGGAAGCCGGCGTCTCCGCCTTCCATGTCGCCCTCGCCAACCACACTGCGCTGGCCGAAACCATCCCGGCCGCGGGCACGCAGCCCTACGGCTGCTTCGTGGACCTGGCCGCAGCCATCAAGCAGGTGGTCTCCGTGCCGGTGACGGCCGTCGGGCGGATCATCACCCCGGACTTTGCCGAAGGGATACTGGCGGCGGGCCAGGCGGATCTGATCGCCATGGGCCGCCAGTTGCTCTGCGACCCCGACCTGCCGCGCAAGCTGGCTACCGGCCGCGCTGAGGAGATCCGCTATTGCATCATGTGCAACCGGGGCTGCACCGACAATCTGACCCGCCAGAAATCCGTCCAATGCGTGCTCAACGCGGCCATCGGCGGTGAAACGACGCCGGAGATCATCCCCACGGATCAGCCCAAGCGCGTTCTGGTCGTGGGGGGCGGTCCCGGCGGGCTGGAAGCAGCGCGCGTCGCGGCGTTGCGCGGGCACCGGGTCACGTTAGTGGAGAAAAGCGGCGCGCTCGGCGGGCAACTCAAGCTCGCCACGGTTCCCCCCTGCAAGGATGAATTGCAACGTGCCGCCGATTATTTGATCGCCGAGGTGCAACGGCTTGGCGTGGAAATCCGCCTGAACGAGGAGGCGACCGCGGAAAGTGTCCTGGCCTGGCAGCCCGAGAGCGTCATCCTGGCCACCGGAGCGACGCCGGTCATCCTGCCCGTGCCGGGGCACGACCGCGAGAATGTCATCACCGCCTGGGATGTGCTGGCCGGCGCGCCCGTCGGCGACCAAGTGGTCGTCATTGGTGGCAACTCCGTTGGTCTGGAGACCGCTGAATACCTGGCTCTGCAGGGTAAAACGGTGGCAGTCGTGAAGACTTCAGAACAAATCGGTGTAGGGGAATCGCCCACCGTGTTGCCTCGGCTCCAGAAATCGCTGCAAGAGCACGGCGTCCAGTTGCTGACCCAGCACACCCTGACCGAGATCACCGCCGAGGGGGTGGTCCTGGTTGACTCTGAGGGCACGCACAAGACAGTGGCCTGCGACACCGTCGTCATGGCGGCGGGGGCGCGCCCGTTGCGCGCTTTGCAGGAGGCGCTGACAGCACACGGCGTGGCGTTCTGCTGCGTCGGCGACTGCGCCGGCGACCAGGCGCGCCAGATCGGCGATGCCATCCACGAGGCCTTCGCGGCGGCGCTGGCAGTATAAGGTGCCAGCAGGCCTCAGTGCCTGAACACTCGCGCCCGTGAATGACACGGGCGCGAGTATCATGCAGGGGATGGCATGACTGCGACATCCACCCAAGCCAATCAATGCCCGGCTCAAGACAAACGCGCAGCAGCCATTGCCCTGGCGCCCGCTATGCCACCTGCAAGTTCGTCATCGGCGAGATGTTGATAAACCTGGGGCACCACCAAAAAGCGGCGCCGATGCTCAAAGAGGTCGTCACCGATGTGCCGGAACACGACCAGGCATGGTGTGACCTGGGGCAGTGTTTGATAGTGACGGGGCAGTATCACGAAGCCGCGCGCGCCTTTGAACGCTGCCTGGAGATCGCACCCGAGACGGCGGAGGCGTGGTACTACGGCGCGATGGTTTACGCCCGGCTGGGCCGGGAAACGCAGGCGCGTGAGTATCTGCAAAAGGCGCTCAGCCTCAAGCCGGCCTGGAAAAAGCAGGCGCAGAGCGATCCCCTGCTGAAGGACTACGTGCCTCAGCGCAAGCCGTGGTGGAAGTTCGGCGGGTAGGCGACTCAGGGATTTTTGCGCCTCTATACCCATCACGTCGCCCTGACCAAGGGCGGGGCGGCGATGAGCGACCTTGAAAATCCGTCTTGATGTGACGGATTTTCAAGGTATAATAGAGGCATGATTCACCCACGACCCCAGTTACAGCAGGCTATTGAACGTGCACTGGCGCGCAGTCGCGTGGTTGCGCTTATCGGGCCGCGCCAGTGCGGTAAAACAACCCTGGCTCGTCAGTTCGTCCCCGTTGACTCGCTCAATTACTTCGATCTGGAAGACCCCATCAGCCTGGCGCGGCTTGATCAGCCGCTGATTGCCTTGCAAGGCCTGACCGGCCTGGTGGTGATTGACGAAATCCAGCGGCGTCCCGACCTCTTTCCGATCTTGCGCGTGCTTTGCGACCGCACGCCTTTACCGGCGCGTTTCCTGATTCTGGGTAGCGCCTCGCCCGCACTGTTGCGTCAGTCATCCGAGACACTGGCCGGGCGCCTGGAGATCATCCGCATGGCGGGTTTCAGTCTGGTTGAGGTCGGTGCGGAGCGGCAAATGCAGCACTGGTTGCGCGGCGGTTTCCCGCTCTCTTTCCTGGCCCCTTCCGAAGCCGATAGCCTGGCCTGGCGGCGAAACTTTATCCAGACCTTTCTGGAACGCGACCTGCCACAGTTAGGCATCAACATTCCCTCGTCCGCCATGTTTCGCTTTTGGAACATGCTGGCTCACTACCATGCGCAAGTGTGGAACGCCGCCGAAATCGCCCGTGCCCTTGACCTCAGCGAGTCCACCGTGCGGCGTTACCTTGATCTGCTGGAAGGCGCCTTCATGGTGCGCCAGCTTCGCCCCTGGTTCGCCAATCTGAACAAACGACAGGTCAAGTCGCCCAAGGTCTACTTTCGAGACACCGGCGTTCTGCATCAGATGCTGGGCATCCGCGAGGAACGCGATCTCTGGCTGCACCCCAAAAGTGGCGCCTCGTGGGAAGGCTATGTCATTGAAGAAGTCATCAAAGCGACCGATCCAGATGAGGTTTACTTTTGGGCCACCCATGCCGGCGCTGAGCTTGACCTGCTGCTCTTGCTCGGAGGCCGGCGTGTGGGCGTTGAGTGCAAGCGTGTGGACGCCCCGCGACTGACACCGTCTATGCGCATTGCCCTGGATAACCTGGCGCTGGATCATCTGTTTGTCTTTTATCCGGGCGAGCGTCCCTATCCCCTGGCCGAGCGGGTGACCGTGTTGCCGCTGGCGTCTCTGGCGCGGGGAGGGGAGGCGTTGGACATTGCTGGTGGGTAGCGCATGAATGCAGATGAAATCCGTAATCTGATTTTTTCAGAACTTACCTCATTGGGATTTAACATCAATGAGGCAGGTGATATCGTAATTCCTCTACTCTCCAAAGAGGATATAAAACAATTGCATCGTCCTGCACGGCAGGAATTTCTTCAAAGAAATGCAGGTTGGATTCAACGTGCTTTCAAAAAATACGGCGATTTTTTTGCCGATGGAAGTCAAATTCTACCTTGCAGGATTTCCCCCTGTTTGGTTGAGGTACAAGAACCCTGGCAAAAAGACTTGTTTCGTTTGGCGCGCTTCTATTGGTCTATTCCCTACTCTCATGGTTTTGGCCGCCGTCTGCGCTTCTTGATTTTCGACGCAAGCAACGAGAAACTTATCGGTATTTTTGGTCTCCAATCGCCACCTATTACCTTCCCGGTACGAGATCGCTTGTTCAATTACCCTCCTGGTCAGAAAGTACAACTCGTTAATCAGACAATGGATATTTTCACGCTCGGCGCACTGCCGCCTTATAACCGCCTGTTGGGAGGAAAACTGGTAGCCTTGGCGGTTTGCGCTAACGAGGTGCGCGCAGCTTATCGGCAGTTGTACTCTGGGCGGGTCACAGAGATGGAAAGGCGTGTTTTGCCGGCTCATTTGGTTGCGCTTACTACGACTAGCGCCTTTGGGCGCAGTTCGATTTACAATCGCCTGAAATACCAGGGTCAACTGCTGGCCGAGTCGCTGGGCTTTACGAATGGGTATGGGAATTTTCATTTGCAAAGATTGTATCCACTCTTTAAGGAATACCTCGTGTCACTCGGAATAGATACCGCTGGTGGCTATGGCACCGGCCCTAAACGTTCCTGGCAATTGATGCGGCTGGCGTTGGACCGTTTGGGCATCTCGGCCGACTTACTCAAGCATGGAATCCAGCGCGAGGCGTTTCTTTTCCGGTTGGTTGATAACCTTGATACATACATGAACGGAGAGACAGATACACCCCAATTCAAGGATTTGGCCTTTACTGATTTGGCTGCCTATTGGCGTGAACGCTATCTCTTGCCACGGGCCGACCGTGTGGATAGTTGGCACAGTTGGGACAGGCTGGAAATTCTCAACGATATGATCCTATGTGAGCCAAGAGACGATGCCAGAAACGAATAACACTCCATTTGCTGAATTACCGGCGGCTTTGGTGGATGAGGTGCTGACGCAGACGCAGGACGTAAGCCGGCGCCTGTTAGCTGCGTTTGATGACTTGAAGTCAAAAAGGCAGGCTTGGCGCGACGGACTGATGCAGAAAGACTTGGTCCGCAAGCAGGCCGCGCTGCCGTTCGCCAATCCTCCCACAACGTGTGGTGTAGACGGAAGTATGGCCATTGAGCGATTACTGGCTCTCGATTTGGTGGCGGTTGGCAGTGTGGCGGTCGAAGGGCTTACACCTCCTTCTGAAGCACGTTACTGGCCTGAACCACGGCATTTGGTATATGTGAATACCGAAATTCACTATACGGACACGGGTTCGGTACTGCGCGGCATTATGGCGGGCAATGAAATGCAACTGGCAAAGGACGCGCCTCACGAGGTAGTGTTTCTCGACGGCTCGCTCACAACGCCAACTATCTTTTTTAATCAGGCCTTGAGCAAAGCTGCCGAAGCACCGCACTTGCGAGTCAGCAAGCACTTGCTTGAACATGCTATTGTTTATTTGGAGGCCTATCGCACAATTTTGCAATCTACCCGTTCCGACCATTTCTGGGTCGCCATGCCCAAATACACGACCAAGCGCGAAATTGGGGAACAAGTTGGCTGGCATAGCGCCTACGAAGACCGGGGTATTTTGAGCCTGGTGTTGGAGCCGGGTGAATATACGCATCCATTGCCCCTCAAAAACCCAGAAAGTGACTGGCATATCAACCTTGCGCCACTCAAAGAAACCCGGGAACAAGCCCAGAAGGTAGAGCGTGAAATCGTCAAACTATTGAATAGCATCAAGGTTCTCTATTTTCGTCCTGCCCAATGGTGGCCGGCTCTGCGGGTAGAGTTGGCGCAAGCGATTGCGGATAATGCCAATCGTCTGGCAATTGTGTTGAAGGGCATTGAATATCAGTGCCAGGCGGCGGCTATTATGGAACCCTATCCGCTTTATATGGCCGACCGCATGGTAAAGCATCTAGCGCGCTCTATCCCCGTTTTCCGGCAAATCGCCAGCCAAAATCTGGCTGAAAACTATGCTGGCGACATCGGCGAGGTCTTTATGAGCTTGCATGGCTATCGTACTGAAACAGGAGTGTCATAGGATGAGCAAACTACAAGTTCTGATTGCCCAGGCTGAGCGCATTGGCGTGATTGGTTCACCTTCCTCCACAAATGAATTGGCGTTGGATATTCTGGCCAGCGCGGTGAACAAAAAGCTGGTGGGTGAATTGGCTTTCTTCCCATACAGCCAGGACGCCTACACCAACTACGCCCTGGGGCAGATTACCGAAATCACCTTGCGCAATATCTGGCACGAAGATCCCACGATGCGTAGTCTGATTCGCCAGCGTGGGCGCGTGGATTCTATTAGCGAGCGGCAGGATACGCATCAGGGACAAATGATTATCAGCGCGGTGTTTGCAGATGAGAACGGTGCCTACCGCCCAAGTATCCTCGGCACGGTGCCAGCTACTGGAACGCCGATTTATCTGGCCGATGACGCCATTTTGAAAGAATTACTCTCGCCTTATCAGTCACAGTTGTTCTACCTGGGCTATGTGTATGGCTCTAAACCTAAACTGCCGCTGTGGTTCAAGCATTTTGATAGCGGTGTGGACGGTGCGGGTGAGGCATATCACCTGGGTATTTTTGGCAAGACAGGTTCGGGTAAATCAGTGCTGGCCAAGATGATTTTGCTGGCTTATATGCGCCACAAAAAGATGGGTCTGTTCGTGTTGGATCCACAGGGAGAGTTCTCACTCGATTTGCAAAGTACTGATCCTACTCCCTCAATGGGCCGTATCTTGCACCCTGCATTGGTCAAAGGAATGGGCAGGACCGTTGAAGTCTACAACCTGGAACGGTTCCGGCTGGATTCGTGGGAATTGTTCGGAGAATTGCTCACTGAGTTTGGGTTCTTCTTTGACCTGGGCATCAAAGCGGCCGATTATCAAAGTGTCGCCGCGGCCTACCTGACGGATTATTTCCATGACAGCAAGAAACACAAGTTAGCGGCGCTCGATGATGACGCTTTTCTGGCTGCGTTGAACCATCTCTATCAAAATGTCCATCGCATTTACAGCGGCGGCGCAGGCATTGAGCGGGTTCAGGGATTCATTCAAGAGGCTATACAAAAGGTCCAGGCTGGGCAACTATCGCCTATCAAAGAAAAATGGGAAAGCGTGACCAGATTTTTTGCTGAGACCGGGGGCAAGGTTTCTATTGAGACCATTGTCAAAAAAGCGTTAAACCTGGGCAGTAACACCCGTCCTGTCATCGTGGTTGATTTATCTAAACGACCGGCTGGCATTTCTACCGCTGTTTGGGACGAAAAAATCAAACCGCTGTTGATAGACGCTTTTCTGGGTGTACTGATCCGCGAAGCCGAATACGCTTATCAAGGTGAAAAGAGCCTGAACACTCTCGTTGTGTTAGATGAGGCCCACCGCTTTGCCCCCCAGGAACGCGAAAACAATGAACGCAAACAGCGCATCAAGCGCAATCTGGTAGACGCTGTGCGCACCACTCGCAAGTATGGCCTGGGCTGGATGTTCTTGAGTCAAACGCTTTCCAGCCTGGACAACGAAATCGTTCAGCAATTGCGCATCTCGTTCTTTGGATTTGGCCTGAGCATGGGTACAGAATTCAGAAAGCTCCAAGAGTTGGTAGGGGGAAAGGGAGAATACCTGAAGCTCTACCAACAATTCCGCGACCCGCATTCCTCTTTTGATACCGCCAGCCGCGAGTATTCGTTTATGACCATTGGCCCAGTCTCGCCGCTTTCTTTTGCCGGAACGCCGTTGTTTTTGAACGCTTTTAGTGATGCCGAAGCATTCATCGCGGCCAATGGCTTGACGCTTCAGGCCAAGATGTTCTGATGGACGGCTACCGGTAACCCTTCCCGCCCTTGCCCTCGCGCGCCTTCCGGTGTAAACTTGACGCATCCCAAACCAGGAGCGTGCGATGAACGAAACACCCGTTGCCATCCGTCTGCCCGCCGAAGAGCGCTGTGCGCTGGAACTGACCGTCCTGCACTACAACGACCCGTATCCCCGTCCACCCGGCTGGCTCCTTTCGCCCAAACGGGTGGAAATCTTTTTGCTGGGCTCCGGCAAAGAGACCTTTCCCACGCCCGACGGCCAACCGGTCGCCATCCGCCCCAAGTACCTGGGCGACCGGCGGCTGATCCAGGTCGCCATCGCCACGCTGGCCTCGGAGCGGGCGCTCTTGCTCGTCGGTGAGCCGGGCACGGCCAAAAGTTGGGTCGGCGAGCACCTGGCTGCGGCCATCTCCGGCACGAGCCGCCTCATCATCCAGGGCACCGCCGGCACGACCGAGGATCAGGTCAAGTATGCCTGGAACTATGCGCTCTTGCTGGCCGAAGGCCCCAGCGAGCGTGCGCTCGTGCCCGGCCCCATCCTGCGGGCGATGCGCCAGGGCAAGATCGCCCGTTTTGAGGAACTGACCCGCTGCGCCTCCGAGGTGCAGGACACGCTCCTCTCCATCCTCTCGGAGAAAGAGATCGCCATCCCCGAATTGGGCCAGGTGGTGCCCGCCCAACGCGGCTTTAACCTGATCGCCACGGCCAACACCCGCGACCGGGGCATCAACGATATGTCCAGCGCGCTCAAGCGCCGCTTCAACTTTGTCACCCTGCCGGTGGTGGACACGCTGGAGCAGGAGATGGCGATTGTCGAGACCCGCACGCGCGACCTGATGGCCGATTACCGTGTGCAGGCCGAGGTCCCCGCCGACCTGCTCAAGTTGCTGGTGACCGTCTTCCGCGAACTGCGCGCCGGGCTGACGCTCGACGGCCAGACCAAAGTCAAGTCGCCTTCAACGGTGATGAGCACGGCGGAGGCGATCTCGGTGCTGCTCAACGGCGGCATCCTGGCCCAGCATTTCGGCGACGGGCGGATCGGCGCGACGGAGGTGCTGCGCTCGCTGGTCGGCGCCGTGACCAAAGAAGACGCCCGCGATGTAGCCTGCCTGGAAGAATACCTGGAAAACGTCGTCCGCCCGCGCAAGGGCGGTGAGTGGCAGGCGTTTTACCGCGCCGGCAAGGATGTGTTGTGATCGTCTTTCCCGTCCGCCATCACTCGCCCGCCGGCGCCCTGCGCCTGGCCGAATCCATCCGCGCCGCCCGCCCACGGCTGATTCTGGTCGAAGGGCCGTGCGATGCCACGCCGCTCATCCCGCTGCTCCTGGCCCCCGACACCCGCCCGCCGGCGGCAATCCTGGCCTATCTCCCCGCCGGGGAACCGCGCTCCTCCACCTGGCCGTTCTGCGCCTACTCGCCCGAATATGTCGCCCTCCAGGCCGGGCGCGAGGTGGGAGCCGACCTGCGTTTCTTTGATATGCCCGCCGGCGCGTTCCTGGATGCGCCCAAGGCCGATACGCCGCCAGAGACGCCGCCCGACGTGTGGCAGGCGGTCGCCGCCCGTTTTGGCTTTGACGATTACGAGGAATTTTGGGAATGTCGCTTTGAGATGGCCGACGGCGATTTGCGGGAGGCGCTGCTTGAACTGGGCCTGCTGGTGCGCGAATATGGAAACGACCCCCGCGACGCGGCGCGCGAGGCCTGGATGCGCGCCGAGATCGCCCGCGCCCTGGCCGAAGGCTACCCCCTGGATGGAATATTCGTCGTCTGCGGCGCGGCGCACGCCCCGGCGCTTACCCCCCCTTTCGTCCCCCCCGT
>Ga0067045_1032117_pt1 | contig 10842 bp, 7 predicted proteins | sample TerdegcTABiofilm_FD_59184 | JGI IMG/M metagenome (GOLD analysis project Ga0067045, IMG submission 59184) | Combined Assembly of (Gp0054472, Gp0054536) Wastewater bioreactor microbial communities from Singapore -Terephthalate degrading...
TCAAATTCGAGGAAACCGGCATGAACCCGTCATCCTGAACTTGTTTCAGGATCTTTGGGAATCGGCATAAAATCTGGATTTTGGCAATAAAAGGCGTAACTCCTGTAGATTGTAAATTCCATTGAAGAACAATATCTTATATAAAACCAAGGAGGTATTTTATGACAAAAGTGAATATCCCCGAAGAGGTAAGCAAGGTCGGAAAAAAAGGGGTTGTCCCACTGGTAATTCTTGTGGTGGTTATGTTTCTTGCCCTGGCGTTTCGTCCCTTTGTGATAATTCCCGCAGGACATCGGGGAGTCATCTTCAACACCTTGAGGGGAGGCGTGGATACCCGGAGGAGTTTGGGAGAGGGACTTCACTTCATCATGCCTCTGGTGGATTCGGTGGAAAAAATCGAGGTCCGGGTACAGAAAGCCAGTTTCGAAGCCGCAGCCGCGTCCCAGGATCTGCAGGAGGTCAAGGCTCAACTGGTGATCAACTATCACCTGGATCCTTCCAAAGTCGCCCAGATATATCAGGAAGTGGGACTGGATTATGAGAGCAAACTGATCACTCCCTGCGTGGAGGAGTCTATAAAATCGGTAACAGCGGGATTTAACGCCACTCAGCTGGTGGCAAACCGTACCCAGGTCAAAGAGCTGGTTCTGCAGGCTTTAAAGGATAGTCTGGGTAAATATAACATTATTGTTGATGACGTTTCAATTACCGATTTTCAATTTACCGAGGAGTTTTCCAAAGCCATTGAATCGAAACAGATAGCCGAACAGAAAGCCCTCAAGAAAAAATACGAACTGGATGAAGCCAGAAAACAGGCGGAGATCGACGTCGCTCAGGCGGAAGGCGAAAAAAACGCCACCATTACCCGAGCTGAAGGACAGGCGGAAGCCAACCGACTCCTGATGAAATCCGTCAATCAGGAAGTAATCAAACTGAAGGAACTGGAAGTTCAGGCGGAAACCATAAAGAAATGGGACGGCAAACTCCCCACGGTAACCGGAGGGGCCATGCCCATGTTCAACGTGGGAACCACACCGGGACAATAAAAGTCTATTAATAAATCCCTGTAGGAGAAGCCGATTTCCTTCGTCCTCCAAGACGGTGGTTTTTTGATGCAATCGGTAATAAATCGGTTTATTGACAAGTATTATATTGGAAAGGACTTTTTATATATGCTCATCGGCGGACATTTCCCCATATCGGGAGGGCTGGAGAATGCAGCGGATCTGTTGCTGGAAGCGGGGGGAAATACCCTGCAGATCTTCACCAAAAATCCCGGACAGTGGAGAGCAAAAAAAATAAAAGACGACGAAATCAAAGCCTTCAGGGAGAAGATCGCCTCTGCCGGTATTGATCCCGTCATTGTCCACGACAGTTATCTTATCAACCTGGCTACCAGAGATGAAGTCCTGAAAGAAAAATCCATCAAAGCCTTTATAGATGAAATTCTGAGAACCGAATCTATCGGGGCAAAATATATCGTAACCCACATGGGCGCCCATAAAGGAGACGGGGAGGAAGAGGCTATTAAAATATTGACCGACAGTATCAATCATGTTATAAACGAAACCCTCTCCTCTCCCGTGGTGATTCTCCTGGAAACCACCGCAGGACAGGGAACCCAGATCGGCTATCGGTTTGAACATCTGCAGCAGGTCATTGAAGGGGTGAAAAGGGAAAATTCCCACCGGGTGGGAGTCTGTCTGGATACCTGCCATATTTTTTCCGCCGGATACGATATTTCGACTCCTGAAGGCTATGAGGAAACTTTTAAAAAATTTGACGACACCATCGGATTGAACCGACTGAAAGCCATCCACCTCAATGACGATAAAAAAGCGTTGTCCAGCCGGGTTGACAGGCATGATCATATCGGCAAGGGAACCCTGGGAATAGAAACTTTCAGACGGATAGTCAACGACGTCCGCTTCAGGGAGATCCCCCTTATCCTGGAAACCCCCGATCCGGAAACCATGCACAAGGTAAATATAGAAACCCTGAAAGGACTGGTAGAGTAAGAACTTTTGCAAGAGGGTTCTCCTGAAGCCGATTGCATAAGCGATTATTTTCCGAATAAATTCTAAGAACCTGTCCGGACAGTCAGAAATCCGATATAGGATTCTTCTCATACCTCCGCTCTCCCCGCTTAGTTCAACAAGAGGCGGGGGGGTTCTATTAAATTATATCTTTAATTCCGTCAACTCATTATAGGTTACGGTTTTGGTCTTGGCACAGGCGGACAGAAGGAAATCAAACCATTCTGCCTCATTATTTCTTCTGTTAAACCGATAGCAATACTCATCCAGGAACCTCTGCAAATGTTTATCTCCTACACAGTGAAAAGTCCCGTGAAAGTTGGTTCTCATATTATTTACAAGTATATTAATCCAATACGCATCACTATTTTTATTTTTTATACTATTTTTGATTTTATTCTTTTGAATATTTGTTTTGTTTGTATTGATTTTATTCTCAATAAATTTATATGTCTTTAATTTACTGGATTTTTTATTATCCTTTATACTGCCTTTAATGCTATTTTCATTCCCACTCAATATAGGAGACAAGACAGCCTCAATTATTTCTATAGGCATAACTTTCATTTCAGTGTATTCCAATCCCATATAAAGTGATAGCAAGGTTTGTTCTTCATTATCGTCGGGAGTTAAAGTTAGACTGGCTTTATTACTATCATCGGCGGTTATAATTGAATTTGGTTCTTTATCACCGTCGGCGGTTATAATTGAATTGGATTCACTATCGACTTTATCACTGCCCTTCCTGGCTCTCTTTGTATTTCCCAGAAATTCATTATTGATGGCGATTATGCCTGATATACCTGGAATTCCTGATATTATGGGAATATCCCGTTGTTGATCTTCTGTGGACATGGCTTTTCTGATTTTGTGGCACATAGTCCAGATAGTTCTGTAAGTGTCGATAGCTAGTATCCTTTTCAGTGCCAATGCGGAAATTCCCACTTTTTGTATGGACATGAAAAATATGGCACCAAACCATTTCTGGAGAGGAGTGCGTGTTTTGTGAAATATGGTTCCCGCCGTCAGAGATGCTTGATAGCCACAACCTTTGCACTGATAAAGAGAGCGTCTGGAATGAAAGGAATATTGGTAATTTCCGCATTTGGGACAGACAAAGCCTTTACTCCACCGGGTTTTGAACAGATATTCCTGACAGGCTTTTTCGTCGGGGAACTGCTTGTGAAACTCCAGTATATTCATGGGAATCGGGGCGTCGCTTTGATTGGATTTGCTATTTTTACCGGTTTTGGCTCTCTTTGTCGATTTTCTCATTTTATTCATTATCAAATCTCACTTTCCGGTTTTTTGCTATCTCATAATCTTAATTTGGTTTTTAAGTTATAAATCCTTCTAATAGGAGTAAAAATCTTATTTAATTTGGCGACTCTTCTCCTGTTTGCGGTTTCGGGTGGGGAGATGGGCAAGTGTCTGGCAGCAGGCATTTATAAACCTATTTTCCTAATAGGTTCTAAGAGCGATGGGAACCGACTCTATCACAGGACTCTCATAGTCGATTACGAAGAAGCCCTTTGTCTCATTGGCTTTGGGCAGAGAAGATTATCACCACCGATATTCTTCCTTTTTCGAAGGTCGCCGCCGATACTCCGTATTCCTTGTATTTATTTTTGCTGATGTCGGGAATCAGATCGTTTTTCAGCTTTTTAAGGAAACTCTCCAGGGAAGTGTTCTTCTTGAGATCAACCACCAATACTGCCTTGTCTTCCCCTATCTCCTTCAGAGTCCGGTTCCTGCCGCTCATCAGATATGCCGATTGGCTCAGTTCCACCGATTCCGTCAAGGCCAGTTCCCTTTCGATAGTCCTCTTGATTCGCTCTTCCCATCCCGTAAGACGACTGCCCGGTGCCGGAGAAGAGACTGGTATTTTATCAGACTCGGCTTTGTTGTCGAAACTGCCCTTATTATCGGCATTATCGTGGGGATTGCCCTGATTATCGGCATTGTCGTGGGCTTTTCCCTGATTATCGGCATTGTCGTGGGCTTTTCCCTGATTATCGGCATTGTCGTGGGCTTTTCCCTGATTATCGGCATTATCGTGGGGATTGCCCTGATTATCGGCATTGTCGTGGGTGTTGGGTTTATCCTGATTATCGGGTTCTACCTTGTCGTCGGGGTTGGGTTTGTTCTGATTATCGGGTTTGGGATTTTCCTCCATAGAGACTACTTTAATGGAATCTTTTTTCTTTTTTTCTTTATCTTTGGTCTTTTTGGATTTGTAATCGGCGCTAACCAGTTCGGGGTTCAGTTCTGCCTTAACCAGAGAGGGGTCATACTTTTCCGCTTCTTTTTTCATGGCGGCGATGCGGTTTTCCGGCAGGGGGTGAGAACCCAGGAAGGCGTTTAAGGGTCCCAGTCCTCCGCCGGTTTTTTCCTTGAGTTTTTCCATACCGCTGACGGCATATTTGGGATCGTAACCTGCCTGGGACATATATAAAACTCCGTCGGCGTCGGCGGTTCGTTCGTCTGCCTGGCTGAACTGGCAGCTCATGACGATGGATGCGGCGGTTATGGTGTTGATGGAGCCTTCATTTAATTGCCCTTTATTGAATACCAGGGCAAGGGCGACCAGTCCCAGGGTGGTCATCATCTGTTTTTCCATCTGGGATATACTGTGGCGGTGGGTGATGTGAGAGATTTCATGTCCCATGACGAAGGCCAGTTCGGCGTCGTTGAGGGTATCCATGAGTCCTTTGGTGGCATAGACGAATCCGCCGGGGAAGGCGAAGGCGTTGAATTTGTCGGTATCCACCACTTTGAACTCATATTTTATATCCTGTCGGGGGGATTGTTGTGAGATCAACTTTCCAACCTTGTTCAGACGGTATTTATACTGCCGCTCCTTGCGGATTTTATTTTTTTTCTCGAATTTCCTCGTGGCCTCTCTGCCGATTTCCACCTCTTTTTCCGTCGATATAGAGTAACAGGGGGAGTACAAAAGCACAAACAAAAGAATAAAAGAAAAGAAAACATTTAATATTACTTTGTTTCTCTTGCCGCGTCCCTGCTCATTATGAGTGTATTTATTGTCCATAAATATCCCCTCTTTCGGTTTTAAGGCATATAACAACAAACCCCGTCGATCCTTCCATTTAATAGACTGAATTTTTTAACTTTTATTCCCTCACAACAGGGTTTTTACCGCCTTTATGAAAAGAAGAGAACAATAACGGAAAGGAAATTCGGAGATTCTATGGATGATGAAATGAATTCAATCAGGGTTTCTTTCCCCCCGATAAACCATGCAGCCCTGTTTTTGGGGATGGAATGTAATCTTTCATGTTTGTATTGTTATCACGGGGACAAGGAAAGAAGGAAAATGACCGATGAAGTCATGGAAAAGACGATGGAGTTTATTCTGTCCCAATCGGGGAGGAGGTTGTCGGTGGGATTTATGGGAGGGGAACCTTTAATCCGGTGGAAGAGGATAAGGGAAATCATTGAAAGACTGGAGGAGAAGGGAAGAGAAAATAATAAAAAAATTACTTTTTCTATTGTTACCAACGGAACTCTTTTGGATGAAGATATATTGGATTTCTTGTGGGATAAGCGGGTGGGAATTACCCTCTCCCTGGACGGAACGCCGGAAATCCATGATAAACAGCGAGTACAAAAAGACGGGGAAGGGACTTTTTACCTTCTGGAAAAAAAACTGCCTCTTATTTTAAAAAAGCCTTTTGCCGTCCATGTGAGGATGACGGTATCGCCTCGGACAGTGGAGAATATGTTCGATGGGGTAAAATTTATATCCGGATTGGGCTTTCAATCTCTGGCGATAGCCTTACAAAGGGATTCGGAAGATTGGGATGAACTGAAATTTACAACTCTCTCTCAGCAATATGAAAAGATTCTGGATTGGTATGTCAATCAACTCCGGGAAGGCAAAAAAATAAAACTGGTGGATCTGGATTTCGGCTCGGTTAGTCTCGATTTTCCATATAGGGAAAATGGGATGCCTTGCAGCGCCGGTATGGAAGGGATTGCCGTTTCTCCCGAAGGGTTGATTTATCCCTGTTATCGCTTTGTGGGGATGACGGGAACCGAAATAGGAGATGTATTCAAGGGTTTTGACCTGAACAGGAGGAAAGAGTATGCCGATTACTCCCGCATTGAAATAAAAGAGTGCCGTCAATGTGCTTACAACTACCGTTGTCATCGATGCCCCTGGCTCTCTTTCATCAAAAAGGGAAATATTTATGAACCCCTTGATTTGAACTGCCGGGAGGCTTCCCTGATGCTGAACCTCTTCGAAAAATTCAGGGATATTATGGAAAAATCTCCATGCCTGCAATATGAGAAGAGGAAAGAAATGATAAAAAGAATGTTCTTTAAATAAATAAAACTGTGGAGTTTGTTGCACCTCCCCAGGGACAGGTTGTGTTCAAAAGGGAGGATGACTACGACCGGTAGTTTAATCTACATTCGGCAAAGGGGTTCCCATTTTGTAGGATCCTTTTTGCAAAATGTGGGAAATTAGTATAAGACCAGGACAGACTGTAATGAACCGGGAGATTTGTAACATATTGTTAACATTCTTCCCGTTGCCCAACCAAAACCCAATGTGATAATATTATAATAGTGAAGTGTAAACCAGATCAGACTAATCCCCTGAGAGGAAGGTACCGGCATGAACATAAGTTCGGCGGATTTCAGAAATAATCACCAGATCCTGTTTCAAACCAAAATCGTCCATTCCGCATGGGATAAGGAGCAGATCCGCCAGTCTCTGGATGTGGCTCAGGATCACCCCGGATTAAACACCTTCAAGGATGCCGATGTCATCGATCTCAACCAAAACAACAAGGGGGATACCAGAGAAAATTACGGCCTCATGCAGTCGGACATGTTCTTCACCGAACCGGTTCTTGTTCAGAATATGGACGAGATCAAAACCATAGCCAAAGAAAAGGGAACGGAAGTGGTTACAAGAGATACCGCCGACATCAAAACCCAGGATCAGGGAGTTATTGTCCATGAGGGATTCTATATGAGTTTCGAACCTGTTCAGGGCAGACAGCAACCCCTGGATAACGTGGTGAAAGATATTTTCCCCAGAGACATCTTCGCCCGCTGGGCAATAGATACCACCACCGATGAATTTATGATTTACCGGCCCAAATGAAAAGGTCGTCATCAAATAAAAGATCGATCCGAAACCGGGAGACCATGTAGTCCTCCGGTTTTTTTGCTCCCTGCTGAGAAAGGTTTTTTTTTCTGTTACAAAGGGGATTCCTCTCCTTTATGTCGTATAACCCATTGCACGCAACTTTCCGGGAGGAGACATTATGATGGAGACCAAAAGCAGAGAAGTTTATACCAAATATAATCCACCGACGGCAGAGTGGTTCGAAAATAACCAGGACGTATATTTCATAGATATTCGCGGTAAAGGACTGGATCTGGACAGTCCTGGGGTTCATGACCGGCTCAACGGCAAAATTCTGGAAATTCTGAAGGAAAAATTCGATATCCCCATGCCGGAACCGGTTCTGATAAAAACCCATATAGGAGAACCTCGATGTACAACCCGATTGCTTCCCGAACTGATAAGGTCATCGGCGGATTTTCTCTGGGGAAAAGGGATTGAAAAAATCGTAACTGGAGATACCACCGTCATCTACTCCTCCGCCAGGGGATGGCACGAAAATCCTCACGGTAAGGAAAGACCTTACGCCGAACTGGCAAAAGATCAGGGATATTCCCCCAACAGTATTACGGGACTCCCCTTTGTCATTCTGGACAGACCCGCTACGGCAATTCCGGGAGTGCTGGAATTTCAGGATGAGGAGATCGCTCTCATATATAAGAATCCCCCCGGCAGATTCCGTCGTTTTTTTCTGGCAGGAGGATTTTATAACGCCCAATCCCTCATCACCCATGCCCATTTTACCCTCCACTACGTGGCTCCCTACGGCGCCTGCACCAAAACCCTGACCATGGGAGGAGGAGGCAAAAAAGGGAAAGAGATGATGCATCAAGCCTTTCATCCTCAACTGAATGCCGACACCTGCTATAAATGCGGATCCTGTTTCCGTACCTGTCCCGAAGGAGCCATCACCTGGCAAAAAGGAGAACTGCCTCAATTCAACTTCGATCTCTGCGTGGGATGCGGCGAATGCGGCACCGTCTGTCCCGGAGGCACCAAGACCCTGCCCATGGTGGGAGACGCGGATCCCGTCTGGGAAAGAGGACGCAACACTATGGCAACCCGTCTGGCGGATTTCCTGGTGGGAGCCATGGAAGGCAAGTGGGAACAGAGCATTCATATTCTCCACCTCTACCGGATTACCGAGCTCTGCGACTGCATGAACATGTACCAGAAGCCCCTGTGTGAAGATATAGGAATACTCATCGGCAGAGTTCCCTTCATGGTGGATTATTGCGGTTTCAAGCTCTTCCAGGAATCCATGAGGAAACTTCCCCCCACCGACAGCTGGTTTGTCAACCGGGTTCTCCACAGCCAGGACGACGCCTACGACCACCTCATGGAACTCATGGGACTCCATATCGAACCGGATCTGAAAAAAATTCCCTTCTGATTTTGATATAATTTCAATTACAGAGATTATTTTTCCAGAAATTTTCCGGTGGTTCCTTTCAGGTTGTCAAACCGTTTCTTTAGTGTGGGCAGAAGTCTCCTCATGGTATCAATATTTCCCGATTTACCCGCTTTTTCGATGTCGGCGGCGATCTGACGCAGGGCTTCCGCCCCCACGTTGGCGGAAGCGCCCTTTATGCCGTGAGCCTGACATTCGGCGTTGGCAAGATCTCCCTGTTGAAGAAATCCTTCCAGAGCCGTTATCTGGTTGGGCATATCCTCAATAAAAACGCCCACTATCATCCGCACCAGGTTTTCATCGCCATCCATCCGTTCCAGAAAACCATCCAGGTCAAAAACGGGGATCTCCGGTATTTTTACCGATGAAGTTCCCTTCGATTCCGCCGTATCTCGGTGTCTGCCGGTATCTCCCGAGGGTGTCCCCAGCCATTGGAACAGCACATCGGACATCTTTTGAGGAATTATGGGCTTGGATATATAATCGTTCATTCCGGCGGCAAGACATTTTTCCCGGTCTCCCTGCATGGCATGGGCGGTCATGGCGATGATGGGAACCTGCCGGTTAAATGACGGAAAATCGCTGCGGCGAATAATGGCGGTAGCCTCGTATCCGTTCATCTTGGGCATCTGAATATCCATAAAGACCAGATCGTAAGGGTTCTTCTCCAGTCGGGCTACGGCTTCCATTCCGTTGGAAACCACTTCGGCGGTGAGTCCCAGTTTTTTAAGAATTCCCAGTGCTACCTGCTGGTTGGCGATATTATCCTCCACCAGCAAAATACGGGCATGAGCCGGATAATTTCTTCGCAGGGTGTCATGTTGGTTTTCCCGGATGGAGTGGCGGGTTACCAGAGGACGTTTTTGTTCCTTATCCGGAGGGGAGACCAGCAGTTGGGCAAGACTTTCATAAAGATCCGATTGCCGGATGGGTTTTGTCAAATAGGCATCGAAGCCGATCTCCTGCATTTTAAGGGCGTCTCCCCGTTGTCCCATGGAGCTCATCATCAAAAGTCTCATATCCTTCAAACGGGGATCACTGCGAATAACTTTTCCCAGGGTCGCTCCGTCCATATTGGGCATCTGCATATCCAGCACTGCTAAGTGAAAAGGTTCCTCCTGTGAAATTGACCGGTAAATGGACATAAGAGCCGAGGGACCGTCGGACACTCCTTCGGCTTTTATTCCCCAGGAATGGAACTGGGTTAACAGGACTTCCCGGTTGGTGGCATTATCATCCACCACCAGAATATGGGAACCCTGGATATTCGTCTTGGGAGTCAGTTTGTTTTTATAAACTCCGGGAGATTGTTTGGCAAACCGGGCGGTAAACCAGAATTCCGAGCCTCTGCCCTCCTCGCTGTTCACGCCTATCTGTCCGCCCATCTTTTCCGATAATTGTTTTGAGATGGCAAGACCCAGTCCCGTGCCTCCGTATTTGCGGGTGGTGGAGGTATCCACCTGGGTGAAACTGCGGAAGATCATCTCCTGTTTGTCCCTGGGGATGCCTATGCCGGTATCCCGGACTGAAAACAGCAGCAAAACATCCTTTTCCGTCTCCTCTTTCAGGGATACCCGTAGGGCTACTTCTCCACTATCGGTAAATTTTATGGAATTCCCCACCAGGTTGGTTAATATCTGTCTCACTCTTCCCGGGTCTCCCTGTAAAAAGGGCGGGACATCAGGAGTGGCGGAATAGATGAATTCCAGTCCCCGGTCATGGGCTTTGGGAGCCATCAGAGCCGCAAAGTCGTCCAACAGGGAATCCAGATCGAAATCCAGGGTTTCCATTTCCAACTTTCCCGCCTCGATCTTGGAAAAATCCAGAATATCGTTGATAAGGGCTAACAGGGAGTTGGCACTGGACAAGACCGTCCTGGCATACCGCCGCTGTTCGTCGTTGAGTTCCGTATCCAGCAGCAGGCTTATCATGCCGATAACTCCGTTCATGGGAGTCCGGATCTCATGGCTCATGTTGGCAAGAAAATCACTTTTTGCCCGGTTGGCGGTCTCGGCCAGTTCCCGGCTGAGACGAAGTGCCTTCTCGGATTCACGGCGCTTGCGGACATTGACCAGCATCTGGGCAAAAACCGTCAACAACCGCTGTTCCGAGTCCGAATAATGATGATGTCGCCGAACCGAATCGAACCCTGCAAAACCCAGACAATTCTCCCCATCCATCAGAGGGACGGCAATGAGGCTTTTAATCCCCTGGGGTTCCAGCACCCGCCG
>Ga0067045_1032118_pt1 | contig 10841 bp, 9 predicted proteins | sample TerdegcTABiofilm_FD_59184 | JGI IMG/M metagenome (GOLD analysis project Ga0067045, IMG submission 59184) | Combined Assembly of (Gp0054472, Gp0054536) Wastewater bioreactor microbial communities from Singapore -Terephthalate degrading...
TGAACGGCGAACGTGCGGTGCATGGCGTGGGCATCGATGAAAACATCACCACCGCCAGCTTCAAGGCCCTGTTCAGCGCGCTGAACCGTTCCCTGAGCCAGCCACAGGCCAAAGCGGCGTAATGCGATAGCTGCAATGCAAAAGGCCCCGGGGTGAGAACCTCGGGGCCTTCTTATTTGCCTGATGTTTATGCGCCAGTAGGAGGTCCGCCATCGCGAGCAGGCTCGCGATGACGGTCTGTCAGGCAACAATCAACTCAGGTGAACTCAAAGGTATCGGCATCCAGGTTCGCCGGGAATCGCGTGCGGTAGGCGGCCAGTTCGGCCGCGTCGAGCACCACCTGGAACACCCCATCGGCCTCGCCGGCGCTTAGCAGGGTCTCGCCCTGGAAGTCCAGCACCTGGCTGTCGCCGGTGTAGGCAAAGCCCTTGCCATCGGTACCCACGCGGTTCACCGCCGCGACGTAGCACAGGTTCTCGATGGCCCGGGCCGGCAACAGGCGATTCCAGTGCTGGCGGCGCGCGCCCGGCCAGTTGGCGGTGTACAGCAGCAGGTCGGTGTCCTGGGGATCGCGACTCCACACCGGGAAGCGCAGGTCGTAGCAAATCAACGGGCGTATGCGCCATCCCTTGAGTTCGAACTGCACCTGGCGCTCGCCGGGCGTGAAGTGATTGTGTTCGCCCGCCATGCGGAACAGGTGACGCTTGTCGTAGTGCCAGACTTCACCATCGGGCCGCGCCCACAGCAGGCGGTTGCGATGGCTGCCATCGGCGGCCTGGACGATGATGCTGCCGGTGATCACTGCATCCAGCTTCGCCGCCTGGGCCCGCAGCCATTTGCTGGTCGGGCCGTTTTCCGCTTCGGCGAGGGTGGCCGATTCCATGGAGAAACCCGTGGTGAACATCTCCGGCAGGATGATCAGGTCCGCGCCGCGCGCCTGCTCCAGCAACAGTTCGAAGTGCTCGAAGTTCGCCTGGCGGTCGTGCCAGGCCAGCGTGGTCTGGATCAGTGCCAGATTGAGGTTGGGTAGATTGCTCAGATCACGCATAGTTTTTCCGCCGCCTCACGCAGCGTCTCCTCTCGCTTGGCAAAACACAGGCGCACCAGGCGTTGTTCCTGCGGTGGGTTCTGGTAGAACACCGACACCGGAATAGCGGCCACGCCGTGCTCACGGGTCATCCAGACGGCCATGTCGACATCGTTCAGGTCCGGGCGAATCTGCGAGTAATCGACCAGTTGGAAATAAGTCCCGGTGACCCGGGTAAAGCTGAATCGCGATGGCAGCAGCAGATCGCAGAACAGGTCACGCTTGGCCTGATAGAAGGCTGGCAGTTGTTCGACGTGTTCCGGATGGGCCGCCATGTAGTCGGCCAGCGCGTACTGCAATGGGGTCACGCCGCAGAAGCTGACGTACTGGTGCACCTTGCGCAGCTCTGCCGTGAGGGCCGGTGGCGCCACCACGTAGCCGGTCTTCCAGCCGGTGACGTGGTAGGTCTTGCCGAACGAGCTGACCACAAAGGCCCGTTGATACAGCTCTTGATGGGCTAGCACGCTGGCATGGGGCACGCCGTCGTACACCAGGTGCTCATAGACCTCGTCGCTGACCAGGTAGATGTCGCGGTCACGGATCAGTTCGGCCAACTGCTCAAGCTCGGCGCGGGAAATCAGCGCACCACTGGGGTTGTGCGGCGAGTTGAGGATAATCATTCGCGTACGCGGGCTGAGCGCATCCTTGAGGGCCTGGAAATCGATCGCGAAGTCGTTCGCCGCCAGTTGCACATGCACGCAGCGTCCGCCGGCCAGGGCGACCGAGGGCTCATAGCTGTCATAGGCCGGGTCAAAGACGATGACCTCGTCACCGCTGTGGATCACCGCCTGGATCGCGCAGAAGATCGCCTGGGTGGCACCCGGGGTGATTGTCACCTCGTCTTCGGCATCAACGCTGACCCCATAGCTGCGGGCGATCTTCGCCGCCACTTGCTGGCGCAATGCCGGCAGGCCTGTCATGGGGCAATACTGGTTGTGTCCATTGGCCACGTGCCACCCCAGCGCATCGCGCAGGGCTTGCGGGCCGTCGAAATCGGGGAAGCCCTGGGACAGGTTGAGCGCGCCGCTCGAAGCCGCGAGCTGGGACATCTGGGTGAAGATAGTGATGCCGACATTCGGCAACTTGCTGGTGATCATCAAGTGTTCCCTACTGGACGCTCGCGCTGACAACGGCGCGGGAGAGCCCGAGGATAGCGCAAACACCAGACACGAAAAAGGGCGCCCGCAGGCGCCCTTTCCGATGTTGCACAGCAGCGGCAATCAACGCTTGTCGCGGCGTTTCTTATCGGCTTTCTTGTGGTGCGACATCAAACGACGCTTCTTGTTGACCTGACGGTCGGTGAGCGTGTTCTTGTTCGCCTCGTACGGGTTCTCGCCACCCTTGAACTCGATGCGGATCGGCGTACCAACCAGCTTCAGGACACGGCGGTAGGTGTTTTCCAGGTAACGCACGTACGAGTTCGGAACCTTCTCGACCTGGTTACCGTGGATCACGATCAGCGGCGGGTTGGCACCCCCCAAGTGGGCGTAGCGCAGCTTGATCCGGCGGTTGTTGACCATCGGCGGCGCGTGCTCGCCAACGGCGTCTTCGAGGATCTGGGTCAGGCGGTTGGTCGGCCAGCGAGTGATCGCCGACTTGAACGAGTTCTGTACCGACTGGTACAGGTTGCCCACGCCAGTGCCGTGCAGGGCCGAGATGAAGTGGATGTCGGCGAAGTCGACGAAGAACAACCGACGCTCCAGCTCGATCTTCACGAAGTCACGCTCCGACGACGTCATGCCGTCCCACTTGTTCAGCGCGATGACGATGGCGCGACCGGCCTCCAGGGCAAAGCCCAGCAGGTTCAGGTCGTGGTCGACCACGCCTTCACGGGCGTCCATCACAAAGATCACCACGTTGGCGTCTTTGATCGCTTGCAGGGTCTTGACCACCGAGAACTTTTCGACTTCCTCGTTGATCTTGCCGCGCTTGCGCACACCCGCGGTGTCGATCAGCGTGTACTTCTCGTCGTTACGCTCGAACGGGATGTAGATACTGTCGCGGGTCGTGCCCGGCTCGTCGTAGACGATGACTCGGTCTTCGCCGAGCATGCGGTTGACCAGGGTCGACTTGCCGACGTTCGGCCGACCGATGATGGCGATCTTGATGCCATCTTTTTCGCTCGGGCCAGGAATCCGTACCGCTTCTTCGCCTTCGGCGACGTTGGCGTTCAGATCCTCTTCTTCGGTGTCACGCGGGAATTCGGCGAGGGCGGCTTCCAGCAGGGTGTTGACACCGCGACCTTGTGCACCGGCAACGCCAATGGCGTGGCCCATGCCCAGGGGAGCAAATTCAGCACGGGCCATTTCCGGATCGATGTTGTCGATCTTGTTGGCGACCAACAGGGAGCGTTTGTTGCGCTTGCGCAAGTGCTCGGCAATCATCTGGTCAGCGGCGGTGAAACCCGCCTTGGCGTCTACCAGGAACAGTACGACATCGGCTTCTTCGATGGCCAGCAGCGACTGCTCGGCCATCTTTTCGTCCATGCCGTGTTCGTCACCGGAAATACCGCCGGTGTCGACCAGGATATAGGAGCGCCCTTGCCACTTTGCCTCACCGTATTGGCGATCACGGGTCAGACCGGAAAGGTCGCCGACAATAGCGTCGCGGCTTTTGGTCAGGCGGTTGAACATGGTGGATTTGCCGACGTTCGGTCGGCCCACCAGGGCGATTACGGGAACCATGCGGCTCTCCACTTCGTTATTTCAGAAAATACAAAAGCCGCTGCGAGGCAGCGGCTGGTGCTCGGGGGCAGCACTGTGGGAGCGAGCTTGCTCGCGAAAAACGTTACAACACCACGTATCTACAGGCTCTACGCGTCATCGTTGACGTCCATCGCGAGCAAGCTCGCTCCCACAGGTGAAGCCGCCTGGGGGTTCAACCCCAAGCATAGTTCTTACTTGATGGTCAGCGCTTCCAGTTTGCCGCTGTTGCCATACACATAAATCGTGTCACCCACCACCAGCGGACGGGCACGAAGGCCGTCGCTGTCGATGCGTTCACGGCCGACGAAACGGCCATCCACCTGACTCAACAGGTGCAGGTAACCTTCCAGGTCACCGACTGCAACGTAGCTGGAGAACACTTCCGGGGCCGACAGTTGACGACGGGCCAGCGAATCGTTGCTCCACAAGGCTGTGGTGGAACGTTCGTCGACGCCTTCAACGGTACCCGAAGACAGACTCACATAAACGTTGCCGAAACCTTGAGCGACACCGGCGTAGCTGGAGGCATCACGCTGCCACAGCTGACGACCGCTCTCCAGGTCCAGTGCCGCAACGCGACCCTGGTAGCTGGCGACATACAGGGTGCCGCCGGACAACAGCAGGCCACCGTCGATGTCGACTACGCGATCCAACTCGGAACGGCCCTGCGGGATCGCTACTCGCGTTTCCCACATCGGCACGCCGTTGTTGATGTTCAGCGCCACCACTTTACCGGTCGACAGACCGGCCAGCGCCAGGCGGTTGGTCACGATCGGCGCACTGGTGCCACGCAGGGTCAGGACCGCCGGGGTGCTGTCGTACAACCAACGCTGGTTGCCGGTGGCTGCGTCCAGGCCGATCAGGCGATCGTCCTGGGTTTGCACCACGACCACATCACCGTTGTTGGCAGGCGGGGCCAGCACTTCGCTGGTGACCCGGGCACGCCATTTTTCTTCACCGTTGATGGCGTCCAGGGCAATCACTTCACCCTTGAGGGTACCGACCATGACCAGCCCGTAACCCACGCCCACGGCGCCGGAAACTGGCAGCTCGAGGTCTTTCTCCCACTTGACGTCACCGTTGCCGCGATCCATCGCCATGACCGTGCCATTCACGTCACCGGCATAGATGGTATCGCCGTCGATGGCCGGCACCAGCATGTTGTAGGTTTCGCCCTGACCGTCACCGATCGAACGACTCCACTGCTTTTGCAGGACCACTTCTTCCTTGAAGTCGACCAGTTCGGCCGGTGGCAGTTCTTTTTTGCTGTTGCTGCTGCAACCCGCGGCCAGGACGGCCAGAGCCAGCAATGCTGCATGTTTCCAACGAATCACGTCACGCATCCCCTTTGGCCAGGTCGTCCAGCTTGATTTGTAGGCCACCGACTGCCGCTTCATCCGACAGCGCCGCCTTGGCTTTCTGGTAGGCCGCATGGGCTTCGTCGGTACGACCCAACTGGACCAGCAGGTCACCCTTGAGTTCCTCGCGAGTGGCCAGGAAGGCCTTGTCCGCATCGCCTTCGAGCAGCTTCAGGGCTTCGTCGGTCTTGTTCTGCGCCGCCAGCACCTGGGCCAGACGCTGACGCGCCACTTCGCCCAGGGTCGGGTTGACTGGCTTGTCGGCCACGGCCTTGAGTTCGTTGGCAGCGTCGTCGAGCTTACCGCTGTCGACCGCAACCTTGGCCACGAACAGGCGACCGTACTGCGCGTAGGCAGTACCACCGAACTCGCTGTTGAGCTTGTTGGCGAGGTCCGCAACACGGGCCGCGTCAGGCTTGCCGTCCGGGGTCAGCGTGGTTTCCAGCAGTTGCTGGTAGAGCATCGAGGCGCCTTGCGACTGGTTGCTCTGATACTTCTGGAACGCCTGCCAGCCGAACACGATGACCAGCGCCAACAGGCCGCCAGTGACCAGGGGTTTACCGTTGCGCGTCCACCAGTCCTTCAAATCCGCCAGCTGTTCATCTTCGGTACTCGACACCCCAATACTCCTTATTCGCTAAATCGGCTGTTTGACAGCTTCAACCCTGCACGACGCAGGTGGCCAGGTGAGCGGCAAGCGCGTCCCAGGCAATGCTTTGTTGTTCGCCCTGGCCACGCAGGGGTTTGAAACCTACCACTTGCTGGGCCATCTCGTCGTCACCGAGGATCAGTGCATACAGCGCACCGCTCTTGTCGGCTTTCTTGAACTGGCTTTTGAAGCTGCCGGCGCCGGCGTTCACTTGCAGGCGCAGGTTGGGCAACTGGTCACGCACCCGCTCGCTCAGGGTCAGGGCGGCCAGTTCGGCAGCCTCGCCGAAGGCGCACAGGTAGACGTCGACCTGCCGGGAAATCTCTTGCGGGATCTGCTCCAGGGTTTCCAGCAGCAACACCAGGCGCTCGATGCCCATGGCGAAACCCACGCCGGTGGTCGGCTTGCCGCCCATCTGCTCGACCAGACCGTCGTAACGGCCGCCAGCGCACACGGTGCCCTGGGCGCCGAGCTTGTCGGTGACCCACTCGAATACGGTCTTGCTGTAGTAGTCCAGCCCGCGTACCAGCTTGGGATTGATCACATAAGGAATGCCGGCGGCGTCCAGGCGGGCCTTGAGGCCTTCGAAGTGCGCGCGCGATTCGTCATCCAGGTAGTCGGCCATCTTCGGTGCGTCGACCAGTACCGCCTGGGTATCGGCGTTCTTGGTGTCGAGCACGCGCAGCGGGTTGGTCTTGAGACGACGCTGGCTGTCTTCGTCCAGTTGGTCCAGGCGCGCCGAGAGGTACTCGACCAGCGCCTCGCGGTAACGCCCACGGGACTCGCTGGTGCCCAGGCTGTTGAGCTCGAGCTTGACCGCGTCGCGGATCCCCAGCTCGCCCCACAGGCGCCAGGTCAGCACGATCAGCTCGGCGTCGATGTCCGGACCGTCGAGGTTGAACACTTCGACACCAATCTGGTGGAACTGGCGATAGCGGCCTTTCTGTGGACGCTCGTGGCGGAACATCGGGCCGATGTACCAGAGTTTCTGTACCTGGCCACCGCCGGTGATGCCGTGCTCCAGCACAGCCCGCACGCAGGCTGCGGTGCCTTCGGGACGCAAGGTCAGGGAATCGCCGTTGCGGTCCTCGAAGGTGTACATCTCTTTTTCGACGATATCGGTCACTTCACCGATAGAGCGCTTGAACAGCTCGGTGAACTCGACGATCGGCATGCGGATCTGCTTGTAACCGTAGTTATCCAGCAGACGCGAAACGGTGCCTTCGAAATAACGCCACAGTGGGGTCTGTTCGGGCAGGATGTCGTTCATGCCACGGATGGCTTGCAGAGACTTGCTCACAAAAATTCCTTAATTCGGTTGATCAGCCGCGAGCGATCAGCGCTGCGTCGGCTTCGACCTTTTCGGCCGCCTTCTGGCGGATCAGCCGTTCCAGCTCATCCACCAGATTGTCATTCGTCAGTTTCTGCGCCGGCTTGCCGTCGATGTAGATCAGGTTCGGCGTGCCGCCAGTGAGGCCGATGTGGGCCTCCTTGGCTTCGCCAGGACCGTTGACCACGCAGCCGATGACCGCAACATCCAGCGGCACCAGCAGATCTTCGAGGCGCCCTTCCAGCTCGTTCATGGTCTTGACCACATCGAAGTTCTGCCGCGAGCAGCTCGGGCAGGCGATGAAGTTGATGCCACGGGAACGCAGGTGCAGGGACTTGAGGATGTCGTAGCCGACTTTCACTTCCTCGACGGGATCAGCCGCCAGCGAGATGCGGATAGTATCGCCAATCCCTTCGGCGAGCAGCATACCGAGGCCCACCGCGGATTTCACTGTGCCTGAACGCAATCCACCGGCCTCGGTGATGCCCAGGTGCAACGGCTGGACGATTTCCTTGGCCAGCAAGCGGTAGGCTTCGACGGCCATGAACACGTCGGAGGCCTTCACGCTGACCTTGAAGTCCTGGAAATTCAGGCGCTCAAGGTGCTCGACGTGGCGCAAGGCCGACTCCACCAGCGCCGCCGGCGTTGGCTCGCCGTATTTCTTTTGCAGGTCTTTTTCCAGGGAACCGGCGTTGACCCCGATACGGATCGGGATCCCACGGTCGCGGGCGGCATCGACCACCGCACGCACGCGGTCTTCACGACCGATGTTGCCCGGGTTGATCCGCAGGCAGTCGACACCCAGTTCAGCGACCCGCAGGGCGATCTTGTAGTCGAAGTGAATGTCGGCCACCAGCGGCACCTTCACCAACTGCTTGATCCGACCGAAGGCTTCAGCAGCATCCATGTCCGGGACGGAAACCCGCACGATGTCGACGCCAGCGGCTTCCAGACGGTTGATCTGGGCCACGGTGGCGGCAACATCGTTGGTGTCGCTGTTGGTCATGCTCTGCACAGCGATAGGCGCATCACCGCCCACCGGTACCGAACCGACCCAGATCTTGCGGGATTCGCGACGTTTGATTGGAGATTCGCCGTGCATGACTTATTGACCCAACTTCAGGCGAGCAGTCTCGCCACTGGTGAACGGAGCTACATCGACAGCCTGTCCGTTGTAGCTGACTTGCGCGCCGCGGGCAAAGCCCAGGCGGACGGCAAAGGGTGGCTTGCCGCTGACGTCGACGGTTTCGCCCTTGCGTTTCAGACCGCTGAACAGCACTTTGCCATTGCCGTCGGAAACCTGCGTCCAGCAGTCGGACACATACTGGATCCGGACCTGGCCAGAGCCGGCCACCGGCGTGGTTGCCACCGGGGCAGGCGCAACAGGCACTACCGGCGCGCTGACCACGGATGCCGGTGCCACGGGCGCAACCGGGGCAACTGGCGCTGCCGGAGTGGCTGGCACGGCAACCGCAGGCGCGGCAGGTGTTGCCACCGGGGCCTGGGAAGTTTCCGCGCTCGGGGCCACGGAGGCACCCTCAGGCAAGGTCAGCGGGGTGGTGCTTTCGGTCTGGGCTTCGACGACGGCCTGGTCTTCCGGCTCGTCCAGCGGATGGATCTGGGTGGTGCCGTCGGCGCCTTCGACTTCGACGTGCTCCGGGTTCAGGCCGATCAGGTCCTTGGTGCGCAGCGAGGTTTGATCCTGCCACCAGACAAAACCGCCACCCACGACCGCAATCAGCAACAGCAGGCTGACAATGCGCAGGATGGTATGGGAAATACGGCTGGGCTCCTCGATACGTCCCAGGCTATGAACGTTGCTGCCCTGGGCGTCGGTGCCGGTGTGCTGGTCGAACTGCTGGACCAGGATGGCCTGGTCCATGCCGAGCAATTTGGCATAGGCACGGATGTAGCCACGGGCAAAGGTATGCCCTGGCAACTTGTCGAACGCGCCAGCTTCCAGGTTACCCAGGGAAATCACGGTGAGATTGAGCTTTACCGCCACTTCAGCCAACGACCAACCATTGCTTTCGCGGCCCTGACGCAAGGTCTCTCCGGGGTTTACGCGAGTCGCTGCTACAACTTCGGGATGCGCCGCTTTCATCATTGCTCCGACAGGTATTGCTGATATTCCGGCGTACCGGGATAGAGTCGTTTTAATTGCAGGCCCAGACTGGCGGCCTTGTCGCGATCTTCGAACACACTGGCCAGCCGAACGCCGAGCCATAGACTACGTGCATTTTGCTCGGCGAGCAGGCTAAAACGGTCGTAATAGTCACGCGAGGGCACATAATGCCTGTCTTCGAAGGACAACTCAGCCATTTCCAGCAACGCCCGTGGTTGCTGGCGGTTCAGGCGCAGGGCTTTTTCCAGCTGTTGCCGGGCCAGATCACGCTCGCCGAGCATCGCGGCCGTCATGCCCAGGTTCTCGAAAACCCGCGAACGTTCAGGATAAAGGCTATCGGCAGCGGCCTGTTGAAAGCGCTCGTAGGCTTCTTTGTAACGTTTCTCTTCAAAGAGAAAGCTGCCGTAGTTGTTGAGGATCCGCGCATTGCCCGGGCGGGCTGCGAGGGCCTTGCGAAAGTGCTGCTCGGCCAGTTCCGGCTCCATTTCCATCTGGAACACCAAGCCCAGGGCGGCGTTGGCATCGGCGTCATTGCCGTCGAGTTCCAGGGCTTTGCGCAGCGGGACTTTCGCCTGCTCGGTCATGCCCTGGCGCAGGTAGCCCATGCCCAACTGCACATAGGCTACTCGCGCCTCGTCACGGCCCTTGCTGGTCTGCATTGGATTGAAATCACCCGATGAGACGCAGCCAGCCGAGAGGCTGGCCAACAGCAGGAGCAGCGCAACGCGCAGGGACATAGAGATCCTCTCTTAGGTACGATTCGCAGCGTCTTGCGCCAGATCGCTGTCGGCGTTCAATTCCCGCACAGCAATGTAACGTTCGCTACGGCGGGTGCGATCCAGCACCTGCCCGACCAATTGACCACAAGCGGCATCGATGTCTTCGCCGCGGGTGGTGCGCACGGTGACGTTGAAGCCAGCGTGATGCAGTTGATCCTGGAAACGCCGGATAGCGTTGTTGCTCGGCCGCTCGTAACCGGAATGCGGGAACGGGTTGAACGGGATCAGGTTGATCTTGCACGGGATATTCTTGAGCAACTCGATCATTTCCACCGCGTGCTCGACCTTGTCATTGATGTCTTTGAGCAAGGTGTACTCGATGGTCAACACACGTTTTTCGCCCAGGGACGACATGTAGCGCTGGCACGACTCGAGGAGCATCTTAAGCGGATACTTCTTGTTGATCGGTACCAATTGGTTACGCAATGCGTCGTTGGGTGCGTGCAGCGACAACGCCAGGGACACGTCGATGTGCTTGGACAGTTCGTCGATCATCGGCACCACGCCGGAGGTCGACAGGGTCACGCGGCGCTTGGAGATGCCGTAGCCCAGGTCGTCCATCATCAGGTGCATGGCTGCGATGACGTTGTCGAAGTTCAGCAGCGGCTCACCCATGCCCATCATCACCACGTTGGTGATGGCACGGTCGGCGGTCGCCGGGATGCTGCCAAACGATTTATTGGCAATCCACACCTGGCCGATGACTTCGGCGGCGGTGAGGTTGCTATTGAAGCCTTGCTTGCCGGTGGAGCAGAAACTGCAGTCCAGGGCACAGCCTGCCTGGGACGAAACGCACAAGGTGCCACGT
>Ga0067045_1005098_pt1 | contig 10840 bp, 9 predicted proteins | sample TerdegcTABiofilm_FD_59184 | JGI IMG/M metagenome (GOLD analysis project Ga0067045, IMG submission 59184) | Combined Assembly of (Gp0054472, Gp0054536) Wastewater bioreactor microbial communities from Singapore -Terephthalate degrading...
CGATCACCGCCCACTGCTCGTTGGATAAGTCGTGTCGGCTCACACCTCCATTCTACCGTGCACGGCCGTTTTTGAAATGAGTCCTACTCTGAGAATGTTCACGGAGAGCAGGCCGTCTGCGTGTACAACTTGAAGACCAACATCGGCTGGCTCTGGATGGGTGACGCCGGCTGGGACGAACCCTATCGCGTCATCGATGGGGAGGCCCCAGAACTCGTGCTGTCGCTTGAGGAGGCCGTCTGGCTGCAAATCTGCTGGTACGCAGCAACTGGTGAAATGCCATCAAAACTGAAGCGGGCAGCTGAGCCGCCCGCCTCATGAAGTCGACGCTGAGATATTCCCTGATTTCTGGAGTCCCTGTGTCCCAAAGAATTCGACGACATACACAGATGTGTCTTCTATGGTGAACTCCCAGCTTCCCCCAAGAAGAGCGAACGCAGTTGACTACTGGTTCCTCGTAGATAGACCGGGATTAGATGCAGGGGTGTCTCTACGGTAACATCTTGCCCTCCCTCTAGGGTGCGACCTGTCCAGGCCTCCGTCCACCGCACTCCGTCGGGAAGGTAGACGTTCCGGTGCGTCATCCCTTGAAAGACTACTGGGGCTACCATGATCTCTGGCCCAAACATGAACTGGTCATCAACTCGGATACAGGCCGGATCAGCTTCGAAATCAAAAAACAGAGGACGCATCACGGGTTGGCCTTGCTCATGTGCCAAACGCATCTGGTCTAAGATATAAGGGCCAAGGCGCTCACGCAGGGACAGGTATTTTGCGATAATCCGATATGCCTCTTCTCCATAGGTCCAAACCTCATTGTCTGCACCCAGCGTTCTAATGTTGGCGAAATCCAGAACTTCTCGCACACCTGCCAGACGACACACTGGACAGAACACCCCGTACTGGAACCACCGCACGACTAGTTCACGAAAGCCGTCGCTTTTGAAGTAGTCAGTGTCATTCACATCGCCGCGTTTGAAGCCGCCAATATCGCTACTCCACCACGGGATGCCACTCAGTGACATGTTTAGGCCGGCGCGAACTTGCTCCTGCAGCGACTCAAAGGTGGAATCAATGTCGCCAGACCAGATCGATGCTGCATAGCGTTGGCTGCCAAGCCAGCCGGCCCGGCATAGCATGATCATCTCTTGCTCACCCTCGGCCTGCATGCCCTCATAAAAGGCTTGCTGATGCAGCAACGGGTAGAGATTCGCGACTTCCAGACCGTTGCCAATGTGAAATCGTAGGTTGTCGTGGTCCATCGGTCGAATGTCTGGCTCGCACGAATCGAGCCACCAGATCTTGATCCCATGTCTGTAATAACCTTCCCGGACCTGGTTCCAAATGAACTCCCGGGCCTCGGGATGTGTAGCATCGTAGAACTGCAGATTAACAGGACCTTCTGACTTTGTATCGACAAAGGTCATGAGGAAAGGTAGACCACGCTCTGTACGAACCAGCCAGCCGCGCTCCTTCATTGTATAGTAGTTCTTACTGACGGGGTTCACCGTTGGCCAGATGGATAGCAGGATCTGGATGCCCATCTCCTGTAACTCGCGAACCATTCTGGCAGGATCCGGCCAGTCTCGTGGGTCAAAACACCAGTCCCCTTGCGCTGGCCAATGGAAGTAATCGATGTTAATGACAGAGAGTGGAAGACCGCGTCTCCTGTGTTCGCGGGCCACATCGAGCAACTCCTGCTGGCTACGATAGCGCATCTTGCAGTGCCAGAAGCCCACTCCCCACTCGGGCATCATTGGCGGGTAACCAGTGACATCGGCATAGCGCGTCATCAACTGGGCCCATGAGTCGCCCGTCATCACTAAGTAGTCAATCTGCCGAGCAGCCTCAGCGACCCAGCGCGTGCCGTTGTGAGCCAGTTCCACCCGTCCAACGGCCGGATTATGCCAGACGAATCCATAGCCCCGGCTGGACAGTAGAAACGGGATTGGTACTTGGTTGTTGCGTTGAACTAGGTCGAGTACGCAGCCCTTCTGATCCAGTTGGCCGTGCGGGTATTGGCCGAGGCCATAGAAACGCTCGTCTCTATAGGCTCTGAAGCGTACCTCAATATGGAACAAATCGCTAGAACGTGCTTTGTAGTCGCGCTCCGGCGACGTGAAGAAATCCGGAACAGCTTCCTCCAACAGCACTGCGCCTGTGTCCTGCCGCAGAAAGCGAATGCGCCCGCCCGATGCAACCTCTGCCCGGAGCTTACCGTTAACAATGACCGCTCGGTCTTCCCTGATTACTATGTCGGGAGTGGTGGGCGCTGGATCCAGCAACGCACCAGGGAGGCTCAGAGGAGTGGGTGCCAAGGTGCCACGGACTCGCAACGTATCCTTTCCCCATGGCTCGATCCAGACTGACTCGCCGCCACCCTGCCAAACTAGTCTCCGATCATCCTGCCTGTGGAATGGCATTGTTCTCTTCTTCTCCTGACTGACAAGAACTCATTTCAAGACTCGGTCAATGCACCACAAGATAATGGCGACCAGGCAAAACGCCTTGTAGAGATGCAGATGACGCTCATAGCGCACGAGCAAACGGCGGCAGTTGTCCATCCAGCCGAAACAGCGCTCTACCCTCCAACGCTGGCGATAGGCTGCTCCGGTGCGGATCGGACGCCCACGTTTGGGCTTTTGACGTTGGCGCCGCTCATAAGTCGGGATGGTCGGCTTGATCCCGCGCTGCCGCAGCTTGCGGCGGAACTCCGCACTGTCATAGGCTTTGTCCGCGACTAGTTCTTTCGGTCGGGTCTTAGGGCGTCCACGCTTCTGCGGCACACGAATGGTCTGCAAAGTCGGCTCGGCCCGTAAGCTCGTGCGGCTGGGCGCTAGCCACATGCAAGCCGATGGGCAGGCCGTTGCCCTCAACCCCGGCCATCACCTTCGCGCCTTTGCCGACTTTGGTCTTGCCTACTCCATCGCCCCCTTTTGGGCAGGAACAAAGCTGCCATCCAAAAAGGCTTGCGTCCATTCCAGCTTCTGCTGGGCATCCAGTTGGCTCAGTAACGCTTGCCAGATCCGTTCCCAGGTTCCATCTTGCGACCATTCATTCAGCCGCCGCCAACAGGTCGTGTCCGACCCGTACTCCACCGGCAAATCCGCCCAGGCACAGCCCGTCTTCAGCACATACAGAATGCCGTTGAGAGTCTGCCGGTCATCTTTGCGGGGCTGTCCTCGTTTACTCGTGCGCTTGGGAATGAGCGGCTCGATCACCGCCCACTGCTCGTTGGATAAGTCGTGTCGGCTCACACCTCCATTCTACCGTGCACGGCCGTTTTTGAAATGAGTTCAAAACACACTCACGGAAAGACCCAGGACATCTACCTTGCTTGAACACCCTTTACCAGACCGTACTATAGCTTCTTGCCGGGCACACGAGAGGTTGTGCAGTGCTCGACATACTTCTCTGTGTATGTATCGACTTCTTTGAGATAGAGTAACGCCGCCGTTCTCTGACACTCTAGCCGTCTCTTGGGTCCACGGGTTCTGAGGCTGGACAGAGCAAGCAAGTCGGCTCCCATCTGTCCAGGCTGTAAGGCGCTAGATAGACCAGCAAGGAATCATGTGGTGCCAGCGTGAAGGTGATAGTCTGGATGAGTCCCAGATCGCGCCTCGGCATCCATTCCATCGCGTATAGCTGCGCAGGCAAGCCCAGCTCCTCCAAGCCCAGCGCGGCAGAGACGGGCACCTCACCTGCGTTGAGGAAGAGCACAACATAGAGCCCTTTGGCCAGGCTATTGACAAAGACCTTCAGGGCCGTTGGCTTTCCCAGAAGAGGGGTGGATGGAGTAATGGTCTGACGTGGGGTCACAAATCGCAAGAGGTCCACACGGTCGGATCGAACTTCGCTCAGAGGGTCGGAGGTGAAGAAGAGCCCGCCGCTCATACCCGCATATAGCGCCAGGCTTATGATTTCGCTATCGGTGAGATCGTGGTGAAAATCACGGACGAGTATGCAGTCAGGGTCGTTCTGCCAAAAGATGTTGTGCATGTAATGGCGGTTAATTGCGTCTCGTAGTATCGACTTCTGACTGAGAGTGCCGCTCCAGGCTGGCCCTACATCTCCGCTGATGCGATTGGCGTCAACAAGCCCTACTGATGGGAAAAGAGGCTGACCGCATCCACTCCAGAAGCTATCACCTATTGCATCTCGGAGTGCTTCCGCAGTGTCCCGCCAAACAGCCAGGCGATTTCTGGTCGAGTCATGGCGAATCCCAGGTATAAGACCCTGGAACATGAAGTCGGTCTTGAAGTACCTAACACCCCACTGGCACCAAGTCCGGAGCACATCGATCAAGAACGCCAGCGCAGCAGGGTGGGTTGTATCCAGAACGTAGGACTCTTCAACCCGATAGCACCATATTTTGTGCTCACCATAGTGCTTCTCCACGATCAACGGCCCACCATCAGGAGACTGCACAACCCAGTCGGGATGTTCTCGGAAGAGCTTACTGCGGTTAGCGACCCAGAACGGGGCAATCCACAGACCGGGAACAAAGCCTGCATCTTGAATCATGCGAATTAGGCGCTGCTGTCCATTGGGATAGTAGTAAGGATTGGGCATCAGCCAGTCGCCGAACTGAGCGAAATGGTTTGCATCGATGAGTATAATGTCCAGCGGAATGCCTTTCTCGTCACGCGCCTGCATCGCGCCAGCAAGGTTGTCCTCAATATCGCGCTCGGTTGCATAGTAGTAGAGATAATACCAGGAGCACCAACCACGGGTGGGGCTGTCGGGAACCCGCCCTCCCCCCATCTCCCCTGCGAAAATCCGAGCCCAACGCCTAAGTGCTGCCTCTGTGTCCTTGTCTACCAGCACACACAGTGGGTCTGCCTGAAGAGTATCCAGACTTGCGGTGGAAGCCTCTTCCCAGTGGAAGTCAATATCTAGGCTCACACGCCCATTGTCTCTGGGCGTGAACAGGAAGGTCTGCAACATTCGTCTGGTTTCCGTCGCACCGATCACTGCCGTGTATGAATCATCTAACAATGCAGTAACGGTATGGCTATGTCGAGGCGTGAAACCAATATGCGTATCTACAGGATCCAGCTTGGGCGGAAGTTCGTGGACATCATAGAACTCCGTCCCGTCCCAGCTGTAAAATCCCTGGCGCATGATGCGCTGGATGCCTAACACAGAAGCGAACTGGAATCCGAAGCTCTGCCATGTCGTCCCTGGCACGAAGTCATACAGCATTAAGTCAATATAGAGGCAGTCTTCCTTCAGTTGTCTCACTTTCACATCTAGTGCGAAATCATCTTCACGGTAGCGTACCCGTGTGCCGTCAGATGTCTTTTGAACGGACTCTACCTTATGTGCCGACAGAGGCGTGCCGTTCACTGTCGGACGGCCATCGGAAAGCCGCATGAGACCCAGTTGAAACTCGAGCGCTGCGTCTCGAGTAATGCTGTAGGCCATATCTCTAGTCATGCCCGTGCCCTTATATCATTCTCTGCCGGACTGCTGCCTCTCAAGTGTGGTGTTCTCGCGCATTCGCATTATGTTGCACATAGGTGACTCAGACACCTGCGAAAGGACCAGCAATGGTTCAATTCCAGTCATGAGCCCGTGCTACTGCGCTTGCTGCGCTCATCGTGAGGCCGCCGCACGGATTGCTGCCCGTGTGCCCGCAAGGTCAAAACATTGCTGCTGGTTGGTACGCATTAGGCGCTCAGCAACTACCATTGCCTCGGCTTCGCTGAGGTAACCATCCTCGATCTCGGCTTGTAAGGCGCGTGTCAGCCATTGACGGGCCTGGATAGCGAATGCGGCTGAGGCGCCGGGCCAGAAGGTATCGCCACCGAACGCAAAGACTTTGTTTATCGGTACTGTATGAATTGCATGTCGTACGAGGTCGCGCATGGCGTACGGATTTACACTCCATGCCCAGCACAGGTCGATGTACACATTCGGATAGTGCTTCGCGAGCGCCAACAGCTCGTCGCAGTTGGGATAGGCAGCATGCATGATGATGAATCGTCCAGAGGGATATTTCTGCAGAAGTTCGCACAGGTGCCCGCTACGTATGCGCTCAACTGGCATCTGTCCATAGTCAGCATAGTAGCCAGTGTGGAGCTTGAAAGGCAGGTTGTAGTCAATCGCCAGTTCTGTTCCACGTGCCCAACACCAGTCACCGAGACAGTTGCGCTCGCTCTCGATCAATGGCCGTCCCGATAAGTGCCTTGTGAGCACCCGCTCAGCGGCGAAAGCTGGCCTTTCTTGCCAGAGCAGAGCACGATCGTAAGCATGCTGGGATTTCACAGCGATGGCGAAAGCCGCGTACTTGTCGAAAAGGGCTTCCATCGCCCGCTGCAGACTGCTGAGTCCAGTAACCTCAACTCCTGTCTCACTGTAGATCGCCTCAGGTTCTATTACGCCACAGCAAAACTTCCACCAGGAGATATCATAGAGAAAGAAGTCCAGTCCAGAATCGTCCGGACAGACCTGCCAGCAGAAGTCGTCTACCTGGACATGATCGAGATTGCCAATCTCCTTGAGGATGCGTAATCGTTCGCCGGGCTGGCGTAGCTTGGTGTTACGCTCACCGGCGTGTTCAAGGGTCTCTGGTGTTATGTCGTTCATCTCATAGATGTGCTGCGCGATCAGGCGTACCGCCTCGCCATAGCCAGTGTGTTGGCAGCTGTCCCAGGCTGCGCGTATGCCAGAGAAGCGAGCTGCTAGATCAGGGTCTGACGAATCCAACAAACGATGGACCTGTTCGGGAGTCGCCCCGGCTACCACGAGGTCTGCCGTGATATACTTGTCCATGAATAGATGCTGTAACACATCAGGGCCGTTCTCAACATAGTCCCTCTCCTTGTGCAAGTGCTCATGGGTATCCATCAACGGAGTCTGTTGAATGTAGTGAGCCAAGTCCGTCATAAGGCCTACTTCCGTCATCATGGGCTTAACCTTTGACTCCTGTAAACCTGAGCCCCTGCAGAAACCACTTCTGAAATATAAGAAAGAGGAGCAGGATCGGAAACGCTACCGCCAGGGATGCAGCCATCAGCTTCGTCCATTCCGAGTGGTGCTGACCCTGAAATAGCTGAAGACCCAACGCGACAGTGTAGTGTTCATGACTGCGAAGATAGATCAGCGGTCCAAAGTAGTCGTTCCATACCCAAACACCATGGAAGATCGCCGAGGCAATGACTGCCGGTCTAGATAGTGGCAGCAGAATCCGCCAGAATATGCCAATCGTGCTCGCCCCATCGATGCGCGCTGCCTCATCCAGGTCTCGCGGAATGCTCATGAAGAACTGGCGGAACAAGAAGATGTGGAACGCGCTTCCTCCCAGCCAGGCGGGTACCCAGAGGGGGTAGAACGTATCAATCCATCCAATGGAACGAAAGATCACGAAAGTAGGGATGATTGTTACTTGAGTGGGCAACATCATCGTGGCTAACACAACCACAAACAGGACATTCTTGCCAACCCAGCGAAGTCGAGCGAAGCTGTACCCAACAATCGCCGAAGTCAGGACAGTACCTGAGGTGGACATCACCACAAGAAAAGCTGAGTTCAGAAAGAAGCGCGCGAAAGGTTGGAGGGTCAGGGCCTCTGGGTAGTTTGACCAGACGATCGGGTCTGGGATGAACTGCGGGGGCGACGAATACATGTCTATTGGACGCTTGAGCGAGGTGGAAAAGGCCCAGACCAATGGGGTAAGCCAGACAACCGCACCAAGAGACAGGACAAGGAAGGAAGCCCAACGAGCAACCCACTTACGCTGCCGATGGCGCACTGAGGGAGCATGCAGAACTGTCATGACTCAGCTCACTCCCCACCGTAATAGACCCAACTCTTGCTCCAGCGCATAGCGACCATGGTAAGAACCAAAATATAGAGGAATAGGGCCCAGGCTAGCGTGCTCGCATAGCCCATGCGGAACGAGCGAAACGCGTTGTTGTATAGGTATAACATGATTACTTCGGTTGAATTGCGAGGCCCACCGCCAGTCATGAACACCACCACCGTGAAGACCTGAAGAGAGTTGATGATCCCGATGATCAGATTGAACAGGATGACTGGTGACAGAAGAGGGATCGTGATCCTGGTGAAGCGCTTCCATGCGCCAGCGCCATCGACTTCAGCAGCCTCCAGAACTTCGCCCGGAATATTCTGCAATCCGCTGATGAAGAGCAGGATTGTATTCCCAAGTTGCCAAACGTAGATTATTATGACTGCCACAAGTGCGTACTGACGGCTGTGGACCCAGTTTGGACCCATCACCCCAATCAAGGACAACAGCCAATTGAGCAGACCGTAGTCTCCACTGAAAATCCAGCGCCAGATAATGGCGATTGAGGCAGCTGGTAAGATTGAGGGAAGGAAGTATACGGCCCGCATTATACCGGCGAGCGGGACATTCTGATTAAGTAGTACGGCAATGCCTAGTCCTATTACGATGTTTAGTGAGACGGCGCACACAGCGTACTTCGTGGTAACAATAAAAGCATTATGTGCCCGATTATCGCTGATGAATCGATCGATATTCTCCAGTCCAACGAATTCGGGAGTTCCAAAGAGATCCCAATCTGTGAACACTAGGCCAAAAGAAAACACCAGCGGAAAGGCGGTGAACACAAGAAAGCCTATGATCCAAGGAGAGGCAAGTAACCAGCCCTGGACTCCTTCGCGCTGAAGAAAGGATTTTCGAAGCACTACTCGTGTTGCCGTGGCCATACAATTCGCTTGCCCCCTATCTCTGGCAGGAGGTGGAGTCCGTATGGAAACTCCACCTCCTTGCGCGATGTATTCGGAGGGTGCCCGTCGAAGGGACCTGAATGGTGAGCCGTCAGTCGTACAGGTCGAAGATCGCGTTCATCTCGACGCAGACTTTCTTCAGAGCTTCCTCGACGCTGTACTCCTCAGCGTCCCAGAAGACAAACTGAGTGATGTTGTTCACCGTCTGGTCATGCCACTCACCAGTTGGCACAGTCCTTACCACTTCCCAGTCCCCACGGGCGTTGGCCACATCCAGATAGACCAACTTGTGCTCGGCCGGGACAGTCTCGAAGAAGATCGGGGCAATCTCAGCCTGCGTAGGAATGCCTTGACCGTTCCTCGCGAGAATGGTAGCTGCATCTTCACCCATTGACCACAAAGCGAAGGTCACCGCTTCATCCAAGTGCTTCGAGCGTGCGTTCACGGAATATGGGATTACACTGAGGATGGGGGTTGCCATACCTGTTCGTGGAGACGCTGGGAAGGGAATAACGTCCCAATCGAACGTGGCATTCTGCGTTATCGTGTCCATATTCCAGCTGCCACAGAGCTGCATGGCAACCCGCTGATCTAGGAATCCTTCAAGATAACCCAGGCCCTCAGCTGTAACGGGCGACATGATTCCGGCGTCCACCATGTCGCGCAAGAACTGGAATGCCTCTACGACCTCCTCACTCTCAAGGCCGCAGCCATCCCCCTCGTCATTGACCATGCTGCCACCGTTAGACAGGTACCAACTCGAGTATCCTTCTTGGTACCAGTATTGGATCCGAGCACCCCAGACGGGCCTGCCCTCCTCGTCCTCATGGGTCATAGCGGCCGCATACTCGGCGAACATGTTCCAGTCCCATTGCTCGAGGTCAGGGTATTCCAGACCGGCCGCGGACATCATGTCCTTGTTGACCACAAAGGCTACCAGGCCGATATCACGCGGCAGCCCGTATATCTTTCCCTCCTCACTATACAGATCGAGCACCCCAGGCAATAAGCCAGCCACAGCTTCTTGAGCTTGCTCATCTTCCTGAATGTAGGGCGCAAGGTCAAGAAGCGCGCCGCGCTCGATCAAGTCACCGATCCAGTATGGGTGCATCTGAATGACATCAGGTCCTGCATCCCCCGCCAAGGAGATCAGTAGGTGCTGGAAGTACTCGTAGAACGGCACGGTGATAACCTTAACCTTGATGTTGGGATACAACGACTCAAAGAGCGCGATCTGGTCCTCGACAGTCTCCATACCCACATCAGGCCAGGTCTGGTAGGTGATTGTAACAACCTCCTGGGCATAGGAACTGGCCTGTACCGGGATGATGGCTCCGATGGCCAGGCCAACAACGATGAGTAGGGCTAAGATATTTCGCATGACCTTCTCCTCCTGCACCAAAACGCTATGTGGGGGTGAGTGATATTTCTTGCCTGAATCCTGCAATCTGGCCTCCTTTCGCCTAAGCCGAACTCGGCAATCATCTTCCGCTCTGAATCCTTGGAGGGGGTACCAGCAATAGCACGTTCCTCAGCTAGTGACTAGGTTTCTGGCCTCAGAGGCCTATTGCTGGATACCAGGCTCTTTCCTTCACTGGGCCCAACGCGAACTGAGCAAGGCGCAGATACAGTAACAGCCGTAGAGGAGACCGTGTTTGCACATTTGAGCATCACGTGCTCATGTGTAACAGTCTACCACATTTGTGTGTGATTGTCAATTGCTCCGGTCGCCGGTTGCCGGGGTGTATCTCACGATGGGGGCGAAATGTTTGAACCGTAGAGACACTAACATGCCTAACCGCTACCACGCCTACTTCGAGAACGACCTGGGAGAGCAACTCATCTTCATCTACGACCGCGAAACCGACACCGGCGCCCCCTCCTCCCCCGCCGCGTACCGAAGGGCAGCGTCCCGTTGTACAGCCCTTTCTGCGCCCGCGTCTGCTTGCCCAGCGCCGTCCACATCCGCAGCTGGTACAGATAGTACTCGTCGAACATCTCGTTTAACGTCTCCCTTATGAACCCCGTCGGGGCGTCGGTCACCGGCTGGTTCACGAACAGCACCTTGCTGTTCAGCTTGTTGCGCAGCTCGTCCTTGTAGCGCCGCGACAGCGCGATGTTG
>Ga0067045_1032120_pt1 | contig 10838 bp, 6 predicted proteins | sample TerdegcTABiofilm_FD_59184 | JGI IMG/M metagenome (GOLD analysis project Ga0067045, IMG submission 59184) | Combined Assembly of (Gp0054472, Gp0054536) Wastewater bioreactor microbial communities from Singapore -Terephthalate degrading...
CCGAGGACCGTCAAGAAGAGGGTCTGCTCCTTGAGCAGGCTCAGGGCGCGCGCCACGTTGTCATCGCGGATGTGCCCCTGCACGTCCACGTAGAAGACGTACTCCCACACAGCCATCTTGGCAGGACGGGACTCGATCATGGTGAGGTTCACATCGTACTTTTCGAACGCCGCCATCGCACGGAACAGAGCACCCGCTCGGTGATGTACCGAAAACATGACCGAGGTCTTGTCGCGACCCGTAGGTTCTGGCTCGTTGTAGCCGAGCACGAGGAACCGGGTCCGATTGGACGGATTGTCCTCCGTGTGCTCAACGAGGATGGGAAGCCCGGTGATCTCGGCGGCGAGGGCAGGGCATAGCGCAGCGGCGCCATCTTCCGCAGCCGCTGCCTCGGCGGCGCGCACTGTGCTCGCAGCCTCGACGATCTCGGCGTTCGGGAGATGTGCGCGTATCCACTGGCGGCACTGGGCCAGCGGCTGGGGGTGCGTATAGAGCCTGCGCACCTGGTCGAGATCGCCGCATCGCGTGGCCAGGTTGTGTACGATCGGCACGAACAGCTCGGAGACCACCCGGACATTGCTCTGCGTGAACGTATCGAGCGTTTCGGGTATGACGCCGGCCAGCGAGTTCTCGACGGGCACGACGCCGTAGTCAGACGCTCCGCGTTCGACCTGCGCGAAGATGTCGGGGATGGCATCACATGCCTGCAGCATGGCCGACGAACCAAACCGGGTGATGGCGGCCTGATGCGAGAAGGTCCCGGCCGGTCCCAGATAGGCGATCGCGAGGGGTTTCTCCAGCGCACGGCAAGCAGAGATAACCTCACGGTAGACGGCACGCAACGCATCGGCCGGCAGCGGGCCCTTGCTGGCGGCTACCAGCCGCTTGACGACGGCCCGCTCCCTTTCAGGGGTAAAATACGGCGACTTCGTGTGGGCCTTGTGCGTGCCGATCTCGAGGGCAAGCTCGGCTCGACGATTCAGAAGCTCGACAATGCGTTCATCTATGCGGTCTATCTCCTTGCGCAGGTCGCTAACCGACATGGCACACGGGACTCCCTTCTCAAAGGTGGAGTTCGTATTACCACATCCGGACGCCAACGTCCTGCAGGAGATCGAGGCACGATGAATCCCGGAGGCTGGTTTTCACGGCGAAGTCGCGGGGCGCGGGAGATGGACACTGTGCCCGACGGCGTGGCCAGCAAGTGCCTGGGGTGCGATGAGATCATCTTTGTGCGTGAGCTCGAGCGCAATCTGCAGGTTTGCTCCAAGTGCGGCTATCACCACCGCCTGACTTCGGCCGAAAGGCTTGCGATCACCGTAGACCCCGACTCCTTTGTCGAGACCGACGGCGACCTGCTGCCTGACGATCCGCTGGAGTTTCCCGGCTACGTCGAAAAGGCCAGTACCGCCGCGGCCAGCTCGGGCGTACGCGAGGCGATCACGACCGGCGACGCGACCATCGAGGGATTGCCTTGCGTGATCGGCGTTGCCGACTTCGGGTTCATGGGAGGGTCCATGGGCTCGGTGGTCGGCGAGAAGATCGTCCGCGCCTTCGAGCGCGCCGTTGAGAGAGCGGTACCCATCGTGATCTTCAGCGCGTCGGGCGGCGCTCGCATGCAGGAAGGGCTGGTCGCCCTCATGCAGATGGCCAAGACATCGGCAGCGGCCAAGCGCGCATCCCTGGCGGGAGTGCCCTTCATCAGCGTGCTGACGGACCCGACCACCGGCGGGGTCTACGCCAGCTACGCGTCGCTGGGCGACGTGATTCTGGCCGAGCCCGGCGCCGTCGTGGGCTTTGCAGGCCGACGAGTTGGCCGGCAGGACCTGGGCGGTCACCTGCCCGCGAACTTCCAGACCAGCGAGTTCCAGGCCGAGCATGGATTCGTTGATCGGACGGTGCCCCGGAAGGAGATGCGCGCCACGCTGGCATTCCTGCTCCGGTTCTTCGCGGCATCAGAAGCGCGCGAGGGAGAGGCCGATGGCAGCTAACGTGCTCGACTTCGAACGCCCGATCATCGAACTTGAGAACCTGATCGCCGAGCTCCGCAAACCGGAGAAGCGCGCGGAGGCCGTGGCGTCCGGCATTGACCTGGATGCGGAGATTGTTCGTCTCGAGAACGAGCTGCGCCGTGCCACCGAGCAGGTGTTCGCCAACCTCTCGCCATGGGAAGAAGTTCTCATCGCCCGCCACAAAGACCGACCCTACGCGCTCGACTACGTGCGGATGATCTTCGACCAGTACATGGAGCTGTCCGGTGATCGGGTGTGGGCCAACGACGAAGCCGTGATCGGGGGGCCGGCTTTCCTCGACGGTCGGCCGGTCGTGGTGATCGGTCAGCAGAAAGGTCGGGATCTGCGCGAGCGTCAACGACGCAACTTCGGGTGCGCGCGCGGCCCCGGTTTCCGCAAGGCATTGCGCCTTGCGCGCCTCGCGGAACGGTTTGGCCGTCCGCTGATCTCCTTTGTCGACACCTCCGCGGCAGCGGCCGATCTGCGCGCCGAGGAGACCGGCGTCAGCGAGGCCATCGCGCGGAATATGGCCGAGTTCGCGTTCCTGCGAACCCCCATCGTCGCCATCGTGATAGGCGAGGGCGGGTCAGGAGGCGCCATGGGGATGGCGGTTGGCGACAGGGTGCTGATGCTGGAGCACGCTGTCTTCTCGGTCATCCCTCCTGAAGGATGCGCGGCGATCCTCTGGCGTGATAAGGAGCAGGCTCCGCAGGCTGCCACGGCTCTCAAGCTCACCGCAAAGAGCGCGCAGCAGCTCGGGATCGTCGAGCACGTACTGCCCGAGCCGCTCGGCGGCGCTCACCGTGACCCGTCGGCCATGGCGGCCTCCATCAAACTGAGCATCACTGCCGTGCTCGAGGAGCTGGGGCGCATGAGCCTCGACGACCTCGTCGCGGCACGCTATGCCCGCTACCGCCGCATGGGAGTCTGGCGCACCGAGCCTCCATCGGAACGCGCCGCCGAGAAGCCTTCCTGACCGCCTGCCCGTCTATTCGTTGAGCAGACGGTCGACGGCATCATCCATCTCGTGCTCGCGCCCCGGCGCAAAGCCGCTCTGCGACCAGCGAACCTTACCTTTGCGATCCACGAGGAACACTGTCGGTATGCCTGTGGACGGTTTCATCCACCCGCCGACATCCTCGGGCGGATCGGCCATGCCGACCGGATAGGTGACCCCCATCTCCCGAACGTAGTCCGGTATCTGCTTGCCGTCATCGTTCTCGAGCGCGACACCGATCACTTCCAGCCCCTTGTTCTTGCGCTTCTCATACAGCGCCTGGACGTGGGGCGTTGACATAGCGCACGGACCGCACCAGGTCGCCCAGAACTTCACCAGCACGACCTTGCCCTTGAGGTCAGCGAGCGCGACATGATCGCCCGAAGGCGTTTTGATCCTGATCGGCGGGGCCGGGCCCTCGGGAAGCAGGCCCTGGTCTCCCGAGGGAGCTTTGGGCGAGAGCACGGTCAGGAACAGAAAGAAACCTATGGTTGCGAGCGCGATCAGCACGAGTGGTCGTCTCATGTCCATCCCCTTGTGGTCCGGTTTTTCGCTTCGGTAGGATCTATACGCGAGTCTACCCGCCCGTCATCGCTCGGAGGGCATCCTCGATCTCGGCAACCGAGGGCATCCCGGCGCGGTGCTATAATGCCGCGGGAGTGCCAACACGTATGTTATCGGCGGATCTACGCAAGAGCTATACCGACTTCTTCGTTGAGAAGGGACATCTGCATCTGCCCAGCGCGCCGCTCATTCCCATTGACGCACTGGGTGTCGAAGACAAGAGCACCCTGTTCACCAGCGCTGGCATGCAGCAGTTCAAGCCGTTCTTCACCGGCGAGGCCACGCCTCCGTCCCGGCGCATTACCACGGTGCAGAAGTGCGTCCGGACGGGCGACATTGACAGCGTCGGCGATCTGTCGCACTGCACGTTCTTCGAGATGCTCGGCAACTTCAGTTTCGGCGACTACTTCAAGGCCGAGGTCATTCCGTGGACCTGGGAGTACCTGGTTGATCGGCTGAGGCTTGACCCTGATCGGATGTGCGTCACCGTCTATCTCGACGACGATGAGGCCTATGACGTCTGGCATCGGGTGGTAGGACTGCCTCATGACCGCATCCATCGGCTCGGCGGCGACAAGAACTACTGGCCCGCCAACGCCGTCACCGAGGGGCCCAACGGCCCCTGCGGCCCCTGCACCGAGCTCTTCTACCGGGTCGTGCCGGAGTCAGAGATGACGCACGATCCGAACCTGAGCCCGACCGAGCGCTACAAGATCGACGACGCGGCAGGCCGCTGGCTGGAGCTCTGGAACAACGTCTTCACCCAGTTCAACCGAGCGGAAGACCCCGACGGCACGCCGCGCCTCGATCCGCTCCCATCGAAGAATAACGACACGGGCGCCGGTTTCGAGCGCATCGTCTGCGTCCTTCAGGGGGCAGGCAGCGTGTTCGAGACGGACCTGTTCAGCCCCGTCATTGCCCGGATCGCTGAGATCAGCGGCAAACGGTACCGCGGAACGATGGAGCCGACCGACTTCGCCTTCCGGGTCGTTGCCGAACATGTACGCACCGCCTCGTTCTGCATTGCCGACGGTGTCCTGCCGCTCAACGAGGGCCGCGGCTATGTGTTGCGACGCATCATGCGCCGTGCGGTCCGGTTCGGCAAGACCGTCCTCGGCTTGGAGGAGCCGTTCCTGCACGAAGTGGCGCCGGCCACCATCGCCGTGATGGGCGCCGCCTATCCCGAGCTCGAGGAGCGCCGGGAGCACATAATCCAGACAATACGCGCCGAGGAGGAGCGGTTCCGACGCACGCTTGAAGGTGGCATGCAGCGGTTCTATGATTTCGTGGGTGCGTCGGGCGACGGCAAGTCCCTGTCTGGTCAGGACGCCTTCACGCTGTATGACACCTACGGCTTCCCGCTGGAGCTGACTCAGGAACTGGCTGCCGAGCAGGGGGTGAGCGTGGACCTTGACGGGTTCAGCGCCGCCATGGAAGATCGCCGCAGACAGTCGCAGGCGGCCTCCGGTCTCGACAAGGACGTGTTTGGTTCCATCGGAGCCGCCCTGGCCGAGGTTCAGCGGAACGTGCCGCCGACGGAGTTCGTCGGGTACGAGACCCTCGCGCTGGACGACGCTCGAGTCGTGGCCATCATCCGCGAAGGCGATCTGGTGGAGCATGCCGACGCTGGCGAAGCGGTGGACATCGTGCTGGATCGAACGCCGTTCTATGCGGAGTCTGGCGGTCAGGTGGGCGACACCGGCCAGCTTACTACGGATGTCGGATGCACAGGGGACGTCCATGACACGGTGATCGCGGCCGGCGTGCGTCTGCATCGGACGGTCGTGCGGTCAGGTCGCCTGCTTCTGGGTGATGTGGTCCACGCTGAGGTGGATCGTGCCAGACGCGCATCGATTCTTCGCAACCACACCGCGACTCACCTGTTGCATGCCGCGCTCCGTCAGGTCCTCGGCACCCATGTGCATCAGAAGGGATCGCTGGTGGCGCCCGAGCGCCTCAGGTTCGACTTCACGCATACCAAACCCATGACCGACGAGGAGATACGCGCGGTCGAGGATCTTGTCAATGAGCAGGTGCTGAATGATCGGCCCGTTACCGCGCAAACGGGCGTTTCGCTCGACGAAGCGCGCCGCCGCGGCGCCATGGCGCTGTTCGGCGAGAAGTACGGCAACACGGTGCGCGTGGTCGAGGTTCCTGGTTTCAGCATGGAGCTTTGCGGAGGTACCCATCTGGAGCGGACCTCGCAGGTGGGCCTCTTCAAGATCGTCTCCGAGACCGGTGTCGCTGCGGGCGTTCGCCGAGTCGAGGCATTGACGGGCTCGGGAGCCTGGGAACACGTGAAGCATCTGGAAGACACGGTCCGTGCTGTGGCTGCCACGCTTCGCGCCCCTCAGGGCGACGTGCTGCAGGCGGCAGCGCGCCTCGTGGCTCAGCGCGCCGAGATGGAGAAGCAGTTAAGGCAGTTGCGCTCAGGATCGGTGCGTGCCGACGATCTGCAGACCACTGCGGTTGATGGCGTGACGCTCGTGACGGGCAGCGTCGCGGGCACTGACCCGCAGACCATCGCGGCTCTGGCGGACCGCGCCGTTTCGCACCACAGGTCGGCGGTCGTGCTGGTCGGCGGCAGCGATGACAGCCGGGTTCTTTTCGTGGCGAAGGTGACCCCCGATCTCGTCAAGCGCGGAGCCCATGCGGGCAACCTCGTGCGCGAGGTCGCTCGCATCGTCGGGGGCAACGGCGGGGGCAAGCCGGAGTTCGCACAGGCAGGCGGCAAGGACCCGTCGAAGCTCGAAGCGGCCCTGGAAGCTGCAGCCGAGATCGTGGCAAGGCAGCTCCAGTAGGCGAAGGATCAGGGATGAAGACCGCACCACTGAAGGAAGGCCCACCGATGAGGTTGCGCATCCGTCTTGCGTCGCCCGACAGCCATAGCCGTCGCCAGGCACAAGGGGGTGAGTGACATGATCCGCGTGGATCTGTCGGCCACAGACGTCGCCATCGAGGCAGGCCAGACCGCCCAGCTCGACGTGTCGCTAACCAACAAGCAAGAGACCGACGACAACATCGCCATCGAGATCGAAGGACTGGATGTCGAGTGGTACGCCGTGCCCGTGCCTTCCGTGCATGTCGCTCCCGGCGAGACGCGCTCGTTGCGGGTGCTGTTCAAAGTCGGGCGCTCGCCGGACGTCGCGGCAGGCACCTATCCCTTCGTGGTGCGGGCTCGCGGCATGGAATCCGGCGAGACGGGCATTCATCAGGCCGCGCTCACCATCAAGCCTTTCAGCGCGCTGCAGCTGGATCTCGACCCCAAGCGCGCGACCTCAACGCTGTTCCGCCGAGCGTCCATATTCGAGCTCCGCATCACCAACCTCGGGAATCACACCGAGACCCTCGATCTTTCGGCATCGGACTCGGACGATGCCTGCGCGTACGAGTTTGAGAACGATCGCATCGTGGTAAAGCCGGGCGGCACCGAGGCAGTGGGACTGGCGGTGGAGCCGCGCTCGCGCCCTCTCGTCGGTTCCACCTGTCTGTACCAGTTCACTGCGACCGCCCGTTCGGCGTCCGACGCCTACGTCTCGGCAAGCGCCCATGGCCAGCTAGAGCGGCGGGCCATCCTCTCCACCGTGATGGCTTCGCTGTTGCTGGTCGCTGCCATTGCGGCGGCGGGATGGTGGATCTTCCGCCCGAGACCGGTCGCCATTCGGTCGTTCACGGCGGAGCCGCAGGAAGTTGTCGCCGGCGACCCGGTCACGCTGTCATGGGATATCGAGAACCCGGGTGAGGGCACCAAGATAGACCCGGGCAACATCCCCGTGCGTTCATCTGTGGGCACGGTGACGGTGAAGCCTGAGATTCCCACCCTCTACAAGCTCGTGGCCCGTGGGGGAGGGCGCGAGGTGAGCCGCGAGATCGCGGTGGCGGTGAGACCGAGGCCGCCTCTGCCGTCGGCGCGGATACGCGAGTTCACCGCGAGCGCGAAGCGCATCCATCAGGGCGACGTGGTCACCCTCACGTGGCGTGTGGACGGAGCGACGGCGCTGGTGCTGAATCCCATTGGCGAACTCAATCCCAAGATGGATCGCAGTCGGCAGGTTATGCCCGAGGTGACGACAACGTATGTCCTGAGCGCGCAGGGCCAGAACGGCGAGGTGGTCACCAAATCGGTGGACATCGAGGTGGTGCCGCCGAACGTTTCGATTGCGGAGATACGTGGGTTCCGCGCGGTCCCTGACAAGATCGAGGCAGGCGGCAAGGCCCAGCTTCGATGGACGGTGGCGAACGCGGCCGCCGTGGAGATAGACAACGGAATCGGCGATCAGTTGCCTGCCCAAGGGCAGTTCGACGTCACGCCGGCGGTCACAACCGTATACACGCTCAGGGCTTCGGACAGCAAGGGCAACGCTGTGTCCAAGCAGGTGACAGTGACCGTGGTGCCGCCGGCCCCGCAGCCTGACGAGCCGATCACCCCGTGAGCTGGCTGGCGCTACGAGGCGCGCCGGGGATGAGCCCTGCAGCGCCGGTGTGCCGCCGTCGCTGGGCACGCGCCTGCAAAGCGGCTCGACGGTCAGACCATCACGAACAACGATAGACGCGCACAAAGGACCATCATGCGACCAGTCTGCCTGATCATCCGCGACGGATGGGGCTATAACGAAAACCCGCGAGGCAACGCAGTCCTCGCAGCTCACACTCCCAACATTGACGGCTACAAAGCCTCGTATCCCTGGACCCTCCTCGAATGTTCGGGCGAGGCAGTCGGCCTGCCCGCCGGCTTCCAGGGGTCCAGCGAAGTCGGTCATCTCAACATGGGCGCCGGGCGCATCGTGGTTCAGGAACTGAAGCGCCTGGACGAAGCCCTGACCGGCGGCACGCTCTTCGAGTACGAAGCATGGCGCAACCTTGTGCGGCGATGGCGAGAGCGCGGCGGACGGCTGCACCTTCTCGGCCTCCTGCAGGATGAGGGCGTCCATGCGCATCAAGACCACCTGTTCAAGATCATGCGCCGAGCCCGTCAGGAGAATCCTGACGGCGCGATCATCATCCATCCGTTCCTCGACGGCAGAGACACGCCTCCCCGGAGCTGTCTCGAGTACTTCGAGATGCTGAAACCTGTCATGGCCGAGGTCGGCAACGCCGTGATCGGCACCGCCATGGGGCGCTACTACGCCATGGACCGATCGCGGAACTGGGGACTGACCGACATCGCCTACACGTGTCTGGTCGATGCCGAGGGCAGGCGCGCCGGCAGCTTCGAGGAAGCCGTGGACTGGTCGTATGAGCACGACCGGACACCCGATGACAAGGCCATGTTCGACGAGTACATACCGCCCTACGTGTTCGGCGACTATGACGGCATGCGCGACGGCGATTGCGTGTTTCATACCAACTACCGACAGGATCGCGCAGTTCAGCTCACCATGGCATTTGTCGAGGACGACTACGCCGGAGTCCGCAAGCGCAGGCCGGATCTCTGTTACCTTGGGTTCACGCGCTACTACGATGAGCTGGAGCAATACCTCATGCCGCCCATGAGCGAGGGCGGCGGCATGGAGGGACTGCTCGGCGAAGTCATAGCGAAGGCCGGTCTGAGGCAGCTTCGCATCGCGGAGACGCAGAAGTTCCGTCACGTGACCAGCTTCATGAACGGCAAGGCGACAACGCCGTATCCGGGCGAGGACCAGGTGGAGGTGCCCAGCCGCTTCGATCCGGCCACGTTCGCCAGCCATCCCGAAATGGAAGCGTACAACGTCACGGAAGAGCTCCTTCGAAGACTGAGCGACAACCCCTATGCCTTCATTGCGGTCAACTATGCCAACGGCGACATGGTAGGCCATACCGGCGAGTTCGATGCGGCGAAGCGTGCCATCGAGATCGTGGACGAGTGCCTCGGGCGTGTCGTGAAGAGGATGCTCGAACTCGACGGCCAGATCATAATCACGTCGGACCACGGCAACTCGGAGCAGATGATCTACTACGACTCTGGCCGAGTCCGCACGAGCCACACCGTGTGCCCCGTCGAGTGCATCTATGTTGCGCGGGATGCCGTCGGTCGCAAGCTCCGGGAACGGGGCAAGCTCGCCGACATCGCGCCCACGGTGTTGAGCCTCATGGGGCTGCCCATTCCGGCAGATATGACCGCCGATAACCTATTGGCGAGCGAACCCTAGGGCTGCCATTCGGGCTGCCCTGTCCGTACCATCACTCCCTTCAGGAGACACAAAGTGCAAGAGACCGACATACCAGCGAAGCCGATCAGCGCCGAGGACCTCAGCGCCTTTCGCGCGGCTTTCGAGCGGGATCCTGCTCGACGCGCCGCCATGAACGCCGTCGCGAAGACGACGGTGCGGGCCGTCGCCATGAACCGCGAAGCGGTTGTGCGCTGCAATCACACCTTCTCGCATGTGGTGAAGGCCGGTGAGGCGACCAGCCAGAACGCCAGCGGACGATGCTGGCTGTTCGCTGGGCTCAACACGTTTCGGATGGCCGCAGCCGAGGCGATGAAGCTGGAGAACTTCGAGCTTTCGCAGAACTACCTGATGTTCTGGGACAAGCTGGAGAAGGCCAACTACTTCCTCGAGAGCATTCTAGAGACGCTGGACGAGGAGACCGACAGCCGCCTCATCATGTGGCTTGTTCAAAACCCGATCCAGGACGGCGGCCAGTGGGACATGTTCGTGAATCTGGTGCGCAAGTACGGCGTGGTTCCGAAAGAGGTCATGCCGGAGACCGAGAGCAGCAGCAGCACGGGGGTCATGAACGAGCGGATCACCCTGAAGCTCCGTGAGTACGCCGCGCGGCTGCGCAAAGCCTATCGTGCCAGCGCGACGATGGCGGATCTCCGCGCCCAGAAGACCACCATGCTGGAAGAGGTCTATCGGATGCTGTGCATCCATCTGGGTGTCCCGCCGACCTCGTTCCTCTGGCAATGGCGCGACAAGGACAAGGAGTTTCATCGGGACGGCGTGCTGACGCCCCACGAGTTCATGGCGAAGTACGTCCCCGTGCCGCTTGACCAGATGGTCTGCCTGATCCACTGCCCGCAAGCGAGCAAGCAGTACAACACGGTCTACACCATCAGCTATCTCGGCAATGTCGTCGAGGGCGACGTGATCCGCTACCTCAATGTCGAGATGGGCGTGATGAAGCGGGCCGCCGTCGAGATGATCAAGGACGGTAAGCCGGTCTGGTTCGGTTGCGATGTGGGCAAGCACTTCGACCGTGATCTCGGATTGATGGACATGGAGCTCTTCGAGTACGAGCCGATCTACGGGCTGGAGTTTGGGCTCGACAAGGCGGAGCGGCTC
>Ga0067045_1004372_pt1 | contig 10835 bp, 8 predicted proteins | sample TerdegcTABiofilm_FD_59184 | JGI IMG/M metagenome (GOLD analysis project Ga0067045, IMG submission 59184) | Combined Assembly of (Gp0054472, Gp0054536) Wastewater bioreactor microbial communities from Singapore -Terephthalate degrading...
TGGAATATGTTAGATTATTTGGATAAAATACCTGATACAGCAATGGGGGACATATGTCAAATTTTAAACTAGTTGCCGCAGATTTGGACGATACTTTGCTTGACGACAGTTTGAGGCTGACCGGCCGGGTTAAGGAAGCCATTGTTGCCGTTCGTGCTGCCGGTGTCCAGTTCACCATCTCCACAGGTCGGATGTACCGTTCTGCTGTGCCGTATGCCCGTGAGCTGGGCCTTGAGATACCTTTAATTACATACCAGGGGGCGCTGGTGAAAAATGCTTTTTCTGGGGAAGTTCTGTTTTATCGCCCGCTGCCTCTGGTCTATGCCAAGGATATAATTGCGAGAGTTCACGAACTGGGCTGCCATTTAAATGCTTACCTGGACGACCGGCTTTATATGGAAAATGACACCCCAGAGGGGCGCAAATACATGCGGATTTCCGGGGTAAAGGCGGAAGTGGTAGGGGATTTCCTGGCATTCCTTGACCGCGATCCTACGAAATTGCTGGCTATAGCCGATGAACCACTGCTTGACCGTTTAAGTGACGAACTTACCCCGCTCTATAAAGGGAAGGTGCATATCGTTAAATCAAAGCCATATTTTCTGGAATTCTCCCACACGCAGGCTACCAAAGGGCGTGCTCTGGCAGTTCTGGCCGGATATTTTGGAGTAAAAAGAGAAGAGATCATGGCCATCGGGGACAGCTATAACGATCTGGAAATGCTGGAGTATGCGGGCCTGGGTGTGGTTGTGGCCAATGCCAGAGATGACGTTAAGAAAAAGGCCGGTTATGTAACCTCTGCGCCTAACGGAGAAGGGGTGGCCGAAGCGCTGGAAAAGTTTATTTTAGGGAGGTGAGCTGCCGACTGAAAGGCAATTTTATTATCGGAGTTGATCTTGGCGGTACGAAGATCCATACCGCCCTGGCCGGCAGAGACGGCGGCATTCTGTCTGAAACAAGGATGCCCACCGAAGCGGATGGGGGACCGGCGCATGTCATCGGGCGGATTGTTTCTTCTATCAAGCAGGTACAGGAGGAAGCCGGAGTTTCTTCCGGTTCAATAGGAGTTGTTGCAGTGGGGGCGCCCGGCCCTCTGGACGCCGCCCGCGGTGTTGTTCATTTCGCACCTAACCTGCGCTGGCGGGGAGTTCCTTTGAAGCAGTTGCTGGAGGAACAAACATCAATGAAGGTTGTGGTAGACAATGACGCCAACCTGGCTGCCCTGGGGGAGCATGTATTCGGGGCCGGCCGGGGCAAGGAAAATATGGTTTATATTACTGTCAGCACCGGGGTCGGTGGAGGGCTGATCCTGGGGGGGCGGCTTTACCACGGCACCTCAGACGGGGCGGGCGAAATCGGTCACATGACTGTGCTGCCGGAGGGGCCGCTTTGCGGTTGCGGCGCCCGGGGCTGCCTGGAGGCTGTTTCTTCCGGCACTGCTATTGCCCGGGAAGCCCGGCGCCTGGTGGAAGACGGCGGGGGGAAAAACATCCTGGCCCGGGCTGGAAACGATCCCAGCCGGATCAACTCTGCCGTGGTGGCTGCTGCTGCCGCTGAAGGAGACCCGGAAGCGGTTTCTGTTATCTCTTTTGCAGCGCGCTTTCTGGGAATCGGGGTAGCTAACATTATTAATCTGCTTAACCCGGATGTGGTAGTCCTGGGCGGCGGTGTAATGGAAATTGGCGAGCTGGTCTGGGAGGGTGTAAGAAGAGAAGTGGCAGACCGGGCTTTAGAAGCGTCTCGCGCCCGCGTCCAGGTGGTGCCGGCCGGGCTGGGCCGGAGGGCCGGAGTACTCGGGGCGGTGGCGCTGGCGATGCAGTTAACATAGCTTGATAGTGCATATAATCACGTTTGCGACGGGAGAATAACAGGCTGTCCCGCTGACAATGCTATTGGCGGGAGGTTGTAAGGATGTATTCCTTTGGTAAGAGTGACTGGCGTACTTTTGAGCGGGGTATTGAAAAAGAGTGGCTGGTTACAAACGGTATTGGCGGTTACGCCTCCAGCACCATCACCGGCGCCAACACCCGCAAGTACCACGGGCTGCTTGTTGCCGCGCATAAACCCCCGGGCTGGCAAATGTTGCACCTGGTCAAAATGGACGAGCGCCTGGAAACAGGCGGGCGCACTTATAACCTTGCGGCAAACAGCACTGGATGTGGTGCCTGTGAATCCGGCTACATCCACCTGCAACAGGTTAACATTGACCCCGTGCCCGCCTTTACTTACAGTTTTGCCGACATCACCCTGGAAAAGGTAATATTTATGATATACGGCCGAAATACCACCGTAATTCTTTACCGGGTTGCAAACGGGGCACATGATGCGGTATTGCGTCTTATCCCCATGGTAAACTGCCGCGGCCACCATTATATTACTTATGAAGGACAGATTGGCTTTACCCAGAAGGAGGTTTCCGGCGGTGTTTCCATAAAAGGGAGGGATGGTGTGCCCCCGCTGTTGCTGGTCAGCAGCTCCGGGACCTATATTCCAGGAGGCTGCTGGTTTAAAGGGATGGCTTACGCTGTAGAAAAAGAGCGGGGGGAAAACTGTTACGAAGATCACTACCTTCCCGGTTATTTTGAAGTGCCTCTAAAAGCGGGTGAAAACAAAACTGTTACAGTATTTGCCTCGACGGAAGAGTTAAACAGCATGGACGGCGAAGAGTTGCTGGAAAAGGAAAAAGCCCGGCTAAAAAAACTGGAAAATCAGGCCGGGTATGACGATGCGCTGGCCCGCCGGCTGGTGCGGGCGGCGGACGCGTTTATTGTCAGGCGCCAGTCCACCGGCACCAAAACGGTGATTGCCGGTTATCCCTGGTTTACTGACTGGGGCAGAGATACGATGATCTCCTTGCCGGGGCTGACTCTCGTTACTAAACGGTTTGAGGAGGCACGGGAGATCTTGCTCACCTACGCCCGGCAATGCAAAAAGGGCTTGTTGCCGAACTGTTTTCTGGACGGTGCTGAAGAGCCGGTTTTTAATACCGTGGACGCCTCACTGTGGTTTTTTAACGCGGTATATAAATATCTGGTTTATACCGGCGACCTGGAGTTTATCCGCAGGCAGATCTACCCGGTGCTTAAAGATATCATTTACTGGTACATGAATGGGACCGATTTTAATATTTTTATGGACATAGACGGGTTGCTGAGCGCTGGAACCCCCGATGTCCAGCTGACCTGGATGGATGCTAAAATTGACGGGTGGGTTGTGACACCCCGGAACGGTAAAGCTGTGGAGGTAAACGCTCTTTGGTACAATGCACTCTGCGTGCTGGAAAACCTGGCCCGGATCTACGGGGATAAGCAGTCCTACCGGGATTTGATTAGCCTGGTTAAGAACAGCTTCATTAATAGTTACTGGAGTGAAAGCGAAGGTTATCTGTGTGATGTAATCTCTCCTGAAGGAAAAGACTGGAGATTCCGCCCGAATCAGTTGCTGGCCGTAAGCCTTCCTTACAGCATGCTGACCGTGGAGGAGGGGTATCAAATTGTGCGCAAAGTGTGGCAGGAACTTTATGCCACTTATGGCATTCGCAGCCTCTCTCCGGAATATAATGAGTACAAGGGGGTTTATATTGGAGACCAGGTTCAAAGAGACAGCTCTTATCACCAGGGAACTGCCTGGAGCTGGTTGATGGGACCTTTTGTCACTGCTTACCGGAGAGTGCACAATTATAGTGAGGCCAGCCGCCGACAGGCCTGCCGTTTTCTCTCCCCTTTCCGGAATCACCTGCGCGATCACTGTATTGGATACATTTCAGAGATATTTGACGGGAACGAGCCGGTTATCCCGCGGGGCTGTTTTGCTCAGGCCTGGGGGGTAGCCGAGGTACTTCGTGCTTATGTCGAAGATGTGTTGGAAATCCAGCCGCCGGCGCTGGAAAAAGTAAAAGCCATAATTGAGGAGGTAACGTTGTGACTCAGCCTTTTGATTTGAATCGCGTGGATGAATTGCACCGTTTGGATACCACCGGCATGTTTGCTGCGGTAGAGGGTTTGCCTGCCCAGTGTGCTATGGCCTGGCGGGAACTGGCCGGTAATGTTAAGCTGCCGGAAATCGAAGCCATTTCCAATGTTGTGGTTACCGGCCTTGGGGGGTCAGCGATTGGCGGGGATCTGCTGAGGACTTACGCTGCCGGTAAAGTACCGGTTCCCATTGTTGTAAACAGAGACTATGTGTTACCTGAGTTTGTCGGGCCGGATACTCTGGTTTTTGCCGTGAGCTATTCAGGAAATACGGAGGAGACTCTGAGCGCCTACACGGAGGCCCTGTCCAGGGGAGCTTCTGTAATTGCCATAACTACCGGCGGCAAGCTGGGTGAAATGGCACACAGGGATAACATTTCTGTAGTTAACGTCCCCGGCGGCATCGCCCCCCGGGCGGCTAACGGCTTCCTGTTTGTTTCCACCCTGAAGGTTTTACACAGGCTGGGACTGTTGCCCGACTTGACTGACGAGATAGCTGAAATGGTTGATTTGCTCGATGACATGCGTCAAAAGCTGGGCCCGGAAACTGCCGTGGAAGAGAACCCGGCCAAACAAATCGCCCTTAAACTTTATAATAAAATACCTGTTATCTGGGGGACCGCCGGCAATACCGAGGTTGTAGCCCAGCGCTGGAAGGGACAGATTAACGAAAACGCCAAATCACCGGCTTACTGGAACGTGCTTCCAGAACTCAATCATAATGAGATCGTGGGCCTTCAGTTTCCCGCTGAAATTTTGAAGAAAATCCACGTAATCATCCTCAGGGACAGTGAGGATCATCCCCGGGTTCAAAAACGGATTGAGATTACTAAAGAGCTAATCAAAGATGCAGTTGACGGTTGCACTGAGGTTTGGTCGTCCGGGGAGGGGTTTCTTGCCAGGCTTTATTCCCTGATCTATACCGGGGATTTTGCGAGCGTTTATTTAGCGGCCCTGTACGGTGCCGACCCCGGCCCGGTGAAGGTTATTGATTTTCTCAAGCAGGAATTGCGGGACCGGTAAAGCTGCGACAGCGGACCTGGATTTAGCGCTGCAAGCTCTTGAAAACCAGTTGCAATTATAATAGGATTGTCGTTAAAGGAATGACTATGCAAGAGCTATTAAGGTTGACAAATTGCTTTGAAAAATTCCGGCAGCCTGAAATAACAGGGTGGGGGGGTGTTGTGATGCAAAAGCTTGTAGTTGTTACCGGCCTGTCAGGCGCAGGTAAGACCCAGGCTTTACGCAGCCTGGAGGATCTGGGCTTTTTTTGTGTAGACAACCTCCCCCCTGCGCTTATCCCTAAGTTTGCCGAGCTATGTGCACAGGCAGCCAATAAAATTAATAAAATAGCATTGGTGGTAGATATTAGAGGGGGGGAGTTTTTCGATACCTTCTTTGAAGTGCTTGCCGATCTCGATACCAGAGGAATCCGGTGTGAAATACTTTTTCTTGAGGCCTCAAACGAAACACTGGTAAGACGGTTTAAGGAGTCCAGACGGCGTCATCCTTTGAGCAGGCACGGCGGGGAAGTGCTGGAGGGAATTGAAGAAGAAAGAAGCCGGATGCAAGATTTGAGAGGCATGGCGAACAAGATAATAGACACCTCCAACATGACAGTTCAGCAGCTGAAAGAAGTAATTAACGGCATTTTTGCTGACAGCGCGGGGGCGTACGGGCTGCATATTACGGTGGTTTCTTTTGGTTTCAAATACGGAATACCACTTGATTCAGACTTGGTGATTGATGTGCGCTTCCTGCCTAATCCTTACTACCAGCCGGCCTTGAGAGCTTTCACCGGCAATGATGCGGCCGTCCGGGAATTTGTTTTTAATTCTCAGTTAACAAGTGAATTCATGGAAAGGTTTGCCGGCCTGATTGAGTTTCTTATTCCCCAGTACTCCAAAGAGGGTAAGACCACCCTGATGATTGCAATCGGTTGCACCGGAGGAATGCACCGTTCGGTGGCCTTGGCCAACCGTCTTGGAGAAATTCTTAGGGAAAAAAATTTCCGGGTAACGGTCCGTCACCGGGATATTAACCGTTCAGGGTAATGATAGGAGTATGGTAAATGAAAATGCTTAAATGGTTTTACCCAGGCCTTCGGGTGAAACGGTGGTTATCCATGTCCCTGGCTGGTTTGATGCTTGTCGCCTTTGGAATTGACCTGTTGACTGGCGGCCGGTTGTTTGGCGACCTGGCCCGTTCTGTTCATCAACTGGAAGAAAGATTTGTTCTTGATGGTTACTGCTGGTTAACTGGTGTTCCGGTTGTTGTTTCGGGTATAGCGATCGTGTTTACCGGCCTGTTAAAGGCGTTTCAGTCAATAGCGGCGGTTATCCTGCCCGGCCAGGAAAATGGAATGGCTGAATTTATTTACGCCAGGCGCAGCCTCAGGCGCGGGCCCAAGATCGTGGTAATCGGCGGTGGTACCGGGCTGTCTGTGTTGTTAAGGGGGCTGAAGAAATATACCAGCAACCTCACTGCTATTGTTACCGTGGCTGACGACGGGGGGAGTTCCGGGCGCCTGCGGGGTGAACTGGGCATTTTGCCGCCCGGTGATGTCCGCAATTGCCTGGTGGCGCTGGCCGATAAAGAGCCGCTCATGGAAGAGTTGTTGCAGTACCGCTTTTCAAAAGGGGAGCTGGCTGGTCACTGCCTGGGCAACCTGCTCCTGGCTGCATTGACCAGCGTGTCCGGCGGCTTCGACCAGGCGGTGCGCAGTCTCAGCAAGGTTCTGGCGGTGCGCGGGCAGGTGTTGCCGGCGACGTTATCGAATGTTACACTCTGCGCTGAACTGGCAGATGGAACAGTGGTGCAGGGAGAGTCCAACATATCCCGGAGCCGGGGGCGGATAAAAAAAGTTTTTATAAGGCCTCACCGCTGCCTGCCGCTGGCTGAAGCGCTGGCTGCTATACGGGAAGCCGACGCTGTTGTTTTAGGCCCGGGGAGCCTTTATACCAGTATTATACCGAACCTGTTGGTTAGAGGAATCCCTGAGGCGCTGGCCAGGACTTCGGCCATAAAAATATATGTTTGTAACGTGATGACCCAACCTGGTGAAACGGAGGGATATACCGCATCGGAACACCTGCGCGCGATTATCGCTCATGCGGGGAATTTTCTTGATTACGCGCTGCTTAACACCGGTCAGATCCCGGCCAGGCTGCGCGCCCGCTACCGGCAGGAAGGAGCCAGCCCTGTATTGGCTGATACGGCCGAGATAGAAAAACTTGGAATAACCGCAGTTGGTGAGGATCTGGTTTACCAGACTGATGTTGTCCGCCATCACCCGGATAAGCTGGCGCGGGCAATTTTACGCCTGGTGTTCTCAGATAACCGGCTGCATGAGCGGGCCCGGTTTCCGCACGGGCACACTGAAGTTGAGGGGTACAATATTATATAATATAATAATTAAAGAGGGAGGGTGAGCCATTTGTCTTTTTCGGCGGCGACAAAAAATGAGCTGGCGAGGGTTTTCAGCCGGCGGTCTTGCTGCCGGCTTGCAGAACTGGCTGCCCTGATCAAGATGGACGGCAGTATTCAAATCAGCAGCGGGCGGCTTGTTTCGCTGAATATATTGACCGGGAACGCTGCGGTGGCAAGAAAAATTTTTTCCATGCTAAAAAGCCTTTTTAGCCTTCAGGCGGAGGTACTGGTACAGCGAAAAAACCGGCTGCGCAAAAACAATTTTTATTTGATACGCATTCCCCCACAGCCAGGAGTGCAGGAGCTCCTGAACCGGCTGGGAATGGTTGACCATAACGGCCTTTTGAAAGACGACGTCCTCGAAGACTTGCTGAAGAAGGATTGTTGCCGCCGTGCTTACCTGCGGGGAGTTTTCCTTGGAAGCGGCTCTGTAAACAGCCCTGAGGGAACCTATCACCTTGAGGTAATCACCGGCAGTGAAAAACACGCCAGGTGTATAGTCAGACTGATGAAGAAATTTCACCTGCCGGCAAAAATAAGTGAGAGAAAGAGCTGGTATGTTGTCTATTTGAAAGATAGTGAGCAGATAGTCAGCTTTTTAAATATCATTGGAGCGCATTCGGCCCTGCTTAATTTTGAAAACGCCAGGATCTACAAGGATATGCGCAACCAGGTCAACCGCCTGGTAAACTGTGAAACGGCCAACTTAAATAAAACTGTGAACGCGTCCATACGCCAGCTGGAAAATATCAAACTGGTAAGGGATACGGTAGGGTTTGATCATATCTCCCCTTCTCTCCGCGAAGCTGCTGAATTGCGGGTCAAGTACCCAGATGCCAGTCTTAAGGAGCTGGGGGATTTTATGCAGCCGCGGCTGGGCAAGTCCGGCATAAATCACCGTCTGCGCAAGATTGAAGAAATTGCAGAGAAAATCCGGAGCGGGAAAATTAAAGCAGGCTGCGGCCTGTGCGAATGAAATAATTGCCTGACGAATATCTTAAATAACAGAGCATGTTCGGCAGGAAAAAGCCGTTTCTTTAGTGAATTTATTATATAAAGCAAATGGTTTTTCCTGAGGTGTAGACGTAATGCAAGTGGGTTATAATCTCAACCTGGAACAAACCCAAAAGCTGGTCATAACACCTGAGTTGTGCCAGGCTATTACTGTGCTACAGCTCTCTTCTATGGAACTTTCCACATATATTGAAAAGCAACTTGAAGAAAACCCGCTGCTGGAGTTAATTGAGGACGATGCAGGTGACGGGTGGGAGCGTGCTGCTGGCGAAAAACCTGGCGATCCGGAAGAGGAAAAACATGAGCAAGGGCTGAGCTGGGAAGAATATGTTGAAGATTATTTCTATGATGAAAGAGATAGCTGGGTTTCTTACCATAATAAACGGCAGGAACAGCAGGAATATGGTTTCGAAAAATTCCTGTCTCAAGCGCCTACCCTATCGGAACACCTTATGTCGCAGCTTAACCTGTCCCGGTGCAGTTGCCGGGATAAGTTAATCGGGGAATATTTAATTGGTAATATTGATGAAAATGGCTATCTGCAGGTTTCTCTGACAGAAGCTGCTGAGCAGTTAAAAGTCGGCATATCTGAAGTGGGCAGAGTGTTGACTTTAATCCAGAGCTTTGAGCCGGCGGGGGTTGGTGCCCGCAATTTGCAGGAGTGCCTGTTAATCCAGTTGGAACACCTGGGTGTTAATAATGAAATAATTAGCGAGTTGATAAATAATTACCTTGCTGACCTGGCGAAGGGCAGGCTGGTTAAGATAGCCCAAAATCTGGGTGTGACCATACAGGAAGTGCAACAGGCTGCCGACTTTTTACGAACACTCGATCCTAAACCGGGGCGCAGCTATGCCAGCATGAACGACACGCGTTACATTGTTCCCGATGTTGTTTTGGAAAAGGTAGGGGATGAGTATATTATCCTGGTCAATGATGTGGCAATTCCACGGATTACCATCAACTCAACCTACCGGTCTGTGTTGTGTAAAGATAAAAGCGCTGACCCCAATACGCGCCGTTTTGTGGAAAGCAAGCTAAACGCTGCAATGTGGCTGATCCGGAGCATTGAGCAGCGGCGTTTAACCTTGTACAAGGTTGTCAGCTGCCTGGTTGAATTGCAAAAAGGATTTTTAGATCACGGCATCAAGTACCTGAAGCCTCTTAACCTGAAAAAGGTTGCTGAAATAGTTGGGTTACATGAATCTACAGTCAGCAGGGCCACTTCCAATAAATATATTCAAACGCCGCGCGGCGTTTTTGAGATGAAATGCTTCTTTTCAACCGGGTTGAGCAATACGGCCGGGACCATGACCTCGGCTGGAAGCATTAAAAAAATGATTCAGGAAATTATCGCTGCTGAAGACAGTAAGTTTCCTTTAAATGATCAGAAGATTGCCGAGCTGCTCCGGCAGAGGGGAATAGAAATTTCCAGGCGGACTGTGGCCAAGTACCGGGACGAGCTTGGTATACCGGCCGTGCAGAAAAGAAAAAGGTATTAACTTGAAGGGGTATGGCAGAAGAGTCATACCCCAAATTTTATTGTAAAAATTACAGGCTGCAGGAGGAATTTGCGGGACCACTGCAGAATAAAGTATGTAATAATTTAATAAAAAATGGGTTAATCAGGTACACTAATGAAAGGAGTGGGTAACACTAATGGGGTGAGAATCGGGATTAATGGTCAGGGAAGAATCGGTCGCGATCTGCTGAGAGGCGCTCTAAAGCGTCCGGATCTGGAGGTTGTTGCAGTTAATCACAAAACCCGCCGGTTGTCAGTTTCTGAAACTTATGCCCAGTCAGTGGCGCACATAATTAAATATGATTCAGTTCACGGCGTTTATGATGCCGACGTCCAGGCCAAAGAAGGCGCCTTTATCATCAATGGTAAAGAAATAAAATTATTTGCGGAAGGTGACCCAGCGCGCCTGCCATGGAAGGAACTGGGTGTGGATATTGTTCTTGAATCTACTGGGAAGTTTAATAATCCGGATGAAGCGGCCAAACACCTGCAGGCAGGGGCCAAGAAAGTCATTCTAAGCGCTCCGGCCAAGGGTGGGGAATGCCTTACCGTTGTAATGGGTGTAAATGAGGACAAGTATAACCCTGCGGAGCACCATGTGATTTCAAATGCTTCGTGTACGACCAACTGCCTGGCACCGGTAGCCAAGGTTTTGAATGATAAGTTTGGGATCGTAAAAGGGTTTATGACCACTGTTCACGCCTATACCAACGACCAGCAAATCCTTGATATGCCCCACCGTGATATGCGGCGGGCGAGAGCGGCCAATCTTTCAATTATTCCTACCAGCACCGGAGCAGCCAAGGCGGTAGGTCTGGTTCTCCCGGAATTAAAAGGAAAGTTGAACGGTTTTGCCATGCGGGTGCCTACTCCTAATGTTTCAGTGGTGGATCTGGTGG
>Ga0067045_1004371_pt1 | contig 10834 bp, 8 predicted proteins | sample TerdegcTABiofilm_FD_59184 | JGI IMG/M metagenome (GOLD analysis project Ga0067045, IMG submission 59184) | Combined Assembly of (Gp0054472, Gp0054536) Wastewater bioreactor microbial communities from Singapore -Terephthalate degrading...
GCCTGTAGGATTTGGTATCTCTACCTGGACTTTAAATATTGCTATATTATTTGATATGGTTGCACGAGGAGATATATTTGTTACCTTACCTCGAAATTCTCTATCGGGGAAAGCCTCACAAGTAACCCTTACAGGTAATCCTATAGCGACTTTTGGAATATCTGTCTCATCCACCTCTAACTTGATTTTCATAGTGCTTGTGTCTAATATAGACATAAGTGTGGTCTCTTTTGCTATATTTTGACCGCCTTTCTTTATAGAGACATCTGCTACTACACCATCTATTGGGGCATAAATAGTAGTCTTACTTAAATTTAGTTTAGCTCTATCTAAGTCGAGTTTAGCCTGTTCGAGAGATGTCTCTGCCAAAAGCACATCTCTCTCTGCCTGAGCTAATTTGTCCGCTCTTGTAGATTCTAAAAGACGCAAATTTTCTACAGCTTGGTTGTAGGCATTCAAAGCCTTAGTATAATTATCTCTATAAGTCTTAAGTTCATTAAGAGTAATGGCATTAGCCTTATAAAGTCTTTCAGCGTCATCTAACTGTCTTTTAGCTTTCTGGAGTTCTATATACGTATTATCTTTACTAGTTTTGGCATCACGGATATTCTGTTCTAATTGCTTTTTTTGGTTTTCCAGATTAATTCTAGCCTGCTCTAATCTTAGCCTGGCATTCTTATAATTTAACTCTGCTTGGGTAAGGGCTACCTCATAGTCATGGGGATCTATCTTACATACTACATCTCCCTTTTTTACTCTTGAACCTTCCTCTGCTACCCAGATTACCGTTCCCCCTATCTCACTAGTTACATCTACCGTATCTTTTGCCTCTAATACCCCACTTCCAGATACAGAGACTAGCAAATCTCCTCTATTCACTGTATAGGTCTCAACAGAGGCAACTGCAGGATTCTCAGTCTTCTTAGAGGATAAAAAGAGATAAGCCCCTACAAAAACTCCTAATAATGCAACTATTACTACTAACCACTTCTTCTTCATTTTCATCTCTCCCCTAACCTCAAGAACGTTTTTCTATACCAACAATTTTCCCATCAGCCATTCTTACTATCTCTTTGGCAAAGCTTGCTATATCATGCTCATGTGTTACTAAGACTATGGTTAAGCCTTGTCTATGGAGTTCGGATATAAGTTCCATAATTTCATGGCTAGACTTACTGTCGAGGTTTCCAGTAGGCTCATCTGCCAAGAGTATTACAGGTTCTACAGCCAAAGCTCTAGCAATAGCTACCCTTTGCTGTTGTCCTCCAGATAGTTGAGTAGGACGGTGATCAATTCGATCTCCTAACCCTACCAGTTCTAAGAGTCTTTTAGCTTTCTCTCTCCTCTCTTTAGGAGGAATACCCCTATATATAAGGGGGAGTTCAACATTTTGCAGTGCGGTGTACCTCGGTAATAGATAGAAACTCTGAAAGACAAATCCTATCTTCCTGTTCCTTATTATGGCTAGTTCATCATCTGAAAGTTTAGATACATCTTTCCCTTCCCAAAGTACTCTACCAGAAGTAGGTCTATCAAGGCATCCTATAATATGCATCATTGTAGATTTTCCAGAACCAGAAGGACCCATAATAGCTTTGAAATCTCCTCTGTTAATAGTAAGGCTTACTCCATTCAAAGCTACCGTCTCAACACTGTCCATCTTATATACTTTATGTATGTTGTCAATAAAAATAAGCTCTTCCATAGTCCCATTACTTTAGACGATGTATAAGAATGAATTATTCTATTCTCTATCCTTCGGATGAGGATTCTCTAACTGAGTTTTTAAAATCTTCTATTATATCTATTCTGTCTACTATTCTGAGTTCTATCCCTAAAGGTTGGGTGATATCTACCAATGCATTGTATATATCATCATTTTTCACTACTATAGATCTAGGGAGAGACTGTGTCATTTCAACAGTATTTATGAATAGTTCTTGTGGATATGTAAGTCGACTCAGCCTAGAATATTTAAACATCCCAAGATTAACTCCACTCTTTATGATATTATTCATAACTATACCAAGGTATGGGAAATAGACATCTCCGCTTTCTTCGTCTTTTACAGGGTTAGGTAAGAAAAAGAAGTCTATAGCCCATTCTTCAAGAGTTTTCTTTGGTTTAATTTCATTTATGCCCTTCTCAATTATATCATTTACATCGTACACTATTAACTCTTCATCAGGATACTCTAAACTTACCCACTCATCCTTCCAAGTGATCTTCGAATCTTCCTTCTTACAAGTTCTTATAAGGACTTTGTCCATACTCTTTAAGTTTGGATTTTCCTTAAGCATTAGACATACATCTATAGCCTGATCTAGAACAGAGTTTAATAAGTTTACCTCTTCCCTATTTAACATTCTTGGAAGATAACCTGGTATAAACCTTTTAAACGATATCCAGTTGTTCTTACCTCTAAACTTTAATCCTACCTTCTTTATTATTTCTAAGTCTTCCTTAGTTAGGACACTTCTATCTGCAAACTGAATTACTATTAGGTCATTATAAAAGAATTGTTCCTCCTCATCATGTACCTCATCTAGCATTTCTAGAAGAGAAACTAAGCCATCCTCTCCAATATATACTGCTAGTCCATAAAGGTCCATATTTTCCATTTCAAATGCTATAACATTAAAATAGCATATAGTACCAGTATTAGGGTCCTGAACACCAAAGACATCTCCATATCCCATCCAATACCAACTTTCTAAATTCTTAAACCTTTCTGCCAGTTCAAATAGCCTCTTCCATTCCTCTACAGAGGGGGTTGCAAGTTCCATAATCTAAGACCTCCTTAAGTTCTAGTAAAAATTATTTTCCACTATAGATTATACTCTTTATAGAAGAATACGCAAGATAACTAGTGACTTGTCTTCTCAATAAGCCCTATGCCTTTACAGCACTCGTATTCTATTTGAATAGTGGAGTGTGTTATGCCATAATTCTTTAGCACATTATCTATCTTCTCATATAGAGTAACAATCTCCGTTACATTAAGATTCTCTTTAAGGTTTATATGTCCTTCAAAGTGTATCTCTGCATCATTGAGTCTCCATATATGGACGTGATGCAAGTCCTTAATCTCTTCCAATGCTTCTATTTCTTCCTTTATCCTTTTTATATCAATATTCTTAGGTCCTGCCTGCATTAGTATCTCAACAGTTTCACTAACTATAGCTAGGGCTTCCCTAATAATATATATTCCAATAATAAATGTCAGTATAGGGTCAATGTAATAGATTTTGTAAAGATGTATCAAAATTCCTCCTATAACAACTCCTATAGAAGATAGGGTATCAGATAATAGATGTATATAGGCAGACCTGACGTTGAGGCTCTTATGAGAGTCTTCTTTTAAGATAAGGACAGAGATGAAATTGGCTATAAGCCCCACTATTGCCACAATCATCATTAGAAAACTATTTATAGGCTCAGGGTTTTTGAGTTTTAAGTATGCCTCTTTAAAAAGGAATATCGATATGGCTAATAGGACAACTCCATTAAAAAGGGCAGATAAAATTTCTACCCTCTTATAACCAAATGTAAGTCTTTCATTACTCTGTCTTTGGGATATCTTTAGCGCAAAGAAGCTAATTACTATGGCTAAGGCATCGCTGAGATTGTGAAGGGCGTCAGATATAAGGGACAAGCTCCCAGAGATAAGACCACCTATTATCTCTACTGCAGTAATAGAAAAATTCAAAATTATGGCTACTATAAGATTATTTCTATTTACCTCTGTATGTGAGTGATGCATCAAAATGGTCTCCTTGTAATTTATTGATATTATAGCATAATATCCAAGTAAGGACCTATAAAATTTTAAATCTGGTAGATTAAAGATAAATGCTGCTAGAAAGACGAGTATTTATAATAGTCAGCCCTTGAAATGATTCATACTACTGGTATTTATTGCTAGTATAGGTCTGTCTGTTTCCTATCACTACTATATGGTATGGTTCTAAGTTCCCCACGTTATCTATAGCACGATACATAATCTCATCTATATTAGACGGTAAAACTATAGAATTTTCGTATTTAGCCCATGGTAGCCAAGTATTCGTGTTTCTATCATGGAGTGAATATTCTATAGATGCTATTCCACTACTGTTATCTACAGCAGAAAGAATAACTGTCCCTCCACTAATGTTATGAGTAGAACTAGGATAATCTAGATCAGCATTTGACTCATAAGCTATAGTAAAGCTGTAATACATCTCATCACAATCTTGCCAGTTTCCTCTACGAATATAGAAGTATATCATATCCCCTGTAGTAACATCTATGCTAGTCTTTTTTATAACATAAGAAATTCGATTGGATTCATTATTCCCTCTGAAGACTCTTGATTCATCTGTAATACATTTGGTTCCTTTCCAGATAGAGAACCAAACGCCATCGTCTCTAGAGCTTGTAGATGTTGCATCAGCCCAACAAGTATTTAGCATAGCTGAGATATATACTGTTCCTGCTCTATCTGCCTTCCAACCTAATACAACATCGGAACCTTCTCCAGGAATTAGCCATCCACCTATACCGGGATTTCGCCAATCGTTCAAATCTCTTCCTGTAATCTGCAAGTAGCGTGGACCTGAATAGCCTGTTCCTCCGTTCCAAGTATAAGTATTTACAACTCCCCAAGGTGAGACTATATTATCAAATACCGCTTCTTGGAGCCTTGAAGGTGTTCCGATATAATAGTACCAGTTATTGACCCCTTGAGCCGATGAAAACTGCCTCGGGAGATTAAAGATAGAAGCTCCGGTTTGAGGGCTTATAGTAGTAGAAGTAGTATTATCAACCTTGAAGGTTTGAGAGTCTATAAAAGAGGTAGTAGAAGCTAAATCCCATGGCATACCATCTGTCACTAAGATTCGTAATTTTATCCCCTCTTCTAATTTTATATTGGAGAAGATCTCTGAAGGTTGTTTTAGTCGTCCACCACCATAGTATCCTTGACCGGTTGAATAGGGATAGACCGGGTTGTAGGACTTTGTAGTGTCCCATAGAAATGTAGCTTTCCCATCCAAGAGCGAGTCATCCTCACCTAAACAACACCAATGTTTTTGGGAAGAGTCGTCAGGAGATCCTTTAGAGGCAGAATAGACAAAAAGATAAGCTTTCAAGTGTGGTATATCTATCTGATCAAGTTCTTTTATTGAGGCACTAATTGATAAAACCCCTGAAAAGACATCTCCGTCCTGTATTGTCTTATCATTTATCTTAATGTCAGAAACCTTTGGCTGATTATTTGTCACAATAGTGGGTTCAGTGTGATTGTTTACTATACAGCACTTGGCTTCCCACTCTAAATTCGGATACCTTCGTCTCCAAGCATTCCAAAAATCAGTCAGGGTATGTGGTTTGTCTTGAGTTATAATAGTCCAGATCTTTTTAAAAGTCTTTTGAGTTTGGTCATCAATTGGGTCATCATCATAATTAGGGAATTTATCTGCATCTTCATCTCTACTATGACCAGAATCAACTAAATCCCACAATACATTATTGGTATGGTATTGCCCACCACTTTCACAGTGACTAGACCAAAGGGTATTTATTGAATAATCATCATCTCTAGTCCAACGTGTAATGAATTCTGCCCATCCTTCTACAAAATCTTCCATGTCTTTGGCCATTGGATAATGAAAGTAACGCAATTCTTCTCCATAATTGATATGCATTAGTGCGTGGGCATATTCATGTTGGGCTTCATGAGGGTAGGATGCTCCTTCAAGGCTTAGAAAAACCTCAAATAATGTCTGAGAATGGCCAAAGTCCTTTAATAATGTAATAGGTGCTGGCCAGATTGCAATTACTTTGCCTGAAGTAGGTGAAGTTCCTAGAGCAGATTTTAGTTTATAATAAACATCGGATATTGCTGAAAAAGATGCAAAGGCAGGCCAATGTTCTCTTGGAGCCACATAGACAAGGTCAGTGCGATTTCTATCTAATCCCATCTCTATCACATCAGTCTTAGTGCCCCAGGCTATTACTGCTCCTGTAGTCCTAAATTGAACTCCCTCATTATCGCAGATTATCTTTAGGTAAGGGTCAATACGATTATCAAAACCATCTCCTGGCGCAGTATTTTCATATCTAATCGTAAACTTACCTTCACTATTAGTCTGAGTAGACGCCAGAGGATATACTCCCCAGTCATCCCAAACTTCTACTTTTGCATACCGAATTGGAACCAGATTATCTGAAGGTCCATAATACAATGTACCAGAAAGAGTAATTTGTCTTGCCACGACTATTCTTGGTACTAAAAGTAGAATAAATAAGACAATGGTAAAGAGAAAGATACTCTTTAAGATCTTAACTCTCTTATAAAACATTTGTAAAATACCTCCCCTTTTTATCTTTTGTAAGCAGTAAAATACGTGATGCCTAAAATTTATTTATATAACTCTTTCCCTCTTTTCACCTCATCTAAAGCCCTTAGATGAGTATCCAACCATTTACTAGTAGTTGGACGCCAGGAAGTCTGTAAGAAACCTAAAAGATGTTCGTCAGAGATATATTCTTTACAGAATTTAACTGTTAGAGAGAAATTTTCTTCACAGCTCCAGTTACTCCCAGTTGGTATCTGGTCATAACCCTTTTCCTCAAGCTCTAAATAGGCTTTAACATATTCAATATCAAGGGTGAAGTCCTTATCATAATACCAATTGCTTTGAAGAACCGTCTTAGGCATCTTTTTAAAGAATTCTTCCTTGTGATTCCAGAGATAATCAGACCAGATCCAAGCCCTTACGTTCCTCTTTTCTACTTCATTTACAAGGAAGTAAAGATCATGCCACCATAGGTCATACTGTCTTATAACCACATACAACATATTCTTTTGATGTCCATAAGTTTCTTCGTCCATTCCAAGATGGAAAAACCGTGGTTTATCAAATATGTCTATGACTTCTTCTATTAAGTCTCTACAGACCCTATAATACTCATCTGTAGAAACACACCTAGCATATCTACCTAGCCAATTATCGTGAGTTGTAGAAAAATTGAGTTTTGGAATAACTTCTAAGCCCATATCTTTCATCTTTTTTATCTCGCCCTTTAGTGTGTCAACTTCCCAGGACCCTTTTACCGCTATTTCTGGATGACTTCTATATCTTATCCCCTCGCCAAGGTCTATCACAACCATATTTATTCCGTTCTTTGGCATCTCTTCAATCAGTTTATTCCAGACTTCTTTTTCACAGCGAAGCAAGTCTGTAGATATTATGTCACTGTCTTTATAGTTAGGATGCTCCCAATCAAGCCACATATTAAAACCAAGATGAATTAAATAAGCCCATATCTTTTCCATATTTCTCCTCCTTCTAGCAAGCTTAATTTTATACTAACCTTTTAATCCGGTTATTACTATTCCCTGAATGAAATACTTTTGAGCAAAGAAGAATAAGATAAAGCAGGGTAGGGCTACCACTATAGATGCTGCCATTAGTAAGTTCCAGGCTGTCATTCCATACATACCGGTAAATCTACTCAATGCTAGACTTAGTGTTAACTTTTCTCTACTGTTTAAGTAAATTAATGGTCCCATAAAGTCATTCCAATTCCACATAAAAGTGAATATGGCTACAGTAGCCAAGGCAGGCTTTGTAAGAGGCAGAATTATCCTAGCATAGATTCCAAAGTAACTACAGCCATCTATCTTAGCTGCATCATCAAGTTCTATAGGAATCGTCATATAGAATTGACGCAACAGAAATATGAAAAATGCTCCGCCAAAGAAGTTTGGAATTATAAGAGGCTTAAATGTGTCTACCCAGTTTAATAATTTAAAGAGCACAAATATTGGTATCATTGTTATCTGAGAAGGGATCATCATAGTAGAAAGAACTAATAAGAAGAGCAAATCTTTGCCTCTAGCCTTAAGCCTAGCAAATCCGAAGGCTACAAGTGAAGAAGAGATAAGCTGTCCAACTACTGAGAGAAAAGTTATAATACTAGTATTTATAAAGTATCTACCAAAGGGTAAAAATGTAAGAGCTCTAATAAAGTTACTTGGATACATCTTTTGGGGAATCCATTCAGGTGGGAATAGATAAACCTCTGAGTCCTCCTTTAAAGCAGTTGAAAGCATCCAAAATATGGGGATCAGTATAATAATACTCGACACTATAAGAAGTATATACACTATAGTCTTTATTAAGAATTCTTCCCTTTTTCTACTACCTAGCATATCACATCACTTACCTTTCTTTAGTACTCTCATAATAAACCCAGAGAGGCGAAGACTTAAAGATAAGTAGTGTCAATAAGAGTATTATTATGAACAAGATCCAAGACAGTGCTGAGGCGTATCCCATACTGAAGAACTGAAAGGCGTTTTGATAGATATAGAGCACATAAAATAGAGAGGCGTAATGTGGTCCTCCTCTAGTCATAACATATGCCTGTGTAAATACTTGAAAAGACCCTATTATTCCCATTACAAGAGTAAAAAGTAAGATGGGGCTCATCATAGGGATTGTTATATTTAAAAACTTCTTCCAAGAGTTTGCTCCATCTATCTCTGCTGCCTCATAAAGCTCTGTAGGAATACCTTGAAGACCTGCCAAATATATTACAATATCTCCTCCTATGCCCCAGAAACTCATAATGATGAGAGCAGGTATAACCCACTCTTCGCTCATAAGCCAGGCTGGTCCATGAATGCGAAAGAGTTTCCAGAGAAGAAAGTTAAGGATACCAAATTCTGGGTTAAAAATCCACATCCATAAAAGTGATACCGCAACACCAGAGATTACAGAGGGAATATAATATATAGTCCTAAACCATACCAAACCCCTTATCCTTTGATTCAGAAGAATGGCTATTATAAGGGAGAGTATTATACCTAAAGGAACGCTAAGTAAAGAATAATAAGATGTAACTTTTAGTGCCTGCCAGAATAAAGGGTCAAGAAATAGTCTTTTGTAATTCTGTAGACCTATCCAAACAGGTGATGTTACAACATCGTAGTTGCAAAAGCTAAAATATAGAGAGGCTATAATTGGTCCAGCTATAAAGATTACAAAACCTACTATCCAAGGCGAAATAAAAAGATAAAAATACCTCTCTTCTTTTCTTGCTATGGGACTCATCTTAGTTCTCATATTTTACCTCAAAAATTATTTGTCTCTGGGAGTGGAATATTCCACTCCCAGAGATTCTTTCTCTACTTAGATACCTTCTTTAGGTTTTCTGCTATAGTCTGATTTACTTTCTTGATCAGAGTATCTAGTACCTCTTTAGGCTGTTTCTTACCAAGCCATAAGGGATCGGTTTCGGATGTCCATACTGATTGTAATTGATAGAAGCCAAAGACCGTGTGTTCTGCATCCTCTTGGCAATACTTAAAAGCCCCGCTTAATACCTCTTCTAATTCCTTCTTACTATTTACTAAGAAAGGACTTATCTTTTCGATGTAATCCTTTCTTAGAGACTGTCTAGAGGATATGCGACTAGTCTTCTCCATAAGAATTTTCTGTGAAGATGGACTTGCGAGATATTTAACAAATTCCCAGGCTTCATTAATGTACTTAGATGTTCTAGCTATCTCTAAAGGATCTGTATAGAGACAGACCTTCTTTATACCTTGCACACTATATGGTACTGCTGCAATACCCCACTTATAATTCTTGGGCATAGCTCCCCATATAGACCAGTCACCACTTATGACCATACCGACTTTCCCAGTTTTTAGAGGAGGTCCCATCTGTTCTATAACTTGTAGAGTGGCTGGGGTTGGGCTTACCTTATGCTTGTATAATAGATCAGCTCTTTCTTGGAGAGCCTTTAATAGCGCATTATAATTCTTGGCTTTATCCAGAGCTAACTTCTTAGGTGGATATCCCTTATATACATCTGATTCAAACATATCTCCACCCCAAGCCCAGGCTATCTCAAAGAGGTCTCGAGTATCTAGAAGTCCATATTGGTCTATTCTACCATCACCATTTATATCTTTTGTCAGTTTTTTAGCTATCTCGACCATCTTATCCCAAGTCCAGGTCTTATCTGTCCAACTAGTTGTAGGATATTTTATACCAGCATTATCAAATAGAGTTGCATTATAGAATACTGCAGTATAAGCTTGAGCAAAAGGTAAGCCCTTTATGTCCCCTCTGAAGGTGGCTCCTTCTATTGCTGCTGGATAGAAGTCATTAAGGTTTATAGCTTTCTTATCTCTTGTTATAAAAGAATTCAAAGTAAAGTTCATATCTCTTATTGCATGGTCTACATATCCAGATTCTGCAGCACACCAGAAGATATCAGGAGGGGTGCCAGCTGCCCACATGGAGAAAAGTTTTGGGTCATACTCTTCATAAGGGACTATAATTGCTTTGACCTCTATTTTAGGATGAGTCTTATTGAAATTGGCTATTAATTCGTCTAAAACTGGAACCTCATCTGGATCATCTCTCCAGAGGATTGTAACAGTTGCCTTTTGGGCATAGACAAAAGGACTTACTGTAGAAAAAGTAAAGAATGAAATTAGTAAAACTATCCAGACCAAAAAACTTTTGAATTTAAACATCTTCCCTCACCTCCAAAATTTACTATATGTAACAAATAATAAACCAAATAAATTCTACTACAATAGATTTATATCTGATCCGTAATCAAAATTTTACCTCCTGGAAGCTTGTAGTATAATTTTACAAAAAACTTCCAGGAGGTGACAAACAATGTTAAATTTGATACTAAATATTTTAACACAATATTCTCTTAATAAAAGTGTTGCTAAGAATATCATACTGATAGCTTACGCTATCCTAAAAGCTAAATCCCTTTTTATGAGAAGTATAGCTTTATATCTTCCTACAAATAA
>Ga0067045_1004922_pt1 | contig 10834 bp, 8 predicted proteins | sample TerdegcTABiofilm_FD_59184 | JGI IMG/M metagenome (GOLD analysis project Ga0067045, IMG submission 59184) | Combined Assembly of (Gp0054472, Gp0054536) Wastewater bioreactor microbial communities from Singapore -Terephthalate degrading...
CAGGATTTAACTTTTCGGGATGGACATCAGTCACTTTTTGCCACGCGTGGCAGAACTGAAGATATGCTTAATGTGGCAGAACTGATGGATCAAGTTGGCTTTTACTCTATGGAAATTTGGGGTGGAGCNACTTTTGACACTATGCATCGCTACTTGGGAGAAGACCCCTGGGANAGAATTCGGGTGCTGAAAAAACATCTCACTAAAACACCCCTCTCAATGTTGTTACGAGGACAAAATCTGGTTGGCTATCAAAATTATGCGGATGATGTTGTGGAAGCATTTGTGCAACGCTGTTGTGATAACGGTATTGATATTTTTCGGGTGTTTGATGCCCTAAACGATTTCCGCAATTTTATAACCGCCGTTAAAATCATCAAGAAAAACAACAAGCTCTTTGAGGGTGCTATTTGTTTTTCTTTAACTGAACAACGAATGGGTGGTGATATTTATAATATTGAGTATTATGTTGCTAAAGCCAAACAGCTGGAAGAAATGGGTGCCGATACAATTTGCATTAAAGATATGGCTGGCTTAATTGCTCCTTACGATGNTTACGANCTTATTAAGGCACTGAAGGAAAATGTGAAAGTGCCNGTTCATTTGCATACNCATTTTACTTCTGGAATGGGNGATTTGGCTTTATTTAAGGCAATTGAAGCAGGNGTTGATATTATAGATACTTGTGTAGCTCCTTATGCTTATAGAACTTCCCATCCGGCAATTGAACCACTGGTAATTTCCCTTTTGGGAACCAATCGCGATACCGGTTTTGACATTAAGTTACTAAACAAAATCGGCAAGGAAATGGAGAAAGACATTCCCAAGTATCTGGAATTTGCTGATACTACAAAATTCTCTATAATTGATACCGATGTAATTATTCATCAGACCCCGGGCGGAATGCTTTCCAACCTGGTAAATCAATTACGCCAAATGGATGCTTTGGATAAGCTGGAAGATGTGTTTAAAGAAATCCCCAAAGTGAGAAAAGACCTGGGTCAAATTCCTTTAGTTACTCCNACAAGTCANATTGTAGGTATTCAGGCAGTTAATAATGCCTTGTTTGATTCTTATGAAGGTGAATATTCCCGGATTACGGAACAGGTGAAAGACCTTTGNTATGGTCTNTATGGAAAAACTACTCTTCCTATCAATCCGGAAGTGCAGAAAAAGGCATTAAAAGGTTATCCCAGAGGAGAAACACCAATAACCTGTCGCCCCGGAGATGTTATTCCTCCTGCAATGGAACAAGTCCATAAAGAATGTGAGGGCTTAGCTAAAAACATTGATGATGAATTAATCGTTGCCCTCTATAACATTACCGGAAAAAGGTTCTTGAGAATTAAATATGGCTTGGAACCAATGCCGGAAGAAATGAAACCTAAAACCCTGGCAGATGTTAAAAAAGAACAAGAACTTATTGCTAAAGCTAAAGCAGGGAAATTGATAGAAAAACCGGAACCGAAAGATAAACCCCAAGACCTGCGTCAGTTTGATGTTTTTGTGGATAATACCTACTATCTGGTAGAGGTTTCGGAAAAGGGAGGAACCCCTAAAATAGTTAATTCGCGTCCTGCACCTGTTATTTCGGAACCAAATGTAAAACCGGCTAATAATCCCAATCCTCAAGTAAAACCTTCTAATCCGGCTCCGGAACCTAAACCTGCTCCTGTAGTTAATTCCGAAGGCGGTACAAAAATTACCGCTCCGATGCCGGGAATGTTTATCAGATACGAAAAAAAACCTGGTGACCCTGTTAAACAAGGAGAAACTGTCCTTGTTCTGGAAGCAATGAAAATGTATAATAATATTCCTTCACCAGTAGATGGAGTGCTTGTTGAAGCACCTTTTACCGGAGGTGCTAATGTTGCCAAAGGGGATGTGTTAGCAGTTATCAAGTGAAAGGTGAATAGTGAAAGGTGAAAAGTGAAAAAGGGGAAAAGTGAAACAAGGAGATAATTTGAGTTGCAAACCTGTTTTGGGTAACCGGAGGTCGTTTTTCTTCCGCATTCAATATGATTTTTTGAATGAAGTTTTTCTTGTCATTCCTGCGAAAACAGGAATCCAAGTTAGTTTTGAAAATATAATTACATTTCCAAAGTAGAATCTGCATTTGAGTGAAAGGAGACAAAAGTGAAACCTTCAACCCCTATATTTCAGATGAACTTTCCTTTACTATTTACACCCCTTGTTTCACCTTTCCACTCTTTAAGGAGGTAAAATGCTCGTTAAAAGCCAAATAATGGACAAAGACCAAATGGAACGTTCTCTGCAGAGGATGGCTCATGAAATTATTGAACAAAACCGCGGTTTGGAAAAAATCCGTCTGGTTGGTATTCGTTCCCGGGGAGTTCCTTTAGCAGAACGTCTTTCCAGTTATTTAAAACTTATATCCAATCAGGAAGTTCCGGTTGGCATTTTGGATATAACTTTATATCGTGATGATCTTTCTACCATTAGTCATCAGCCGGTTATAAAGGGTTCCGCAATTGATTTTGATATTGAGGATGCGGTTGTAGTTCTTGTTGATGATGTTCTTTATACGGGAAGAACGGTTCGGGCTGCTATTGATGCTTTAATGGATTTTGGTAGACCGAAACAGATTCANCTGGCGGTTTTAATTGATCGGGGTCATCGGGAACTGCCTATTAAAGCGGATTATGTAGGCAAAAATGTCCCCACTTCCAAAGAGGAAATAATTAAGGTCTCACTGGAAGAAACAGATGGCGAAGATAGCGTCAAAATCGTTTTGGTATAAATATCAGGAACGCTATCAGGCAATAAAATCGGTTCTTTGTGTAGGGCTGGATTCCGATTTTTCTCAGCTTCCGGAAGGTGTTAAAAATAGCGAGAATCCTATTTGGGAATTTAATAAAGCCATTATTGAAGNAACTTTGGATTATGCGTGTGCCTATAAACCCAATCTGGCATTTTATNTGGCAGATGGAATTCGCGGTTTGGATGCCCTNTATAANACAGTAGAATTTATTCCGGATAATCTTCCCGTAATTTTAGATTGCAAAATTGGCGATATTGGCAATACTATGAATGCCTACCTTGANANCTGCTTTTTTTGCTGACCTCAAAGTTGATGCCATAACCCTTAATCCTCTTATGGGAAGCGATGTTATGCAACCGGTTCAGGACAGAAATGCTTTTGCTTTCATTTTGTGTTTAACTTCCAATCCTTCTGCCTCCGATTTTTTGCAAGAAGGTATGGCAGAAAAAATAGCTAACTGGTTACAGGATTATCCCAAAGAGAATTTCGGAGCTGTAGTTGGCGCAACGCATAGCGCAAATATTAAAACAATGCGTAACTTATTAAAGGGTCGCATATTGCTTATTCCCGGAATCGGAGCTCAGGGTGGCGACCTGAAAACCGTTTTACAAGAGGCAAAAGATAGTTCTGAAACACCCAATATTCTGGTCAATAGCTCAAGAAGTATTATTTTTGCCTCCAAAGAAAAGGACTTTGCCACAGCTGCCAGGGAAGAAGCAAGAAAATTAACACAAGAAATGAAGAATGCATTAAGCAAGAGGTAGTAACAAAAAAATTAGAACTCAAATAACTGTATTCTTTGGATTAGCAGGATTGATGAAATATGTAATATTACAGTTAAGATACTTTTTAATCCGTAAAATCCGTGTTGTTGCTCTATGTTATCTAAGTTGCTTTTTCTTATTTTTCGCTTATTTTTTTTATAGAGCTTAAAACTAGCTTGGTTTACTATTTTATTAACTCTCTTTAAGCTAAGAGGAGGAGAAAGTTGAAGAAGATTTTTATTTTTACACTGCTGATTTCCGCAGTATTCTGTTTTGCCTTTCAAGTTGATACCTTTGGACCTACTGCAGATAATTTTTCTTGTGCCAATTTAGACCAGGTGCCGGCAAGTTTTGGAATTCAGATAGCTAATCAGAAAAAACTTTGCCTTTGGGAAAATGGTGTCTGGAATAGTTATTCCTATTTTACTACGGGTTTAACTATTAGAGGTACTTGTATGCTGAATGCGGACACGATGCTGGTTGCTATGGGAGATAATTCTTACAGCGATGGTATTTATAACTTTGATATTAACACGCATAACTGGCAACTGAATGATTGGTTTCTGCAGCCTAATTTTGTAAAGTATAATCCCTATAACCAATTATATTATGTGGGAGAACGGGATGGTTTGTTTTATTCGGCGAATGGACATAACTGGACCAGGATAACATCCCTGGACTCAAATAAATGCAATTCTATTGCTTGGTATGATAGCAATATCATAACTAATAATGGTCAGATGGTTTATTATTCCAATAATAACGGACTTAACTGGCAGCAATCATCCATTAGCAATTTAAGTAGTTTCAGGTTTGACGATAATGGCATTTTATATGCTATTATGGATGTAGGAAGTGATTCGGACGGACTTTGGCGTTCTAATGATTTTGGCGCAAATTGGACAAATATCCTTTATACTTCAGCTCTTTCTTGCTTAGGACCTATTTATAATAATAATGTAACCCTTGGTTGGAGAGAAAGTTACGCAGATAGTTGCTATGTCGGTATGCTGAATTCTTCAGGGGAGGTAACCTTTTTTAATCATCCTCTACTTAATGCTCCAGTTAAGCAGATAGATATCTTTCCCTATATCAATACCCCTTCTTTTTATGTTTTGAACTCCGGTGGATGTTTCTTTGTGACCGGTTTTCTGGTAGGAATTGATGACCCCGTTATTCCTCAAATACCACAGGCAAAAATATCTACCTATCCTAATCCAGCACTATCTTATGCCGATATTTATTTAAGTAAAGTTAGTCCTGAACCCTGCAAATTAACTATTTATAACCTCAAAGGTCAGAAAGTAAGGAATTTGGACATTGCTGAAACATTGAAAGAACAAACCTTATCCTGGGATTTGAAAAATAATAAAGGTTTTAAAGTATCTGCTGGAATTTATTTTCTCGTGTTGCAGGATTCCAAAGGAAATTGCCTGGCAAAAACGAAGTTGGCGGTAATTAAATAAATACAGGTTGAGAAGGTTGAAAGGGTTTATAAACCCTCTCAACCCTCTCAACCTTATTTTAACCGTTGCTTTTTTCGGAGATAAAGATAGCTCCAAGATTGTCGGGATTATATTTAGCGCAGAGTTTATGGTATAAGGAATCAATTTTCATATACAAAGGGCTATCTTTTTCCAAGATTTGAATTAGTTCTTTTTTGCTAATAGCTTTGAGGAGTCCGTCGGTAGTTACTACTATTTTATCTCCCGGATTTAGAGAAGAAACTGCCGAGCTAAAATCAAGCTTTAGGTTCGGATAATCGGTGCCAAAGTAATTGGTAATAGGGCTATTGGGAATATTTTCCCACAGCACATTAAGTTTATTCAGCCGTTGCAGATATTTTTCCCTGTAAAGCCAAATTTCGGAATCGCCTGCATTTACGGTAAGAAATTTGCCTTCCTGATAGATTAAACCGCAAAGAGTTGTAGCAGAATCAAAAAAGTCACCTTGTTGCCGATTCCACAATACCAGCTGATAATTAATTTCCTGCAGGAAGTTATCTATTATTTCCTGCCAGTTTTGTTCCGCTTTTAACGGCAGATATTTCAGCTGTTCCAAAACAAATTGAGCTGCATTTTCACTGTTTGCCAACGAGCCAATTCCATCTGCCACGAAGCAAAAGAGGGTATCAAGATTCTGCAGATGATTAATTCCCTCTGTCAAAAGGTCTTTATTTACCAGAACTCTGTCCTGATTTTTCTTTCCGCTGTTGCCGTCAAAGCAGAAATAGGAAACATCAAACTGCATTTTCCTNAAATCCTTTTTTCTTTTATATTGCTATCATAGTCGTCTCACAAATCTTGACAAGGATTTTTTTCAAAACTTNGAAAAACGAAAAAGCATTTGACAGATAATCACTTTAGGCAAAGAGGGTTTAGTAGATTTANAGGGATTTTTGCGTGCGNAGGAGTAACAAAAAGGATTCCTGCTTACACGAGAAGACAAATGGTTTTTTATTTAAGAAATGGCATAAGGAGAACTAATGCCCGGAATAAATTGCCTGATTAGCGCTCAGGGTATAACTCAGCAAACCCAAAATACCATAGACAATTATCTGCAAAGGTTGGAAGCCAATTTTCCGCATCTCCAATTTACCAAGCTTATGCCTTGCAGGGAAGTGCTGATATCAATTTCTCAACATCGGGGCTATCGGGTTTATACAGAAAAATACAGGGGTTGGCAAATATTTCACGAGCTACAGGATAATTCCTTTTTAACCCAAGCTTTTCAAGGCATTTTAGAGCAGGCGGAAATTTCTCAAAACCCGTTATCCAATATGCAAAATAGGTGGAATTCAGAGCTCAAAGAAATTAACACCAGTTTTTTCCTGTTTGCCGTAAATCCTGAATTACACAAAATAATCCTTGCCAATGATGCTTTAGCCCGTTTACCGATTTACTATACAAAACAAAAGGAATATTTCCTATTGGGTAGGGATATCTCTTTTGTTAAAGCAATCAGCAATCAACTAACCTTGGATCCTTTGTTTCTGGCTTTGTATCTTTCCCTAACTTATGTTCCGGGACGCGGAACTTTTTACCGGGAAATAGACACTTTGGCAGGTGGAACTTTAGGTGTATATGATTGGCTAAATGACGAATTGCAAATAAGTTCCCGGCAGGAATTGAGGTTTATAGAACCCCTCTTTGGCAGGTCGGATAAAAAATGGCTGGCAGAACTTGTAGAAACATTTACAGCTATCTGTGTTTCCTATCGGACAGANCTTCCAAAAGTTGTATCTTTAAGCGGGGGAATNGATTCGCGTTGTGTGGCAGGAGCGCTTCAAAGCAAAAATATANATTTTACANCAATTTCCTTTCTGGATGCCAATCAGGATGCGCAAGATGATGTTTTAATCGCTGTTCAGACAGCAGAATTACTGAAAAAGACGCACAGGGTTTTACAGCTATCTCCTTGTGCTCCTGAGCATTATGAAAAGTTATTTTCCTTGAAAGCGGGTTTGAACTATCTTTCTGTGGCTATGTTTCTGCAACATTTGGAAATGATTTTAGCTCTATATCCAGAGTCCGCTTTGTTTTTAACCGGAGATGGCGGTGACAAAGTTATGCGTTATCTTTTGCCTGATAAGCAATTAACTGACGATAAACAGTGGCTAAATTACTGGTATAGTCAGAATGCTGTTTTTTCTCCCAAGGCCTCAGCCGAACTATTTGGCATTCAACAGAAGGCGATGGAAGAATATCTCCTTAATCATATATCTACTTATCCGACAAAGGATTATAACTATAAATATGCTTTTGCTCTTTTAGCGGAACGTTCTGCTCGTTGGGCATTTGAAGGAGAAGACCGCAATCGCTATTATTTCCGTTCCGAAACCCCCTTTTTGGACTATCAATTTTACCGTCTGGCAATGCAGATTCCAATGGAGCAAAAGAAGGATAACCTTTTATATTACAGCTTCTTATCTGCTCTTTCGCCTGCTCTGGCAAAATTGAGATACGCTCATCATCAATGGTCACCCGCTAAAATGAGAAATCCCTTCTACCGCTATTTGGTTAATAAAACACGCAACTTCCGCATTCAATATAGAAAACCGAAAGGAAAAATCAATTCTCAACCCAAATTTGCAGAACAAGAATATTTAATAACCCGAATCCTGAAACAGAGTGAAAATCCCTTTTTACAGGATCTTATGCCGGGTGCAAAAAATATTCTCAACTTGCCAGAACTGCAAAAATTAAGCTCCAATCAACTGGGTACTCTATACACTTGCGTATCTGTCATCACCGGAATAGTTTAGTTATCACTTCCTTAATAGCATTGCTTACCCATTGCTTACCCATTACGGATGGGATTAGTAATGGGTGAGCAATGCTTAAGCAATGCATTCGGGGAAAAGAACATCCGTGTCCTTTTCTGTTTATTCCTTTTATTGGCAGTGAGAATTGGTGACGACATTAAGGAAAAGGTGGAAAAGTGAAATATAGGAATAAAATTGAGGTTTTAACCTGAAATTATAAAATCTTCTCTGTGTTATCCGGGAAATCTGTGAAAGAAAAAATAAAAAAATCCGTTAACTACTTGTTGCTGAGATAAAATCGTCACGAGTCATATTGCGCCTTAAAAGTTATTGTAAAGAACAAAGTTATTAAGGCGCAAATGACTCCTGACTTTTCCCGAAGGTTGACTTCCTGGTCAACCACCTCTCTTGCTTTATTTCGTTGCCGAAATAAGCGTGGTCACAAAAAGACAAGGTTGCCAGAGAACGCTGAGGACATCGTTCTTCCGCTTACGGATACAGCAATTGACAGGGCTCAGAGACCCTTATCCAATATGCTTTCCCCGGTTCTAAAACACTTAAAGTTCCCCCTGAAACAGGATTCCAAACAGAGGATAAGTAACGCACTTCCTGTGTTTTAGTTAAAATAGAAGCTATGGCACTGGCAACAGGCAAGGAATTATCCGGCAAATAAGGAATTAAATTCCAACCCCTATTTAAGGCAATAGGATAGTTTGAGGTATTCAGTAACTGACCTTGAATACTGAGATTTTGAGCAGAAGAATTATTCACCCAATAACCCTTGGCACTTTGTAGCGATGAAAGTGTATTAAAATAAGAAGGCATTGAGGGTGCATAACTTTTTGCTGTATCCTTAATCTGCAGAAGGTTACTGCCAAAAACAGAGCTGAAATTATTCGTTCCCAAATCCACATTGAAACTGAGCAAATTCCATCCCGGGGTAAGAGTAATCTGTTGATAGTGAGGAAGTTCACCCATAGTTACGGAAATAGAAGTGGCAGTATTGGCATTAACAACCACGCCACTAATGGTCTTATCGGGAAAGCCACTGGCAGAAATAGTCAAATTATAGGTTCCAGGGCTTAAATACCGGTAAAAATCACCCTTTGCGGGATCGGTAATCACTGTGGAATAGCTGTTATCATATCCGTTTACAGTAATCGTAGCGGATAAAGGATTTCCGTAAGGGTCTTGCACAATTCCGTGAATTCCATACATTGCCTGTTCCAGATAGGAAATCATTGCTTCATAGTTATAATTCCAATACCCAGGCAAAGTTGACGCAGAAGGCATTTTAGTGTTGGATATTTCTATAGTAACTTCCCGGCAGTGAGCAGAATAATTCATCCAGTCCTGTCTGCCACCTGTAATAACATACCAGTCAGCTCCATTGGTTATACCGTTGGAAGAAACACTGGTAAAATAACCGGAAGGTCCATTGGCAATAGCATTATTAGCATAAACAAAAGAAGTAGAAATATACCAGTTCTCATCGGGATGAGCTNTATAAGTNTAATCCCAGGGNTAATTTACAACCTCTGCCCCACCATGAAAATTAACGCTGTAAACAAAGTGATGATTATTTGCCAGATTCATCATCAGGGTTGTTTCCTGCTGTAAGGGTTGTCCACTATACTGATTGCCGTTAGGATCGGGAAAATTGCGGTTTAANTCATATCCGTTGTAGTTATATCTNCNGGCTCCGGAAACAGTGTTATTGCCTCCATAATAAGTTCCATCGGGATTNGTATTGGGACAAATCCAAATTTCCAGATTATTTACCAGGTTGGTTAAACGCTGATCGGTTCCATAACTGCTTAAAAGNGTATCTATTAACCGTAGCATTAAAACAAAGCCNGTGGTCTCATCTCCATGAATTGTTGANGTATACATAACTTCCGGTTCNGCTTCCGCTATATTAACATTATCAGAAATTTTGGCAAACAGCAAACTGCGTCCGTTTACCGTAGTTCCGGCATTTACAATTTGGCATAAATTGGGATAATTAGCGGCAAAGGAATTCATCGTGCTGATATAACTATTATAAGTAGGATAGCTATCCCATAACTTTGTCTGTTTCACATCGGAACTCATTACCGGTTCAATTAGAGATGCTGGAGAGGGTAGGAGTTGGGTTTTTAAGCCCAACTCCTTGAATTTACTGTATTCTTCATCATTGGCATAAGCATAAACCCAATTACCGCGAACATTATCAATAGAAATTATGTTACTTATTTCCGGCAGAGTTGTCTTATCTGCCAATTCAAAACGGAAGTAATACTGATTCCACTCTTTGGCAAAAAGGGAAAATGCCAAAAGCAGAAGCAGAGCAACAAGGATGGTTTTTCTCATTTATTTGCCTTTACTGATGCCAATTTGCTCCGCTACAACCTTGAAGAAACATTTTTGCTGAGTAGTGGGAATTTCCCAATATAAATTTGCCGTTGTGTGCACCAGCTGATAAGTTCCGTAGGGTTCACTGCAGGAATAAATACGATAGTTATTGGCATTGGGAACTGCATTCCAAGTAAGACGAAAGGTATTTTGATGGCTTACAAGGTTAACCTGGGGAGGTGTAAGAACAATATTGAAAGTGCCATTTAAAACAACAGGATTTTCAGCAGAACCATATACACTTCCTGTTTGCATAGTAAGGGTCTCCTGCACGGGATAAACAGCATCATTCGCATAAGAATAAATCTTGAATTGAACCAGTTCACCATCGGAAGCAAGATTTACTAAGATGGTAGAATAGGCAGTAGCTCTATCAATTAACACAATTTCTCCCGTGCCTCTACATTCATTATTCACAAAAGCACCCACCAGATCATTCAGCTGAGCCGGAATGCCTTCAATAGACACTTGGGCATATACCGTAGCAGGATTATTGGGATAAACAATAGGTTGCCAATCAGGAACATTAACAGGATTAACTATTACTATTACATTATCGTAAGCAGTTAGTTCACCATCGCTAACACCAAAAGTAATATTTTCACTTCCCACCCAGTTTAAATCCGCAGT
>Ga0067045_1032122_pt1 | contig 10832 bp, 6 predicted proteins | sample TerdegcTABiofilm_FD_59184 | JGI IMG/M metagenome (GOLD analysis project Ga0067045, IMG submission 59184) | Combined Assembly of (Gp0054472, Gp0054536) Wastewater bioreactor microbial communities from Singapore -Terephthalate degrading...
CGTGTCGCCGGGGTTGTAGTTCGCCCGATCGAACGCCACCGACAGGGCGACCGTCGGCGGGGTAATCCCGCCCGCGCCGCCCTCGTTCACCTTGATCGAGATGATCGAGATGTCAGAGTGGTTCGACGGATCCTGGTAGAAGGCCATGATCGTGTCGCCGGCCTTCGAGCCAAGGTTTCCGTCCCCCGGGTTCCGGGAGTCGGCCACCAGCACGCAGGTCGTGGAGCGGAAGATCCCGGACCCGACCGCCGTCTCGCGGAGGTCCATCCGCTCCCAGCTCCCGCGCTGGGCGTTCCACATGAACACCTTCACCGTTTCCATGATCCCGGAGATCGAGTCGTCGGTGCTTTCCGTTCCGCCCGTCGCCCCGAGGAAGAGCGAGGACGGCGTCCCCACCGCACCCTGCGGTGTCATCACGTCAGAAGCACCAGTGTTTTTCCACCAGATGGGAGAAGAATCCTCGCCCAACGTAGTGTCATCCGTGGAACTGGTGTCCTTGTTCCAGCCGCCGAAGATGAGCTCTCGCATCGCCGGGTGCTCGTTCTGGTCGAGGTCAGTCACCTCGAGGTAGAGCGAGCCCGAGAGCGGGATCGTGTCCACTGGCTGGTACTGGCCGTTCAGGAACCGCATGTGATGGGTCGTCCCATCGAACACCTGGGTGTCGTAGACCTTCGCCTTGGCGAAGCTGACGTCCCAGTACTGGTTCCGCGCCGCAAGCTCGTTGATCACCGGCGGGAAGGACCCGTCGTTCGGGTCCCCATCGCCGAGGGCGTTCAGCGCCGCCTGGGTGTAGTTCACGGAGTTGTAGCGGACGAAGATCGTGTCCTCGTTGAAGCTCTGGATCCGCCAGTCGTCAAACACGAGCTGGTAGCCTGAGACCGCGTCCCACACCGGCAACAGAGGAATGCCCGACTGCGAGAAGAAGATCCCCGAGTCGTTCGAGATCTCGTCGAGGATGTAGTACTCGCTGTCGTCTTCGTTGTGCGGGTCGCAGATGTGGACCACGACCTTATCCTGGCAGCACGCCTCGACGTTGGCGTCGCCGTCGTAGACCCGGATGTACATCCCGCCCCACCCGGCGCCGATCTTGAGTTCGGTCGCCGGGATGCCGTTGGCATCGGTGATGAAGGTCTGGGAGTGCGGCCGGTTGCCGACCTCGATCGTGGCGAGGTCCATGTCGTCGAAGTCGTTCGGGTCAATATAGTAGAAGGCGAACGTCGTCCCCGCCGGGAGCCGGTCACCCGCGGCGAACCCGAGCGCCTGCGTGAAGTCCTCGAGGTTCCCGAAGTCGAACGTGAAGACTCCAGAGTCCACGCTTGTCTCCGCGGCGAAGAACACCGCCTTGAGGAGGTGGGGTAGTGCCTGGCCGGTGAGTACGTTGTATGCAGTAATAGAGACACCGTTTGCGTCCATAAGTTGCAGGTTGGCTTTGTTCACAGTGAAGTTGGGGTCGGCGCTGCCCAGGCGGTTGCCCACGATCAGGGCTACGTCGCCATCCACTGCCCCCTCGGCTGGGTTCATTGCCACAAACCGCACCCAACGCAAGCCGCCCCCAGCGTCGAAAGTGCCCCACGCCAGGATCATGAACCCATTCAGACCCTGAACATCGGTGACCTGGAACTGAGTGGGGTCATACCTCAGTCCACCCCCTGGCCCGGAGCCTACTATGAGACCAGCCAGGCCGCCATCGGGCATCTTGGCCACCGAAACTTTCACTGTGCCCTGTCCGCCCACCGGGCCCACCAAGTCGGAGAAGATGAGGGTTGCCTCTTCCGCCGAGGGCTGCGGGCCAAGGCGGGCTTTCCCGTAGTCAATGTACCGTTCCGGCTCGTAAATGTTGTACCACCGGATCGGCTCGTTATAGGCGCTGCCGTCTCCTGTCCCGGTATCCCCGCCGTAGAGCATGAGGTTGCAGAAATTCGTCACCGGCGCAGCCGGGGTGGGGTTCCAGCTTCCCGGGTTGATGATGACGAAGAATGGGACATACTCGATCGCGTTGCAGTTCAGGTTCTCGTCTGGGTCGTCAATCGTGGCGACGATGTTCGAACAGGCGGCGCCGCACCCGTATGCCAAGTTCGTGGGCGTCACCGAAAACTTCACCGTAGTGTCTACAATCTTCACCTGGTCTTGGTCAATGTTCCGCTCGTCGGTGTCGTCGGCCACGATCAAGGCCAGCGTGTCCATGTTCTCAAACCGGCCGTTAATCGTCGTTCGATCATCTCTGAGGTCAACCCTAGCTGTTGCCTTGTTCTGAGGCAGTGTACTGTTCTTAATATTCTCGTCCACGTACTCCCAGGTGCCTTCCTTCCACGCGAAACCGCCAGGGGAGACCGTCCCCATGACGTGGGTCTGGCCCTCAATGGTTGTGAAGTTGTCCCGCGACCCGACCTGGACCGAGACCTTGGTGTTCGATCCCTTCTCGCGGACCCAGAAGTAGAGACCGCTCCCGATCCCGCCGAGCTCCCGAAACACCGCCTTTTCTACCTCAACGTAGGCGCCGGTCTTGAAGTCGAAGATCACAAGATCGGCCGGGAACTCGTCGATCCCGCACGTCCCCTTCTCGGAGTCCTTCACTGCGATGTATATCTGCTGCCCCTCCCACACCGTGCCGATCTTCTGGCCGGCGGCATTGGAGAAGTAGGCATTGAACCCAAAGGCCCAGGTGCCGAACACCAAGGCCGCCCCTATTCCCACTAAAATCGCTTTCCTAGTCAATGCCTACCCTCCCTTTCTATAAACCGAGCCCCTTTTCCACATCGCAGTCGAGCCTACCCAGGTATTCGGGCTGACGGAAAAAAAAAGGGCTGGGTTTCCCAGCCCCCTTTTTTCCAGATTCTCCATGGGCGACGTTAGAACGTGAACGTCCAGCCCACGGCAAGGGTTGTGGTCGCACACTGCGCAGCAGCGATTGCGAGCTCTACATCGAACGTGAAGTTCGCCATCACCGGGACCTTCATCGTCGCGAGCAACCTGGTCAGGTCGAACAGGCCCCCGTTCGTCCCGAAGAAGATCCGCAGGTCCGCGTGGTACATCCCACCGCAGCAGCCGGCCCCACAGAACCCGAGCCCGATGTACTCGAACTCCCCGCATGCGGTGTCGAAGAACTTCTGCAGGCCAACCGTGGAGGTCGGGTTGTAGACCAGGTTGCTCCACGGAGCGGTGGCCGAGGTGTAGAACAAGTCGGGATTGAAGGTAGTGACGAACTCGATGTAGTTGCACTCAGCAAGGGTGCACTGGATCTTGAACCCGTCAACCCGGATACCTTCCCACAGGTACAGGCCACTGCCAACGACGTCGCCGTACACCTCGAAGCACGCCTCACCGAACCCGGCGAACTTCGGCGTGACGCTGATGGTCTTCGCGGTGGTGGTGAACTTGACCCCGAGGTCAAACGAGATTCCGCAGCAGATGGCGAATGCATCCTTCATCACGAACTCGATGTAGTCGAACCCAGACTTGAGGAAGCTGAACTCGAGGTCGAACGTAATCCCGCAGCACAGGGGCAGCCCCTCCACTGCGAGGAGGGCGTACGTGAAGGCAAAGCCTCCCGGGTACGGGTTGGTGGCGTACGTCTTCGTGAGTCCTGACACATGGTGGATGGTGAACCCATCCTCAGGAAGGCTGGCCCCAAACCCAGTGCTGGCGGTCAACTTCGCCACATCCCCCAGCGGGGCCGTAACCTTTACCGCGGCCCCTCCGGTCGGTCCAGGCGGATAATACGTGCCCCCAACCGCCTCGCCGAGCATGGCGGTGTACAGGCCCAGATCGACGCCCGCCAGGCTTACCTGAGCGATGACTTGGCCGTACAGGAAAGCCGGGACAAGGGGGCCGAACAGAAGATCCCCTTCCAGGGTAACTGGGCCCAAGCCACCCTGGGCCGAGAACCCCTGCCACACCCAACCCGCAGCGGCCCAGTCTGAGGCGCTTTTCACCTGCCAGGAGTTGAACGTGTAAGCGAGGGTGAGCGAGGTGGATTTAAGAGCCGGAGCAGGAAGGAGGCCGATGGTGGTGGACCACTCCCCGGAGAGCTGTCCCAGCCCAGGCAGGACCACCAATGCCAACACGACTAGCCCAAAGATTGCCTTTTTCATTGCTCACCTCCTTGCACGTAGTACGGTGGTGCCTGGCCAAGGGACACGTTGTAGGCAGCTATAGAGGCACCGTTTGCGTCCACAAGCTGCAGGTTGGCTTTGTCCGCAGTGAAGTCGAAGTTGGCCCCGCCCAGGCGGTTGCCCACGATCAGGGCCACATCGCCATCCACCGCCCCCTCGACTGGGTTTATTGCCACAAACCGCACCTCACCTTCCGGAATCTTATCAGGATGTGTGTCGTGTGTACCCCAGGCCAGGATCTCAAAGTTATTTAGAAGTTCCACCCCGGTCACCCGGAACTGGTTCGGATCATACTTAAGACCGACGTAGACTCCAGGGCTGGACTCGCCGCCCACGACCAAGCCAGCCAGGCCGCCACCGGGCATCTTGGCCACTGAAACTTTCACTTCGCCCTGTCCACCCACCGGGCCCACCAAATCGGAGAAGATGAGGGTGGCCTCGGTCGGTGGGGTTGGGGCGAGGAAGCAGCCGGAGAGCACCATCCCCAATAGGGCAAACAGCCCTCCGAGAACGACCGTTTTCATCCTAAACCGGTTCATCTCCACCTCCTTAGTCCACCAGCCCGATGAGCTTCCGGGCCAGGGCCTCGGCGTCGGCTCGCGTCACCTGGCCGTCGCCATTTACGTCGGCCAGCACCTGCTCGTCCTCTGTAAGGGTCACAAGTCCGAGCGCTGCCTGGAGTATCAGGCGTACGTCGCGCACGTCGATCACCCCGTCATTGTTCACGTCCCCACGGTCACCTGCCCCACCTAAGCCGAAGTACAACCCGGTCAGGTCAGCGAGATTGGGGGACGTGGTATTGGTGATCGTTACGACCACGCAAGACGGTGATCCGGCGGTGAACACCTGGTCGGAGCACGGTCGCCAATTGGTGCCATCCCAATACCAGATGACCGTGTCGGCGGTGGCCGGGCAGAACGCGATCGTGAGGCTCGTGACTCCCGCGGCATTGTCGAGGTGGACGTCGTAGTAGGCATCGCCATGCAGAAGCGTCCCGCCGGGGTTCTCCGCGTACTTGGCGGTGGTGATGGTGTGGACTCCGGTGGCGCCGATGGTCACGTCACCCATGCCTTCCGGAGTATCCTCAGCATCGACCGTGCCTGAGCCGGGCACTGTCTCCGTATAGGTTGCCTCAGTAGGCGTCCCGTCCTCTTCCATGAGCCACGGGTCAAAGCGCACATTGGCAGAAACTAGGCTACCCGTACCGTTCGCGACCCTACTCGTCTCGGGATCGGCCACCCCTCCGCTCGGCCCGCTGGGGTCGCCCCAGTAGTTGTAGGTGGCATCAAGGGTGGTTGAGGATTGATTGACTACCTCACCTTCGATGTTCATCTTGTTGGCCTGTAAAGTGCCGGTGGCCCCTGCACGGATGATGATGGCGCTGTGATAGGTGCCGTATGTGGCAGTTAAATTGTTTTTATCAACCGTAAACGTACCGCCGGTGATGGTCATGTTACTTGTCGAGCCACTACCACTGGCGAAACGTACACAGTAGGTATCATTGTCTGCCCCCTGGGCAATTACGCTGATATCGGTGTTTTCTATTTGCAGATTACTGCCGCCCTGTAGATTGATGCCGCTCTTGCAATTGGTGATAACGGAATTTTCAACAGTGAGGCTACTAACGTAACCCTGAATAGTCACGTAGTAGCCGCTCTCAAAAGTGCAGTCCTCAATAGTGATATTTGAGCTGCCGCTTGTTATTTGTACCGCTGTAGCGCCACTTCTACCCGTAACTATAAATTTCCCACTGGCATTGAATTTGCACCCCTTTATGGTAATGTTACTTAGTGCTACCGATATGTTAATGCTCTTATAGTCGCCAGTAATATCTGGTACCACGAAGGCCATGTTTTCTATCGTTGTGTAACTGGCACTGGCTTGCAGGGTAAGCGTGCTGGCTCCCTTTGTTAGGGTCACTCCCACCAGTGTGGGCAGCGCGCCACCAGCATCGGGCACACCGATTAATTTAACCTGCTTACTTATAGTGACATCTTCAGTATACGTCCCCGCCGCCACATTGATGGTGTCGCCAGCAGTAACTCTGCTGTCATTTATGGCATACTGAATTGTTTTGAAGGCAGCAGCGTCTGACCCTGTGCCATGGGTGTCATCGTCCGTACCAAGAGCCCCATCAACATACCAGGTTGCTGCCCACGCCGGGACCGCTCCAAGTACCAAAACTACCGCCAGAATTCCGCTTACTAACCGCCACCTATTGCCCAATTCGCCCTCCTTTCCCCACTCCTCCTCGTTTCCCGGTTTCCCGTCAGCCTCGAAAGCTCACTGCGCCCGGCGCATCACCTCCGCCTCTGCTTCCTCGCCATTGGCGAGCGGCACCCTGACCGGCTTGGGGGCCGTGGCCCTCCCAAACTCCGAGCCAGGCTGCGGGGAGAATGATGTAACCTGGATCGGTAGCCACCCAGACCGTGCCCCCTCGGCTTCCCTCTTCCTTCATGGACAGACATGCCCCACCCTGGCGCTTCGGCCTCCTGGCCTTGGGGACCAGCATTTCCCATTGGGGTCTATCACGGAGGTTCCCCATTCCCCTCCACCCATAAGCTACATGATAGCACCTTCTCGCCGGCTGCAAAGGGGGCAGGGGGAGGACCTTTGTCCGTGGAAGCAACTCTCCATACCGTACCGTCTGCGTTGGACTACTCTGGCTTCTCTAGGGGTTGTTGAGTGGAGTCCGCCCCACGGGCTCCTTCCACCACCCCGGGCGCGGGCCATGCCTTGCGTGAGCGTTAGCCGAGCCGGTTAGCTTGCGCCCCGGTCCGCCGCGCCGGGATGTGACTCGGAGCGGCCGCGGAGCTGGCCGCAGCCGGCCTGGATCGCCACTCCGCGGGAGCGGCGCACGGTCGCGTCCACGCCGTGGAGGACGAGTTCCCGGCGGAACGCGTCCACTGTGTTCGGATCGGGCGGCTCGTAGGGGAGGCCCGGAGCCGGGTTGAACGGGATGAGGTTCACATGGGCGAGCCTTCCCCGGAGGAGGCGCGCCAAAGCGCGCGCGTGGTCGAGCCGGTCGTTGACGCCACGGAGGAGGACGTATTCGTAGGAAACCCGCCGCCCGGTGGCGGAGGCGTAGCGGTCGGCCGCGGCGAGGACATCCGCAAGCGGCCACCGCTCCGCGAGCGGGACGAGCTCACGGCGCAGCGCGTCATCGGGGGCGTGGAGGGAGATGGCGAGGTTCACCTGCAGCCCCTCCCCTGCGAGGCGGACGATCCCCGGCACGACCCCCACGGTGGAGACCGTGACCCTCCGCGCGCCGAGGGCGAACCCGCGCCGATCGTTCAAGTTGCGGAGCGCCCGGAGGGTGGCGTCGTAGTTGAGTAGGGGCTCGCCCATCCCCATCACCACGACATGGGTCACCCGCTCCCCCGCTCCGTGGAGTTCGCGGGCGAAGTGGAGGACCTGGGCTGCGATCTCCCCCGCAGTAAGGTCCCGCACGTAGCCCATCCTCCCCGTGGCGCAGAACGGGCACCCCCCCGGGCACCCGACCTGGGTGGAGATGCACACCGTCCGCCGGTCGTCCTCCCGGATGAGAACCGCCTCGATCGCCTGTCGATCGCGGAGGGAAAGGAGGACCTTCTCCGTCCCCTCCCCGTCGCCCTGGTGGGCGATCGGAACCGGGCCGGCCAGGGTGAACGCCTCGCCGAGCCGCGCCCGCAGATCCCGGGGGAGGTTCGTCATGTCCGCGAACGCGGTGCCGAGGTGGCGCCACGCCCATTTCCAGATCTGGGGGGCGCGGAACGGAGGCTCGCCCCACGAGGCCATGAGCGCCGCTACCTCAGCGAACGATAGATCGAGAAACTCCCGCATCGCACCTGCCCGGACTCCCCGGGCCGTCCATCGGCCTAGCGGCCGATCGCCCTCTCAGCGAGGCGGGAGACCGCCGAATTCAGGGCACGTTCCAGTGCGGCTGCGTAGCGTTCCCGTTGCCGAGCGAGGGTTGCGTCCATACGCCAATCATAGCCGGGCGGCGATCCTCTCCCCAATGCAGGTCGCAGCGCGGCCACGCCGGCCGCGAGTGGTGGGGGGCGAAGGCGGAAGGGTACCATCGTGGGCGATGGCTGAGTTTGCGATTACCGGCGGGACGGTGGTCACCCCCCGCCGGGTGGGGGAAGCGGACGTCCTCGTCCGTAACGGAAAGGTTGCCCGCATCGGGAGGAGCTCGGGGAAGGGGGGGGTTGTGCCTGCCACGGGCCTCCTCGTCCTCCCCGGGGCGATCGATGCCCACGTCCACCTTGCCCTTCCCGTAGCGGGAACCCGCTCCGCCGATGACTTCGCGTCGGGAACCCGCGCCGCCGCGGCGGGGGGGGTGACGACCGTGCTCGATTTCACGGTCGGCGAACCTGGGGTACCCCTTCCTGACCAGATCGAGCGGCGGCTCACCCAGGCCCGGGAGGCGGTGGTGGACTTCGCCCTCCGGGCGGAGATGGTGGGGTGGACCCCGGACCGACGGGGCGAGCTCGGCCCGGCGGCGGAACTCGGGGTCCGCTCGTTCAAGTTCTTCCTCGCCTACGCGGCAAGCGGCCGGCGGACCCCGCTTGGGGTCCTGCACGATGCAATGGTGGAGGTTCGAAAAGTCGGTGGTGTGGCGATGGTCCACGCCGAGGCCGAGGAGCTCGTGGACCCCCCCGGCGGCCCATTCCCTCGCGCGCGGCCCCCGCTCGCGGAGGAGGTGGCGATCGCCGAGGTGGGGATCCTCGCCCGGGACGCGGGCTGCCCGACCTACATCGCCCACGTCTCCACGGCCCGGGGCCTGGTCGCCCTGCAGGCGGCCCAACGGGCGGGAGCCCCGCTCGTCGGTGAGACCTGCCCCCACTACCTCCTCCTCGACGAGCGGGCCTACGGTCAGCCGGACGGCCACCGGTTCTCCGTGACCCCTCCCCTCCGCACCGTAGCGGACCGGGACGCCCTGTGGCGGGCCCTCGCCCGCCGCCGGTTACAGGCGGTGTCCACCGACCACTGCCCGTTCACAAACGCCCAAAAGGATCCGTTCCGGGATGACCCGGCTCGGCTCCCGTCCGGCCTCCCCGGAGTGGAGACCCTCCTTCCCCTCCTCTACTCGGAGGGCGTGGCGCGGGGCCGGATCACCCTCCGCGACCTCGCCTGGTACCTCGGCGAGGGGCCGGCACGGGCGTTCGGGCTCTGGCCGCGGAAGGGGGGGATCCGGGTCGGTGCGGATGCCGACCTCGTCCTTGTGGATCCCCATCGCTCCTGGACGATCGAGGCGGAGAAGCTCCACATGGCCACGGACTTCTCCCCCTACGAAGGGATCACCCTGACCGGACGGGTGGTGGCGGTCCTCTCCCGGGGAGAGTGGCTCGTGCGGGATGGGGAGCTCCTCGCCCAGTCGGGACGGGGGGAGTTCATCCCCTGGCGGTGACGCGACCGTCAGGGAGCGATCTCCCACGCCGCGGCGATCTCCCCGAAGAACAGGGTGTGGAAGTCGCCCCGTGGGTAGTACTTGGCGCGGATCCCCGCGTCGCGGATCCCCTCCGGGAGGAGCGTCGCCTGGGCTACGACCCGGCACTCGTAGGCCACGGTGCATCCCGCGAGAACGGGCAGGGGGACCTTCTTCCCAGGCATGGTTTGTAGTCCGAGCTCCGCGAACTTGTCGGTGTCCCGTCCGGAGCGGCTCCCGCAGAACGCGAGCTCCTCCGCCATCGCTCCCCGGGGCACGTTCACCGTGAACGCCCCGCTGTGCTCGATGCAGCCATGGGTGTAGCGCGACGGCCGGACGAGGACGAGGCACACCGGCCGCCCCCACACCGTCCCGAGCTCGAGCCAGCCGATCGTCATCGCGTTCGGGCGCCCGTTCCTGTCCAGCGCGACCAGGAACGCCCCATCGCCGTGCAGAACCTGCTCCTGAACCTCGTCGAACCGCTTCCAGGGGGTGATCTCGGTCATGGCCCTCTCCTCCAGCTGGCCCGCTCGAACGGGCTCGGGTAGTACGCGGCGAGGATCCCTCCCCCGATGAACTCGCGGAGGATGGACGTCGCCGGGATCTCGTCCCCCGGGTAGGGGGCGTACCAGCGTAGTTCCTCCAGGAGCCGCTCCGCCTTCAGCCGCAATCGGGGGTGCCGCACCTGGAGGAGGAGCGGCTCCGCGCGGGGTCGGAGGACATTCCACTCGTAGACGAGAGCGGAGTTGAACATGACATCGGCCCGCCCCTGGTGGGGGAACACGAACCATTTCTCGCCCCGCCGCACGTTGTCCCACATCCGCAGCGTGTCCTCGGCGGTGTAGCCGCGGTAGGCGGCGTCCCGCACCACGCGCCGCAGGAGCCGGTTGTCGGTGGTGGACATCCGCACGTGGTTGTCGAGGTTGAGCTGGGTGAGGGCGGAGGCGTAGATGCGGAACGACTGTTCCTCCAGCCCACTGGGGAGGAGTCCGGGGTTCAGGCAGTGCAGCCCCTCCACGAGGAGGATCCCATCCTCCTCCAGCTTGAGCTCGCTCCCCGTCTCGCGTCGCCCCGTCGCGAACTCGAACCGCGGCAGCCGCACCGCCTTTCCCGCCAGCAGGTCCTCCATCTGGCGCTGGAAGAGGGGCACCTCGACCGCCGAGATGTCGTCGAAATCGGTGAGGCCGCGGCGGGCCATCTCGTCGCGGGGCAGGAAGTAGTCGTCCATGGACACCGGGTACGGCCGCAGGCCGAGGGCGAGGAGCTGGACCGCGAGCCGCTTGGTGAACGTTGTCTTGCCCGACGAAGTC
>Ga0067045_1032121_pt1 | contig 10825 bp, 8 predicted proteins | sample TerdegcTABiofilm_FD_59184 | JGI IMG/M metagenome (GOLD analysis project Ga0067045, IMG submission 59184) | Combined Assembly of (Gp0054472, Gp0054536) Wastewater bioreactor microbial communities from Singapore -Terephthalate degrading...
TAGCCAGCAACGCCCCGTGAACGGGGCTACGGCAGCCCGGTTTACCGGGCGTGGCTTTGGTAGCCGGGCGATTGATCGCCCGGCGTCCCACCGGGAAAAAACGAGTCGCCTGGTATTACCGCATTTAATTTTTAAAGGCCATCAGCGCGGCTAAGACGGCGCTAAAGCGCCTGACTACAAACTCAGAGCGTTATTTTCAAAGGAGGAGATAAAAGAACTCCCCCTCAAGCCGGCGGCGAGAAACGTGGCAATTCGGGGCCGGGCACCGGCGGCTGAGTGGGCGGCACGCTCTCCCTGAACCGTGGCTGTCGTCCCAACCAGCCCGCCCACAGCCGCAGCCAGAGACGGAGCCAGAGCCGCAGCGCCTGACCCTTCGCGGCCGGCGGCAATGGCTCCCGCCCGTAGCAAACCTGCACATAGAGCGTGACCAGCTGCTCCAGCTCCCAAACCGCCGGGAAAAGCACCCCCGGCCATTGAACACGTTCTACCAGCTGCGGGATCCAGCCTCTGAAAGCCGCGACGAATTCGTAAGGCGTATCCCCGGTCCGGGCCGGGAGACCCAACCGCTCAGTCTGACGCCGGAGGCGCAGGTAAACCGTTTGCAGGACCACCGCCAGTGGCTTCAACGAGAGGCGCACCAGGTCCACTACCAGCGCCAGAAACCCCAGCCCCACCAAACCCAGCAGACCCCATCGCAGCCAGGTCCAACCAGCCCAGGGCTGTGACGAGGGTTGGTAGGCCAATGGCGTTAAAGGCCCCCGTGACTCCGGCCACGTCAGCGCCTCTGTGGCCGCCGAGCGCTCCAGCGGCGGCCGGCCCCCGGTCGGCTCAAATTCAATCCAGCCGTAGCCGGGGAAATAGATCTCCACCCAGGCGTGCGCGTCGGCTTCGGTGACGATGTAGCGGGCGTTGGGCGCATCGTAGCTCCCGCTGGCGTAACCGATCACCAACCGGGCCGGCAGCCCGGCGGCCCGGGCCAGGACCACCATCGCCGTAGCGTAATAATCGCAATAGCCCCTTTGGAGATCAAACAGGAAAAAGTCGGCTACATCCCGGTCCGGGAGCGGCAGGGGCACTTCCAGCGTGTACGGGAATTGGCGCAGGTAGGTTTCCAGAGCGCGCGCCCGGTCATAGGGAGTGGGTGCCGTCGCCGTCAGGTCACGGGCTAAGGCCAGCACGCGAGCGGGCACGCTGTCGGGCAGCGCCAGATAGTGTTCCATGTCTGGCGGGTAGGCGGTGCCGGCAGCACGCAATTGTTCTTCACTGACCACCGTGACCAGAGAATCGGCCCGATAACTTTCTACTGTGGCCAGTGCACCGAACATGTCCCCTGGGCCACGCCAGGCCACCTCAAAAGGCTGATCCACAGAGAGCAACGCTCCGGCCACATGCAGGATGGACCCGGTCTTGCCGATCACCTGCACCTCCTGGCGCACCCGGTGCTGGTACGTTTGCACGGTGGTCGTCAACAATTGGCCCGGGCCATAGGCATAGAGCGATGTTCCACTGGTGAGCCAACCCCGTCCGTTGTAAATGTCGTAAACGGTGCCCCGCCAGTAGTACCGGAGGGGCTGGGCCGGCAGACTCTCCAGCGGGCCGGGCGGCAGATCGCCGGTGCGGATGACCATGACCACCTCGCGCGCCAGGTCCGGGCCGCCGGTCAAGAGGTGATGGCGCGGCAGCCCCGGTTGGCTGACCTGCTCCAAGCCGGTGGTCGGCCTGGCGACCGGTTTCGGCTGCAGGCCCAGCGACTCGGCCACTTCCCCCTGCTCCTCAGTGCGCTGCGCGGTCAGTTTGCGGAACCAATCGCGGAAGTTTTCCACCGAGAAGGCCGGCGCCAGCGCCGCCAGAGCTACCAACGCTATTGACACGGCCAGCGCCGCCGCCGTCAGGTCCAGCCGGATATCCCGGGAGAAATCAATCCCCAAGGCCTGCCAGCGCTGTTCGCGGCTCTGGTGGCCGCTGAAGGCCATCGCCAGCAACGTCGTGCCCAACACGGGCAAAAGGATATAGGCGTTGCCCCCTACATAAGAGATAGCCGAGGCCACCAGGGCTCCGGCCGGCGCAATCGCCAACAAGGGCTGGTTGCGCCGCCGCAAAATCCAGCCGGCCCAGGCGGCCGTTAACCACAGCGCCAACCCCCAGACCAGCGCCGTCGCCACCGGGTCGTAAGTCGGCATCCCCTTAAAGAGGAGCTGGCCCCAATGCCCCGCCCGCCCCCAGAGCGTGACCACGTTGGCCCACATGGCAGTCCAGGCCAGGCCGATGGACTCCCACGCCGGGGGAGATAGCACCAGGGGCCGTTTGCCCACGGTCGCCGCGATCAGCTCGCCCAGCCAGCGCAGCGCCGTCCCGCTCACCTGCCAGAGCGCGCCGAGCAGCGCTCCAATGGCGGGCCCTAACCGGCCCACGCGCCAGGAGAGGAATTCCATGCCGATCAACACCCCCAGCGGCGCGCTCACAACGCCGGGCAGCGGCAGCCAGCCCAGTCCCCACCCCACCAGCAGCCCCAGAAAAGCCAGCGGGAGCAGCAGCGCCAGGTCCAGGCCGCGCACGGCATCCGTCAGGCCCAACACAACCGCCAGCAGCCCTAATGAGAGCAGGAGCAACGGCATGAGAAAGATATAGTTTTTCATCCGAGCGTCCTCCACCCGGTATCCAGCCTCGGGTGAAGCGGCACGGCCCGCCCGGTGCCCAGCACGCGCCACTCCCACTGGCCCTGACGCCCCGGCCGCGCTTCCGGCCGGTCCAGCAAGTCGCGCGTGATCACATAATGGGCGACCCCCATTTGGGTTAACAGGGTCGTGGTAGAAGTGACCGTTTGCGTTCCCCCAAAGGAGAGCGGATCCAGCAGCAACACGGTGGGAATGACGCCCCGGCGCAGGATGGGCACCAGCGCCTCTACCCACCCGCCGGCCGCGTCCGCGGTGATGAGGACGAGGCTGGCCCGTTGCCCGATGGTCGCCCCGGTCCGCGCCAGCAGCTCAGCCAGCGACACAGTTCCCCGGTTGACCAGCGCCAGTGCCCGCAAAATCTCCCACCGTTGACCGTCACCTGCCTCCGGCTTGAGCCAGACGAGCGATTGGCCGTGGGTGACCAGCCCGACCGCCTGGCCGTCGCGGATCCCCCGGTCGGCCAGCGAGGCCGCCAGGATGACACCGTGCTCCTCAGTGGAATCCGCCCCTTCCCCCAGCTGGACCCGGCGGTCCAGGTCCAGGCAGATCCACCAGTCACCGGCCGGTGTGCTGTCAAAGAGCCGCACGTAGAGCTCGCCGCGCCGGGCGGAGGTAGGCCAGTGAATCCAGCGGAGGCTATCGCCAGGAGCGTATTCACGCACGCCGGAAGCGCTGACGGTTCGTTCCGGCGCGTTGGCGCGCGGGCGGCCCTCGCCGGCCCGGCCGCCAGGGGCGACCTCAATCGCCGGCAACGGCACAATGGGCGGCAGCACTAACAACGGCGTGGAGGCCGGGTAATCCAGCGTGACCGTGTAAAACCCCAGGGGATCGCCGGTCCGCAGGCTGGTCGGTCCCAGCACAAAGAGGCCCCGGCGGTTGCAGACCGCCTCGGTGTGCCAGCGGATCGCGCTGTCGGCGGTGACCCCGGTCCCCCGGCCCACCCGGTAGCCGGGGAGCGTGGAATGGTCCGCGATCTCCACCCATAAAGCCGGGATCCAGCTGTTGTTCTCTAAGGTGAACCGTTCCACCATCTGATCGCCGACCTGCGCCCAGCCGAAACGCCGCTCGCGGGTGAGCCGCAGGCCCCGCGCCAGGGTCCGCGACCAGAGGTAGCTCAGCAGCCAGGCGCCCCCCAGCCCCACCAGCAAAATCCGCCAGCCTTTATAGGGCGTCAGCAGCTGCAGCAACAACACCAGGGCCACCAGCCCCGGAGCCAGCCAGCCGTTCAATTTCAAGCGTGGATCCAGGAAGCGTTTCATCAGGATGCAGTAGGGAATTACCCTACCCCCCTCCTCTCACAACGTGGGGACCGGCACCGTCTCCAGCAGCTCGCGCAGGAGCTGCTCGGCGCTCTGGTCGCGGAGGCGGGCCGCCGGGCCCAAAATCAACCGGTGTCCCAACGCCGGGACGGCCAACCCCTTGATGTCATCGGGCAGCACAAAATCGCGCCCTTGCATGGCCGCCCGCGCCTGCCCGGCCCGGTAAAGCGTCAAACTGCCGCGCGGGCTGGCCCCTAAGAAGACATCGGGATGGTGGCGGGTCTGCTGCATCAGGTCCACGATGTAACGTTTGACCGGTGGCGCGACGTGCACCGCCTTGATGGCCTCCTGCGCCGCCAACAGTTCCTCCACCGTGACCACCGGTTCCAGTTCCGTGATGGGATGGTGGTATTGCTGCCGGTCTAAGATGGCGATCTCGTCGTTCGTCTCCGGGTATCCCAGGCGGACGCGGAGCAGGAACCGGTCCAGCTGCGCTTCGGGCAGCGGGAAGGTCCCCTGATACTCAATCGGGTTCTGCGTCGCCAGCACCAGGAAGGGGGCCGGCAGCGAGTGGGTGACGCCGTCCACCGTCACCTGGCGCTCCTCCATGGCCTCCAATAACGCCGCCTGCGTCTTGGGCGTGGCGCGGTTGATCTCGTCGGCCAGCACGACCTGTGCCAGCACCGGGCCGGGACGGAATTCAAACTGGCGCGTGTTCTGGTTGAAGATGGAAACGCCGGTCACGTCGCTGGGGAGCATATCGGGGGTGAATTGAATGCGGCTGAAAGAACAATCCAGTGAGCGAGCCAGACTGCGGGCGAGCATCGTCTTGCCGACGCCGGGCACATCTTCCACCAGCAGGTGCCCCTGGCAGAGCAATCCGACAACGGCCAGCTCCACAGTAGCGCGCTTGCCGACGATCACCCGTTCCACGTTGGTGATGATTTTCTGGGCCAAGGTTTTGACGTCCGCAGTCATGAAAGCCTCCTGGAAAGATAGCATTTTTAGGCCGCCTTCTCCGGCCAGCAAGTGGTGGTGCGCAAACACACTATACAAAATAGGGGCAAAAAAGCAAATCGGTTCAGTCCAGAAGGGGAGAAAGTTACATACCCGGACTTACGCAAGCCTGTAGTGACGCCTGCGGGCATCGCTGAGGGGCTAAGAGCGGCCGAAGCCGCCACTACCAACGGGAATTGGCGTCAGTCCCCATCCCCAAGAGCCGCCGCCGCAGCCCCCAGGTAGCCCCATAACGGGCATGGTTGACCCAGCCCTGCACTGCCGCCGTCACCGGCCGCGGGTGAGCGCCCGCGTGGACCGTGCTAAAAGTAAGAAAGCCGGCTGGGGGGCTAAGCCGCCCCCCAGCCCCCCCCAGCTGATAAGCGTCACCGCCAGCGTTGCCAGACCCACGATCAGAAAGGTGCGGCGATGTCGGCGCATGGAGACCTCCTCTGAAAATCAGTTAAGGAGTGAGCAGAGAGCAGTGTTCCTGTCTCCTGCTCACTGCCCACCGCCCACTGCTCACATTTTCATTCCACCGCCGGTGAACGCCAGTTCAGGGGGAATCCTCTGAACATAGCCTGGTCGTCAACCGCCACTGAATCGGTTAGCCGTGGCGGGCAAGAGTAGCGCGAACTTCAGTTCGCCCCCCACCGCTTGCAGTCAGCCACTTCAGCACCATCTGCTGCACGCTGAAGCATTGAAAGATCAACAGTTTCATTGTATACTGCTTGTAGAAAAGTGGGAAGTTAAAAGCTACCCACGGGAGGAAGAAATGACCGTTTCGGATACAACGTTAGATTTATCCATCTTGCCCCGCCAGGCCCGGCAAGAGCTGATAGATTTCTATGAATTTCTGGCGCAAAAATACCAGGCAGTTTCCGAACCTTCTCCTGAGCCTGCTTGGGCAGATTTTTTGCGCACCCCTATCCAGGCAACGTGCTGGATCCCCTATACGCGCGAGGAATTGCATGAGCGTTAAGCGCGTTTTTGTGGATACCAACCTCTTCGTCTACGCTAAACTCCAGACGCCGCAGACATTGACCCAACACCAGCGTGCCGTGCACTTCCTGGCAACGCTCACAGATCCGGTCGTCGTCAGTGTCCAGGTGCTCAATGAGTTCACCAGCGCGCTACTCAAACACCAGATTGATGAAACCCTCATTCAAGAAGCCGTATGGGCGATTGCCGCCAGCAGCACAGTGATTCCCCTGACCTGGACTATTGTGCAGCGTGCCTGGGAGATTAAACAACGCTATCAATTCTCGTATTGGGATAGTCTGATCATTGGCGCAGCCTTAGCCGCAGGTTGCGCTGTGCTCTATTCGGAGGATTTGCAGCACCAGCAAGTCATTGAGCATACGCTGCATATCATCAACCCTTTGGCGGTGCGTTCATAGTCAGACCGTGGAGTGCCGTTTTTTGCGCGCTGAAGCGCGCTACTACAAACGAAAACATTGCTAAGCAGGCACTTTAACGCCGCTGCCAACTGTAAAACCTCATGCAGCGACGCCGGGCAATCAACCCACCACAGACCACCCGTGGTAGAAGGGTGGTCTGTGGTCTGTGGTCCGCGGTCCCGCTTAAAACCCTTCCAGCTTGCTCAGATCTACAATCCCTTCCGCCAGGGCCGCCAGCTGTTGGAGCAGCGCCAGCCGGTTCTGGCGCACCGCCGGGTCGGGGTCCATCACCAGAATCTCCACAAAGAAGCGCTCAATCAGCGGCACCAAGGGCTGGAAGGCGGTGAGGAAGCCCGCCACGGTGCGGTCGGCGGCGACCTGCGCGGCCACGGCCACCAGCGCCTCGTAGAGCGCGCGCTCCGCCGGCTCGGTGAGGCGCGCGACCTCCAGCGCGTAGCGCGGCTGGTCGCGGGTGATGCGGACGCAGCGGGCGTAGTTGTCCAGCGTCGCGGCCCAATCCGGGCGGGCGACCCAGGCGGTCAGCTCCTGGGCCGCCACCCGCGCCCGGGTGGGATCATCTCCCTGCGCCGCCAGGACGGCCGCCACGACATCATAGGCGAAGCCCTCCTCGCGCAGCGCGCCTTCCAGACGGCCGGTGACGAACTCCAGCGCCGCCCGCAACGCCTCTGGCGTGGCCGGCACCGGCAGCGCCCGCGCCGCCTGCGCCAGTCCCTCCCGCACCGAGAAGGGTTGCCCCTGCGCCAGCAGCAGTTGGACCACCGCCGCCGCGGCCCGCCGCAGCCCGTAGGGATCCGCCGAGCCGGTCGGCGCCAGCCCCACCGCAAAGAGGCCGGCCAGGCTATCTAAGCGGTCGGCCAAAGCCAGCGCCACCCCCACCCGGCTGGCCGGCAGCGCATCCCCGGCGTAACGGGGGAGGTACTGCTCCGCCAGCGCCTGCGCGACCGGCTCCGGTTCGCCGGCGCGGCGGGCGTATTCGCGCCCCATGATCCCTTGCAGGCTGGTCATCTCCACCACCATCTGCGTCCCCAAATCAGCCTTGCTGAGATGCGCCGCGCGCGCCAGGTGGGCCTGCTCCTCCGGCGTCAGCCCCAGCCGCTCCCCCACCCAGGGCGCGAGCACCTCCAGCCGCTGCGCTTTATCCAGCATGGAGCCTAAGGTCTCCTGGAAGGTGAGCGTGCCGATCCGGGGCAGGAAAGCCTCCAGCGGCTTGCGGATATCCTGCGCGTAGAAGTATTCGGCATCGGCAAAGCGGGCGCGGATCACATCGGCGTTGCCCTGCGTGACCAGGGCCAGGTGCTCGCGCCCGCCGTTGCGCACCGCGATGAAACAGGGGAGCAATTTCCCTTCTGCCGTCAGCACCGGGAAGTAACGCTGATGCTTTTTCATCACCGCGATGAGGATCTCCGGCGGCAGCGCCAGATAACGCTCCTCAAAGGTGCCGCGCAGCGCGGTCGGCAGTTCCACGAGGTTGGTCACCTCGTCCAGCAGCGCCGGGTCGTCGTAAAAGACCCCGCCGACCTCCCCGGCCAGCGCCGTCACCTGGCGGCGGATCGCGTCGCGGCGGGCGTCCACGTCCACCACAACGCCGGCGCTCGCCAACGTGTTGAGGTAGCCGGTTGCGCCGGCCAGCGCCAGTTCCGGCGAACCGGCCGGGCGCGGCCCGCGCGTGACGCGGCCGCTGGTCACGCCGGCGTAGGTGAAGGGGACGACCGTCTCGCCGTGCAGGGCGACGACCCAGCGGATGGGGCGGCTGAAGGCCACGCCGGTCTCGTTCCAGCGCATCGCCCGCCCAAAGTGCAGCCCGGCGATGAGACCCGGCAACAGCTCGGCGAGCACCTCGGCGGCGGGACGGCCCACGTCCCGCTTGAGGGCGACGACGTACTGCCCGCCGGCCATCTCCTCCACCCGCAGGGCTTCCACCGAAACGCCCTGCGCGCGGGCAAAGCCCTCGGCGGCGCGGGTCGGCTTCCCGGCGGCATCGTAGGCGGCCTTGACCGCCGGCCCTTTGACCACCCGCTCCTGATCGGGCTGGCGCAGCGCCAGGTCTTCCACCCAGAAAGCCAGCCGGCGCGGGGTCGCGCCGAAATGGATGTCACCGTGGGCCAGGCGTGCAGCGTCCAGCGCCGGGCCGACGGCGGCTTGCAGCTGTGCCAGCGCCTCGGTCACATCCCCGGCGGGGAGCTCCTCCGTCCCCAGCTCAAACAAAAACGGGGCGGACGCCACCGCCTGAGCGCTGACAGCTGACGGTTGAGGGCCGGCGGCTGACGGCTGACCACTCTCCTCCAACGGCAACAGCAAGGGAACGGCCGGGGCGGCCGGGGTTGAACGCAGGCCGGGTCGCCCGGTCCAGGGGAAGCCGGCTCGCTCGCGCTGCGCCAGGTACGCTTCCGAGGTGCGCCGGGCCAGCGCGCGCATCCGCTTGAAGAAGCGCGCCCGCTCGGTCACGCCGACCGCGCCCCGCGCATCCAACAGGTTGAAGGTCTGCGAGCAGCGCAGCACATAATCATGCGCCGGCACGACCAGCCCGGCCTCCAACGCCGCCACCGCCTCTTGCTCGTACAGTGCGTAGAGCGTCTGCAAGCGGGCCACGTCGGCCAGCTCAAAATTGTAGCGGCAGTAATCCACTTCCTGATCCTTGAGGATCTCACCGTAGGTGTGCCGGCCGTCCCAGTCAATCTCCCAGACCGAACGGACGCCCTGGAGGAACATCACGATGCGCTCCAGGCCATAGGTGATTTCCACGGCCGGCGCGGGCAGCGAGATCCCGCCCGCCTGCTGGAAGTAGGTGAATTGGGTGATCTCCAGCCCATCCAGCCAGACCTCCCAGCCCAGCCCCCAGGCGCCAAGCGCCGGCGATTCCCAGTTATCTTCCACAAAGCGGACGTCGTGCTCCTCGCGGCGGACGCCAATCGCCTCTAAACTGCGCAGATAACGCTCCTGCGAGTCGCCGGGGTCGGGTTTGAGGATCACCTGGAATTGCGTGTGCATCTGCATCCGGTTGGGATTATCGGCGTAACGGCCGTCATCGGCGCGGAACGAGGGCTCCACGTAACCGACATTCCAGGGCTCCGGCCCCAGCACCCGTAGCACCGTCGCCGGGTTCATCGTCCCGGCCCCGACCTTCTCGCTGTAGGGCATCCAGACCAGCGCGCCCTGTTCAGCCCAATAGCGCTCCAACCGATGAATGACATCCTGAAAATTCAACATACACTCCACCTTTGGATAAGATCAAGCGAGAAGCGTGAGACGTGAAACGTGAAACGTGAAACGTAAAACGTGAAACGTCAAACGTCAAACGTCAAACGTCATGCCTGCTCGCCCACATTGACTCTTTGATTCCTGACTCTTTGATTCCTGATTCTTTGATTCTTGATTCTACTGGCCGATCACCCGCAATGCAGCCGGGCGGCGTTCCAAATGGTAGGCGATCAGGTGCTCCATGATCCGCCCCAGTTCAGCCGCGGTGGCCGGCGGGAGCGGGAATTCCGCAACGTCGGCATAGGGCTGGCGCTGGAGTGCCTGAAGCCACGAGAGCGCGCTCGGCGAGAGAAAACGGACCGTGCGTTCCTCGCGCAAAGCCAGCACGCAAACGGGACAGAGGGCCCCGCCGCGTTCAGGGTCCACGCCGTAAGGGTGGGCATCGCCCGGGCGCGGCCGCAACGGAGTCCGGCAGGGTTTCCCCTCCCGTTCGCCCACACAGGTTCCCCACTCCGGGCGGAAACCGGCCAGCGCCAGCAGGCGCGGCTCGTACCAGCGAGCAACCCGCTCCGGTTCGGCTGCCTTTTCCAGCAACGCGAGCGCCGACTCCACTAACGAGTAGAGCTCACTGTCGGCGTCGTCCTCAAAGAACCGGAGCGCCAGTTCCGCCACGTAACGGGCGTAAGTACCGCGCAGGAAATCCTCCTGCAGCCCGGCGCGCGGCTCCATCACCTCGGCCTGGCTGATGATGTCCCAGGAACCGGTCACACGGGAAACCAACAACTGCGTCCGCACAAAGAGCTCCAGGTGCCCGGCCTTGCGGGAGCGCGGCTTGCGCACGCCCCGCGCCAGCAGGTCACGCCGGCCCTCCGGCGTGAGCACCGTGATCACGCGGTCAGCTTCACCCTGGTCGCGCCGCGCCAGCACGATGGCTTCCAGCCGGTAGAACTTGCCCTGGTCCATGAAAACTATCCCTTTTCACCGCGGAGGGCGCTGAGAACGCAGAGCATGACTCCTGCGGTAAGTTTTGGCAGTGAACTCAGACCAGGCTACTCCAGCGGACGGCGGGCCGTATGGGCCACACTCTCCGCCAGCGCCCGGAGTTCGGCCGGCTCCCCCCAGTCGGTCAGCAACAGCTCGGCCCCCGCGCCCTGCGCCCAGAGCCGGGCCTGCGGGTAGGTGCGGCCGGCCGTCTCCTCAAACAGGCGAGTCTCCAGCCGGAAGGCCGCCACGGTCGCCAGCGAGAGTTCCTCTACCACCGGCGTGCGTCGGAAGA
>Ga0067045_1032127_pt1 | contig 10819 bp, 6 predicted proteins | sample TerdegcTABiofilm_FD_59184 | JGI IMG/M metagenome (GOLD analysis project Ga0067045, IMG submission 59184) | Combined Assembly of (Gp0054472, Gp0054536) Wastewater bioreactor microbial communities from Singapore -Terephthalate degrading...
CCAGGTCAACAGATCTTTTCCCAATTTATAATATGAGTCGATACTACTTTCAGGTGGAAATTTCTTATCCATTAATTCAAATTTATTCCCTGTAAACGCACCGATGTAAAACCAGTTTCCCGATAAATCTTTAAATGGAGAAATAAATCTGGAGCTAAGTGATTCTTCCGGTTCAGAAATTTCCCTTATATAAATTTTATTTTTACCTGAAAGAGTCTTTATTAAAATCTGATTAATACCGGAATTTAATTTTACTTCTATTGTATCCTGGAATTCAAAAATTCCATAAGCAATTTCTTTGAAATGGAATTGTCTTTCAATTTTGTTTTCGAAAACGAGATCGTTGTTTATCCATATTTTTGCAGGAGCGCTCAAACTCAATCCGAATTTTAATTTTATATTTTCTTTTACATCAATAGCTGATATAGCATAGACCGCTCCATCATTTACTTCACATTTTATATTCTGGAAGTCGACCACTTGAATTTCAAGTTGAGGTTTCTGAATAACAGGTTTCAATTCGAAAGAAGTGTCATAAATAACTCTATCAGCAATAGCTCTGGCTATCTGAAGCGGTGTGCGTTTATCCTCTTCAGAATTAAATCCTAAAAGCATTAGCGTTGTTATAATCAATAGGAACTTAATTTTCATTTTTATTTTTCCGTTACAACTCTATACCTGTTTTTACTGTTTCTCACCCCAGAATCCGGAAGTCGAAATGTAAACCACCAATCGCCCGAAGTTTGCGATATTTTCAGCATCAAATTATTCTTACCTTTTTTCAATTTGAGAGTGAAGGGTTGTTCTTTACCCCGATATTCAGGATCGTCTTTGGTTTTGTAAACCGAACTACCGTTTGAAATTACTTCTACTCCATCATCGCCTCCAACAAGTGCAGTTAATAAACTTTCCTCATCCGTAAAAATATTTGCAAAAGCATACACAACAACATTCTTATTATTTTCAGGGAAAACTGCAGCAAGATTTACCGTATCGGGATACTCGGTTACAACTCTTCGCCATCTGTACTTATTTGAATCGAAAAAGAATTCTTCTGCAACTTTCGGTTCTGCATTCAATTCCCCACCCATTTCAATTAGGTAATCCACTAAAGAAATATTTGAATCGTCTTTTTTAATAATAGGATTTACCATTAACCATTCACGGAAGTATTTTCCGGGGAGTTTTGTAATTGCAAGCCGGGTTGATTCTGCCGAGGGTAATGAAAGACCGCTATCAAAATCTTTAAGGGCTGCTTTAAGCAGATTCTTTATATCGGTATAATCATCTAACTTTTTTTGGTAAAGGTTTGATATACGATCGAGTGCATAGGTATGATTCTCTTTAAGCCAAAGAATTTCGAAATCCGCTTTGACAGCATTCACCTTTTGGATTATACTTTGAATATTTTGAAGAGATTCCAGTATTAATTCTCTGGATGCAGATCTGTTTTTAAACTGATTATTTATCGCTTCATTATAAGATTCCGACAACTTTATTAAGAGAATTCTTTCATTAGTAAGTACACGATAGAGATCAATAATAAATTGAATATAATTTCTTTCTTCCTTATAAAAAATTAATTTGGAATTGTTCAATTCTTTTTCTGCTTCAGCTAAAATCTCTATTACTTTATCCCAATCAACAAGAGAAATTTTTGTACTTCTACCGGGATCGGGTACTAATTTGCTGAAAAGGATTTTATCATTCATTCCATCGGTTGATTCAAGTGATATAAGTTCATTCAATTTCCAGATAGTAGATGTGAATGAATTGTTTGATGCTGCATAAATAGCTCGGTTAAATCGGGTATCGAAATCTTTATCATCCGAATTATGATTCCAGCTTTTTTCGGCACCATAGGCAACACCAAGCCAATCATTATTAAAGAGAGCCGTCCCGCCATCATCCCAGACACAATTAAGGATACCAAAAGCACCGGCTTCTTTTCCTTCCGAAATAAAATTTTTAATGTTTCCAAATGCTTTATGAAAATCCGGAAAAATTTTATTTGAATTAAGAACTCCCGGGGCAACAATAAAATCGTGACCGGCACCTTTAAATGGTTTAAGAAATCTTTCAAAGGTTTCATGGTCGTCATAATTCCATGTACCGATAATCATATCCTTGGGTAAATTTTCAAGGATAGCTGGATAGTCTAAAATTATATCTCCCCAAATAATGGTTCGTAAACCATGAGCTTTAACGAATTTGTTGAGTCTTGTAACATGTTGAAGATAAACGCCATCATAACCGATAGAATCTACTAAGTGTTTGGATTCAGCTTTACCCAGGTCGAATGTTTCGTCGCAATTTATATTGAAGAACGGAGCATCAAAAGCCGGAATCATTTCATCATAAATATCTTTTAAGAATCGATAGCTCTCTTCTTTTACAGGCGAGATAAGTGTACCGCTCTCTCCGAGGTTTGCATATTCCGGGTTACTGAGGATATTCTGGAAATGACCAAAGGATTGAAAACTGCCGACAACAGTTATAAAATATTTTTTTGCAAACTCTGAAATCTCTTTCCATTCTTCAATAGTATAAGACCCGTCATCGGGAGCGAACGATGGGTGCTTTTTAGTTTTTACTACATGCTCAACATAGTGCGAAAGAACATTCACTTTTAATTCTGCCAGCCGCTTGATCTGGTATTTAATAAAGTCGAGCGTTGGAATCGGTCCGCGGCTAATGTCATCCATAACACCACGGAATTCAAATGAAGGAAAATCTCTTATAATAACATTAGGAATTGAACCGGATCCGACAGAACCTCTGATAAGTTGCTTCAAAGTCTGAAGTCCGTAAAAAATTCCTTTGGGCGAATTAGCAGAAATGTAAATTCTGTTTTCCTCAATCAGCAGTAAATAACCTTCACTGCCAATTTCTTTATCCGGTTCAATTCTTAGCGCTTCGCACAGTTTTTTAAAACTTTTATTCCTGGACGGAATACCAATTAACAATTCCGAAGTTGAGTTACCAACAAAAAATTTTTTATTATAAAGATGAGAAAAGTCCGAATTGATTTCGTTCAAAACAATATTAACAGATTCATTATCATCCATAAATTTTTTAACTGCTGTTCCGGCAGATAGTTCAAAACTTCCATCCAGAATCCGATATTCTTTTGGAATTGGAATTACTGAAAGTAAATTTTCCTGTGCAATTGAAATTGACGATAATAACAACAGGATAAAGAGAATTGAAACTATGCCAGTTAACTTTTCTTTAACCATTTCTCCTCTAAATATTTAGCTGCAGAAAGGTAAGCTACATTTAGTTTTTTTACACCGGACTCTTCACCGCCTATATCAATTCCAAAATAACCGTTGTAATCATTTTTATTAATCACATCCAGAAATTTCTCCCAGTTGATAAGTCCGGCGCCTATTTCAAGATGTTCAACTTTACATCCCCTGTTATCAGAAAAATGAATATAGCTGATATAATCTTTTACTTTCATATAAGAAAGAACAAGATTCTCTTTAATTGCGAAAAGATTAGCAGTATCAAAATTAAATTTGAGATTATCTTTTTTAACATCTCTAACTAAATTTAAAAATCCATCAGTTGAAGAAGAAATTACTCCGACTGCAGGATGAACCTGATACTCAAGATTATAGCCGGCTGCAATATCACATAATGTTTTGTAGGTATCCACCAGTTGGTCCCAGAATTTTTTCCAGGTGAATTGATCGGGCAGATAAGCAAACCGGAGAGAATCCTCGTCGTAATGTCTTACAACCGGAATTTCCTTTGGGAATTGATATGGTGGAAGAGGACCATTATCAAGTATTCCTTTGGAACCAAGTATCGATGCAACCTGACATCCTTTGTCGAAGAGCTCGAGATTTGTTTCCCTTTCATTCTTATCCATGGATGATAAACCGGGTAAAACAGCACAGAAGTATGGAATAGAGATTTTCAGTTCGTCGATCATTTTTTTTATTTCGAAACGCATTTCGAATACTTTTGTTAAATGTGTTTCTCTAATTCCTTCTATTTCAACCGATGAGAATCCCAGCGAATACATCTCTTTAATATAATCGAGTGTGTTTTCCGCTTTTGGCGGATATCCATATTTTGTAATTGGCAGTAAATAACAGCAAACTATTTTTGAATCTACCATTTCAATTTCACCCTTTAAAATAAATCAACGAGTGCAACAGCTCCAATTCCGGACATAATCAGTGAGAAAATGAAAATAATTGAAAGTATAATATTCATTCCTTTTGAAGCTTTATATTGACCCATCAATGAAGATTTATTAATTAATATCATCATTAGAATTATAACAATAGGTGTTACAACAAGAGTAAATGCCTGGGAGGCAATCATTACAAGAACCGGTCTTCCACCAAAAACAGGTACAACAAATCCAAGCGAAGCATAGAATATTACAATTAACCTGTTACGCCATTTTTTGAAATCGAGCTTTTCATGTTTATAATCGGAAAGCAGCAGAGGAACAAGCATATAATGCGGATATAACGATGATAATCCAGCACATACAATTCCGGCAACAAAAATTGATATTGCAAATCTACCGGCTAATGGTTCAAGCAGACGTATCATATCAATTGCATTTTCAATATGAAGACTTTTTGGAAAGAGAGTTCCCGCAGCACTTGCCATAACAGCTATACTTAGAATGAACATTAACGCAGAAGAAATAAAAGCATCACGCTTTTCATACTTCAGGTCTTCAAGTTTCCATCCCTTCTGTTTAACTGTTACAGATCGAACAACATAAAGAACACCGCCCATTGTAGTACCAATCATCCCGGTTACTATTAAAGCAGCATTAGCTTCTGATGGAATATTCGGAATCAAACCTTTGATTACGGCACCGGCATCAGGTATTACCATAAAAGAAGTTAGAATAAAACTTAAACCCATCAGCGTAACAAAAATTGTTAGTATCTTTTCAATCAAACTGTACTGACCATTTAATAAAGTATAAACCATGATGGAAGCGAAAATAAATGCAAGGATTATTGTGCTAAATCCATCACCAGATGAAGTAAGAGGTTTCGACCATTCTTTTACTACATCTGTAACAATTGCCATTACACCAATGCTTGAAACCATTTCAGTAAAAATTATTGTTGCAAGAACAAAAAGTGTAATACCTTTACCGAAATGTTCCTTGTAACTTTCGAGAGCAGTTTTACCTGTTACTACAGTAAACCTTCCGAAAGCAACTACAAGAAAATACGTGAAGATACATGATAAAAGGACTGCCCATGTAAGCATCATTCCATGTGATGCACCGGCGGACGCCATTGTTGTTACACTTCCAGTTCCGATATTATAACCTACCAGAAATAAACCCGGACCAATGGATGACAAGAATACTAATATTTTGTTTTTCATTTTTGTTATTTAGTTAGTTCAAAGGAATCAAATAAATTACCATCAACAGTATATGCTTTATAAAAAATCTTATTCTCATTTATTTCAATTACCTGGTACAATTGAAGTTCATTTCCCGTTTTAACCATTAGATCATCAAACTTATCATTAAGCGGATAGGCTTTTGGTCCACTTACCGATACTACATAAGTTGTTCCTTTTTCACCGGGAGCAACAGGTTTGCCATATTTAATCATTTTAGATCTGGCATAAGTATGATCGTGTCCATTTAGAACCAATTCAACATTATACTTATCAAAAATAGGTTGAAATGCTTCTCTTGTGGTTTTATCATTTCTTTCACTTGTTGCAGAATAAATAGGATGATGAAAACAAACAATTGTCCACTTATTAGGATTATCACTTAACAATCCATCAAGCCAACTTGCTTGTTCAACAACTTTTACTTGAGAATTAATTACAACGAAGCGCACTCCCTGATAATCAATATAGTAATTGGTTTCTTTCAGGTCACCAAGACCATTCTCAGGAAGTGTAAAATGGGAAGTCCATGTGGATGCAATTTCCTTAGAGGGTTTCTGCTTTCCATAAGCATCAATTACAAGATGATCATGATTACCGGGTGCCGCGATTATTGGCATTGTTCTGAATATGAATCCGGCAGCATAAAAAAATTCTTCCCATAAATTGTCCTGGGGATTTGTAACAAGATCTCCGCCAATTAACCAGAATTTGGCATCTGGTGCTTTTTTAAATGTTTCTCTAAAAACTCTAGAACAATATTCTTTTAAATCATTTTGAGGATCACCCAGATATACAAATTTGAATGGCGACATTTTTGAATCTGCAGTAGTAAATTGATTCCACTCGCTCCAAACAGAATCTGAACCAACTCTATAAACATAATTCGTTGCCGGTGTAAGATTATCGATCACAACTGAATAATGATACACCACATCATTCCTATCTGTAGCAAATTTTTGTTTAATCGCTTTATAAGTAACTACGGACTTTACAAAATCTATCCATTGTGTTGATTTGGAAATTTCAACTTTTGGATCAACCGATTCTTTGATGGTTCTCCATGTAATTGCAATTCCCGTTGCCGGATTTTCGGTAAGATTTAAAACTATTCTGTCGGGAATACTTTCGGATATTTTCGATTGACCCCAAACGAATGAAGTTACAGCAAGTAAAAGTATTAGGAATAATTTCTTATTCATTCACATCTCCGTTCATCAATTAAATTTGTAATTATAATAATCACACATAAATCTTAGACCGAACGAAGTTCCTACATCTCGCTGGGTCAGCCAGATTTTACCCTGACGGCTTCTTGTTCTTGTATCAATTACCGAACTGCGAAGATTTGGATCCGGGTGATCTGCCGAGAATCGGTTTTTAAGAATCCATTTAATAGAAAGTTCAATGCTCTCTTTAAATTCTTCATAACCATTTTTAACAAGTCGAATGGCCAGTATTCCACAGAAAGCAGTTGCCGAACCGGTAACCGAATTTTCATTATATCTTCCATCAATATAATTAACATAGAAAAATGTTCCGTCTTTGCGCATTGCTTTTAAGTATGTCCGCAAAGTCTTTGCAGCAGCATCAAGATACCTTCGGTCTCCGGTTAAATCAAAACCTTCTATTAACGATTCTGCATACCATAAATTAAATCGTGGATGAAACGAGCCATCCTCTTTATGATTGGGAGTGAAATCCATCCAGAGCCCGTACTGATCCTGTTTTTGTACAAGACTTTCGCAAAGATCAATAAATACTTTTTTGAATTCTTCATTCTTTGTAAACTCATACATGTCTTTAAATAGTGAACCTTCATTATTGGGTCTGGAGACATCATATAAAGTTTGTTCTTTTTTATCCGGCCAGAAAGGACTATTCTCCTTCAATACTTCACCGGTTTTAGGATCAACAGCGTCATAAAAAACTCCTTGTTCCGGTACATACATATTTCTCAGCATCCATTTACCGGCACTCGTCGCAACTTCTGCATATTTTTTATCACCGGTTGTTTTAGAAAGGTTGAATAAACCTGGAGTGCCGTCTGAAACAGTTGCAAAAATAATATTATCATTACCGTCACCGTGAATCGCTCTTAGCATTCCTTTAAGCACAGGATGATCGGTAATAAGGAGACTGGTCCACCAATTTCCCGCACGGATTGCTTCATCAAGATATTTTTTATTCTTAGTGATTTTGTATGATTCAACCAATGCATTTATTACCTGTCCGGTATGCCATGGCGGTTCATACTCATACCATTTCCCTTCGGTAAGGTTGTAATCGCATTTTGATTTTCCATGTTCATCAAGTAAAGTAAAGGCAGTAAAGTTGGATGTTTCAACAATAGCTTTTAAGACTGTTTCCTTATCCGGAGATTGATTTTGAGCGAACTGTGTCTCATTTAGAATAGTAATAACAAGGATAAAGATTGCAATATTTTTCATACAATATTTCATTTTATCTCCAGCAATTTTTCATTATTGAATTTTATTAAAATCAGGTACCGGCAACATGATCGGTTTAATTTTTTCATAAATTTTGTTGTCAATCAATTCCAATTTATTAAGAAGCGCATTCCTTTGTTTTTCTAAAAGGAGAATTTCATCAATAAATTTTTCTTTTGTTAATGGCTCAGGAACAGAATTTTTTAATTGAAGACGTAATGCTTTCATTCTTGTATAGTTGTAGTGATAATAAAAAGGGTTCTTATCGTGGATGTACCTTATCTTTCTTATTATTGACCAGAGAGTATCAGCTTCGAACCAGAGTTTTCTCTCACCTATTTTTTTTCTGAATTGTAATTCCTTTTCCTTGAACTCAAACAGAATATTTGTACATGCTTCGCCATACAATCGTATCATTGCATTTTGGATGGAACGTAGAGAATCATAAGTTGAAGAATTCCAGAGAAAATCATTTACGGTAATCATAGAAGCTTTTGAATCCTCTGAGTCTGCATTACCATTTACAAACATTCCATTTCCCGCGGTCCTCTTACTGAAATCTCCCGGTAATTCATTACTGTATGCAGAGAATAAAGGTGTAGACGTAAATGGATGATGACTGTAAATAGTATTATCCCATAGAAATGGAACCCTGCCTTTCAGATTATTAGACCAGTCATAAGTTTGATCAATAGTAATCTTACGACTTCTTACATTAGCCCCGCACCAGATTATATAAACATCTTTATGCATATTCGAACCGATAAAGTTCAAGTCACGTTTCAATAAACTATACGGTTCTTTTTCCCATGGAGTATTTTTGTATAACTCCATATCTCCATAGTTCATATCTTCATAAGTATAAAACGCCGGCACATAATAGATTTCCGATTTATAGGAATTTGAGTCCATCCATTGTTTCAAGTCATTAATTAAATAACAATGAGCTTCTGCCATATGCCGGAATTTCTTTTTATCATTTTCACTGGTAAGAATATAGCCGTCATAATAGTTAAATGGAGGGGTATCGTCTGCAAGTATCATAATCTTTTCGATACCAATTTTCAGTCCGGCTTCAATTACATTTTTCAACTTGCCGATATCATTCGGATTAGAGATTTCGATCTGTTTTTTCTCATAAATATTATGGGATTGCATAATTTCGGGTTCGCCGAATCGTTCTCTCCAGTTTTTAATTTTATCAAGAACAATCTGATAATCAGGATCGATCTGAAACCACGAATAAACTCTGCTTGCTATTGCAACAGTTTCCATCTTATTTAAGAGCGCATAATTAAGCATATCTTCAACTCTGTCCGGTTTCAACACAGTTGAAAAAATTCTTCTGCTGTACTCTGGCCAATCATCAACTTCAAAAAGATTTATTTTAATCGCACCGTTTTCACTTCTTACAAAATCAAGAAATGTTACAGCGCCAAACAATAAACCGAGTTGACCCGGTGAAGAAATTTCAATTTCTTTTTTATTTATATCCGGGTGAATGCGATAATGCTGACTATTAATAAATGAATTACTCTTACTTATAGAAAATTTAATTACCCATTCATTAACAACACCTACTTCATTTTCAGGATTTATTTTGAATTCTATTCCATAATTATTCTTGAGCAAATAATTCAGATAATTAGCCGATTTGATTTCATTGTTGTTGTTTGCAATAATTCTAAAGGAATTGTTTAAGGAATTAAGAACGACTGATTTTCCAAGTGAATTAAAACGTATTGGGGCTGGTTGAACGTTTAGCGAATTATTACCGGAATCAACTAACAACTGAGAAAATAAATTCGTTAAGAATAAAAAGAATAAAATGAAAATTCTAGTTATCATAATTAACCATTATTTCTGATTATCAAAATCCGGAAGTTTTACCATTTCCATTTGAAGTGTGTAGCTTAATCTTTTAAAAGAAAGCTTTTCTATTTCTTCAATCAAAAGCCAGCGATCATTATCCAGTTCAGTACATTTTTTTCTGAATAGTGCATAATCCTCCGGTTCCGGTACTGAATATTTTAATTGCATCCTTAGGGCTTTGAATCTTCCATAATTAAGGTGATAATGAAAAGGATTCTTTTCTGTAATAAATCTGGTGTCTCTAATAGATTTCCATAATTCATCGGCGGCAAACCAGATTTCCCTTTGCTTTATTTCTCTTACAAGTTGCAATTCTGTTTCTTTGTATTTTAGCATTGTATTAACTGCATCAACACCATATAATTTTACCATTGCATTAAAAAGACTAACTGAAGGATTGTAAGAATCGCCTTCCCACATGTATGCATTTGCGGTAAGAGTTGCAGCACGACTTGTTTCTCCCACACCATCGCCATTAATAAAGATTCCATTTCCGCCAGTCTTGCTTCCGAATTTTGAAGGGAAATTGTTATGATAAGCAGTAAACATTGTTCTGGCAGTAAATTCGAGTTCAGAAAAAATAGAATTATCAAAAAGAAATGGAACGCGGCCACTCAGATTATTTGTCCAGTCTTTAAGTTCTTCATCTGTCAATGTTCTGGTGCATACAAAAGGACCTGTCCACATAATCTGAACATCCTTATTCATCTTATCACCAATTATTTTCAAATCTCTTTTTAAAGGTTTATAAGCCGCTTCTTCCCATGGAGTACCGAGGTATAGTTCCATATCACCATAATGCATTTCTTCATAGGTATAGAAAGCCGGGCAATAAAAAAATTCTAAACTCAGTTTATTTTTTTTACTCCACGCTACCAGTTCATTCATCAAATAGATATGGGCTTCTGCCATAGTAGAGAATTTTTCCCTGTCTTTTTGAGACGGCAGAATGTATCCTTCTCCAAACATGAATGGAGGAGTATCATCGGCAAGAATCATAACCCGTTTAACACCTTTTTTGCTGGCAGAACTAATTACATTTTTTATCTTAAGCAGATGATCCTTATTGGAAATTTCGATCGGGTCGCCTTTATAGA
>Ga0067045_1032124_pt1 | contig 10817 bp, 10 predicted proteins | sample TerdegcTABiofilm_FD_59184 | JGI IMG/M metagenome (GOLD analysis project Ga0067045, IMG submission 59184) | Combined Assembly of (Gp0054472, Gp0054536) Wastewater bioreactor microbial communities from Singapore -Terephthalate degrading...
GTTGACACTCCCCCGACGCCCCGCTTATCTCCGCCCCTGCCTGTCGGTCGGGGCCGTAGCTCAGTTGGTAGAGCGCGTCGTTCGCAATGACGAGGTCAGGGGTTCGACTCCCCTCGGCTCCACCGGTCGATATTTTTCGTCTGGAGACTCAGGCAGTTAGCGGAAAATGTGAACCAGATGTCGCGAATTGCGACCACAGACTGGTTCACAAAGGCTCCTCGACGATCCCAAAAAGTTCTTCACCTTCAACGGACTTAACCGGATCGGGGTGGCGCCGCAGCGTGGTTCACAATCCGCGCGTCAGGAGTCGAACCCACGCCGCCGGAACGTCGGCGCCACCGTCTTCCAGATCGTCTCGAAACGTCCCCGGCATCATCGTGAGGGGAAGGGTGTTCTATCTTCGCCTCAGAGTCCCTCGGACGCTTCAGGAGAAGGTGGGTAGGACACACTTCTGGCGATCATTGGGGACCAGCAAATGGGATGAGGCTGTGCGGGAGGCTCGTCTGGTCGGGGCGCAATTCGAGACGCTACTCAGGCAAGCCGAAGGGCGGGGCCTATCGCTAGTGCGCTTCGACCACGATCTGCGGGACGTTGGGGAAACGATTCTGCCAACGGTCCCACCCAAGGTAGCAAAGACGCTCAGGGAGGTGTTCGAACTTCATCAGAGCGATCCTTCGAAGGCGAGGACATCCAAGACGGTTCTGGCCTACGAAAACACCTTTGAGGTGATAGGTGCCGTGATCGATCTAGACACGCCGATCTGCGACATCAGCAGGGATGATTGTCGGCGCCTTATGGAGACTCTCCGCTGGGTGCCGAGCAATCCGACCAAGCGATATCCCAAGCTCGGCATCGTTCAGGCGGCTGAGATGGCCAAAAGAAAGAAGCTCACCTCGACCCTCAATCCGGCGACCATAAATGCCTACCTTAATCGCCTGTCGTCGGTCCTGAACTTCGCCATGAACGAAGGGTTGATCGACCGGAACCCGACGCGCGGTCTCAAGGTTGCCGATCCCGTCCGAGCGCGTGACAAACGGTTCTCGTGGCTGAGGGAGATGCTGCGGCTTTGCGACGTAGACATCAGCGAAACTGCCGAGATCATGATCGCAATTGACGCCCCGCTTGGGTGGCCTTCTTCCATGCTTTCGCTGGCGAATGGCGGCGGGATCGCGGAAATTTCCGACAAAGATGACGGGAATGTCTACACGCGCCGGGCGACTGAGCTGGACCTCATCCGTCAGGGCTTCTCGCCGCTCTCCAGCGTCCGCGACATGATCGGCAGCCAGTCAACGAAGGCGATCCATTTCCTGCGTGCTGCCGGTCTGACTTCGCAGTCGGGCGCCGTGTGGTCGGATGGGCGCGTCTCGGCCATTGAGACGTATCCTGCTGTGGCACTCAAAAGCGCGCAGTGCGGCAACCTTCACAAACCTCTCTTCCAAAATTTACTGGCTCGGCAAGCGGTCACATCACCAGCCATGGCAGATGTTCGGGATGCTTTGGCATGCGCTGTGGTGGCTTATCTTGCGGTGGAAAATCCGTCCTCCGTCGCTCAGCCGCCCGCCGACTATCCCGACTTAGAAGGCTGGATCATAGTGCCGAAATAGTCGTGCGACCCCGCCTGTAGATCAGGCCGCTCGGTCCCATTCCAGTTCCCGCGTGAAGCGGCGGTAACTGTCTCCCTCTACGCTCCCCGAGCGTTCTTGAACGCACGGCACGCCAAATCGCCCACAGGCGACGGTAGCCGCATCCTTGAGGTCAAGGGCGACATGACCGTTGCGAGGGCCGTGGGCAGACCACAGCAGCCATCCGGCGCCCATCGTAAGAGGCCTGAACTCCACCAAGGCCTCGCCCCTGAATTCTGCGATAGCCATCCGCCCGGCAGCGATGTCACCGAGCCTATGCGCGAGGCAATTTCCATATTTTCTCGCAGCTTCCACATGCTGACGCATCGTGGATAGAGGCCGGAGTTCATTGTCGCCGTCACCGAGCGGGTGGGGCGGCAACTGATCCGCCCGGCGTAGGAAACGTTCGAGCAGCCGAGGCAGCGTCGATGTTGGCCGCATGAGCGCGATAGCTCCCGCTACCACGTCGTCGGTGGCCTTGGAGTTCACCGACTGGACGAACTTAACCGCCGAGTTGAACGTCATGGCCTCGACGCCAGTGTCGATCCTGTTCAGCGTGTTGGCGTGCCGCCAGCGCGGATCTAGCGCGGCCAAAACCTCCAACTTCCGACAGGTGATCCGACCAGAACCGCGCAGGGCGTTGGCGCCGCGAGCATCATCGCTGGTCAGCAGATCATAGATCGCGATGTAATCCTTCGCGCGTGGCAGCGACTTTTCACCAATTCGCTCCAGAAGGCCCAGAAAGCCAGCGGGGATGTCGCCATATGCGTTCCGCAGGATGTCCATGGCGCGGCCATGGCGGACGACTTCGGCGAACGTCGGCGAGAACAGTTCGGACCCGACATCGGAAACACCCGCTTTAATCTCCTGCGCTGCCAGTGCCGCGAAAACGGCCTGACGACGTTGCGGCGCCGCCGTCAACACGCGCGCCAAAATGCCCGGCTCGATGTCGTCCAGCTTCACGAGAGCGTCGGTGGACCATCCGAGAAGTCCACCGTCACGCATCGATGCGCTCCCACGGGAAGTAGCCTTGACCCTGCGGATTTGGTGCGATTTGGAACGCCACCCACCGCCATTTCCGCCCTTCAGCGGGCGTGACTTGATGATCCGTCAGAATACGCGGTTCGAGATTGGTCAGGTCAGCGAGGACAGCTTTGACGGCCATATTTTGCGGGAGGACGACCGGGAGGGTCTCAAATCCGTCAGCTTCCAAGGGCGGTTCGACGAACAGCCAGTCCGTGGTGCTGATCCACATATGGCGACCAGCCACATCGTTCATAAAGGCTTCAAATTCGATGTTGTCGATCTCGCCCTCGACGTCCTTCAGGACGCGAACGGCAAGGCAACGGAGCGGCTGACCCGGCAAGTGACCCCCATTTGCTGTGAAGCTTGGAGCTTCTCATGAAAGCCGCGCCCGTCAACCAGAATTGTCTCAATATCTGTTGCGGATTAGGTCTCGCGGTCCTTGCTTATGTTCGCGACGAACCGGCACCCCTTCCAGATCGCCACTTCGCGGGTGGTCGGGCAGTCGCGCAGCGCAGCCGATGCGCGCGCGATAGCGACTTCATCGGAAGGAAGCGTAGCCGGGTGAAACTGGCGCCCGGTCGCCGACGCGGGCAGCGTGTAGAACGTGTATCCGTCCATCCTGAACCCCCAAGCTTCACCCTCAAGAAAGAGATCAGCCCGGCTGGGTTCAGATAATGCGGGGGGCGCGGACCTGATCCACTTGCCGGGCTGAATGCTGGTCGAGAGGGCTGACCAAGCGTCAACATAGGGGCACAGGCTCGCCGCATACGCGAGTCCCAAAAACCGACGTTCTCCTGCTTCGCCCATCAGGACGAGCATGACATCGCTGACTGTTGCCGCCTATTCCGTAGTAGCGCCGTCGAAGTGCTCTTCGGTTGCCTCGGCTTCAGCCTTGGTGGCGCGCACAATCCCGTCCTTGTGATCCGGCGGGCCATAGACCGTGTAGAGCTTGAGCTTTTTGTCGCCGGTGTTGATGACGTTGTGGCGGGCGCCCGCTGGCACGATGATCGCGTCATCGGCTTTGATCTTCGTGCGCTGGCCGTCGATCCAGACTTCGCCCTCGCCCTTCTCGATGCGGAAGAACTGGTCGTGGTCGTCGTGGACTTCCTCGCCGATTTCCTCGCCCGGTCGCAGAGCCATCAGCACCAGCTGGAGGTGCTTGCCCGTGTAGAGCACCCGGCGGAAATCCTTGTTCTCGACCGTCAGCCGGTCGATGTCATCGACGAAACCCTTCATCGCGCTCTCCATTAATGCGTCACGGCAACGCTACCATGCCAGACGGTCGGAAACCATTGATCCACATCAGAAGCCCCGCGCTTCGCCACGGCAGACACTCTCTGCGACATCGTGAGCGTCACCATCTGTGAACCGTTGTGCGCGGTCAGCCGTATAGCCGCCCATGTGTGTAGCGTTGCTTTTCTACCCCTCCAATCAACGCCCTGACATCGTTCGGGGCCGCCAATGAGCTACTATCGATGGCGCGCCGAGCGAGCACGGAAGGACGCTTTGGAAATGAAATCCGCTGCGTCACGGCTACGCCTTCTGCGAATAGCGTGCCTCTATGACAAGAACGCTGCTCTGGAAGATCACGCTTGTCGTCAGGTTCTGGTTCGGTGGGGGCCGTAACCGACAAGTCTGGGCCACCGCCGCACCCATTGAGCCAAGCTGCTCCCCCTAAAGATCACATCGTCTCGGGCGAACAAATAACCGTGGCAGGTTCAGCGGGCGATGCGTGCGCGGGCTTGTCGGTTAGCTTTGGCGCGTCGCAGACCCAGCACCATGAGGTAGCCGACTAGCGGTCCCATCGTCAGACCGACCGTTCCGAACATCGCCGCGAACACAACGACGACCATGGCGACCAAGGCCCACTCCTTCCACGAGAAGGAGCGGAGATTATCGACCAAACTATTAAACGACATGGCCTTCTCCCCGATGAGAAATCGGTGATACCTAACCTGCCGGGCGGCGTAAAGGCGGGCTTCAGCGGCGCGTAGTGAGACCACCCGCTAGTTGCTGCCGTCGTTGGTCCGCTTTCAACATCTTCGCGAGTTGAGCCAATTTCGGAGATCGCCGCCGCGTAGCCTTCGTGCTTTCGGCCTTGCGAGACTTCCTACGTTGGAGTTTCTGCGACACTTCCACGCAATCATCCATCATGTCGTAGCGGGCATAGCTAATCACCGGCGTCAGGCAGTCGAAAAGACGGCGGTTGATCAGCAACTGGTGCGACACGTTGCCCGACTTTCGGAATCCGAGATTGCGCCCAGCCGTCTGGTTGAACTGGTCGATGTGAGCGATGCGCGCGAGATCGACGCGACCCGTCCATGCGTTGAGGGCCTGATGTTCGGCATATTGCTCTGGCGCCATCATCGTCATCGTCTGAACGACATCCTTTCCAATGTAGGCGTTCGACCCCTTGGCCGATGCGTGTGTGTCAACGTCGTCGAGGTGTTTGAGCCTGTTCCCGATGGCGAGGACGGGGCCAGAAATATCACCACGTGCTGCCTCAACATGCAGAGAGGCGGACCGTGTGTTGAGGCTTCTATTCGGTCTGGTTGACACGACGTCCTTGGGCAGGTGCGGGGCGTCGAGGCATGTCGTGCTCCAACTTCCAGCGCGTTCGGCGAGGATAAGCGGCACGAACTCTGTGGTTAGGATTGCGGTCTTGTGGGCCACGTCACTTGCCCAGTCCCGGCGGCAGATATGCCAGCGTCGATTGTTGGCTGATGCGTAGATGTCGCCGCCATTGTCTTGGCAGCGGCCATACTCGAAGTTCTCTCCCGTTGTGATCTGCTCCCAAGATTCTTCCGATGTTTCCGCGATGCGGCACACCTCATGAAACTTGAAATCTTGGACCCCGCCACTGGCTTGGAAAGTGCGCCAGCGTTCGGGCAAACGAGTTCGACTGGTCCAGCCCATACTCCTCACAAGTTCTCGGATACGCTCCATTTTTTCGGAGGCGACGACTTCCGCAATGGCTTTGGCGTTGATCTCGTCATGGACCAGAAGCCCGAGCCTTGTCGCCTCGCGCGCGTCCAACCGGTCGGCGTGTGTCTCGATAGCCTCGGCAGCGAGCAACAGACGGCTGTGGGTGTCCTTCGCCCATGCCTGTGCGACATCATGGACAGTAAAGATCACGGGCGATCCCGAGGCGATGGCCGCGCGTAGATCGGCATAGGCACCATCAATTGCTTGCGCCACTCTGCTCTGTTCTGCCCTGATCATCTCCATTCTGGAGTCGTAGCCACCCATCGCTGCCCGCTCGTGGGAAAGACGTTTCTGCGGGTCAGGGCACAGGTCTCGATAAATCCGGTCGAAAGAACGGACCACCACAGGCACCATGTCGCCCATATCGTCGGCGTGGAGCGCGGAGAACTCCGCTGCTTTTTCCTCGGCGCCTTTGTAGGTCGGGAAGGCGAACATCAACCACGACGGCAACCCCTCACGACGAAAATTGGCAATCAGGTCTGGAGCGGCGGCCATCAGGCTGCGGGTCTTGCTGATGCCTTCCGGCGCACAGAGCAGGTGCGTCTCTGGCCTTCGCACATTTTCCGTAAGGCTTCCGATCAGGATAGCTGACATCGCCTCTGTCGCCGTCTTGTGATCCCTCGCCTGTTCGGCGAACTCGGCCTCGACCGTCGAGCGCACACGTCCGCCCGGTCCGACGTGCTGGCGGTGAAAATCATCTGACCAGATATCCAGCATGTCGCCCAGCGGGCGCGGTAGACGGTTCATGAGGAGACCATGGGTGACGTCAGCGACGTTGGTCAGATTCAGTGGATTGGCGCCTTGGACCAGAACGGCGGCGAAGTCAGCTCGCATCACCGATGTCGCGTTCTGGTCGGCTGGATGATTGTAGAAGTAGGCGACCGGCTCGCCAGACGAACGGTCAAGGTGTGAGAATCTTGGCTGACCTGTCATGCCGTCGAAGATGTCAGCCAGCTTTAGTGAGGCGTGGATGTCCTCACCGGTTTGGGCCGCTGGTGTTTTGGCCGTGGCCTGCGCTGATTTCCGTCGAGGGCTGATTGGCGCCATCATGAAATCAGCAGGGTCCAGCAACACTCCCTTGCCGCCGCCACGCCTTGCCAGCGGAAGATGCTCCCACATCACGCCCTGAAAGAGAGGCTCATCGACCGGCACGGCGAACAAATGGTTGGCAATGTCATTGAGCCGCATGCCGCCCGGCATACGGCGGAAACTCTCGGGTTGGCGCAGCGATGTGTCTGCCTTCTTTCCAGCCGCAAGATTGAAGGCTGCGAAATTCTCGAACTCGTCTCGCAGCCGATCCCATGCCTTCTGAAAACCCAATCGCGCACTGGTCGGCTCGGGCACCGCGCCAGTCAGAAACTCGGTCGCAAGCACGAAGTGGAAATGGAGGCTCTTGTGACCGGAATAGACGACGGTCAGTCCAGCGACGTCGGCATAGCGATCCCGCAGATGTGTGACGAACTGACCGACGACGCTATCGAGTTTCGTTCCAGACGAGCGTAGCCAGCTGAGCTGCTGCTGGAAAAAGGCTATGTTCCGGTCATCGAACTCGATGGTCAGGATATGATGTGGGGCGACAACAACGCGAGCCTTGGGCGTTGCGTAGTCATCATCGTTCGGGGTGGCGATCCGCAGTGTGTTCGCGAACAGGCACTGTTGGTCCCAGTCCGTGTCGCCACGCTCTTCGATCAGACTCGCCACGACGTAGTGGTTCCTGCCGGGCACATCCTTTTTGGTGGCCACGGGCATGTAGACACGCCGCCCAGCATCGAAGCCCTGCTTCTGGATGATGTCAGTGAGAAGGATCGACTGGCTTCCCTCTTTGGCTCGTCGAAGTTGGCCGATCTCGGTTTTGGTCAGGTGTGGGGCGTAATATTCCGCCCAGAGGGGTTCAAAATGATTCACGTTAAGGTCTCGTCAGGTCAGAATATGATGTGACGGACGGGATCGACCTGCTGATCTCGCTGGAACATGACCTCCAGCGTTGTCCGCCACAGTCTATTTATAGTCGAGGAAGTGTCGCGGCGGCATTTATATCTACGCGTGTTGTGTTGCTTTTGATAGAGGAGCGAAGCGACCAATCGGCTCTCTTCAAAAGCCCTCCTTTAGTGGCCTTCCTTATAAGGTATCCTAGCAAGGTCACTAAACGAGGGGATTTGGTTCTCACCTGATCTTAAAACTCGGCTGCGCTCTTTCGACCGGCAGGTCCGAGCCATCGGCGAGGACATGACGAAGGCGAAAGTGCCAGACGCAGGTGAGCGCAGTGCGCTCGCCTTGATGGTTGATGGAAACAGGCTCCAGCCTGATCACGATGTCTTTGGCTGGAAGATCGCCCGAAAAGGTCGCCGCGACCGTTCTCGGAAACTGGGGTGAAAATGGCTGTGTTTCACGGCCCGCAAACCCAGTCGTGGCGTGATCGATATTTCGTGTCCGACATCATCGCTTTGCTGGACGGCTATCTCGCATCCGATAGGGCACGGAGCAGATCGTCAGGTTCCCGGCGAAGGCGCAGTCGGAGCAGGTCGATGCTCTGCGCCGCAGCCTTAAGAGAGGCATAGGTAATGCGTTTGCGCTCGCCGTCGATGTCTCGGCAAATTACGCACGGATGACCATCGACAGGCTGGGCATAGCCGCCGACAAAACCGTGAGCGAGTTGGTTCCTGATCTGGGCCGCACGCTCGATCTCGTCAGTCCAAGCCGAGACATCTGAAGCGCATCGCACGCTGGCAGTCCGCCATTGCTGGATCGGCGCGACGCGGGGGAGAAGGCTGTGGCCGCTGGCTTCCAACTTCTTCAGCATCTCGACTTCGAGATAGCCCCAGTTGAGCATGACCTCGCCCACGGCGGCCAATAGGTCGGAAACGACAAGTGGTGATTGGGCGGGCTCTGCCATGCCTCATCGTAGCCAAGCGTCGTCAGCAACTCGTTGACGTCGCGCCGATCCATGAACGCACGCACTAACGTCGAACGGCTTACGCTGCGACCGGCATAGCCTCACACGGCCACGCCCTCCTGAGACGGATACCGTAGTTCCACTTGCTGTCTCACAAGAGCCGGAATCGACTTTTGAGACGGTTCGTGCTACATCGTCTTAGAACCGTGTGAGATGGGGGATGGATGACTGGGGCCTTGGTCGGATACGCGCGGACTTCGACGGCAGAGCAGCAGGCCGGGCTGGAGGCGCAGGTCTCCGAACTCGAAACCATCGGCTGCGCCAAGGTTTTTCAGGAGCATGTGAGCAGCGTCGATGCTCAGCGCCCCCAACTTCAGGCCGCCCTCGACTGGGTGCGCGATGGCGACACCTTCATCGTCACCCGTCCTGATCGTCTGGCCCGATCTGTGGCCGACCTTTTGCGGATCGTTGAAGACCTGAAGGCCCGCAACGTCGCTGTTCGCATTCTGAGCATGGGCGTCGACACCTCGACCGCCACCGGCACCCTTATCCTCCAAGTCTTGGGCGCCGTCAGCGAATTTGAGCGCAGCGTCATGCTGGAACGTCAGCGCCATGGGATCGCCAAGGCCAAGGCTGAGGGACGCTACAAGGGACGCGCCCCCACTGCCCGTGTTCGGACGCCGGAGGTGCTGAAGTTGAAAGCCGAGGGGAAGACGGTCGCCCAAATCGCTGAGGCTGTGGGGATCAGTCGGGCCAGCGTGTATCGGGCATTCGCCGAAGCCGCCTGACGGTCTGGAGAGCGTGGCAGCCTAACGTCAGAGACGGTCGTGGAAGTCCGTTCGAAACGTTGACCCCAGCCCATCCAAGGACTCTGCTTCGCGGCTCATACATCCGAGTCGCGGAGCATTATCATGGCTGACGACGCCGCCCCATCAGCAGCCGATAGCTCGGCCTATCAGCACGTCGAAACGGCAGAGGACCCTCTCCCCTCGGCTCCACCAGGGCAGGCGTGGATGAGGGCATTGGTTGCTCGCCGAGCGGGTGCGTCGCAACGCTTTTCGGCAGGGAGATGGGACCGACCAGCGCGTCCTTCTCGACACAGAACGGGTTCATCTGTCCTTCCCAGCCGCCGTTGAGCGAGCAGGAGTAGCAACCCGACAGCGTGATGCAGGTGGTGAAGACGGCCAGGGTCTTGAGGCTTCGGCTCGCCAGGGGTTTTCCGGGAAGGTCGCGCATGGGCCCAACCTATCATCGACGCTCTGATTGAGGCGCCCCGGATGCAGCGCGGCGTGCGCCGGAACGGGCCTCAGTTCTCGCGATAGAAGTTGCAATACCAGTCGACGAAACGGCCGACGCCGTCTTCCACCGGGGTGGAGGGGGCGTAGTCGAGGGCGGCCAGGGTGTCGGTGACGTCGGCCTCGGTATTGGCCACGTCGCCGTCCTGCATGGGCATGAGGTTCAGCTTGGCCTTGCGGCCCAGTTTTTCCTCCAGCACCTCGATATAGCGCATCAGGGCGACTGGGCGGCCGGCGCCCAGGTTGAGGATGCGCCAGGGGGCGACGCCGCTGGTGGCCGGGTTGGGAGCGGCGGCGTCCCAGGTCGGGTCGATGGCGGCGGGACGGTCCAGGGCCGCGATCACGCCGGTGACGATGTCGTCGACGTAGGTGAAGTCGCGCGACATTTTCCCTTCGCCGTAGACGTCGATGGGCTCGTCCCTGAGGATGGCGCGGGTGAATTTGAACAGGGCCATGTCCGGGCGGCCCCAGGGTCCATAGACGGTGAAGAAGCGCAGGCCCGTGGCCGGGAAGCCGAACAGGTGGGCGTAGGAATGGGCCATGGCCTCATTGGCCAGCTTGGTCGCCGCATAGACGGTCAGCGGATGGTCGGCCGGGTCGCGCACCGAAAACGGCAGGGCGGCGTTGGCGCCGAAGACCGAACTGGTCGAGGCGAAGACCAGGTTGCTCGCCTGAACGGCGCGGCAGCCTTCGAGAATGCTGAGGAAGCCGACGACGTTGGAGTCCACATAGGTCTCGGGCGCTTCGAGGCTGTAGCGGACCCCGGCCTGGGCGGCGAGGTGGACGACGCGGCGCGGCGCGTGCTCGGCGAACAGGGCGGCGACGCCGGCGCGGTCGGCCAGGTCCAGCGTGTGGTGCTGGTAGTTCGGATGTTCTTGCAGCAGGGCCAGTCGGGCCTGCTTCAGCGCCGGATCGTAATAGGCGTTGAGGTTGTCGAGGCCGATGACCGTCTCGCCGCGCGCCAGCAGTCGCCGGGCGGTGTGGAAGCCGATGAAG
>Ga0067045_1032128_pt1 | contig 10812 bp, 9 predicted proteins | sample TerdegcTABiofilm_FD_59184 | JGI IMG/M metagenome (GOLD analysis project Ga0067045, IMG submission 59184) | Combined Assembly of (Gp0054472, Gp0054536) Wastewater bioreactor microbial communities from Singapore -Terephthalate degrading...
TCCGGCCTGATCATGAAGCCGGTGTTCGCCGCCGCGCGCAAGAACCCGAAACGCATCATCTTCTCCGAAGGCGAATCCGAGAAGGTGCTGCGCGCGGTCCAGACCGTGGTCGACGAGGGTCTGGCGCGCCCGATCCTGATCGGGCGTCCCGACATCGTGAAGGCCAACATCGAACGCTTCGGCCTGCGTATGGCGGCCGATCGCGACTACGAGCTGGTCAATCCGGACTCCGACCCGCGCTTCAACCAGCTGTGGCAGCACTACCACGAGCTGATGGAGCGCCGCGGCGTGTCGGTGGAGTATGCGAAGAAGGAAGTCCGTCGCCGCACCACGCTGATCGGCACGCTGCTGCTGAAGTTCGGCTACGGCGATGGCCTGATCTGCGGCACCTATGGCATGCACCGCCTCCACCGTGAGTTCGTCGAAACGGTGCTCGGGCGCCGCGAGGGCGTCGATCACCTGTACACGGTGAACCTGCTGAGCCTGCCTGGCCGCACGCTGTTCCTGGCCGACACCTACGTCAACTACGACCCCACGCCGGCGCAAGTCGTCGAGATGACACTGCTGGCGGCCGAAGAGATGAAGCGCTTCGGTGTCGAGCCCCGGGTGGCGCTGCTGTCGCATTCGTCCTTCGGCTCGGCCGATTCGCCCACCGCCGAGAAGATGCGCACCGCGCTGCGCATGCTGCACGCTCAGCATCCCGATCTCGCGGTCGAGGGCGAGATGCACGGCGATTCGGCGCTGGATGCCAAGCATCGCCTGCAGATCTTCCCCAACGCCAAGATGCGCGAGGACGCCAACCTGCTGATCTTCCCGACGCTGGATGCGGCGAACATCGCCTTCAACCTGCTGAAGAACGCGGCAGGCGAAGGCATGACCGTCGGCCCGATCCTGCTCGGTGCAGCCAAACCGGTGCACATCCTCACGCCGTCGGCCACCGTGCGCCGCATCATCAACATGACTGCGCTGACGGTGGTTGAGGCAGGCCAGCACGGCTGAGCGCTTGCCCGCCTCGCTGCATCTCGTTCATGCTACCCGGGTGAGTACGGACGGGCGCGACGACAGATGAAGGACGGGGGCGGGCAGGCTGCGCTGGTACTGACGGGGGGCGGCGCGCGTGCCGCCTACCAGGTAGGGGTGCTGGCCGCGATCCGCGAACTGCGCGGGCGCCGGAGCGGCAACCCCTTTCCCATCCTGTGCGGCACCTCGGCGGGTGGCATCAATGCCGCCGCGCTGGCGGTGTATTCGAGCAGCTTCAACCATGCAGTCGGCCAGATCGAGTACATCTGGCGCCACTTCCACGTCGACCAGGTCTATCGTGCCGACCCGGTCGCGCTGCTGGGTAGCGCCGCACGCTGGGCTTCGGCGATCGGAACAGGCTGGGCGATCCGGCAGACGCCGCGTTCGCTGCTCGACAACGCTCCGCTGCGCGAACTGCTGGGGCGCGTGCTCGACTTCTCGGCCATCGACCGTTCCATCCGCCGTGGCCATCTGCGTGCGCTCAGCGTCACCGCGTCGGGCTATGCGTCGGGGGAAAGTCTGGCCTTCTTCGAGGCCGCGGACGACATCCAGCCCTGGCGGCGCACGCACCGCATGGGGGTTCGCACCCGGATCAACGTCGATCACCTGATGGCGACCAGCGCGCTGCCCTTCGTGTTTCCTGCGGTGCACATCCATCGTGAGTTCTTCGGCGATGGCTCGATGCGCCAGCTGGCGCCGGTAAGCCCGGCCATCCACCTCGGCGCCGACCGCATCATGGTGATCGGTGCGGGGCGGCTGGCGGAGGAGGGGCGCCAGCGCGCCGAGTCCTATCCGTCGCCGGCGCAGATCGCCGGTCACGCCTTGTCGAGCATCTTCCTCGACACGCTTGCGGTCGATCTGGAGCGCCTGCACCGCATCAACCAGACCGTGGGGGCGATGAGCCCTGAGCAGCGCCAGGCGTCAGGCACGCCGCTCAAGCCCATCGAAACGCTGGTGATGCTGCCTTCGCGGCGGCTGGATGCAATTGCAGGACATCACCGCAAGGCCTTGCCCCTGTTGCTGCGGACCGTGCTGCGCAGCTTTGGCGCGATGCGGCGCGAAGGCTCGACGCTGCTGTCCTACCTGCTGTTCGAACCCGCCTTCACGCAGGCGCTGATCGAGCTCGGCTACGAGGATGCGATGGCGCGGCGCGGCGAGCTGGCGGACTTCCTTCGCCTGTAGACGGACAAGCCCCAAGTTGTGCGGGATTTTTTGTATCAGGGGATGCCCGAAACGGGCATTCGTGTGACAATTTCCCTGCATTCCGCGAATCAGCTTCAAAAAGTCTTGCTATCTACTTATTTCTGTTACAGATTTAAGCTGGGTATATCTTCGGTAGCACTCCTCGCCATGAAACCACGCTCCCTGCTTGCCGCCGCCGTGCTCGGCCTGTTCATGTTGCAGCCGGTTTCCAATCTGGCTGAGGCCTCCACCAGCAATGCGACAAAGGTCGGCGCCAAGCCTGCCGCGAAGAAGCCAGTCGCCAAGACGACCGCAAAGAAAAAAAAGGCGGCGGTGAAACCGACGACGCGCAAGGCCGTGGCCAAGTCCGGCAGCAAGTCCGCAGCCAAGAATGTCCAGCGCGTTGCAGTGCGCATGGCGCCCGCCGCTGCGACCACTGCGCTGATTGCGCCGTATACCGAAGCCGCCGACGTTCCTCTTGCGCTCGATGCCAATGGACTGCCCGAACTGGGTTCCAGTGCGTTCTACATCGTCAACCCCGCCAACGGCGAGGTGCTGCTCGAACGCAATGCCTCTGCGGTGGTGCCGATCGCGTCGATCACCAAGCTGATGACGGCCATGGTCGTGCTCGATGCGGGCCAGAGCCTGTCCGAGCCGCTGACCATCTCCAGCGGCGACATCGACACGCTGAAGGGTACGAGTTCGCGTCTGGCCCTCGGCACCACGCTCACCCGCGAGGAGATGCTGCATCTGGCGCTGATGTCGTCCGAGAACCGTGCCGCGTCGGCGCTGGCACGCTATTACCCGGGCGGCGAGCAGGCCTTCATCGAGGCGATGAACGTCAAGGCTCGCCTGCTGGGACTGTGGAACACCCGCTTCCATGACAGCACCGGCCTCAACCCGGCCAATGTCTCGAGCCCCCGCGATCTGGCGAAGATGGTGTCGGCGTCGGCGTCCTATCCGCTGATCCGCGAGTTTTCGACCTCGCAGGAGCGCTACGTCGACGTCCGCGGCCGCATGACCCGCTTCGGCAACACGAATGGCTTGGTCAAGAGCCCGGAATGGTCGATCAGCGTGTCCAAGACCGGCTACATCTCCGAGGCCGGGCGCTGCCTGGTGATGCAGACCTGGCTGCAGCAGCAGCCGGTGGTCATGGTGCTGATGGACTCCAGCGGTCGCTACACCCGCACGGCCGACGCCAAGCGGGTACGCAAGTGGCTGGAGCAGGTCGCCGCCCACCGCATGGTGGCTGCGCCGATCCGGCGCGAGGGCTGATCGGCGTCAGGCGACGCGGGCCGGGGTGTAACCGAGCAAGCACGAGATTTCGTCCGCGGTCTCACGCACCAGCGGCGCCCAGTCCGGGTTGAAGCGCTCGGAAGGCGTAGACAGCGACAGGCCCGCGACCAGTTCGCCACCATCATTGCGGATGCCGGCCGCGATGCAGCGCACGCCGGCTTCCACTTCATCCAGGTCGAAAGCCACGCCGTGGCGGCGCACGCGGTCGAGTTCCTTTTCCAGCGCGGGCAGGGTGGTGATCGAGGCGGGCGTCGACGGCGGCAGGCCGGTGCGGCGCGCGTAGTCGCGAATCCGATCGAGACCGTCCTCGACCAGGAACAGCTTGCCGGTAGCCGTGGTGTGCAGCGGCGCGCGTGCGCCGACGATATGCACCACCCGGACCGACGAGCGGCCGCTCGAGGTGCGCTCCACATAGACGATCTCGTCGCCGGCACGGATGCCGAGGTTCACGCTCTCGCCGGTTGCGGCATGCAGCTTCAGCATCAGGGGCATGGCCGTATCGCGCAGCGAGATGCGTGATTTCACCAGGCTGCCCAGTTCGAGCAGGCGGATGCCGAGGCGGTAGATGCCGGCCTCGGAACGGTCCACGAAGCCGCTCTGCGTCATGGCCCCGAGGATGCGGTGCGCCGTCGACGGATGCAACCCGGTTTCCAGCGCGAGCTGCTTGAGCGGCACGGGGTCGGGGTGTTGGGCAAGCACGTCCAGCAGCTTCATCATGCGATCGATGACCTGGATGGGATTTTTGCCCTCGGTGGCAGGGACGGGGTCGATCTTCTTGGCGGACACGGTAACGCTCGATATGAGCATGGGTTGCGGAACTCAAATGTTACTCGTCTGGTCCGATTTCGCCTAGTGAAATGGAGTGCCGTTTCGTGAAGGCGCACCGCCGCCTTATACTTTGGCGGCAACAAGCCCAGCCCGGACCCGGTCCGGGCATTTTTTCTTGATAGGAGCCTGCGATGCGGTTTCCCCGGCGCGGGGCTCGCGGGCTGGCCCGGAGTCTCCGATGAGTCTTCTGTTGATCGTGCTGTTGCCTTTCCTCGGCGCCCTGTTTCCGGCGCTGATGATCCGTGCCGGGCGCACGGCGTGCGCGACGACCACCTTCACGTTCTCGCTGCTCGCCTTCGCGCTGCTGATGTCGCATGCGCCGGCCGTGTTCGACGGCGAGGTGGTTCGCGTCAGCTGGGACTGGTTGCCCGGCCTCGGCCTCAACGCCAGCTTCTTCCTCGACGGCCTGGGCTTCTTCTTCGCCGGGCTGATCCTGGGTATCGGCCTGCTGATCATCACCTATGCCCGCTTCTACCTGTCGAAAGACGACCCAATGGGCAGCTTCTACACCTACCTGCTGCTCTTCCAGGGCGCGATGGTGGGCATCGTGCTGTCGGACAACGTCCTGCTGCTGCTGGTGTTCTGGGAACTGACCAGCCTGTCGTCCTTCCTGCTTATCGGTTACTGGAAGCACCTGCCCGAAGGCCGCCAGGGTGCGCGCATGGCGCTGACCGTGACCGGCGCCGGCGGCCTGGCGATGATCGCGGGCATGCTGCTGCTGGGCGAGATCGCCGGCTCGTACAACCTGTCGGACATCCTGCTGGCGCGCGAGGCGATCCAGGCGTCGCCGCTGTACCTGCCGGCCCTGCTGCTGATCCTGGCGGGCTGCTTCACCAAGAGCGCGCAGTTCCCCTTCCATTTCTGGCTGCCGCATGCAATGGCGGCGCCGACGCCAGTGTCGGCCTACCTGCACTCGGCGACGATGGTGAAGGCCGGCATCTTCCTGATGGCGCGCATGTGGCCGGTGCTGGCCGGTACGCCGGAGTGGTTCTATATCGTCGCCACCACCGGTCTGGTGACGATGCTGTTGGGCGCGGTGATCGCCTTGTTCAAGGACGATCTGAAGGGCCTGCTGGCGTTCTCCACCGTGAGCCACCTCGGCCTGGTGACGATGCTGCTCGGCTTCGGCACGCCGCTGGCGGCGGTCGCGGCGGTGTTCCACATCCTCAACCACGCCACCTTCAAGGCCGCGCTGTTCATGAACGCGGGCATCGTCGACCACGAGACCGGCACGCGCCACATCCCGCACCTGGGCGGCCTGCTGCACGTGATGCCGATCACCGCGACGCTGGCGATGGTGGCGGCGGCCTCGATGGCGGGCCTGCCGCCCCTCAACGGCTTCATTTCCAAGGAAATGATGCTGCACGAGGCGGTCTCGGCGGAGTGGCTCGGCTCGGGCTGGGTGATCGCCGCGCTGGCGACGCTGGCGGCCTGCTTCTCGGTGGCGTATTCCTTCCGCTACATCGTGCATGTCTTCTTCGGCCGCACGCGTGGCACGCTTTCGGTCAAGCCGCACGATCCACCCGCCGGCATGTGGCTGCCGCCCGCGTTGCTGGTCGTGCTGGTGGTGCTGATCGGGCTGTTCCCCGATGCCGTGGCCGGTCCGCTTGTGGCGATCGTGTCGCGGGCGGTGACCGGCGGCCAGATGATGGACTACCACCTGGCGCTGTGGCACGGCATCACGCCGGCGTTGGGGCTCAGCGTGGTGGCGGTGGCGGTGGGTCTGACGCTGCTGCGCTTCTACCCGCGGGTTCGCGCCGCGTGGGCGGCGGGTCCGCACCCGGAGGCGAAGGCGATGTTCGAGATCGTCCTCGCTGCGCTGGTGGGGGTCGCGCAGCGCGTCACCCATGGCTTGCACAACGGCTCGCTGCAGCGCTACCTCGCGTTCGCCATCACGGCCGTCACGGCGGCGGGCTTCGTCGCGTTCTTCGGCACCTCGCATGCACCTGGCACGCGTGCGCTGCTGCCGGCTGAACCGGTGGCGGTCGTGGCCTGGCTGCTGCTGGTCGGCGGTTGTGGGCTGACAGTCTTCCTGTTCCGCAGGCGCCTGCTTGCGGTGCTGGTCGCAGGCACCGTCGGTCTGATCGTCTGCGTCGCCTTCATCTACCTGTCGGCACCCGACCTGGCGCTGACCCAGATCTCGGTCGAGGTGACCACCGTCATCCTGATCCTGCTTGCGCTGTACTTCCTGCCCAAGCAGGGGCCGCACAGCTCCAGTGTAAAGGCCGACCCGATGCGCCACCTGCGCGATGCCGTACTGGCGATCGTGGCGGGTCTGGGCATGGCGGGCGCGAGCTGGGCGATGCTGACGCGCGACGGCACCTCGCTGTCGCGCTACTACCTCGAGAACTCCGTGTCCGAGGGCGGTGGCACCAACGTGGTCAACGTCATCCTGGTGGACTTCCGCGGCTTCGATACCTTTGGCGAGATCACCGTGCTGGGCATCGCCGCGCTCGCGATCTACGCCTTGCTCGACGGCTCGCTGTTCGGCCGCGTCGGTCGCCGATTGAGTACCTGGACGCCCGACCTGCCGCAGTCCGTGGATCGCCACCCGATGATCATGGTCGTCGCCACGCGCGTGATGCTGCCGCTGGCGATGCTGGTGGGTGCCTACATCTTCCTGCGCGGGCACAACCAGCCGGGCGGCGGCTTCATCGCGGCGCTGGTCGTGTCGATCGCGCTGATCATGCAGTACATGGCGAGTGGCTTCGGCTGGGCCGCGCAGCGCGTGCGGGTTAACTACCACGCGATGATCGGCGCGGGCGTGCTCATTGCCGCAGCGACCGGTATCGGCGCGATGGTGATGGAGCATCCCTTCCTGACCTCGACCTTCACCCATGTTCACCTGCCGCTGATCGGTGAATTCGAGATCGCCAGCGCGATGGCCTTCGACACCGGCGTGTTCCTCACCGTCGTCGGTGCCGTGATGCTGGCTCTGGCCAACCTGTCGCGCATGGGGCGCCGTACGGCGCATCTGCCGATCAACCAGACCGCGATGGACGTCGACCCCAGCGCCGCCGGTGCAAAGGAGCACAACTGATGGAGTTTCTCGTCGCCAGTGCGATTGGCGTCATGACCGCAGCTGGCATCTACCTGGTGCTGCGTGCGCGCACCTTCCCGGTGGTGATCGGCCTGTCCTTGCTGACCTATGCCACCAACCTGTTCCTGTTCGCGACCGGACGGCTCGCGGTCAACCAGCCGCCGGTGATCGGTGCCACAGCCGGCGCCTACGTCGACCCCTTGCCCCAGGCGCTGGTGCTCACCGCGATCGTGATCTCCTTCGGCATGACCGCGGTGGTGGTCGTGATGGCGCTGCGTGCCTACCTGGAGACCGGCAACGACCACGTCGACCTGCCCGGCGACGCCTCGCCCGAGGCGAGCGAGGACGACTGGAAGCTGCGTGGCCGCAAGCAGGCGCCCGTGTCGCCGCCAGCCGCAGGCAGCGGGGGAGAGTGGGCATGAACCATATGCTGATCATGCCCATCCTGGTGCCGGCCGTGGTTGGTGCGCTGCTGGTGATGGCGGCGCGCTACGACAAGGTGCTGGCGCGCGCCTTCTCGCTGGCTTCGGCCGTACTGCTGCTGGGCGTGGCGATTGCGCTGTTCGTGATCGCGAGCGACGACAGCGTGCGTACCTACGCGCTCGGGGCGTGGCCTGCGCCGTTCGGCATCGTGCTGGTACTCGACCGCCTAGCCGCGCTGATGCTGTTGCTCAATGCGGTGCTCGGCCTCGGCGTGCTGCTCTATGCTGTCGGTGGCTGGGACATGCGTGGCAAGCATTTCCACCCGCTGTTCCAGTTCCAGCTGATGGGTATCAACGGTGCCTTCCTGACCGGCGACTTCTTCAACCTGTTCGTGTTCTTCGAGATCCTGCTGATCGCGTCCTACGGCCTGATGGTGCATGGGGGAGGCGGGCTGCGCGTGAAGGCCGGCGTGCAGTACGTGGTGACCAACCTCGTCGGCTCCTCGGTGTTCCTCATTGCGGTGGGTCTCATCTACAGCGTCACCGGTACGCTCAACATGGCCGACCTGGCGCTGAAGGTGCCGCAGGTGCCGGCCGGCGACCAGGCTTTGCTGCAGACCGGGGCGGTACTCCTGCTGCTGGTGTTTGCGGTGAAGGCCGCACTGGTGCCGCTGCATTTCTGGCTGCCTGGCACCTACGCCAATGCGCCGGGCCCGGTCGCCGCGCTGTTCGCGATCATGACCAAGGTGGGGGCGTATTCGATCATCCGCATGTATGTGCTTGCATTCGGCGCGGATGCCGGCGAGGCGGCCTGGCTGGCAGCGCCCTGGCTGCTGCCGGCGAGCCTCGTGACGCTGGTGCTGGGCATGACCGGCGTGCTGGCCGCGCGCAGCCTGGGGCAGATGGCGAGCTTTGCCGTGATCGGCTCGATGGGTATGCTGCTCGCCACCGTGTCGGTGTTCACCCAGCAGGCGATCGGCGCCGCCCTGTACTACCTGGTCCATTCCACCTTCGCCGCGGGGGCGCTGTTCCTGATCGCCGACCTCGTCGCCGAGCGCCGTGGCGTGCAGCGCGACCGCTTCGTCCTGGCGCCGCGCTTCGCACAGGGCGGGCTGATCACCGCGATGTTCTTTGTCGCCGCGATCGGCGTCACTGGCATGCCGCCACTGTCCGGCTTCATCGGCAAGCTGCTGATCCTCGATGGCGTGCGGGATTCGGCGCATGCGGCCTGGTTCTGGACGCTGATCCTGTCGACCTCGCTGATCGCGATCGTCGGTTTCTCGCGCGGTGGCAGCCTGGTGTTCTGGAAGAGCCATGCGCTGCCACCGGCGCCGGCGTCCGGGCATCGGCCCGCCGCGGCGCCCTTCGTTGCGGTCGGTGCGCTGCTGGCATGCCTGGTGGCGCTGACCGTGTTCGCCGGGCCTGCGCATGCCTGGCTGGAGGGTGCGGCTGTGCAGCTCTTCGCACCGGCGGGTTACATCGAGGCCGTGATGGGCACGCTGCAGGAGGTCCGCTGATGGGGAGCAAAACTGAAGTGCTCGACAAGCGCACGTTCATGCAGCGCTGGCTGCCACATCCGCTGCTGACGGTGGTGCTGATCATGCTCTGGATGCTGCTGCTGAATGCGTTCAGCGTCGGTGGCTTCGTGATGGGTGCCCTGCTGGGCATCGTGATTCCGCGTGTCACGAGCAATTTCTGGCCTGAACGGCCGCCAATCCAGGCTTATGGCAAGGCGCTCGCCTACATGGGGCTGGTGTTGTGGGACGTGGTGGTTGCCAACCTGCATGTCACCCGGCTGATCCTTTTCCGCCGCGCGGACCAGCTCCAGGTGCGCTGGGTCACGTTGCCGATCGAGCTTCGTTCGCCCGAGGCGATCACCGTGCTGGCAGGCACCATCACGATGACGCCCGGCACCGTCTCCTGCGATCTGTCGGCCGATGGCCACAGCCTGCTGGTGCACTGCCTCGACGCGCCGGATGTCGACGAGACCGTGCGGCAGATGAAGGAACGCTACGAGGCCCGCCTGAAGGAGATCTTCCCGTGATCGAATATGCACTGACGTTCGGATTCTGTGCGGTCTCGCTTGCGCTGCTGCTCAATCTTTGGCGACTGCTGCGCGGCCCTTCGCTGATGGATCGGGTGCTCGCGGTCGATACCATGGTGATCAACGCCATCGCGCTGATCATCCTGTTCGGCATCCAGCAGCGCACCACGATCTTCTTCGAAGGCGCGCTGCTGTTCGCGATGTTCGGCTTCATTTCCACCGTTGCCTACTGCCGCTTCATCCTGCGCGGCGACGTCATCGAGTGAGCGGGGACAGTATGGATTTCGTGTTCGAACTGATCGTGTCCGTCCTCATCGTGCTGGGCGGTTTCTTCTCGCTGGTAGGCTCGGTCGGCCTGATCAAGCTGCCTGACCTGCTGACCCGGCTTCACGCACCGACCAAGGCGACCACGCTGGGCGTGGGTGGTGCGCTGGCGGCGTCGATGCTGTTCTTCGCCGTGTTCGAGGACTCGCTGACGATTCACGAGGTGCTGATCACCGCCTTCCTGTTCCTGACCGCGCCGATCAGTGCCCATTTCATCGCCAAGGCGCATCTGCACGAGCATGCCGAGTTGCGCGATCAGTTGCCGCCCACCGGCCGTCCGCAAGGCTGGAGCACCTTCGATGGGCTGCCGGTCACGGAGGAGGAGGGCGAAGGCGACGACCACAAGGCGGCGCATCACTGAGGGCGGCGCAGGGCGTTGGGAGTGAGTGAGAATGGGCGATAATGCGCGTCTGATCTCACCGGATATTGCCTTGAACACCGTTCGCAGAAAGCCTCCCACTCCGGCGCCGCAGCGCGTCAGCGGAACACTTCGACTCCGGTCGCGCAAGTCCGAGGACGAGGCCGTGGCGCCGGACGCAGACGAGCAGGCGCCCGAACCGGCTGCCCGACCCGCTGCCAAGGCGGGCGAGAAGCCGGCGGGCAAACCGGCTGCCCGGCCGGCGAGGCCAGCGCAGCCCGCCGATGCAGGCCGGCCC
>Ga0067045_1032131_pt1 | contig 10803 bp, 8 predicted proteins | sample TerdegcTABiofilm_FD_59184 | JGI IMG/M metagenome (GOLD analysis project Ga0067045, IMG submission 59184) | Combined Assembly of (Gp0054472, Gp0054536) Wastewater bioreactor microbial communities from Singapore -Terephthalate degrading...
AGTGCATCGGCTCGAGCCCGCAAAGCCCCTCGTGCCGACGCTCGGCCGCGACGACAACGAGGCTCGGGAAAGCCTGTGGCGCCCGGTTCTCGACGACGCGGGCAAGCCGCTCGCGCCCCCCCGATGGTGGAATAATGACGATTTCTCGGCCTGGCTTGCGGGGCGGTCCGTCGCGGTTCGAGATCGCGACGAGGTGCTCACCACGACTCGGCGGGTTCAAGCACACGTCGGCATCCTCCCCGAGGAGCTCACGGCGGACGAGGGCGTCCTCTTCTCGCACGACGTCATCGAGACGCTCGACCCGCACGCCGAATGGGCGATCGGCGCCGAGGTCGCACTTCCCGATGGCGCGCTCTCCGGCCTGGCGACGCTCGGCTCGGACGCGCGTCTCGCGCGCGTGGAGGAGTCGCTGCCGGATGCGCTGTTTGAGCCCCCTGCGCGGCTGCTCGAGGCATTCCGGTCGCCGCCGCGCCAGGGCCTGCGGGTCGTGGCGGTCACGCCGCTCTGTTTCGAGAAGGGATGGTTGCCCGATGGTCTCGCCGTGAAGGATGGCGCGTACCGTGGCCTCTTGCCTGGTCTCGATGCAGAGCTCGTCCTGCGCGCAGCCTTCGTTCCACGCCCGGTTCACGTATCGGGTTGGGACATGGCGGCCAATGCGCCCAAACCGACCTCTCGCATGGTCGCGCCAGGCGCCGTCTACTTCTTCGAGCGGATCGACGGGAAACCCTTCGGCGAGGCCGATGCCCGGTCGCTCTGGCTCGGGGCGCTCGGCACACGCACCGATGAGGGCTTCGGCCGGGTCGTCCCAGGAGTCTGGAGCCCAACAAGGAGCAGCCCATGAAGACGAGACCCTTCCTTCTCCACGCACTCTCTCCACTTCACGCCGGCACAGGGCACGCGGCGGACGTCATCGATCTGCCGACTGCGCGCTACAAGGCGACGGGGATTCCGTTCGTGCCCGGCTCTTCGATCAAGGGCGTGCTGCGCGACGCGCGACGCGCCGGCGATCGCGACAAGACCGAGGCGGTGTTCGGGCCATCCGACGATCCGGCCGCGCACGCTGGAGCGCTCGTCGTCGGCGATGCGCGCCTTCTGGCGCTGCCCGTGCGGAGCTTCCGCGGCACTTTCGCGTGGACGACATCGCCGCTCCTGCTCACGCTCGCGAAGCGTGATCTCGACGAAGCCAACCTCTCGATCCCCAGGTTCACCGGGCGCGGCGCGCAGCTCGCTCGGGAGAGCTGCTGCGTTCATCAGGGGCGGCTGTACCTCGAGGACCTGGATCTGCCCGCGACCGAGTCGAACGAAGCGACGGCCTGGGCGCAGAGGCTTGCGCCGCTCGCGTCGCCGGGCGAGGACATCTTCACGAAGCGCTTCGCCGTCGTGGACGACGACACCATGACCTTCCTCTGGGAGACGGCGACCCAGGTGGACGCGCGAGTTCGCCTGGATGAGACGACGCGCACGGTTGCACCCGGTGCGCTGTGGCTCGAGGAGAGCCTCCCGCCGGAGACCCTGCTCATCGGCATCCTCGCGGCGGATCGCAGCCGTCGGCCCGAGGTCCCCATGACACCCGACGATGTCCTGGACTTCGCGCTCGCCCGCGAGGAAGTTCACCAGCTTGGTGGCAAAGCCACGACGGGCCGCGGACGGTGCCGGATCGTCCCGATCGCACGAAAGGAGGCAGGCCATGGCCAAGCCTGAAGCGCGCCAGAAGCCCCTTCTGCGTGACCAGCGGCGTGCGCTCCACGCCTACGAGGCGGTCGGCCAGGTGCCGAAGGCCCAGCGCAAGGATTACGAGATCGCGGTCAACGACCTCGGCGCCAACATCCTGCGAAGCGGGCTCTGCGCCGCGATCGCTGCGGTTCAGCGGCTCGGGGATCGCGGGAAGCTTCTCCTGGACCACCTCGCATCGGCGGGCGTGCCCGGCCTCGAAGGCGCGGGGCCGAACGACCTCGCGCGGCGCGTGCGGGAGCTCGACGCGGACGCCTACATGATCGCCACGCGCGAGATGCTCCAGGTCGCGGTATGGCTCAAGCGCGCGGTGCAGGCGACCTTCGGGGAGGCCTGAGCATGCGCCAGGTTCTGCGATCGGTCGGCACTCCCGACCATGTGGCTCTCGCTTACGACGCGTGGGCTCCCGTAGGGAATGACGGCAAAGTGCCCGATGACGAGCGGGCAAAATGGCTGTCGGCGCTCGCGGACCTCGCTGTTGCGCCCGACTACTCCCGATCCTTCCAGCGCTGGAAGCAGAGCTTCTCCGCGCCAGGAGACCTTGTCTTCGAGCTCGTGCTCGCGAGCCGGCTGCTCGTCGGGCACGGGAACTCGAGCGCGGTCGACGTGGGCATCACCCTGCATCATGTGTGGGGCGTACCGGTGATCCCTGGGTCGGCGCTCAAGGGGCTTCTCGCGCACTACGTCGATGCGGTTTACGGCCCGACCGAACCCGAGCGAAAGCCGTGGGAGCAAGAAGGCGATGAACGTACGCGGGCCGACTACCAGGGAGTCACCTGGCGTGGCCGGCGCATCGAGCGCGGGCCCGGTGCGGTCTACCGGGCGCTCTTCGGTGCACCGGATGCCCAGGAGGACGACGCGATGCGAGAACGGGGCTTCGATGCGGGGGCGTCGGCCGGCCTCGTCACCTTCCACGATGCCATCTACGTGCCGGACTCCGTCGAGGGCAACAGGCCCTTTGTGGCTGATGTGCTCACGGTGCACCAGAAGGCCTACTACGATTCTTCCGGCGGAAACTGGCCCAATGACTACGACAGCCCCAATCCGGTGGCGTTTCTCACCGTGCGTCCGGGCGCGCGCTTCCTATTCGCGTTGTCCGGCCCGGCGGACTGGACGGAGCTCGCCGAGCGGCTGCTTCGTGATGCGCTCGAGAAGTGGGGCGTCGGAGGAAAAACGAGCGCCGGCTACGGGCGACTGATCGCACCCGAGCGATCGACGTCATCCGCGCATCCGCGGACCGCCGCGCCAGGTGGCACGCTCCCTAAGTCTGGAGATCGCGTCGAGGCGACGCTGCTCGAAGAGCGCACGAAAAAGGGCGGCTGGAAGGCCAGACATGAGCCGTCAGGCCTCGCCGGCCCCATTCATAACACCCAGGAACTCCCAGCCACGGCGATGCCTGGGGACCGGCTGATGCTTGAGGTTGCTTCGGTAAATGCGCGCGAGATCGCCTTCCGGGTTCCCGGAGCCAAGGCCTGCACTCCGGAGAAGAAAGGAAGAAAGTAGATGGAAGAGACCGCATCCAGGTTTCTCATCTGCACCGTCGGCGGCAGCCCGGAGCCCGTCGTCGCTGCGCTGAAGCACTGGCGTCCCGCGCGGGTTCGGTTCGTCCACACCCCGCAGACGAAGGGTGAAGTCGAGGCGAAGATCGTTCCGAAAGCGCGCGAGGAGGGCGTCGACTTGGATGCCGGCCGATACGACCTGTTCGAGTTGCCGGATGGCCAGGATCTGGCGCTCTGCCTCGACCGGCTGAGGCAGCTCACCCAGGATGTGATGGAGTGGGATGCGCGTGGCCACGAATACCAGGTCGTCGTCGACTTCACCGGCGGCACGAAGTGCATGTCGGTATCGGTCGGCCTCCAGGCCAGCCGGTGGCCGTGCATCTTCTCGTATGTTGGTGGCAGGGAGCGTACCAAGGACGGCGTGGGCGTCGTCGTCCCGGGCGCTGAGAAGATCGTCTTTCAGGCGAATCCGTGGGACGCGCTCGGCCATCAAGCCGTCGAAGACTTCGTCGTGCTGTTCGACCAGCACGCATTCCTCGCCGCTGCGAACGTCGCTGCCGTGGCGAAGACGCGCGTGACCCGCCCGGACCGGAAGCGCGAGCTTGCCGTCCTCGAGCAGCTCGCGAAGGCGTTCGATATGTGGGATCGGTTCGACCATCAGTCGAGCAGCAACGCGCTCGACAGCGTTGCGAAGTCGGCCAACGATCTACGTTCCGTGCTCGGCACCAGCAGGGGAGACCGGGTTCTCGGCGGGGTAGCGCGTCTTGCCAGCCATCTTGACGGACTTTGCGGTTCGGCAACGCCGAGCCAGTACCACGTGGTCGATCTGCTCGCGAACGCAAAGCGCCGCAAGGATGAGGGACGCTTCGATGACGCCGTGGCCCGGCTCTATCGTGCGATCGAGGCCGTGGCCCAGGTGGCGTTGAAGGATCGCCACGGCTTCGAGAGCACAGAGAGGGTGCCGCTTGAACGCTTGCCGGAGACGCTCCGTCCTGGGTGGGCGGCCAGGGCCAGGGACGGCGTAGTCGCGCTCGGCTTGCAGGACGCGTACATGCTCTTGGCGAGCCTCAATGATCCCCTCGGGGAGAAGTTCACAAGCGTGGCGCTCAACGGCACGCAGTCTCCTCTCGTCGCGAGGAATCGGTCGATCCTCGCACACGGGTTCGAGCGGGTCTCCGAGAAGGCCTTCGACAGGCTGTGGACCACGGCGCTTTCCCTTGCCGACGTCGAGGAGGCGAGCCTCCCCTCCTTTCCGACTCTCGCAGACAAGGCGGAGCACTGATCATGGCCATCACCAACCACGAACGCGTCGGCAAAGCCATGGACCTGCTCAAGCAGGGCCTGGCCCCCTTCATCGAGCGCGAGCTCAAGAGCGTCTACAACGACCAGGCGCGCGCCCAGGCAGGCCGGCTCATGGGGGAGGACCGGCTGCTCTCCGACAAGCCCCTCGCGGAGTGGGACGCGGCCGCGCTGCTGAAGCTGATGTGGGAGGCGTGGAACGACGTCTTCCGACGGACGCTCGGACGCGCCGAGCGATCGCTGGTGCAGGAGCTGCGCGACTGGCGCAACAAGTGGGCGCACCAGGAGCCGTTCGCGAGCCGCGACGCCGAGCGCGCGATGGACTCGATGGTGCGGCTGCTGACGGCGGTGTCGGCCAAGGAGGCCGACGAGGTGGACCGCATGATGATGGAGCTGCGGCGCCTGACGATCGACGAGCAGGCGCGGAGCGAGAAGCGCAAGAGCGCGGGCACGGCGATCGAGAGCCAGGTCACCGGCAACCTGAAGCCCTGGCGCGAGGTGATCACGCCGCACGCCGACGTCGCCAGCGGCCGGTACCAGCAGGCGGAGTTCGCGGCCGATCTGTGGCAGGTGCACCTCGGGGAGGGGACCGCCGAGTACCGCGATCCCGTGGAGTTCTTCCGGCGGACCTTCCTCACTGACAGCCTGAGGCGGCTGCTGGTGGGCGGGGCGCGGCGCCTGGCGGGGGCAGGCGGCGATCCGGTGGTGCAACTGCAGACCAACTTCGGTGGCGGCAAGACCCACTCGATGCTGGCGCTGTACCACCTGTTCTCGGGCAGGGCTCCAGCGGAACTGCCCGGCGTGGAGGCGCTGCTGGCCGAAGAAGGGATCGCGGAGCTGCCCGCGGCCAGGCGCGTGGTCCTGGTGGGCAATCGCATCTCGCCGGGCAACCCGGCCACCAAGCCGGACGGCACGGTGGTGCGCACCTTGTGGGGCGAGCTGGCCTGGCAACTGGGAGGCCCGCAGGCCTTCGCGCGGGTGGCGGTGGACGACCGCATGGCGACCAGCCCGGGCGACGTGCTGCGCGAGCTGTTGAAGGACTACGGGCCGAGCTTGGTGCTGATCGACGAATGGGTCGCGTACGCCCGCCAGCTCCACGACGACAGCGACCTGCCGGCCGGTACGTTCGAGACCCAATTCACCTTTGCTCAGGCGCTGACCGAATGTGCCAAGCTGGCCGGCAACTGCTTGCTGGTCATCTCCCTGCCAGCTTCGGACAGCGGCTTGTCGCGCGGCCAGGCGGACGACTCGGAAGTTGGCGGGCTGCGCGGCCGCGAGGCCTTGGAGCGGCTGCGCAATGTCGTGGGCCGCGTGGAATCGTCGTGGCGGCCAGCGTCCGCCGAGGAAGGCTTCGAGATCGTCCGCCGGCGCCTGTTCGAGCCGCTGGTGGCGCCGGAGGCCAGCAAGCAGCGCGATCTGACCGCACGCGCCTTCGCGGATCTGTACCGCCAGCACCGAGCCGAGTTTCCCGCGGAATGCTGCACCGTGGAGTACGAGCGGCGCATCCGCGCCGCTTACCCCATCCATCCGGAGGTGTTCGATCGGCTGTACACGGACTGGTCGACGCTGGTGAAGTTCCAGCGTACGCGCGGGGTGCTGCGGCTCATGGCGGCGGTGATCCACAGCCTGTGGGAACACGGCGATCGCAGCCCGCTGATTCTGCCGTCCACGATCCCCATCGACGATCCGCGGGTGCAGTTCGAGCTGACGCGCTACCTGTCGGACAACTGGGTGCCGATCCTGGAGAAAGACGTGGACGGACCCAGCTCGCTGCCGACCAAGATCGACGGCGACCAACCCAACCTGGGCAAGCATTCGGCCACGCGGCGGGTGGCCCGCACGATCTATCTGGGCTCGGCGCCCACCGCGGCGGCGCCGCATCGTGGGCTGGAGGACCGGCAGGTGAAGCTCGGCTGCGTCATGCCGGGCGAACCGCCGGCGGTCTTCGGGGATGCGCTGCGGCGGTTGGCCGCAGCGGCGACCTACCTCTACCAGGACGGGCCGCGGTTCTGGTACGGCACGCAGCCGACCGTGACCAAGCTGGCAGAGGACCGAGCAGAGCAGCTCGGGCGCGATCCGGACAGGGTGGCGCAGGAGCTGGCGCGGCGGATCCGCGCAGCGCTGGGCGGCCAGAAGGAATTCGCCCGCGTCCACTTGCTGCCGCGGGCCGCCGCCGATGTGCCGGATGACCTGGAGGCGCGACTGGTGGTGCTGCCGCCCGAGGACTGCTACAGCAGAGGCGAGCCGGGCGGTCCAGCGCAGCAGGCCGCGCAGGCTATCCTCGAATCGCGCGGCAGTGCGCCCCGTCTGTACCGCAATACGCTCGTGTTCCTGGCCGCTGACAAGGTCCGCCTGCAGGACCTGGAGGAGGCTCTGCGCCGGTTCCTGGCGTGGCAGTCCATCCTCGACGACAAGGAGGCGCTGAATCTCGATCCGCACCAAGTGCGGCAGGCGGAGAGCCAGCACAAGGCGGCGGACAGCGTCGTCACCGCCCGGCTGCCGGAGACCTACCAGTGGCTGCTGGTCCCGGAACAGGAGACGCCGGCTGCCCCGGTCAACTGGCAGGCGCTGCGCCTGAGCGGCGCGGAGGCGCTGGCGGAACGTGCCAGTCGGCGGCTGCGGCACGAGGAGCTGCTGGTGAAGAACCTGGGGGCTACGGTGCTGCGCCGGTACCTGGACGAGGTGCCGCTGTGGCGGGGCAACCACGTGGCGATCAGACAACTGTCGGAGGATTTCGCTCGCTATCTGTACCTGCCGCGCGTGGCGGGGCCGCAGGTGGTGGCGGATGCCGTTGCCGCCGGCATGGCGAATCTGACCTGGACCGTGGAGGCCTTCGCGTACGCCGAGGAATACGACGAGAGGGCAGCTCGGTACCGAGGTCTGCGCGCGGGCGAGGCGCTCACTGTCGGTCCGGACGATCGGGGGCTGGTGGTCAGGCCCGAGGTGGCGGCCCTCCAGCTCGCTGCCGAGCGGACGTCGCGCGACGAGGAGAAGCCCGAGAATGGCCAACGCGTGCCAGACGACGCTGGCAAGCAGAAGCCGGATATCGTGGCGCCGCTACCGCGTCCGCGTCCACCGCGGCGCTTCCATGCCACGGTCACCCTGGATCGGGCGCGCGTGGGCCGCGACGCCGGCCGCATTGCCGAGGAGGTGATCGGGCATCTGGTGGCCCAGGAGGGCGCGCAGGTCCGGGTGACGCTGGAGATCGAGGCCACGCTCGGGCAGGGGGCCTCCGAGCAAGTGGTGCGCACGGTCACCGAGAACTGCCGCACGCTGAGGGTAGACAGCCATCAGTTCGAGGAGGAGTGACGGCCGGCACCGCTCGCCGAGGGAGGAACCGCATGGCTGCATTCGCGACGCTGCACGTGGCGGCCGCCCCGCAGGCGGTGGCGCCGGACGGCTCCGAGGTGCGGGTCTTGCTGGCCTTGCCGCAGGCCGGCAGCATGATCCAGTTCGAGCTTCCACCGGGGGCGGTGTCGGCCGCGGTGCGCCACCGCACGGTCCAGGAGATCTGGTTCGTGGTCGCGGGCAGCGGCCAGCTCTGGCGTCGGCAGGACCAGCGCGAACAGACGCTCGACCTGGAACCGGGCCTGTGCCTGACGATCCCCGTGGGCACCGAGTTCCAGTTCCGAGCCTCGCCAGCCGCCCGCTTGGTGGTGCTGGCCGTGACCATGCCGCCCTGGCCGGGGGAAGGCGAGGCGGTGCAGGTCGCCGGACCGTGGCCGGCCACCGCCCGCGCGTGAGCCGCCAGGCAGCGGCCACGCGCGGGGGACGGGCACGCCGGCTCACAGCGACGCGTGCCTGCTGGCGATGGTCTCGGCCAGCCGGTCCAGCGCGGCCAGCGTCTCCGCCCGCGGCAGGCCGCGGCAGACCACCGGCGGGATCAGTTCCGCCCTGAGGTTGGGCACCATGGCCGCCAGTTGTTCGGCGATCTTGCCGCCCCAACCGTACGAGGCGATGACCGACAGATAGCGGGTCTTCGGCCGCAGCGCATTCGTCAGGTACGCGGCGTACGCGACGCCGGGATGCGGCCCGTTGAGGACCGTGGGCGTGCCGATGACGATCGTCGCGGCATCGACCAGCAGCGTGGCGAGCTGACCCAGATCCGCGTCCACCAGATTGCACTGCTCCACGCGCACCCCGCGCCGGCCGCAGCCCTCCACGAAATGCTCGACCATGACGCGGGTGCTGCCGTGCATGGAGATGTACGGCACCGCCACCAAGTTCTTGGGAGGTCCGGCGACCCAGTCCTGGTACGCCTCCAGGATGAGGCGCGGCTCGGCGTACACGGGCCCATGGCTGGGGGCGATGCAGGCTGGATCCAGCTCGGTGACGCGGTGGAGCTGCTTGTCGATGATGGTGCGGAAGGGCATCATGATCTCGGCGTAGTACCGCTTGGCCGCGCTCAGCACCGCGGCGGGGTCGCGCGCGAACGTGTCGCTGGTGGCCAGGTGCGAGCCGAACAGATCGCAGGTGAACAGCAGCCGCTGTTCCGGCAGCCAGGTGAGCATGGTCTCCGGCCAGTGGACCCAGGGGAAGAACACGAACTGCAGGGTGCGTCCCCCCAGGTCGAGGCGCTGGCCATCCTCCACGGCTTGCATGCGTTGGGGATCGATGGCCAGAAGGTCGGCCAGCATGCCCGTGCACTTGGCCGTGGCGAGCACCTGCGCTTCGGGGTACCTAGCCAGGATGCGGGGCAAGGCTCCGGAGTGGTCCTGTTCGGCGTGCTGGCAGATGACGTAGTCGATCCGCTCCACTCCCAAGCTGGCCAGGCGCGCCAGCAGCACTTCGACCATGGGCGGGTCCACGGTGTCGATCAGGGCGGTCTTGGCGGTCCCGCGCACCAGGTACGCGTTGTAGCTGGTGCCATCCGGCAGGGGGATCAGTTCGTCGAAGAGGCGGCGATCCCAGTCGACCGCGCCGACCCAGTGAATGCCGTCTGCAACCAAACGTGCCTCCATGTCGAACTCCTTTCGGTGGGTGTCCGTGGGCCTCTCGGAAGGTATCGATGGACGGCGCAGTCACCAAGGCTGGGGCGGCCCGCAGGCCGGCTGTCCGGACCGCAGCGGCACCGCGATGCCTGGGCCGGGTTGACGCCAGGCTCGGGGGCGGCGTTCGTCTGCCGCGCGGCGGGTCCATGCGCCTCGCCCGCCGCCCGGGCGGGCACCGTCCGCGAGGCGCGGCCTTCCTCGAGGAGCGAGCATGGGCGCATCGCCGCAGATCTTCTTCATGGCCCCACCGGGCGAACTGCAGGACTGGTTCTGGCGGGGCCGCTCGCGCGCGCGGGCCGCCGAGCTGGGCTACCAGGTGCGGCTGAACGACCGGCCGGGGCCCTGCACGAGCGCCGAGTGGGCCGAGCTGCTGGTCGGGGTGGAGGCGCTGCTGACCACTTGGGGATCGCCCCGGCTGGATGCGGCGGTGCTGGCGCGCAACGACACCCTGCGGATCGTCGGCCACGTGGGCGGGTCGGTGGCTGGCATCGTCTCGCCGGAGCTGTTCGCGCGCGGGGTGCGCGTGTGCACCGCCAATGCGCTGATGGCGCGCAGCGTCGCCGAGTGGTCGCTGATGATGACCCTGGTCGGCTTGCGGCGGATGCTGCGCTACGCCCAGTTCGGCGCAGGCGGCCCGGCGCTGAACTGGGACGCGCGCCAGGTCAACCTGGTGCCCGAGGACGCGGTGATCGGCATCTGGGGGTTCGGCGACGTGGCCCGCTGGCTGATCCGCCTGCTGCAGCCGTTCGAGCCCCGCCAGATCCTCGTCAGCGATGACTTCCTGACCGAGGCGGCGGCGGCCGCTGCGGGGGTCACGCCGGTGCAGTTCGACGAACTGTTCGCGCGGGCCGACGTGGTGCACTGCCTGACCGGACTGACCACAGCCACCAAGGGCCGGGTCGGCGCGCGCCAGTTGGCAGCGCTGCGGCCGGACGCGGTGCTGATCAACTGCGGCCGGGCCGCGCTGATCCAGGAGGAGGCGCTGATCGCGGCGCTGCGCACAGGCCGGTTCACGGCGATCATGGACGTGTTCGAGGAGGAGCCCCTGGCCCCCGATCATCCCTACCGCTCGCTCCCCAATGTGATCCTGACGCCCCACAATGCCGGGTACGGCCGCGACGAGTACTACCTGGCGGCCATGCTGGACGAGTTCGACCGGTTCTTCACCGGCCGGCCGCTGCAGCTGGAAGTCACGCCCCAGCGGGCGCTGGCGATGACCGACGCCACGCTCATGCGGCGGCGCGGCTGAACGGCGCGGGCCGCGCCCAGCGGGCAGCGGCGGG
>Ga0067045_1005625_pt1 | contig 10802 bp, 8 predicted proteins | sample TerdegcTABiofilm_FD_59184 | JGI IMG/M metagenome (GOLD analysis project Ga0067045, IMG submission 59184) | Combined Assembly of (Gp0054472, Gp0054536) Wastewater bioreactor microbial communities from Singapore -Terephthalate degrading...
CCGGGCTGTGGGCGATTGGCGAGGTGGCCCGCACCGGCCTGCATGGCGCCAATCGGCTGGCCAGCAACTCGCTGCTGGAATGCGTGGTCATGGCCAGGTCTGCCGCCCTGCGCATGGCCGAGCAGCCACTGCACAGGCCGGCGGCGATTCATGACAGGCCGCGCAAGTCCGGCAAGAGCCTGAGCGCTGAAAGCCAGCAGGAGATGCGCCAGGTGCTGCAGCAGCTCATGCTGCACAACGTCGGCATCGTGCGCAGCAACCACAGCCTGATTGCGGCGGCCAAGCAACTGGTGCTGTGGCGCGCTCAATGGCGCGGCGCCGACCCAGCACTTCGCAACCAGCTGGCGCTGTGCAGCCTGATGGTGGACGCAGCGCTGCAGCGCCATGCCAGCGTGGGCGCGCACTGCAATCTGGACTGGCCGGCGCTCGAGGCGGCAGCCGCCTGACCCCGCCCAGCAGCCTCCCTGGAAAGCAAAAAGCCCGCTGTATCCGCAGCGGGCTTTTTGGCGAAGCAACAGGCCTCAGGCCTTGGGCAGGGTCACGCCATGCTGGCCCTGGTACTTGCCGTTGCGGTCCTTGTAGCTGACTTCGCATTGCTCGTCGCCCTGGAAGAACAGCACCTGGGCGCAGCCTTCGCCCGCATAGATCTTGGCCGGCAAAGGCGTGGTGTTGGAGAACTCCAGCGTCACATAGCCTTCCCACTCGGGCTCGAAGGGCGTCACGTTGACGATGATGCCGCAGCGCGCATAAGTGCTCTTGCCCAGGCAGACGGTCAGCACGTCGCGCGGGATGCGGAAGTACTCCACCGTGCGGGCCAGTGCAAAGCTGTTGGGCGGGATGATGCANTAGTCNCCCTCGAAGTCGACAAAGCTCTTCTCGTCAAAATTCTTGGGGTCNACCACCGTGCTGTGGATATTCGTGAAGACCTTGAATTCGCGGGCGCAACGNATGTCGTAGCCATAGCTNGAAGTGCCGTAGCTGATGATCTTCTTGCCGTCGACCTGGCGCACCTGGCCNGGCTCGAAAGGCTCGATCATGCCGTGCTGCTCCGCCATCTGACGGATCCATTTGTCGCTCTTGATGCTCATTAGAAGTCCTGTATCGCTTGATTTTTCATAGCGTTGTGCGCTCACAAATCAAGCGCAAGACCGCTATTTTGCTTGAGAAACAATGGTTTGCTCAATCAGGCGGTCATCTCCGAGGATGATCATGGCAAACAGCAGCTCGTCCAGATTGCGCGCCTGGGCCGTCTTGCGCGCCAGCAGCGGCGTGCAGCCGGGGTTGATGACGACCAGATCGGCCTCGCAGCCGGGCTGCAGATTGCCGATCACGCCCTGCAGACCCAGCGCGCGCGCAGCGCCTGCCGTGTGCTGCCACCACAGGTTCTGGGGCGACAGGCTCTGGCCCTGCTTGGCATGGCCCTCGCGCCCCACCACATAGGCGGCCTGCATGGTGCGAAACGGCGAGAAGCTCATGCCGCCACCCACATCGCTGGCCAGGCCGTAGAGCATGCCGGCCTGGTCGGCCTTGAGGTAGTCGAAATAGCCGCTGGCCAGAAACTGGTTGCTCGTCGGGCTGATGGCCGCTGCCGAGCGCGTGTCGTGCATGAGCTGGCGGTCGGTTTCGTCGAGCCAGATGCTGTGCGCATAGACGGCGCGCTCGCGCATCAGGCCGAAGTCGTCATAGACGGCCAGATAGCTGCGCGCGGCGGGGAACAGCTCCTTGACCCAGGCAATCTCGTCCAGGTTCTCGGCCACATGGGACTGAATCCAGACATCGCCATACCTGGCTGCCAGCTCGCCCGCACCGCGCAGCTGCCCTTCGGTGCTGGTCGGTGCAAAGCGCGGCGTGATCGCATAGCCCAGGCGGTCCACGCCATGCCAGCGCTGGATCAGCGTTTCGGTGTCGATCAGGCCTTGCTCGGTCTCGTCGCGCACGCCATCGGGGCTGTTGCGGTCCTGCAGCACCTTGCCGGCAATCATGCGCATGCTGCGCTTTTGCGCTGCCGTCATGATGGCATCCACCGAGGTCGGATGCGAGGTTGCAAAGGCCAGCGCCGTGGTCACACCGTTGCGCAGCAGCTCGTTCATGAAGAAATCGGCCACGCCATCGGCATATTCGCGATCGTGAAAACGCGACTCGTGCGGGAAGGTGTAGTTCTCCAGCCAGGGCAGCAGCCCAGGGGCCGGCGCGCCGATCACATCGGTCTGCGGGTAGTGGATATGCAGGTCGACAAAGCCCGGTGCCAGCAGCCTGCCGGGCAGGTGAATGACTTGCACGCCTTCGCGCTCGAGATACTGGTCGGCCAGCGCCTGCCAGCTGCCCGCAGCCACCACACGCTGCACGCCCGCGGCGTCGGGAGCAATCGCCAGCAAGGCGTCGGAGTCATAAACCGCTTGGCCGTCATCGGCGAAGCGCAGCAGGGCACTACGATAGATTTTCATGGACCAGAGCTTACGCGCCCGCTCTCGCCTGCGGAACACGACAGCGCTTATAGAGGCTATACGGCTGCGCGCAGGCCAGGGCTTTCGCTATCAATAACAAAGCTTGTTTCGCTTTTTAGTCATTGAATTCAATGCCATTTATATCTGAAATCAAGTATAAGAAAGCGATAGAAGCTATCATTTTTGCTAGTTCGACAGGCCTGAAACCAGCGTCGCCCCCTTCCCGCAGCCGCGCCACTAGGCAGCGCAGCTTCTGGCCACGGCCAGAAAGGCGCGCACCGCGGGCGAGTTCTCGCGCTCGCGGTAGGCCAGCGCCATGTGCACGTTTTCCTTGAAGTCGCGCAGCGGCCTGAAGGCCACGCCCGGCTGATTGAGCAGGCGGTTCGACTCGGGCAGCACCACAATGCCATAGCCCGCGGCCGCCAGGCTGGTTGCCGTGACGAAGTCGTTGACGCGATAGGCCTCGCGAGCCGAAAAACCGGCCGTCTCGGCCAGCCGCGCCAACACCTCGGCAAAGCCTTCGCTTTCGTTGATGAACTGCGGCGCAATAAAGGTCTGGCCGCGCAGATCGGCCACGCTGATGGACTCATGGCGTGCCAGAGGGTGGTTCTCGGCCAGCGCCACCATGAAGGGCTCGCTGTGCACGATGACCGCCTTGACCCCCTCGGGGTAGCGACGGCGCGGCCGCAGCAGACCGGCATCGATCTCGCCCTGCTGCAGCGCCTGCAGCTGGCGCGGCGTCTCCATGGCCAGCACCTGCATGTGCACCTGCTCATGGCCGGGGCGGAACTGCGTGAGCATGCGCGCCAGCACACCCGAGGTCACGGACGAGGAGATATAGCCCAGCTTGACATGGCCGCTCATGCCCTGGGCCGCCAGCTGCCCGATCTGCTGGGCCCGCTCCATATGGCGCAGCACGGCCACGGCTTCGTCATAAAGCAGCTCGCCCGCATCGGTCAGCGTGATGGGCTTGCGCTTGTTGCGCTGCAGCAGGCGCACGCCCAGCTGCTGCTCCAGCTGCTGCACCTGCACGCTGACCGCAGATTGGGCCACGCCCAGCTTGTCGGCGGCACGCGAGAAATGCAGCTCCTGGGCCACGGTGACGAAGTGCTCGAGTTGGCGGTAGCTGAGCATGGATTTAATCTGAATTTCTTATCAAAAAACGCATTTAACCCCGTAGATCGTATCAAACAAGAAGTGTTCAATCACACCATTCCTGATTGAAGTACCCGCCCACCATGAACGCTACGACCCCCCAGCAACTGATTCAGCCTGCCGCCTACGAGATCAGCACTCACCCCGAGCATCCCCGCCTGCTGAAGCTGACCCTGAACGCCGACGCACTGAACGCCTTCCTGGCCGATGTGCGCGATATCGACGTGCAGAACCTCGAGTACGTGCCTTTCATGCGCTTTCACCTGGCGCGCCGCCTAAAGGCCCACATGGGTGACGACTTTGGCGAGACCCTGGTGAACATCATCAAGGACCGCAGGCATGGCGGCTTTGTGCTGGGTCTGGAGGGCGTGAGCCAGGATAGCGACGACTATGTGAAGTTCGGCACCGCCATCGGCCATATCCTGGGCCCGGCCAACCACGACTCCATGTCCAACAAGTACTACGCACGCTTCCTGGTCAAGCACACCGACGCCAGCGACTCCTATCTGCGCCAGGCTTACCGTCTGTTCACCATGCACACCGACGGCACCTTCGTGACCGAGGCCACCGACTGGCTGCTGATGATGAAGTTCGACGAGCGAAACGCCGTGGGCGGCGAGTCGCGCTTTCTGCACCTGGACGACTGGAGCGAGCTGGACCGCTTCGTGCAGGACCCGCTGGGCGCCAGGCCCCTGCTGTACAAGGCCCCCGGCTCCAAGAACGTGAGCGAGCGCGTCGAGCGCCCCGTGTTCTTCCACGGAGAGTTCGGCCTGTCCATCTCCTTCATCGACCAGTTCGTGCAGCCCGCCAACGACGCCGAAGCCGAATACCTGCAGAATCTGTCGGAATCGATGGAAAATTCGTCCGGCACCCGCACCGTCAGTCTGCCCGCCGGCGACCTGGTGGTTCTGAACAACTACTTCTATGTGCACGGCCGCGCACCGTTCGAGCGTAACGAGCAACTGCACCGCGAGCTGATGCGTCAGCGCGGTACATTCGCTCAGTAAACCTTGAACACCTGATGTTTCTGTCACGCCCCCGTGCACCGCAAGTGTGCGGGGGCGCAGCCAGTTAAACCCCTGAATTTCGCTCCCGAAGCGCCCTACCATGGCATCGTCACAAGCCCCTGCTGCAAACGCAGCCTCCGCCCCCAAAGCGCAAGCCGCCTACGGCCAACGCGCAGGGCTTCCCCGTCATCTGCAGAACATCCTGTCGCTGCAGGACTTCGAGGCCGCAGCGCGCAAGCACCTGCCCCGCCCGCTTTACGGCTATGTCTCCGGCGCGGCCGAAGACTGTGTCTCGCTGCAGGCCAACCGTGACAGCTTCCAGCAATACGGCTTCAGCTCCAGGGTCATGGTGGATGTGTCACAACGCCATCAGAAAGTGGAGCTGTTCGGCCAGACCTGGGACTCGCCCTTCGGCGTGGCCCCCGTGGGCATCAGCGCCATCTCGGCCTATCGCGGCGATCTGGTGCTGGCGCAGACGGCGGCTGCCAACCGCATTCCCGCCATCATGAGCGGCACCTCCCTGATCCCCATGGAAGAAGTGGCCAAGGCCGCGCCATCGACCTGGTTCCAGGCCTATCTGCCCGGCGACACCACGCGCATCGACGGCCTGATCGAGCGCATCGAGGCCGCCGGCTTCGGCACCCTGGTCATCACCGTGGACATCCCCGTCTGGGCCAACCGCGAGAACAATGTGCGCACGGGCTTCTCGATGCCGCTGCGTCCCTCGCTGCGCCTGGCCTATGACGGCATCACCCGTCCGCGCTGGATGGTGGGCACCATGCTGCGCACCCTGATCAACCACGGCATGCCGCACTTCGAGAATTCGTTTGCCACGCGCGGCTCGCCTCTGCTGTCGGGCACCGCCATCCGCGATACCACGGGCCGCGACCACCTGAACTGGAAGCACATCGAGCGCATCCGTCAGCGCTGGCAGGGCAACCTCATCATCAAGGGCATCCTCAACGAAGATGATGCCGTGATGGCCGCCGATATCGGCGCGCAAGGCATCGTGGTCTCCAACCACGGCGGCCGTCAGCTCGACGGCGTGGTCGCCCCGCTGCAGATGCTGCCCTATGTGGTGGACCGCGTGGGCCACCGCACGGCCGTGATGATGGACAGCGGCATTCGCCGCGGCAGCGATGTGCTCAAGGCCGTGGCCCTGGGCGCGCGCATGGTGTTTCTGGGCCGCCCCTTCATGTACGCAGCCGCAGTTGGCGGTGCACAGGGCGTGGACCATGCCATCACCTTGCTGCGTGACGAGGTGGACCGCAATATGGCCATGCTGGGCGCGACATCCATGGCCGAGATCACCCGCGACTGCCTGCGCGCGACGCGGGGCTGAAACCGGTCAGCCTCTAAGATAGGACGCTTGAACCATAAAAAAGGAGAGCGTCATGCCCATGTTTGTAGACCACTCGCCCCCTGGCGAGTGCATTTTCTGCAAGCTCGTCAAAGGGGAGATTCCATCGGCCAAGGTCTATGAGGACGAGCTGACCATCGCCTTCATGGACATCGGCCAGGCCACGCGAGGCCATGTGCTGGTGGCCAGCAAGCGCCATGCCGTCAATCTGCTGGAGCTGACGCGCGAGGAAGCCGGCGCAGTGATGCAGACGGCCCAGCGCGTGGCGGCCGCGGTGAACAGGGCTTTCGATCCCGACGGCATCAATATCTTCCAGGCCAATGGTGCGCCGGCGGGGCAGACGGTGTTTCACTTTCATCTGCATGTGCTGCCGCGCTTCGAGGGCGATGGCCTGTCCGTGGTCTGGCAGCGCGAGGAACCGGGCTTTGCCGTGCTGGGCGAGCTGGCCGAGAAAATCAAGGCCGAATTGGCGTAAGTCGAATCACCATTAAAAAAAGAGAGCTGCCAGCGCTTGATGGCCAATCGCTGGCAGCTCTTTTTACTTGAAATCCCTGCTTTAGTGGGATTCGGCGCTCCTGATGGCATCCGCCACCTGGGACGGCGTCACATCCCCCTTCTGGCGGCCCCAACGCAGGCGCATATAGTTGACCAGATCGGCCATGTCTTCATGGCTGAGCTGATCGGCAAAGCCGGGCATGGCCTGCATGCGCTCGCCATGGGCCAGATCACGCTCGGGCAGGCCTTCGCGGATCACGCGCACCAGGTTCAGCGGCGTGGGAAACATGGCCGTGGTGTTGGTGTCGAGGCGCAGCGAGGAATGCGGCTGGCCCTGGCCATCGACGCCATGGCAGCCTGCGCACAGACCGAGGTAGACGCGCTCGCCATTGGCCGAGGTCGAGGTCTGAGGCGCTTCGGCAACCGGCGGCCTGGACTCAGGCTTTTCACCCTGCATCAGATAGGCAGCCATGGCCTTGAGGTCGGCCTCCTCCATATGCGCACTCGAATGCTGGAGCACGGGGAACATGCCCATGGTCATCACGCCCTGGGGCGAGAGGCCGGTGCGCAGAAACTGCAGCAGGTCCCGCTCGCTCCAGCCACGCGCGGCCATGGACTTGGGGCGCAGGTCGGGGGCGTAGGCGCCTTCGATCACATTGCCCGCCAGCGACTGCTTGAGGTCCATGGCAAAGCTGCTGGTGCGCGGCGTATGGCATTCGCCGCAGTGACCCAGGGTGTTGACCAGATAGGCGCCGCGATCGAGCGTATTGACAGCCTCGGGGGCGGGCCCGCCCGCGGGGCGCTCCAGCGCATTCCATAGCGCCAGACCGGGACGGATGCTGAACGGAAAGTTCATCTCCGGCGAGCGGTTGGCTACTTCCACGGCGCTCTGGGCCTGCAGCCAGACCCAGAGCGCATCGACATCGGCGCGCGTGATGTCGTGATAGCTGGCGTAGGGCATGGCTGGATAGAGGTTCTTGCGCCCCGGTGCCATGCCGCGCGCCACGGCGCGGTAGAGATCGTCGGCCGACCACTTGCCTATGCCGTGCTCCCTGGAGGGCGAGATATTCGTGCCGTACAAGGTGCCCATGGGCGTGACCATGGCCATGCCTCCGGCCAGCTCGGCCCCCGTGGTGGGCGAGCTGTGGCAGGCCGCGCAGTCGGCAGCGCGAAACACCTGCAGGCCGCGGTCGAACAGCTTCTGCTTCTGCTCGGCGCTGATGTTGGCAAAGTCCACCGTGGCAGGCGGCACGCTGCCGCTTGCACTGCCTGCGATATACATGCCGCCCAGCACCACCACGGCTGCGGCGGCAATGCCTGCGGCGATCCTGGTGAATTTGCTGCGTTGAGCCTTATCCATGACGGCTGACCTCCCGCGTGCGCTGGCCCGTGGTCAGGCCCGGCGTGGCCAGAATCAGGTCGCGCACGGCGTGGTAGTAGCGCACATAGCCGGTGCAGCGACAGATATGCTTGTCCAGCGCGGCTTCCACGGCTTCTTCCACGGCGTCGGCATCCACGGGCCTGGCCTGCAGCTGCTCCATCAGCACGGTGGCCGAGTTCACGAAACCCGGTGTGCAATAGCCGCACTGGAACGAGAAATGCTCGAGAAACGCCTTTTGCACGGCAGAAGCCATGATCCGGCCGGTGTCATCGGTGCGGGCCGCGCCTTCGATGGTGCGCAGGCTTTTGCCATTGAGCCAGGCGACGCCAGTCACGCAGGCCGGCACGGCATGCGGGCCCTTGCCGGGCTCGTCCACGATGATGGTGCAGGCGCGGCACACACCCTGGCCGCAGCCAAGGCGCGTACCGTTCAAGCCCGCATATTCCTGCAGGAACTCGATCATCATCAGATCCTTGGGCAGCTCATGCGGGCCGGTCTTTTGACCGTTGATGGTGGCGGAAAACTGGATACGTTGCTGCATCACAATGCCTTCTTGATTCGTTCCGCGCTCAGCGGCAGTTGATAGAAGCGCTTGCCGGTGGCGTGGGCCACGGCGTTGGCGCAGGCAGCAACGACGGGGATCATCACCACTTCGGCCATGCCCTTGGGCGGGTCGGTGCGCGAGACCGGAGGCAGCACATGACCCTCGGCCGTCCACACCGCCAGCTCGCTGGCGCGCGGCAGGTGGTAGCGGTTGAAGTTCCAGCTGCCGTTGCCGGGGCCGCTCGGCCCCAGGGGCAGCTCTTCGTACAGAGCGTGGCCGATACCCATGGCCACGCCGCCCTGCAACTGGCCAGAGACCAGCTCGGGTACGATCTGCGAGCCGCATTCCAGCCAGGTCTTGTGCCCCAGCAAGCTCACCTTGCCGGTGCCCGTGGATACGGCCAGCTCCACCAGCGTGGCGCAAGGCGCGTAGTACACCGCGCCCGCCGCCAGACGGTGCACCGGCGGATAGCTGACCTTGACGCGCGGCTGGAAGGCATAGCCGGCACTGTCCATCGCGGCCTTATGCGCCGCATCGGCACCATTGCCAAAGCGAACGGACAGCGCATCGATCTCGGCGGCAAAGCGCTTGCCGCCCAGCTCGAACTCGGCACTGGCCCAGGAGCGGCGATTGAAGGTGTGGACGCAGACACCGGTGATCAGACCCAACTCATGGGCGCGTGCGGCCAGGCGCTCCAGCGTCAAGGGCTCCATGGCTCCGGCCACCAGCTTGCCGTCCTTCCACTCGGCTTCATCGAGCGAGACCGGCATGCCCTGCAGCGGCCCGCCAAACGGGTTGCCCCATATGGACAGTGCCGCAGGCCACAGACCATGGGCCAGCAACAGCTTGGCGGCCTGGCGCGTGGTGTGGGTGAAGTAGTAGGCCGAGTTGGAGGCCGATTGCGGCGAGGTGAAGCTGGGCACCCAGTACGGGTCCTGCGACTGGCGATCCTCATCGGCCTGGGGCGTGGAGTTGGGTTGCTCCTGCGTGTGCACGGGCATCTCGGGCCATTTCTGCGCCGCAAACTCCACCTCGTCCACAGGGCGGCCGAGAAAGGGCTCTGCCGCCAGCATCTGCGCCGTGGTGGTGCCGGTGCCGATTTCTGCCGTGATGTGCTTCATCTTGAGCTTGCCTTCGGGCGATAGCTCGATCAATGCCAGCGCGGCTTCGCCGGCGGTACCAAAGCTTTTTTGCACCGAGGCAAAACCCACGCCGTAGCGCATGCCGGGATGGGCGGCCTCGTACTCGGCCTTGCGTTGGGCACGGTTCACCCACACCGGATCCTTGGCGGCCAGGGCGAGAATCTCGCCGATGCGCAACTGACCCGCAGGCACGGCGCCCTGGGTGTTGCGCAAACCTGTACGCAGCATGTTCTTCTGGCGCAGCGCGATGGCATCCATGCCGATCTGCTCGGCAATTTCATCGACCAGCATTTCGGTCGGAGCCATGGACTGCAGCGTGCCGTAGCCGCGCACCGACCCCGCCGTGATCTCGCTGCTGGGGAAGACGGCCACCGACAGATCGCTCTTGGGAAAGTAGTACACCGACTGCGAAGAAGCGACACCAAGCGTGCCCACCGAAGGGCTGAAGTTCATGGTGCCGCCGCCATCGCCGCGCATGTCCACCGAGAAGGCCTGGAACTGCCCCTGGGCATCCACGGCAATCGTGGTCTTGAGGTCGAAGGGGTGGCGCTTGAGTGCGAACTGGAAATGCTGCCAGCGGTCCAGCGCCAGGCGCACCGGACGGCCTTGCGCATACAGCGCCGCCAGGCCCACATAGAAAGGAAAGGAGTGATGCTCCTTCTGCCCATAGCCCACGGTGTAGGCGCTCAGATAATCCATTTCCTTGAGCGCAAAGCGGCTGGCCTTGACCATGCCGACCACATGGCCCGCCGTGGCGTAGGGCGCCTGGGTGGCGCCCACCATATGCATCACGCCCCTGCTCTCTTCATACCAGGCCAGACCGTTTTCGGGCTCCAGAGCGGCGGGCTCCATGGACTGGCTGTGGTAGTCGCGGGAAAAGACCTGGGTGCCCTCGGGCGGCTGCTTGAGCAACTGCTGGATCTGGGCCGAATACTGCATGGCCTTGCCATGCTTGGGATCGTCCGCGCCAGGCCATTGCACCTCGGGGCCGGTCAGCTGCGGGCGCACGATACCGTTGTACAGAGGCGCGTACAGATCGGGCTCGTCGTGCTTTTCGGCTCCCATGCGCACATAGCGCGCGGCCACATAGGGCTTGCGCTTGGGTGGTGTGGCGGCTGCGCCCCACTGGAAGATTCCGTCATTGAAACGCAGCAGGCGCACGGCTTCGCGGTAGCGCTCGTAGTCATGCCAGATCCCCATGGCCACGGGCTGGCCCAGCATGGGCGAGACCTGGCCCTTGGGCAAGAAGTAGCTGCCGTAAAAACCCGGCTCGG
>Ga0067045_1004390_pt1 | contig 10801 bp, 11 predicted proteins | sample TerdegcTABiofilm_FD_59184 | JGI IMG/M metagenome (GOLD analysis project Ga0067045, IMG submission 59184) | Combined Assembly of (Gp0054472, Gp0054536) Wastewater bioreactor microbial communities from Singapore -Terephthalate degrading...
TACAATAGAAGGTTGCCGAACAAACTTCGACATTAGAACGAAAAATTATTTTCAGCTCAGTCTGACAAGGGCGAAGGTAAACCAGGAAATAATGCTAATACAATAGAAGGTTGCCGAACAAACTTCGACATTAGAACGAAAAATTATTTTCAGCTCAGTCTGACAAGGGCGAAGGTAAACCAGGAAATAATGCTAATACAATAGAAGGTTGCCGAACAAACTTCGACAGTAGAACGAAAAATTATTTTCAGTTCAGTCTTTGTTGAGCATGACAAATGGAATTTACTTTGTAATAACACCACCGGCAAGGACGTAACCTAATTCATCGTAAAGAACGAGTGATTGACCCGGTGTAATGGCAGTTTTCGGTTCATCAAATTTTATTTTTATAATAGAAGCCGAGGATTCTATTACTTCTGCTTTTGCAGCTTTATCGGCATAACGGATCTTAGCAAACACAACTTCACCAACTTTTAATTCCGATTTACTAACATAATTAACATCCTCCGCTATAACGTAATTACCAAGGAGTTCATCCTTATCGGCAATCTCAATTGTTTTTGTTTCCGGATTTATTTCTTTAACATAAACAGGTTTACCAAGAGCAACATTTAAACCACGGCGCTGACCAACCGTATAAAACGGAATGCCTTTATGCTTTCCTATTTTCTTGCCATGATAAACAAAATCCCCTTCTTCAATATTATTAATAACATCAGGAATTCTTTCGCGTAAAAATCTTTCGTAATTGTCATCTGCTACAAAACAAATTTCCTGACTATCCGGTTTGGCAGCGGTTTTTAATTTAAATTCTTCTGCAAGTTTTCTTACTTCATCTTTTGTAAATTGTCCTAACGGGAACAAGGTTCTACTCAAACTTTCCTGTGTAAGTCCCCACAATGCATAAGTCTGATCTTTCCTATTATCTTTAGAATATCGCAGAGTATATCTGTTAGAATCCGGGTTATAATCAACAACGGCATAATGACCTGTTGCCACATACTTAGCATCGAGTGAATCGGCTTTCTTTAGTAATTCTTCCCATTTTATTTTCCTGTTACAGACAACACATGGATTGGGAGTTCTGCCATTAAGATATTCATCAACAAAGTTTTCAATTACCGCATTTTCAAAAGCTTTAGTAAAATCTACAGTGTAGTGAGGGAATCCAAGATTTGTAGCAACATTTTTTGCATCGAATATTGCATCGAGCGAACAGCAGCCGGACTCATGTTTGGGTGCGCCGCCTACTTCCATAAATCCCCATGTTTTCATTGTAACACCAATTACTTCATAACCCTGATTATGAAGCAATGCTGCAGCAACAGAGGAATCTACTCCCCCGCTCATAGCAACTATTACACGTTTATCGTTCAATTTAATCCTTTATTAGACTAACTATCGTTTTTATAACAGCAAATATATAGAATTAGTTGCGTTTCGTAAAAAGCCATTAAATCAATAGTCCTTCAAATCGAGAGATAAACGGAATTCCGCCGCAATAGTATCGGAATATTAACGGAATTAGAACGGGAAGAAGAGTGAGAATTGGACGGTTTTCCGTGACTGGTGATTTTAGCTTAGTTCTGAGTTCTTGGTTCTTGTCCTGTGCTTCCCCCTTTTGGTAGAAACATAAAAAAAGTATTAAATTATTTTATAGGAGGTGTCTATGGAGGTAAAAAGAAAAAGGAAGTTCAGTAAAGAATTTAAAGAAGATGTTCTCAACATGTTGAAGACAGGTCAAAAGAATGTACCTGAGTTATCGAAGGAACTGGGTATAGCTCAACAAGTAATATATCGATGGAATAAGAAGTACAATGGTACAGGATCTGTTGAGGTAGAGAAAATAAGTCACCAGGAGAAAGAGCTAAGAGAACTGAGATCAAGATTGGCAGATGTCACCGAGGAGCGTGACATATTAAAAAAGGCTGTAAACATCTTCTCAAAACAAGGGAACTCGAAGTAGATATTTTTTTAGAGAAGCATCATGAAGAACATAGCATTGAGAAGATGTGTAAGGTCTTGGGAATAAACAGAAGCAGCTATTACAAGCGGAGAACTAGAGGTAAGAGGAAAAGATATATAGAGAATCAGGATTTGTTGAAAAGAATCCGCGAGATATTTGAAAAGAGTCATGAGTGTTACGGAAGCCCAAGAATTACAGCAGAGTTAAGAAGAGAAGGAATATGCTGCAACAGGAAGCGAACAGCGAGGATAATGAGTAAAAACGGTATTGTGGCAAAGATATTTAGGAGGTATCGGATAACGACTAACTCAACGCATAAGAATAAAAGGTCAGAGAATATATTAAGACAGAATTTTAATCGTAAGAGAACTAATGAGGTTTGGACAAGTGACATAACATATATCCGGACAGAAGAAGGATGGCTCTATTTAGCAGCAGTGATTGATATATACTCAAGGAAAATAGTTGGCTGGCAGTTAGATAAGAGTCTTAATACAGATCTTGTAGAAAAAGCATTAAAGAATGCATTAATAGATAGGAAGGTGAGATCAGGAATAATCTTTCACTCAGACCAGGGAATCCAGTATACAACTGAAAGCTTCAGAAAAATACTAGTAGAAAATGGATTTATTCAGAGCATGAGTAGAAAAGGAAATTGTTATGACAATGCAATAACAGAATCGTTCTTTCATACACTGAAAACAGAATTAATAAAAAGAACTAAATATCAAACCAGAGAAGAAGCCAGAAGGAGTATTTTTGAATACATTGAAATATTTTATAACCGTAAAAGATTACATTCTTCTTTAGGCTATCGAACTCCGGTTGAATTTGAAATATTAACTTAACTAACTAAAAAAATTGTCTACTTTTTGGGGGCAAGATCATCCTTCGGCAAGCTCAGGACTAAAGGTTCATAGTACTTGGTTTTCAGTTGTCAGTTGTCGGTCATCAGATTTCAGCCTTATCCATGCACAATTCTTTATTCAAAATTCTACATTCACCATTTTGCATTATACACTATACATTGTAGATTATAAATTATACTCCTCCACTTTTTTATTGCAATTCTTAAATTGAAATGATATTTTGCTTCGGCATTACTTAGGGGAATTAATGCAGTTAGTTGAAGGCAAACCAAAACTTCTAGACCAGGTTAGGATAGAACTCCGAACAAATCATTATAGTCCAAAGACAGAAGAAAATTATATTAGCTGGATTAAGAGATTTATTCTATTCAACAATAAAACTCACCCTGATAAATTAGGAAAAGAAGAGATACAGAAATTTATTAATTATATTGCTGTTGAAAAGTATGTGTCGAGTTCAACGCAAAATCAAGCGCTTCAGGCAATTCTCTTTTTATACAAAAAAGTATTGAAGAAAGAAATTGGCTGGTTAGAAGAAATAAAACATGTTAAAAGAATTAAACATTTGCCAGTAGTTTTTTCGAGAGATGAAGCAGCATCAATAATAAAAAGTATTGATGGTGTTCCAAGATTAGTTGTAAGTTTATTATACGGGACAGGGATGAGATTAGCAGAATGTTTACGTTTACGAATTAAAGATATTGATTTCGGGATGAATCAAATTATTATAAGGGACGGTAAAGGTGAGAAAGATAGAATAACTGTATTGCCGATAAGATTAATTCCAGACTTAAGATTACATATTGATAAAGTAAAAAAATTACACTTGATGGATCTTAAAGCCGGAACTGGCAGAACGATTCTACCTTATGCATTAAAAGAAAAATATCCTAATGCCGATAAAGAACCCGGATGGCAGTACCTCTTCCCTTCTCAATCATTTGTATGGGATAAACATTCAAAAACTAAATACAGATTTCATATACATGAGAGTGTTATTCAGAAAAAGGTAAAAGAGGCAATTAGAAAATGTGGTATTGATAAACCGGGTTCACCACATGCATTCAGGCATAGTTTCGCTACACATATTTTAGAAGCCGGTTATGATATCAGGACATTGCAAGATCTTATGGGTCACAAGAGCATTAAAACAACTATGATTTACACTCATGTTCTAAAGTCAGTACTTGGTGTAAAAAGTCCATTAGATACTATTTTATAGATGGAACGATAACAAGCATGAAAGCTGTGATTTTTAATAAAAAATAAAATAAAGCTTGCGGGCTATCATTATAAAGACAAGTTATCCCCTCGCGGGTTAACTAATAGTTAGTTGCCACAAAAATGAGGTGTCAAATGAAAGATGAAATTGTAATTCTTCAGTGTCCCAAATGCTCTACAAAAAAAGAAGTAGAGTTTAAAATTATGATTTCAAAAAAAATATTAACTTGTGATAACAAGAAATGTAAATTTGGTGCAGAGCATTACAAGTGGATAAAGCAATACTCAGATGGGGAGGTTAGTTACCCTAATTAAGTTTATAACCAAATTAAGGTTCAAAATGAAAAAGTTATTATTCTTATTCTTAGCTTTCATCATATTCTCTTGCAGCAGTGAAGATTATAAAAAGGAATATGAATTACAGAAACCAAAACCAAATCTATCTACCCCAGATAATACAGTAAAATCATATTGGAGTTTTAATATATGGGAAGATACTACAACATTCTACAAAATGGATACAACTTTATTAGAGTTTTATTCTGCCACGTTAAAACAATACCTTTTAGAAAAATACAATAAGCGAAAAAAAGAATTTAAGGAGTTCCACTATATCAGCAAAAATTTAATAGACAAAGTAGATATTGAAAGTGACTCGAGAGCTATTGTTTTAACAAAGGAGTTATCTTATAAAGATGATGATTCCTTTGACGAGACGAAATACGTTTTTGCTAAACAAGGTAACAAATGGTTATTAGAGGACATTTTTATAAAATGCTGGAATTGTAATGGCACTGGTGAAACTTCGGATTATAGTCTTTATTCTAGAATAAAAACGACTTGCAAATATTGCAGTGGTAGTGGATGGAAAAGTCAATTTTATGAAGATTGAAATAAGAGAGGTATTCAAATGAAAACATTATTATTATTCATCATAACTAGTTTAATATTCTCTAACAATGTTTTTACACAAAACGAAGGTGAATGGAAAACGATTTATTCATTTTCTGGAAGTGCAAATGAAAGCACTGATGATTTTGTTATAAAAAATTCAAAATGGCGAATCGTTTGGGAAGCTAATAAACAATATCAAGATGTTGAAGGTGGTAATGTTTTTATCATATTAGTTGATTCAAATGGGGAGGAAGAAATGATCGCTAATACTATACCTCGCAATACTGGTAAAACTATAATAAGAAAAAATGGTAGGTTCTATTTTGATATATCTTGCTTCTTAGCTAAATGGAAAATAGAAGTTCAAGAGTATGTTGATAAAAAAGGCAACTAACCAGCCAATCAACCCGACCGCCTTTTCGCATTCGGCAGTTTTTAAATTTTTGGCTTGGTTGTTCCGTTAAAAGTTTTTTGTTCTAAGTAGTTCTATTAATTAACATTATTGCAAACTGCACTTGCAGAGAAAGATAAGTGCAGTTTGCTAAATTTTTGGCTTTGTCGTTTTAATCTGCATTGCTGTTCTGGGCGGCGGCTTAAAAACAACGCCGTTATATGCTCTAATTGGAATAGATTATGTATAAAAAAATATTATTTATCATTATTACAATATTTTCATTATCCAGTTTGAGTTTTTGTCAAACATTTGGAATTTCCGGTTCGAAGATGTGGACGAATAGTAGTGATCTCAAGAATCCAATTGGTTTTAATATCCTTTTAGAAAAAAATATTTTTACAAGCGGAAAAATAACTCTTGAATATTCATATTATCAAAATAAACAAGGCAATTACGGGCATTTTTCTTCTGGGATTAATCCAAACATTCCTATCGAAGAAAATATTGAAAGTCTTGCATATTTGCATTCGTTTGAGTTTGCATTGCAATATAATTTCATAAACTTTAGTGACATTAATTTGGCTGTTGGTGGTGGATTTATTGTAATTAATCTAAATCAAAAGAATGAAGGTGCGGTTACTAAAAAAATATCACATTTTGATGATACAAGATTAGGATTAGTTGGGCTTATACAGTTAGAAACAGCAGAGTCATTGTTATCTCCATTTAGTTTATTCATAGTTGGCAAAATTAAAACTACAAAATCTTTTGTTGTAACCACAGAAGTCACTGCACCTTTTGGAGGGGCGATAACATATAAAACAATTCAGTTTGGTGTAAAATATAATTTGGATAAAATGTTGAATCGCATATAACCCGCCAATCAAGCGGACGCCGTATTCGCATTTGGCATTTTAGAAATTTATGAGTTAGTCGTTACGTTTTGGCTAACTTGTTAAAGGTAGTTCTATTAAATAACATTGTTGCAAATTGCACTTACAATGAAAGTTAAGCACAGTTTGCTAAATCATTGGCAGTTGTTTTTTATGCGGCACTCTTGTTCTGGGGCGCCGCTTATCGGCAAGAGCGTATGTTTAAAGTAGATATTAAATTGAGTTCTCAAAGAAGTCAAAATAATAGGAGAACTCATTATGGAAAAGAAAAATTCTTCTTCTGTTTTTAACGGCAAAGATTTATTTGTCGGGATTGATGTTCATAAAAAACGTTGGGTGGTTTCTGTAAGATGCGACACTTTAGAACTGAAAACTTTCTCTATGTCCCCTACTGCCGAAGAGTTAGAGAAGTTTTTAGTTAATACTTACCCCGGTGCTCTTTTCCATATTGTTTACGAATGCTGTTTCTCTGGTTTCTGGATTTATGATTACTTCCATCAAAGAGGTTACGACATAATAGTAACCCCCACAAACAGAATTTACCGTGATGGAAGTATTGTAAAGACGGATAAAATTGATGCAAGGAAGTTATCACACCAGCATTGCAAAGGATTACTCAGAGAAGTAAAAGTACCATCTATTAAGATCCGTGAATATCGTTCTCTCTTCAGAATCTACGACAAAGAGAAGATGAGAGAAGGACAGATATTACGACAGATACGGTGTATACTTGAGTGTAAGAACCATGAGTTAAAATGGTCAAAGTGGAATAAAGAGTTCATTGAGAGACTGAAGCAAGTTCGTTTCCAGGAAGAGATCTTCAACCGTAAGTTTGAGACACTTATAAAAGAATACGAGTTTGTAAAAGAACAGATAAAGGATACGGAAAAAAGGATTAAAGAGATTGGAGAAGATGAAGAACTGCATGACAAAGTAAAAAGAATAGAGCAGATAAACGGAATAGGTATAGTAAGTGCAGTAAGATTAGTTGTTTACTTATTCGACATGGACGGAAGATTTGAGAGCGGAGAAAAGTTAGTACATTATGTAGGATTAACACCCGGAGAACAAAGCAGCGGAGAGACGATAATAAGAAGCAGAACCGGACTTATAGGGAGCAGACAATTAAGATCGATAATTATACAGTTAGCATGGGTAGCAGTAAGAAAGGACGGTAATCTATTGAATAAATTTGAGCGGGTCTACAGAAGCAGTGGAAGTAAACAGAAAGCGATAGTAGCTGTAGCCCGTAAGTTGATGATGAAAGTGCATGCGATAACGGAGAAAGAAGAAGAATACGAAATAAATAAGGCAGCTTAAAGAACCGGTGACCGCGACTAACGGCGTGCAAAACTAAGTAGTAAAAATAACTTGCGTACAGCAAGAATGCGGCCCGGTTCTATTGAAAACGAAAAAGCTAATTGTCGCATAAGACGACGAATAACAGGGTGTTAATACTTCTTCTGATATAAGTAATTAAATAAATGAGAACCCAAGACGGTTGTTATTGATCTTTAACATAACACGCCGTTATACACAAAAACAAATGGAGTAATTATGAAATCATTTACTATTGTTCTTTTCGTTTTCTTAGTGATTTGTACCTCAATATATGGGCAAGGTGCGTATTTAAAAAGTGGTGAAAGTGGTTTTGGAATTGGCGCCAGTTTTTCCACAAATAAAGATGTTACTGGCATCGGTGGAAGTGTTGGCTATTCCGTAAATGGTATTTTTGATTTCGAAATTGGTGTAGGAAGCCTTAGCTTTGACCAAAAATTATTAAAAGCTGATTTAAGTGCAACTGTCATATCGCCAAGCATTACGTTCTATGCATTAAAACAAAATGATGATTTACCACTTTCATTTGCCATTGGTGCTGGTTATGATTGGCAGAATTATTCTAATGATGTTCTTGATGACTTGAATATTGATATGACCGGTGGATTCTTTTCAGTTGGGGGTGTATTGTTTGGTCATTATAAAGCCTCTGAATCTTTTCGCATTCAACCATCTGTTGGATTTACTTACGTTACTGGTGAAGTAAAAACTGAAGATAGCAATGGAAATGAAGTAACTGAGAAAGACGACACAACAGTTTTAAGTCTCGCTTTAGGATTAGCTTTTAATACTTCACCCAAAAATATTTTTGTTATATATCCAAGAGTTGGTATAAGTGAAGGAACAACAAGTTTTGGAATAGGTTTAAGCTTTATATTTGGAACGAACTAAATTTGTATAACCGCTTAAAAAAGGATTTAGTCAAGAGTTAAATAAATTTAAGCGAGCAACAAAAGTTGTTCTAAAATAAATGTTCTTGAAAAGCTGAACAAAAAAAATATTAATCATTGCCTATGATATAGCAAGAGTTGCCAATAAGTGACAACCAAACCGCTTACGGGGCATATCCCAACAAGTCGGGATTATTCATGTAAAATGAATCGTCCCAGATATATTTAAGGCAAGTCCCGTAAAGCGGGATACTGCATTACTTCCCAATCCAGGGTCTGCTAATGAATTGTATTTAATCAAATACTAGATTTAAGGTGTTACCATAATTGTGGACTCAAAGCGACTACTTCTTGTAAAGCGGCTCGATCTACAAATAGTGCATTTAAATTCTCTTAGTTAACTTGTAGATAGAATTTTTTTATAATTAATTATAAAGTGAGTCTCAAAAGCAAATTTGAAATTATCGATAGCCATTTATTCAGCAATTCATCGATTAAAATTAACTCACCATTTCTAAATAACAGCAATTTTTTCATTTTTAGTTTGAACCCTTCTTACATTTTTATTGTTAACAATTTTTGTGAAAGTGCAAAATTCTCAGATCATTATGATGATTTTTAATAGCAATCTCAAAATTTGACCGTATGAAAACGGTTCATCAATTTCATACAAATAGAACGATTTAATTTATAAATAAAAAGTAAAGGAAATACTAAATGGCTTTACCATACTTAACACCAAGAATTATGAAGGGAGACGTTGAACCTTCGCGGATTTTAGTTGCACCGGGTGATGGAATTGGTCCGGAGATTATGGAAGCGACTCTTGAAATATTGGAAGCAGCGGGTGCTTCGCTTGATATACAACCAATTGAAATCGGCGAATCAATGTATAACCAGGGACATAGTTCGGGAATTGCACCGGAAGCATGGGATTACATTCGTGACAGAAAGGTAATATTAAAAGGGCCTATTACAACACCTCAGGGCGGTGGTGTAAAAAGTCTAAATGTTACTCTCAGAAAAACTTTAGGTCTTTATGCAAATGTAAGACCCTGTATTGCATACGATCCTTATATTCCTGTCCGTCATCCCCATCTAGATGTTGTCATAATTCGTGAAAACGAAGAGGACTTATATGCTGGTATCGAGCATCGTCAAACCGATCAGGTTGTTCAATGCCTTAAACTAATTACACGACCTGGATCGGAAAAAATTGTGCGTTATGCATTTGAATATGCGCGCCGTCGCAAAAGAAAAAAGGTAACATGTTTTGTTAAAGATAATATTATGAAACTTACAGACGGATTATTCCGTCAGGTTTTTTTAGAAATTGCCGCAGAGTATCCAGAGATTAAAGCAGATACAATGATTGTTGACATCGGAATGGCACGTTTAGCAAATGCACCGGAATTGTTTGATGTAATTGTAGTTCCTAACCTTTATGGCGATATCCTTTCCGATATTGCAGCAGAGATAAGCGGTTCAGTTGGACTTGCACCTTCTGCTAACATTGGCGAAAACTATGCAATGTTCGAAGCGATTCATGGTTCTGCACCAGATATAGCCGGAAAAAATATTGCTAATCCAAGCGGTTTGCTCCTTAGTGCAATCAAGATGCTTGCACACCTTGGACAAGGTAACATTGCAGAGAAAATTCATAATGCATGGCTGGCAACAATTGAAGATGGTATTCATACTGCTGATTTGTATCGCGAGGGTGTTAGTGAAAAACGTGTTGGAACAATGGAGTTTGCACGAGCAGTTATCGAAAGACTTGGTAAAAACCCATCGCATTTACAGGTAAGGACTTATACAAATGAAGCAATGCCAACTATTCGTCCATCACAGAAACCGAAAGCTAAAAAAGAACTTGTAGGTGTGGATGTATTTATACACGATGGGAGTTCAACCCCGGATGCTATTGGTAAACAATTACAAGAATTACAAACCGATGCACTCCAACTAAAAATGATTACTAACCGCGGAGTAAAAGTTTGGCCGGATGGATTTCCAGAAACATTTCATACAGACCACTGGCGTTGCAGATTCCAACCTAAGAATGATACTGAAAAAGTTTCGCATGATAATATTATTGAATTACTAAAAAACCTTTCCGATAAGAATATTGACTTCATTAAAACTGAACATCTCTACACATTTGATGGTAAACCCGGTTTTTCATTAGGACAGGGTCAGTAATAATTAGAAGCCCATCTTATATTTTTCGGTGGGCTTTAATATTTTTTTGTACGATGAAAATATTTTCAATTCACTTAATCAGTTATTCTCATCATCATAAATATATTTTAACTACTTCCATTTACAGCAAGTTG
>Ga0067045_1004881_pt1 | contig 10801 bp, 9 predicted proteins | sample TerdegcTABiofilm_FD_59184 | JGI IMG/M metagenome (GOLD analysis project Ga0067045, IMG submission 59184) | Combined Assembly of (Gp0054472, Gp0054536) Wastewater bioreactor microbial communities from Singapore -Terephthalate degrading...
CTATGGCAGACATATCCCCTTTGTCCTTTACGGCTGTCAAAAGCTCGCGCAACGTCAACTCTCCTTCGCCCGAAACTACAAAATCAACGAAGTCATTATTAACCAATATTTGACTTGAATCAAACGAAACCTCCGGTCCACCAAGGAGTATCCTCACGCCCGGAGCCACCTTTTTAAGGTTCTCAGCTACTTCCAGCGTTGATTCTATGTTCCATATATAGCAAGAAAAACAAACTATATCAGCTTTTTTGTCGAAAAGGCCTCTTAATATCCGGCTTCTGTCCATGTTGATTGTATACTCGGCAAGTTCGACTTCAACACCTTCAATTCCACCGCAAAATTCCTTAAGATATCTTATTGCCAGATTTGTATGTATATATTTAGAGTTAAGAGAAGCTATTACTACTCTCATTAATTATCACCTCTGACCTGCTTTATGACAGGCAAACATTATGAATATTGGAAATTGAAATCACATTATATATTAACACAAAAAAAAATCCATATCCACATCATTCCGCAGCCTTTGCAAAGCAATGTTTTAGCCAATGAAAAGCTGATTTCTTGAGCCTTTGCTTCGCAAAAATATAAAATTCAATAGTTTTTAACTTGCAGTTTTATTTATATTGTCATAAAATAGTAGATGTAGGCAATTTAATCCGTGCAACTATTCTGAGAAAAGAGGGTGGTAAGTTGCTAGCACAAACACACAGCGTGATATCAGCTCACATGAGCGAAAACATAGAAAAAAGGCTTGGCATATCGCTAAACAAGAAACTTCTTTCAGTCGGTAACATGATGCCCGACATATGGCCTTCACTGGCTGTCAAGAAACACTACAAAGAGCAGAGCTTTGACTTTGTATTGGATCAGATAGAGAAAATAATAGCCGGGGGGCTTTATGAAAATCAACTTTCAATAGATGCCTTTTCACTGAAGCTCGGCATAGTGACTCATTTCCTTTCGGATTTTTTCTGCCTTCCTCATCACAACAGGGAATATTTCCACGACAAGCTGCGCGAGCATCTGTCATATGAGAATAAGCTTCATGATCATTTCAAGAGTTTCTCAGGCATAAGGAGCGTAAACACTCCATACATCCACAGAGCCGACAGACAAAGCATAGTTAAGTTTGTAGAAGAGCTTCATCTGGAATATAAGAATAACAAACCCGGATACATAAACGACATATACGGCTCAATAAATGTATCTTCAGCAGTTGGCATACTTGTTGTCGAAAACTCTCTAGTAACCTCTAATGCGCTTCAAAAAGCCGTATCATTTTAAATTCGAATATATCAAAGGCTGTTCAAATTGAACAGCCTTTTTCATTTGCTATTCTTTTTTTGAATCCTCGTCAATCACGCTGCTTTTTCCGCTGAAGAAAGCTCCTTTTTCCATAGACATACTCATATACTCTATATCGCCTTCAACCCTTGCAGTATCTCCTATTATAAGGTTCCCATTCACCTTTATGCTGCCACGAACCTCTCCTTTAATAAATGCTCCTGCACACTTTATATCCCCTCTCACAATAGAATTCTCCTCCGTAATGACGCTGCGGTCCGTTGTCACATCTCCGTAAACTTCTCCTGCAACATTTATGTCGCAGCTTCCCGAAATGTTTCCGACCACCCTGCAATCCTTAGATACTATCGTTGTATTGCTCATGCTTATTATCTTCTGGTATCCCAACTTGACCTTCTCATTTTTTATCATAATTTTTCTCCCCCGTTGTTTTCGTATTTGATTAAAGCAAGTTCCTTTTGGCTAAATATTAGTTAAGCAGCAATTTCTAAGAGGTGGATTACATGAAAAGGATAAAGGACAGACTCGTCAACGAAAAAATTACTATATACTTCTACTCAATAAGCGGCCGCCAAAGGAGCATCCAGATAAATCAGGTCTTGGGATTTTTTTCGCTTTCACTGCTTATATCCCTGCTGATTGCAAGCTCTCTGCTGTACGCCGAAGCCGGCTCAAGGTACTATAGCCTGAAAAAAAGCAATGCGGCTTTAGTTGATAAATGTCAAAAACTCGAGAACGATAACAATTCACTCAAATCCCAGCTTGATTCAATAACAGCTGAACTTAAATCAGCGCAAGTCGAGCTGAACAAGATAGTTGATTATAAAAATCAGCTTGAAAAAAGCCAATTTATAAAGGACATTAACCAATAGCTACTCACTTTTTTCTATCCTTGTTGCATTCTTTTGCATAAGATAAGCTATGGCTACCGCCCAATTCTTGTCAGATGCGTATTTTGCGCCTATGCTCTCAATACTTTTAGAGCCTTTTGAGAAGTACCCGGTACTTATTATACTGGCGAATTTCATTATGCTTTCCTGCTTAGATGCAAATCTTTTTGCGCTTCTATATGGAGTCGAATCGTATGCACCTATGCCAAACAGGTTGTTTTTCATTCTTGATATTCTGGATTCCCCATGTTGAGATTCATGCTGAGCCACTGAAATTATAAAAAGCGCATTNACCCCATGCAGGTGTTCCGCCGCAACTACATATTCGCCAAGCCCCTCAAGCGATGTGCCTTGAATTATCCTGTCGATGTCACTCTTTGTATATCCGCTGGATTTTGAAAGATCCATTTTCAGATACTGGCTGCTTGTCATTGCCGGCTTAGGCTTTTCCTCTACTTTTGTGCTCTCTTTAAAAGCTGCGCTCTCAACCACATTGGTAATATTTTCCATATCTTCCTTGAGCCACAAAGCTTTCTTTGAAAAATCAGATATATCAGCACTCAGCTGATACGCTTTTTCAGAAGCCTCGCTGCTTTCATAGCTCTCATATTGAACATTAATGTAGTTAGCACCAAGCTTTTTTTCGTAAAGCCCGCTTATTATGTCTGCCACAGAAGTGACAATAAAAAAGCTGAGCGCCGCCGCCATCATATATATTGCGCCTTTGACCACGTCATCACCCCTTTACAAGCCTAGGGCAAAACACCGAAATATCTTCTTACTTATATACCCAAAAGTAATTTCATAAATAGAAAAAGAAACAATATAGAATGCCGTTATAATTTTACAATCTTTCCATTTGTCAATTTTCCAGAAATCTTTTTCTATTTACAAAATAAACCTTATTGCTTATAATATGTATATATATTTATATTTTTTATCGGGGTGTAGCGCAGGTGGTAGCGCACTTGACTGGGGGTCAAGGGGTCGCAGGTTCAAGTCCTGTCACTCCGACCAGTAAAATTCAATAAAGACTGTCAGAGATTTCAACGAATTTCTGATGGTCTTTTTTCATTTGGTTATCTTTATGAAAATGTTTAGCGCATGCTTGTTTTCGCAAACCATCTCAATACATCGTCTTGCCCATTTTATATATTTCTTTATTTTTTTAATGCATCACAGTTTTATCACTATTTATGGGTATAATAAGATAAGTTTAGATATGTAACGCATTTAAATTACATGCAAATTCACAAAACAACAGGAGGGATTAATATGTCCAAAACGAAAAAAATAGTGATTTCATTTGCAGTTGTACTGAGCCTATTGATAATACCGGCAGCTCAGTATTCACACGCATCTGTGATCAAAAAAGTGGTTGATGCATGGTATCGCGACATAAAGATAGTCGCCAACGGAGCTCAAGTCCAAATGCCGCTGGAGCCTTTCATAATGAATGACAGTACATATGTGCCAGTCAGGGCAATTTCAGAAATACTGGGCAAGAATGTAGCTTGGGATGGCGCCACTTCTACTGTAACTATTACCGACAAGCCCGGATCTAATGTTGCAGTCCTAAACAACACAATAATTCAACAAAATGCTGAAATCACAAGGTTAAAAGCTCAAATTGCAGATTTGAAGGAGCAACTTGATGATGCAGAATCTTCTAGCGGAGATTTGAGAGATCTTGAAGATGAACTTAATGATGACTATTCTGATTTCGAGGACATCGAGTTCGACATAAATCTTGATGGCGATGAAGACGATATCCAGGTCGAGATAACTTTTGAAGGTGACGAGTATCTAGATGCATGGTACGATCTTTCGGATTCAGACATCAAAGACTATCTCCAGGATATAGTGGATGATATACTTGACGAGTTCGAAGACGCAGACATAGAAGGCACTATCGAGGATACCGACAACGATGATGTGCTAGTTGAGTTTACTGTTGATTCCGATGGCGATGTGTCGACTGATGGCGCAGATTTGTCGGACTTGGAGGAGCAATTGCAGGATGACTATTCTGATTTCGAGGATATCGAATTCGACATAAGACTTGATGGCGATGAAGACGACATATTGGTTAGCATTTCCTTTGCAGGCGATGAATACCTCGATGCATGGGACGAGCTTACAAATTCCGACATAAAGAACTATCTCCAAGATATAGTGGATGATATACTTGACGAGTTCGAAGACGCAGACATAGAAGGTACTATCGAAGACACTGACAACAATGATGTCCTGGTGGAATTCTCAATCGATTCCGATGGCGATGTTTCAATCGATTAAATTTGCCCGGGCTAACAACCCAAGCAACATCTTCGGAGCGTGAAGCGATAATCAGTTTTTTGAGAGGTATTATTCAAAAATAAATATGCATTGAATACGAGAGCATCCGTGGATTATGGATGTTCTCTTTTTTGTGCATGCACTTTGTAAATACGTTTTCCCGGAAACTGCAATGTAGGAATCAAATCCACAAAACGTTGTCTTTTGGCCGCAGTCAGATGTTTTCTACAGAAAAATAAAATCCGCTCAATTTTGTATAAAATAAAAAACAATTGTGAAAAAATATTCAACGCACAGCGTTCAATGTTTATAACTATTCAATGTGACATACTATTTAATTGTTCTTTTTACTTATTTTCAGCTATGTCAGATTTATTTGTGTTGACAATATGTCGAAAGGATAGTATCATAAATACAATTACTTAGTTAAATTACTATCAAACTTTCAGGGGGTATTGTTATGGCTAACGAAAGGAAAGCAGTCGATGTCGGAAACAAAATAAAAAACGACACAGACTCTGTAAAATCGAGCATAGATTTGCTCGTAAAAAATGCGACAAGAGCAAAAGATGAATTTTTAAAGCTTGATCAGGACGCGGTTGACAACATTGTTAAGCAAATGGCTCTTTCCGGTGTGGATGCTCATATGCGCCTTGCAAAAATGGCTGTCGATGAGACAGGCAGAGGCATATACGAGGACAAGATCACAAAAAACCTTTTCGCTACGGAATACATATACAACAGCATAAAGGATGACAAGACAGTAGGCGTAATCTATGAAAATTACGAGGAGGGATTTACTCATATTGCTGAGCCTATTGGAGTAATAGCGGGTGTAACTCCTGTAACAAACCCTACTTCTACAACCATGTTCAAATCTATAATATCTATGAAGACAAGGAATCCGATAATATTCAGCTTCCACCCATCAGCCCAGAAATGTTCTCTTGAGGCGGCCAGGGTTGTAAGGGACGCTGCTATAAAAGCGGGAGCTCCTGCCGACTGCATTCAGTGGATAGAGCAGCCTTCAATCGAGGCATCAAACCAGCTCATGAGACACCCCGGAGTCTCCCTGATACTCGCAACCGGAGGTCCCGGAATGGTCAAGGCTGCATATTCTTCAGGCAAGCCGGCACTGGGTGTTGGGGCAGGAAATGTGCCATGCTATATAGAGAAAAGTGCTGACGTCAGACAAGCCGTAACCGATCTTATACTTTCTAAAACCTTCGACAACGGTATGATATGTGCATCTGAGCAAGCTGTAATAATAGATGAAGATATATATGACGAAGCTGTAAATCTTATGAAACACTTTAAGTGCTGTTTTATAAAGAAAGATGATATTCCTAAGCTGGAAGCTGTAACGCTTAATGCTGACAAGACAGCAGTAAATGCTGCAATAGTTGGCCAGAGCGCATACACGATAGCCAAATTGGCTGGAATAAATGTCCCTGAGGACACCAAAATGCTAGTTGCCGAGCTCGAAGGTGTCGGCGCCGAAAATCCACTTTCTCGAGAAAAGCTAAGCCCTGTACTTGCATGCTTCAAAGTTAAAAACAGCTTCGAGGGAATACAACGCGCTGTCGAAATGACTGAGTTCGGCGGCCTTGGCCACTCTGCTGTAATTCACTCTAATAATGATGATGTAATACTTGATTTCAGCATAAAGGTTAGGGTTGGAAGGCTTATTGTGAATGCTCCTTCAACACATGGAGCCATAGGCGACCTGTACAACAACAAGATACCTTCGCTTACACTAGGCTGCGGCTCTATGGGCAACAACTCAACTACAGACAACGTTTCAGCAACAAATCTCATAAACATCAAAAAGGTGGCGAAAAGAAGAGTGAACATGCAGTGGTTTAAAATACCCGAAAAAATATTCCACGAATTCGGCTCTGTGCAATACCTTTCGGCAATGGAAGGAATAGAAAAAGTAGTTATAGTTACCGACAAGATGATGTTTGACCTTGGATATGTCGAAAAGGTTATGTACCACTTGAGAAAAAGGCTTAATCCTGTGACTATAAAAATATTCTCGGATGTCGAGCCTGACCCGAGCGTTGAAACAGTAATGGCAGGTGCTGAGCTTATGAGAAAGTTCCAACCTGACACTATAATAGCTCTGGGCGGCGGCTCAGCAATGGACGCTGCCAAAGGCATGTGGCTGTTCTATGAACACCCTGAGATAGACTTCGATTCCCTAAGGCTCAAATTTCTTGATATAAGAAAGAAAACATTCAAGGTCCCTACGCTTGGCAATCATGCCAAGATGATAGCAATACCAACAACATCTGGAACAGGTTCCGAAGTTACGGCATTTGCAGTAATCTCCGACAAGAAGAACAACATGAAATATCCTCTTGCCGACTACCAGTTAACTCCTGACGTGGCTATACTCGACCCTGAATTTGTAATGACTGTCCCTCCAAGTGTTACTGCGGATACGGGTCTTGATGTTCTGACTCACGCCATTGAGGCGTATGTGTCTGTGCTTGCTACAGACTTTACTGACGCACTTGCCATAAAGGCCATTGAACTTGTATTTGAATATCTTCCAAAGGCCTACAGAGACGGCAGCGACAAGGAAGCAAGGGAAAAAATGCACAACGCATCTTGCATGGCAGGAATGGCGTTCACAAACGCCTTCCTCGGCATAAACCACTCGATGGCTCACAAACTCGGAGCTGAATTCCACATACCTCACGGAAGAGCTAATGCTGTGCTTATGCCTCACGTGATAGAGTACAATGCCTCTATGCCTACCAAGTTTGCCGCTTTCCCTAAATACAAGGAATTTGTAGCAGACAGAAGGTATGCTCAGATCGCAAAAGCTCTTGGACTCAAGGCCTCTACACCTGAGGAAGGTGTAAAGTCGCTTATAGCAGCAGTCAAATCACTTATGACCGAGGTTAACATGCCGCTGACAGTTAAGGACTGCAATATCAATGAAAAGGAATACTTCGCAAAGATAGACGAGCTTGCTGACAAGGCTTTTGAAGACCAGTGCACCCCTGCAAATCCGAGAATGCCTCTAGTTTCAGAGCTGGCTGAAATACTTAAGAAAGCATACGGAAAATCAGACTCTGCATCGGCGAAACAAAAATAAAAATGCCGCGGCATCAAGCATGTAAAGATTTAGAGCGCTGGGATACGTATCCAGAATAGATAAATATATATAGTTAAAAGGAGGAATTCCAAGAATGAATATTTCATTCGAAGGCATCCTCCTTTTTTTACATGAAATTATTTATTTCCTATAATTTTATCCTCTTACAATTACAAAACGTGTCTGATTATGGTAGAATATTTATTGTGAATATGCATCATACCAGCAAGGCAGATGCAGCCAAAGGAGTGAAACATATATGGAACCATTCAACGAGCTCTCTATAGAAAACATCTCAAAGCGCGACCTTCTCCTGATACTCAAATCCCTTGAGTTCACATATGAGAACACTAAGCTGGATGAATTTTCAAACTTGCGAAAAAATATAATAGAAGAATTGTGCTTCCTGACTAATTCCACTCAGGATGAATTCCTGCAATTTCTAGAAAAATAAACCTTGTAAAAGCAAAGGACCTTCTAAAGAAGATCCTTTTTTTATTCCTTGTATTCGTGTAATTGTTTTATTGCTTCTTTTTGAATTTGAAAATATATTCGCCTGACTTGGTATCTATGCTTATTCTGAGTATGTCGCCGTCCATCCTTATTGATTTTGCGCATATCCTGCCCAGTATGGGGTCTTCAATGCACTCGCCTGCTTTCAGCGCTACAAATCTTCTCGGATCGCAATCAGCCTCTCCAAATCGCTCCTTTTTAACCAAGCCCTCTCTGAGCTTATACACGTATTCACAAAGGCTCTTTATAAAGGCGCTTTCCTCCTTCAATGCAGTACTCATACCGAGGGCTCCTGCAAACAGGCTCTTTAGGGTCACAAGCTCAGGATCGGCTTCTTCGCTGTCTTCTATAAAAAGCTGGTAGAGCACTTGCATTAGTCCGTCTATAGGGCTTTTTTCGCTTATACCCTCCCTGTCCTTCCTTGAAAGCCTGTCCACCTTTTGAATTGCATAAATCCTTGATTTTTCAAATGCTATTATGTCAGAAGCTGAGGCAGGTCTTTCTCCGTAATCCAACAGTATACGACGCATGCCTTCAATCAGTTTATCCAGGTCCAGCTTCTGGTTTCTCAGCATGGCGCTGTATGAGAATGCCGCAAGCTGAAATGCCATTTGGATGTCAAAGGTTTTGACATTTCCGTTATACATGCGGACTATGCCCAGCAATTCATCGGGAAAAAGTTCCCTTGTTTTTTTGTTGGCGACAATCAATGGTATCATGGGCAAAACGGCGTATTGTAGCCTTCCTGGCTGTACTCCATAATATTTGTAATAAATCTGCTCACACCTGAGCCTTGGAGGGTCAAGTAAAGTAAAACCTGTGGCAGTATCTGTCGCAAGCGACTTTACGCACAGCTTTAGCATATCCCTTGCATACTCGTCGTCTATGCAAAAAGAGCTTTTAATGGATTTTATTATCTTGTTTTGCATGGCCTGCTACATTCTGTCTGGCGATTGGACTCCAAGCAGAGCCAGTGAATTCTTGATTGTCTGTCTTGTTGCGTCAACAAGCGCAAGTCTTGAATTTTTGACTTTTTCATCATCTACTATTATCTGGTTATTGTGGTAGAACTTGTTGAAAGACTTTGCTAGATCCATTACGTACCTTGAAACTATGTGCGGCTCATTCTTGGCGCAGGCGTCTTCAATAGCTCCCGGAAGTCTCTCGAGCTCCTTTATTACGCTGAATTCATCTTCGCCTGTGAGGACGCTGTAGTCAACTGAAGCTTTATCGTACGAACCGGCCTTTCTAAGAACAGAGCAGGCTCTCGCATGAGTATACTGAACGTAAGGGCCCGTCTCACCTTCGAATGAAAGTGTCTTGTCGAATGAGAACACATAGTCCTTTATTCTGTTATTGTAAAGCTCCTGGAAAATTACTGCGCCTATTCCGACCTGCTTTGCAACCTCTTCTACATTGTCTATGTCAGGGTTTTTCTCCCTTATTATATCCATAGTCTTTTCTACTGCTTTGTTGAGCACGTCTTCCAGGAATACAACTCTTCCCTTTCTTGTGGCAAGAGTTCCCTCTTCGAGGCTTACCAGCCCAAACGGCACATGCACGCATTCGCCGGCCCAATCATAGCCCATAAGCTCAAGCACCTTGATCCACTGCTTGAAGTGAAGGTTCTGCTGCGAAGCCACTACATATATGTTCTTGAAGAAATCATAGTGCTCCTTCCTGTATACTGCGGCAGCTATGTCCCTTGTAATATAAAGAGTCGATCCGTCGCTCTTTCTTATTATCGCAGGAGGCATAGAATATTCCTCCAAATCAATAATATCGGCTCCCTCAGACTTTTTGAGAAGGCCCTTGTCCTCCATTACCTGGACTACCTTGTCCATCTTGTCCGAATAGAAGCTTTCTCCGGCATATGAATCAAAGCTTATTCCCAGCATTCCGTATACCCTGTTGAACTCCTGAAGCGACACATCCCTTATCCACTCCCACATGGATACTGCTTCCTCATCCTTGTCCTCAAGCTTTTTGAACCATGCTCTCGCCTCATCTTCCAGCATAGGCTCCTTTTCAGCCTCGTCATGGAACTTGATGTATATCTTCAGCAGCTCCTGTATGGGATTTTGCTGTATTACTTCTAGATCTCCCCATCTTTTTATTGCCACTATGAGCTTTCCAAACTGTGTCCCGTAATCACCGAGATGGTTGATTGTTACGGCATCATAGCCCATGGCTTTATAGAGCTTGTATATGGAGTTGCCTATTACCGTGCTTCTTATGTGCCCTATGTGGAACGGCTTTGCAATGTTAGGCGACGAGAACTCGACTATTACTGTCTTGCCCTTGCCATAGTCGCTATTGCCGTAGCTGTCGCCCTTTGTAAGCACTTCCTTTATTACTGTTTCCGCCATAGACGCCTTGTTGACAAAGAAATTGACATATCCTCCGGCTGGCATTATCTTTTCAATGGCGTCATTTTTTTCAAGCAGCTGTGATATATCGTCAGCTATCATGTTAGGTGCCTTCCTAAAAACCTTTGCCAGCTTAAAGCATGGGAATGCATAGTCTCCCATATCTTTGTTGGGCGGCACCTCAATAAGCTCGGCGATTTCTGCCTTGTCGAGCTGATCTATCTTTGATGCCAGAAGTTCCACGACATCCTGTTTATAATCTCGCATTTAGATTCCCTCCAGTTTATTATGAATCGCGCCCTTGTAATCACAAA
>Ga0067045_1032132_pt1 | contig 10800 bp, 9 predicted proteins | sample TerdegcTABiofilm_FD_59184 | JGI IMG/M metagenome (GOLD analysis project Ga0067045, IMG submission 59184) | Combined Assembly of (Gp0054472, Gp0054536) Wastewater bioreactor microbial communities from Singapore -Terephthalate degrading...
CCAGGAGGAAAGCAAAAGTCAAAAATAGCGCCAAAAACGCCAATACTGCAGCAAATATCGGTATTTACGTTAACACAGTCAATGCCCTTAATCCCGCTAATGCCGTCAGCCCCATGAATCTGCTGGAGTTTACCCGTAAATTCCCGGATGAGAGAGCCTGTCGGGAATATCTGTCCCAAACCCGATGGAGTAACGGTTTTCTCTGTCCCCGATGCGGAAGCAGTGAATTTTACTTCCATTCCAGGCGTGATATTCGTATATGTAAAAGTTGTAAGCATCAATTATCACTGACATCGGGCACTATCTTCCACAAGACCCGCGTCCCTCTTCAAAAGTGGTTCTGGATAATATATCACATATCCATACAAAAAATCGGCATATCGGCACTGGCGCTGAAACGGATGCTGGATATGCCCAGTTATCAGACCGTCTGGACTATATGCCACAAAATAAGAAAGGCCATGGCGGACGAAAATAAAAAAGACAGAAATTCCTGCTCATTAAATATTCCGGCCATACCTGGAATATCGGGCATTATAGAAATTGATAATACATATCTGGGATCTGTCAAACAAAAACCATGGCTGACACCGGAGAAAGACCTGATTTCACTTGATATGGATATTCAATTTACAGATATGAAAGTTTTACCACAAGGATTTGTTCTGCCTCCACTGCCACAAACACAGAATAAAGTCAAAAATAAATCAAGCCCAAATCAGGATAATACCACATTCAGATTTATTAGCAGTAAAAATATTATCTATAACCCCAAACGCAAGAAAAAGCCCGTTAAACCACGAAATAATCCACAAACTCCTAATATAAGTGGGAATCAACCTCTCCCCCCCAACATGAGCGGACAGGACGATGAAGATCTCACCATGCACTGGGTCGCTGTGATGGTAAATAATCTGCGAACCAACCTCCACGGAGTTTTCCACGGCATCGGCGACAAACACCTGCAACGCTTCATAGATGAATATTGCTATAAATTCAACAGGAGGCGAAAACCGGAGGAAATCTTCGATAAACTACTCTTGGCATGTACAGCAACTTCTACAATAACTTTTGTTGAACTTACAGGCTAATCAAAAAGGAGTTTTCCCATACCCGGATTCTTTCCGGTAAAGTCGGTAATAAATTTCCCGATTATAGCAAATAGTGATACGGTAGGCCGGTTGGACAATAAAGAAGCGGATGAATCTCTCTTCATTCACCGTCATCTAAAAAATGAAAAGAGGATAGATATAAGGAGAGGGAAATCCAAATCTAACTTTTTGCGAAGTGTTGACATAGAAATCTGCTTTTGATTACCAGAACCCCGATTTTATACCGATTGCCAAAGAACCTGAAACAAAGCCAGTCCTGAACTGGTTTCAGGATTCAGGACGACGATTCCATACGGTTTTACTCGAATTCGAGGTTGACTCCCGTTATTTATCGGAACCGTATCCCTCACTCCGGATTTTGAAGCGGCTTAGGAATAACGGTGGACTAATTTGAAAATGTCATATTTGGGTAGAGGTAGCGAAGAACTTCAGTCCTTTCTTTATCAATGAGTGGAAGAGCAAAAGATCTTCCCTACAGACTCTCCTTTCCCAAATGATATTGCCAAAGTTGATTTCGGTAAAGGGTTTCCCATTCCGTAGGAGTAATTGCAGCCGATAACCTAAAAACCAAGAACCGGTGAGTCTGTCGGTGTCTGGAGAATTCTCCTACAGGGTGAAGGAGACTTTCCGGATAGGCTATAAATATCTGTAATTTCAATAGTAAGGAGGTTTTGATTTATGAGAAAAAATGGTTATATTTATATCTTTATACTCATCTTCGCTATGTCATTTTTATTTTTTGTTACTTCCTGCTCTGAAAAGGGGAAGGATAACCCTACGGCAGTAGAGACCGGAGTTTTGAATTCTCCCCCTGAAAAAGGGAAGATCCGGGTAATAACCACCATATTCCCCCTGGCCTGCATCGTGGAGGCGGTGGGAGGAGATCGGGTTGAGGTCAGGAATCTGCTGCCTCCCGGCGGTAATCCTCACTCCTACGATCCCACCCCCCAGGATGCCATAGCCATAGAGGAGTCGGCCGTTATTTTCAAACTGGGGCTAAAACTGGACGACTGGATGAATAAGACCATTTCCGCATCTCCCGATAACGAAAAAAAAGTGGTAACCCTCTGCGATAAGGTATCGGATCTTTACAGGGAAGCAGGAGAAACTCCCCCGGAGGATCTGCTGGAGAAAGAGAATAAGCCTCAATCCGGCCATGAAGAGGAAGATGAACATCATGAGGAGTCCGGCGTGGAAGAGGAGGAACACCATCATAATTCCGGCGTGGATCCCCATGTATGGATAGATCCCGTTCTCCACAAGGCTATGGCCAAGAGGGTTATGAATATTCTATCGGAAAAATATCCCGAATATAAATCGGATTTTGAACACAATTATAACGAATATGCAAAGCAACTGGACGATCTGGATAAAAAATACATGGATGCCCTGACTCCGCTAAAAGATAAGCAATATGTAACTTTTCATTCTTTCCTCTACTATCCGGGAGTGAGGTACGGTATGCAGGAAATGGCGGTGGTGCTGGATTCCCCCGGTAAAGATCCCGATGCCCGTCGTCTGGCGGAGATTATCGATACCCTGAAAAAACATAATGTAAAGGTGGTCTTCGCCGAACCCCAGTTCTCTCCCAAAGCCTCCGAGACCATTGCCAAAGAGATCGGAGGAGGAGTCTATGTGGTGGATCCCATCGGCAATCCGGCGGATCCCAAAAGATCCACCTATATAAAAAATATGGAGGAAAACCTTAAATCCTTTACATCCGCTTTTTCACCCCAAAAACCCTGATGCCGGGCTGAGTCCGAATCGGTGTTCGTATGGGGAAAAGGATCGGAAATCAGGGGACTTTGTAAGGAGGTATCTGTATGTATTGGTTTGACTTTAACTATCTGATGTATATGGCTCCGGCGATTCTGCTGTCGATTCTTGCCAGTGTCTATTTACATTCGACTTTCGGATATTATAAAAACGTATTGTCCCGGCGGGGGATGAGCGGCGGAGAAGTAGCACGAGAGATCCTGGACAGTGAGGGACTTTACCATATCCCTGTGGAGGTGGGATCCGGTTTTTTGAGTGATCATTATGATCCCGGCAGAAAGCGGGTGGTGTTGTCGCCGGAGGTCTATCAGGGGAGAGATATCGCATCTCTGGGAGTGGCCGCCCACGAAACGGGACATGCGGTACAGGACAAGGAGAAATACCCCTTCCTGGTATTCCGTAATTTCATGGTTCCCATGGCCTCTATCGGAACCAATGCGGCATTTTTCCTTATAATGCTGGGCTTCTGGATCCGGTTTTCGGGACTCATCAATCTGGGAATCCTTCTATTCGGAGCATACGTGGTCTTCTCGGTGATCACTCTGCCGGTGGAATTCAACGCATCCTCCAGAGCATTGAAAATCCTGGGTGAAAGACATATCCTGGACGGCGATGAACTGAAAGGCACGGCGAAAGTCCTGTTCGCCGCCGCCATGACTTACGTTTCCGCTGCCATAACGGCGGTTTTACAATTGCTGTACTACATGACTCTCGCCCGCCGAAGAGACTGAGACCGACCTGCTTTCTAATTAACTTCAGGAGTTACGCTCAAATTCGAGGAAACGGGCATGAACCCGTCATCCTGAACTTGTTTCAGGATCTTTGGGAATCGGCATAAAATCTGGATTTTGGCAATAAAAGGCGTAACTCCTGTAGGAAAAAGAAAGGAACTCCCTGGTATAAGAAATAAACACTGATAGCCAACAAAATCAATACCAAAAGGCTTATACCGGCTTCTTTCTTTTTTTGTATGCATTCAGTCCCCCGTCATTCCGAACTTGTTTCGGAATCTGAAAAAACCGGCATGAAATCGGAATTTTGGCAATAAATGGCGTAAGTCCTAAAAATATAATATTTATTCACAGAATACGCAACAGTCCTCCGGGTCTTTTTGTGATTTCCGCATAACGACTGCCCCTCATCAGAGGAATCCGTATATCATCGGCAGTAGAGGAAGAAAGCAATACCGACTGGTGGGAATCTCCTGCAATGTCGGAGTAAAGCAATACCGACAACGGTGAATCCTCTACAATAATTTTGAATTTTTTTATATCTTCGTCCTCTCTTTGGCTTTCTCCCCGTTGATGAAATGCCTTTGCCCTGTTGTAATAAAATATTCCAATATCTGGTTTTAATTCAATAGCCTTTCTAAAATCCCCTATCGCCTTATCATACTCCTCCCTTTCGAAGAAGATGATTCCCCGATTATTACAGGCGTCGGTATCTTCAATATCTATTTCCAAAGCCCGGCTAAAATCTTCCATCGCCTTTTCATATTCGCCCATATCCCAGAACAGATTCCCCCGATTAAAACAGGCATCTCCGTAGTCGGGTTTCATCTCGATAGCCTTATCATAATCCTTCATAGCGAGAAGGAATTCCCCCTTGCCATAATATGACGGGGGACTGAATGCATACCAACAGACTAAATATCCCTCTCCGGCATTGCCGGTCAAGGCGGAGGGGAGGATCTAAAAAAATTAAAAAGAAAACAAATCTTCAGGGGAAAATATCAGAGAAAATCCCTGATAGAACAGTCAGATTAAGGAGTATATAGAAATAAAATGAATTCTGATATTAATAAAACAAAAACCGACCTCTTTGATTTTAATAACAAATTGCTGGAAAAGGGGGAATCGGCGTTAAGAATCACCCAGAGCAAGAGGGAGGAAATCCGGAAGCGACTTTTCTTTAATCAGCAAAAGGTACTCCGGGCGTTTATAGAGGAGGAAGTGGGAGAACATCATTTCTACGGCAGTACCGGCTACGGCTTCTCCGACATGGGCAGGGAGTGTCTGGATCGGGTCTATGCCAGGATCTTCGGCTGTGAGGCGGGATTGGTTCGCTGGCAGATAGTTTCGGGAACCCATGCGTTGTCCTCGATTCTTTTCGGCAATCTGCGTCCGGGAGATCATCTGCTGATCGCCATGGGAGACCCCTACGACACACTGCAACCGGTAATGAAAGGGCTAGAGGAATGGGGAATAACCATTTCCACCGTCCCCCTGGACGACGGGGGAAACTTTGACATAGAAAATATAATTAAAAATATAAAAGATAGCACAAAAATGGTTTTAATCCAGAGATCCAGAGGATATAGCTGGAGATATTCCTTCCGGGTATCGGAGATAAAAGATATTATTTCCATAATAAAAAGTAAGAAGCCCGATATTATAGTCATGGTGGATAACTGCTACGGCGAACTGGTGGAATCGGAAGAACCCACTCAGGTCGGAGCCGACATCATGGGAGGATCCCTCATAAAAAACATGGGCGGGGCAATCGCTCCTACCGGCGGATATGTGGTGGGTAAACAAGAGATGGTGGAAAAAGCGTCCCATTCTCTCACCTGTCCCGGTGTCGGAGGCGATGAGGGTTCCACTCTGGGAATCTCTCGTCTTCTCTTTCAGGGAACCTTTTTCGCTCCCCAGATTGTCGCCAACGCCCTGGAAGGTTCGGTCTGGTCTTCCTGTCTTTTGGAGATGCTGGGTTTTGACGTCTCCCCCCGGTGGTATGAGGAACGCAGTGATATAATCCAGGCCATTGCGCTGGGTTCACCGAAGGCACAGGAGGTCTTCTGTAAAGGGATTCAGAAAGCGTCGCCGGTGGATGCCAGGGCGATTCCCGAAGGAGTGGACATGCCCGGCTACGAAGATAAGATCCTCATGGCGGGAGGGACTTTCATTCAGGGTTCATCCATTGAACTCTCCTGCGACGGGCCCATGCGTCCTCCTTACGCGGTCTATCTGCAAGGGGGAATCTCCTTCGCCCATATCCAACTGGGAGTCTATCAGGCGGTTACCGAGATGTGCAAAGAAGGGCTTATTGCACTGTAAACCCGTCATCTCTGAATAAGTCCGTCATCCTGAACTTGTTTCAGGATCTGCGAATTCCATTCTCTAACCTCCTTTTAAGCGAATCCCCGTCTTATGGGAAGGGAAAATCGAATTTATAGTGAATTTCACTTTGACCTTAGATCCCCAATGTCAACGAAAGGATACCCTCATTTGAAGATCAAGCGGAACATATATCTGGTGGGTTTCATGGGAACCGGCAAAAGCACCGTGGGACGGGAACTGGCACGTTTTCTGGGAAAGAAGTTCATCGACATGGACGATGTCATTCAGAGTCGAATGGAGATGACCATCAGTGAGATTTTTGATACCAAAGGAGAAGAATTTTTCAGAACCTTTGAAAAAGATATAGCCTTCGAACTGTCCGAGGAGAGCAACCGGGTAGTGGCTACCGGCGGAGGAACCATCCTCAATGACGATATCCGACTCCGGTTTGCCGAAACGGGTCTGATTATCTGTTTATTTACGGAAAAAAATCAACTAGTAAAGCGTCTGCAACGGACAGACAAACGCCCCCTCCTCAGAGGAAGCAGCGAAGAGGAAGTGGTGGCAAAGGTGGAACGCCTCATGGAAGACCGGAAGAATGCCTATTCCAAAATTTCCATCCGGGTTGATACCACCAACCTGACCCCCCAGGAAGCCGCCCGCAAAATTATCGACTTGCTCAAAATTCGTGAAAAAATTCTCGATCAACTACAAAACCAGTATATCGTCATATCCTGAGTGCCGGACTGTTATTATAACTGTAGCGGTATAATTGTTGTAGTATAACTGTAGCGAAGGACTTTAGTCCTTCCCTATATGCTATTTAAGTAAATCGTGGATTAGTATATAATCGAATGTATTAATAGAAATACTTATATGGTCTCTTACAAGGAAAACAAAAATGAAAAAACAAAATAAATATATACCTGTTATCATATCTGTAATTTTCTTTTTACTTCTTTTCTTTTTCATTTCCTTCCCTTCATGGGCGGAGACGGTGTATCAGGGAGTGGTTTTAAACGCCGATTATAAGCAGGATCTGCTTCTGGTAAGAACCGCCGGGGACTCCAATAACCCCGACAAGGGAAAAGGGATGACGGTTTCGGTATCGGGTTTTATGAAGGCGGAAATAAAAGAAGAGAGAACAGGAGCGACGGTATCTCCCCACACCCTCACCGCCGGAGATCGGGTCGAAATAACCGCCGATGATAACGGAACCCCCAAAAGCATAAGGGTTGTGGGTGAATATATGAGTGGCGAGATCCTTTTTGTAAGTAAGGAAAAACTGATCCTGTCGGGAGGGGAGCAGATCTATTTCGATCCAGCCATAATTTTGACCTTAAACGGAATGAAAAGCAATATAAAGGATATTCAGAGGGGATTCCGGGCTTTTCTCAGGATAGATCCTCAAACCCGCCGGGCTTATTCTTTAGAGGTAATCAATATAAAAAATAAAAAGATGACCGACGGCGAAGAACCGGGAGATATTTCGTCCATCAATATTTCAGACAGCGCATCCTATCGTAAGGGTGGAACTTTTACCGCCAATATTACTATTACATCCAAAGGAACTCCCTACCTGACCATTGCCGGTATCGCCTACAAAATCCCCATGAAGAAAACCGGAGAAAAGTCGTATCAGGTATCCTTTCCCCTTCAAAGAGGCGATATTCGACGAAGTTACGCCCTGTTTACCCTTGAAGGCGATAAAGGCTCCATAACGCGGGGGAATCCGGTTTCTTTCGATATTGCGACAACCCCGCCCGTAATCACCCCCGACTACCCCTCGGAAGAGCAGAGAATCAAAGGGGATCTGACATCGGTTTTTGTGCGGTTTATGTCGATGGGTTCCCTCATAAAAGCGGACTCCTGCGGTCTCTGGATTGACGGAAAACCGATAAATAGCGGACTGGAAAGGAATGTGGCGTTCTTACTGCTGGATCTTTCCTCCGCCTCCCTTAAATTAAATAAAGGAAAACATTCCATAAAGGTGGAAATCACCGACGAAGCCGGCAACACAACAAGAAAAGAATGGGCGTTTTATATCGAATAAAATCAAAGATAAAGGAGTAATAATATGAAGCTCCACCGAATTTTCAGAATATCCCCCTTTACTCTGCAGCCCTTACCGCTTTTGTTGTTTTTAATATTTTTGTGTGTTTTATTGCATTTCAATGGCTTTGATAATAGTATCTCCTTTGCTCAGGAGAGTTCTCCCCGGCAGATAAATACACAACGACCGGGGGATAATTGGGATCTTACCGTGGCTTATATCGAAAGAATACCAAAATATGAAAGATATAAAGTAAGTTATTTGAAAGATCAGAGCGACGGAAAATATCCTTTCAAGGAAGATAAAGGACCGCAAATTACCAACCCGGAAGTACAGCACAATCCCAAAACGGGAGAGAAAATAACCTTTTTTGCCCATATATTGAATCAGGGAGGTAAAAAGAGTCAAAAAGTAAACTATACCTGGAAGATTGACGGAAAAACCCTGGATTCAGGTACGGTGGAGCCTCTGGAAGGGGGAAAGGAAATCGTCAAAAAACTGGAGTGGAAATGGCGGGAGGGAGTGCATAATATAAGTTTTAGTATAGATGCAAAAGATTTTTCAACAAAAAATAATTCCCTGGAAGACCGGATTGACGGCTATTTTCTCCAGGTTCTGATTGATAAACCCCTGTACGACCGGTTCGCCCGGAAGAAAAATCTGGTGGGGACTTATTCCTTCGAAGACTGGCTCAAGGCTCAGACCGATGAGATGAAAAAGATGTTTAAACTTTCGGTTTATGATATAACCCCGGAAGGAGTTCAGGCGGGATTTCGTATAGATAAGATATTGATTGTTGACAAGGATAAGGATTTCTCCAGAGATTACAGGTTCGACGGAGAATGGCGGTTCCGGGACGTGTCCGATTGGCCCGACTGTCAGATCAACAAGATTGATTACGGACTCCTCCACGAATGGGGACACCAGCTGGGACTGCCCGATCTGTATCAGATGAATCTGGTATGGGAGAGGAATCTTATCAAAGATGCCAACGGGAATCCATATTTGAAGGAAATAATGCAATCTCCCGGCGGACTCATGGGAGGAGGTTCCATCCTGCCCCACAAGTCGGATCGTCCTTATTTTTCCAGCCACTCGGCTTTCGCTCTGAATCTGGGAATGGGTCATCGTTGCGGTTTTTTCGGCGATTATGTTTGGGATACCCCCAAAACTACCAAGATAAAGGTTCTGAATAGCAAGGGAAATCCCTTAAAAGATGCAACGGTTTCTTTCTATCCATTCAATACCGATACCCAGAAAGGAAAAGAGAAGATCGGTATTTCGGTTTTTTACATGGAATCCCCCCTGTGGACTTTAAAAACCGACAAGAATGGAATAATAACCGTCCCCAACCAGACCGCTCCCGAAAAACTTGCCACCTATCGGGGACATAAATTAAAAAACAACCCCTTCGGCGATCTGGACGTGGGAACCAATAACGGCGTGTTTGTATTGAAGATTGTTTCCAACCGCCAAGTCTATCTTACAGGCTTATACGTATGGCAGTTGAATGTCGAATTCTGGAAAGGAAACCGGGATACCGCTACCATTCTTATAAAAACCCGCATAGGTGAATCCAAGACCGGTTGGGAACCCCGTAAAATAAAAGTGGAGGCAAAAGAAAAAAGTGCGATAATTACCTTCGATTATATTGATCACGCGGAATCTTATACCCTCTACTGCGGAACAAAACCGAATCCGATGAAATATACAAAGGCGGTATCGGCAAAAAGTCCCATACAAATCCCCGGTTTAAACCCCAAGACCCGCTACTATTACCAGATCACCGCCAACGCCGGCAATGAAATCCACCCTGTGGCATATCATGGAAACTTCACTACAAAATAAAATAAAGCAGGGATAATCACTGACAGAATTTCAGGACTTACGCCATTTTCTACCAAAACCCAGATTTCATGCCGATTGCCATAGATCCTGAAACGAGTTCAGGATGACGATTTCATGCCGTTTTCCTCGAATTTGAGCATAACTCCTGAATTTTTTTCCTCCTAATTCAGGAGTTTTCAGGTTTTACTTCCACTTCTTTAACCGGGGGGATTTTGGATTTGAGGAGAGGAGCAAGTTTTTCCCGATTATCCTTGCCCATCACCAGGAAGATTCCCCGAAAGCGATCAAACTTTTTACAATCCGCATTGGGACTAAGATACAATCCGTTCTTCTCCCACTGATAACCCCGGAATCTCTCCCATTGATAGGATTTTTTAAATAAAATTCTGTCTATGGTTATATCCTTATCGGTGAAAGTGTATCGTGAAGGAAAGAAAAAAGAGAGCATGGATATTATAAAAAATAAAACAGCAAATGGAAACATAAGGTAATTATCTATAAAAGAACACGCGATATAAGAAACAAACACAATAAATATAAGAGTTAATGCCGATACCATCTGATTTCTCTTAAAAGGATGCTCCTCCAATACCAGAGAACCCCCCTCGGAAAAGGAAGAAGACAGGCTGTCATTCAAATTCCTGTCGCCGTCCCTCTTTTTATCAGTTTTTACCCACTGTTCTTCCGGCTTTCCACTCCTATCCCTCTTCTGTTCCTCCGGCTTTCCTTCTCCGTTCTTTTTCCTGTCCGGTTTTGCTTCTTTTCCCTTTTTCTTTGTCATCCTGATTACCCCTGAGCCGTTTCCTGAGCCTTGATTTTTTTCTCCAAAAAATAGGAAATATTGGAGAGCAAGAGGAGAAACACGATGAGAATATGGACGATGGATTGGGCATCCATACCGGCGGTGGCGGTTCCCTTTTGATTGATAAGCATTTCGTATTCGGCGGCTCCC
>Ga0067045_1004377_pt1 | contig 10799 bp, 11 predicted proteins | sample TerdegcTABiofilm_FD_59184 | JGI IMG/M metagenome (GOLD analysis project Ga0067045, IMG submission 59184) | Combined Assembly of (Gp0054472, Gp0054536) Wastewater bioreactor microbial communities from Singapore -Terephthalate degrading...
TGAACCAGGACGGTGAATTGAAGGCGGTCCAATTTCGCCCGAAGCGAGCCATATGTGCTGTCGGCGCGAAGCACTGGAGTGAGCGGTGATAACGCCATGCCTTAGTACCGGTTTCACTGAATATATACAAATAATATTGGTGAGGGGGTTGGAAGTTGTCTGCGCCGGTGATTGATTTTCATATTCACCCAATTTATTACGAGAGTTACTGCCCGTCTGCAGAGGAATTTATTAAAAAAATTCATGGTATTGAGGACTGGCCTGCTTTTTTGAAAAAATATAAGGACCCGGCCGAGTTTGCCCGGTACCTGGATGATAACGGGGTGGATTACGCGGTCATTTTGGCTGAGTTGAGCCCGGTGACCACAGGAATCTGTACCAATGAGTATGTAATTGATTTTTGCAGGGGACAGGACCGCATGATCCCNTTTGCNTGTATNAACCCTTACCTGGTAAATGATCCTGCCAGGGAACTGGAAAGACTTATAAGGGAAGTGGGTTTCCGCGGTCTGAAAATGTACCCTACCTACAACTATTTTTATCCCAATGAACCGTTTGTTTACCCAATTTATGCCAAGGCTGAGGAGCTCGGCATACCTATGATGCTTCATACAGGTTCTTCAGTTTTTAAGGGTGCCAGGTTAAAATATGGCAACCCGCTGTTTCTTGATGATGTGGCTACCGATTTCCCCGACCTCAACTTGCTTATGACTCACAGCGGCCGCGGGTTATGGTACAATGAGGCCTATTTTCTGTCCCGCCTGCATAAAAATCTCTACATGGAGATAACGGGTTTGCCCCCGCAGAAGCTTTTGGAATACTTTCCCGAGTTGGAGCGAAACGCCGATAAGGTGATATTCGGTTCGGACTGGCCCACTGTGACCAGTATAATGGCAAACATTGAAGCTATAAGGAAGCTTCCTCTGAAAGAGGAAACAAAAGAAAAGATTTTGGGCGGGAATGCCTCCCGGTTGCTTGGATTAGACGTTGAAAAGTAAATGGTGATATAACCCGGTTTCTTTTCGGAGCGTGCCGGAAGCGCGCATCTTACGCAAAAGCTATGAATTGAACGGTTAACTGTACCCTGATAGCGGATGTGCAAAATTTAATAGTTTGCATTACATTTCAAATCGGCGTATTATTATAAAGGTCAATAATGAAGGTCAAATAAAATCGGGGGGCAAAGGTTGGCTTTGAATGAGGGGACAATGTCGTTATTAAAAGAAGATGCGCTGCTTTTGCACCGGGAAAGCAGGGGCAAAATATCAGTGGTAAGTAAAGTACCGGTTAGTAACGAGCGGGAAATTTCCCTTGCTTATACTCCGGGTGTTGCGGAGCCTTGCCGGTTGATTCATGCGGATAAGAATCTGGTTTACGAATATACGGGCAAAGGTAACTTTGTGGCGGTAGTTACCGATGGTACAGCAGTTCTGGGGTTGGGAAATATTGGCCCGGAAGCGGCGCTGCCGGTGATGGAAGGGAAAGCCGTACTGTTTAAAAAGTTTGCCGGTATTGATGCTTTCCCTATTTGTATCGGCACAAACGATACCGATAAGATTGTTGAGATCGTGAAGCTGCTTGCGCCGACTTTTGGCGGTATCAACCTGGAGGATATAGCTGCTCCGGCTTGTTTTGAAATTGAGAAAAGATTGAAAGCTGAGATTGACATACCAGTTTTTCACGATGACCAGCATGGCACGGCAGTAGTGGTTACGGCTGGTCTGATTAACGCGCTCAAGCTGGTGCATAAATCACTGGAGCAGATAACTGTGGTGATGAACGGGGCCGGTGCGGCTGCTATCGCCGTTGCCCGCTTGCTGCATAGCATTGGTGTCAGTACGATAAAAATGTGTGACAGTAAGGGCGCGGTTTACTCGGGACGCCCGGATGGGATGAGCAGGTATAAAGAAGAGATAGCTGTGTTGACAAATCACGGGGGCGGCCCCGGGACTTTGGCCGATCTGCTGGTGGGAGCCGACGTGTTTATCGGGCTTTCAAAAGGTGACCAATTAAATGGAGCGATGATTTCTACAATGAACCCCGGCCCTGTTATTTTTGCGCTGGCCAATCCGGAACCGGAAATTTACCCGGCAGAGGCTTTGGCTGCCGGAGCAGCCGTCGTGGCTACCGGCCGGTCGGATTTCCCCAACCAGATTAATAATGTCCTGGCTTTCCCGGGCATATTCAGAGGCGCACTGGACGTTCGCGCAAGCGATATTAATGAGGCGATGAAAATGGCTGCTGCGCAAGCAATTGCCGGTATAGTGACGGATGCGGAACTATCTCCTGGTTATATTATCCCCAAGCCGTTTGATTTGCGGGTAGCGCCGGCAGTAGCCGAGGCGGTAGCCAGGGCAGCTCATGAAAGCGGTGTGGCCCGGGCGGACGTGGAGCCGTCAGAGGTTGCCGAACATACCAGGTTGCTGGTGAACCGGCAAAACTAAGACGGGATTAACACTTATTAACTAGCACGTTATGTCGAAAACAAACTCATTTGTGTTATTGCGCGAAATTTAATATAAATTTAATATAATACTTAATGAACCTGTTAATCTTATAATTGAAATAAATATCAGAGGTTTCTGTTTCTCTATTCGGGTTTGGGAAATCCCTCGGAGTGACTTTCTCAATATCCTGTTATTTTTTCTGGGACAGGAGGGGTAATGTGCCTGCCCGAAAAACTATAAAAAGTATTTGTGAAGAATTTAGTAAAATAGTAGCCGATCCTGTCCGCCAGATAAAGCGTTTAAAGCCGGGGAGGACGGTGAGGATTATCGGTTGGCTGCCAACGGATGTTCCAGAGGAGTTGATTCATGCCGCTGGTGCCCTTCCCATCGGTATAGTTGCCTTAAACGCCCCGGCAGTAGCCAGTTCTGCCCCCCACCTGCAAGGGTGGTCTTGTTCTCTTATACGGTGTGCCCTCGGCATGGCTCTAAACGGATCGCTGGATCTGTTGAACGGCTTAATCATTCCGCTAACTTGCGATACTACCCGGATGGTAACCGGTATCTGGAAACATGTGAAGCCTTTTGTTTTTATGGATAATTATTTGCTGCCGAGACAGATTGACCGGCCAAGCGCAAAAAGATATCTCATTGGAGAAATGGGCCGCTTAAAAGCGCGGCTCGAACAATTCATGGACCGTACCATCACCGCGAGCGATCTTTATGCGAGTATATTGCTTTACAACCAGAACCGCTCGATGATGCGCAAATTGTTTGTCATGCATAACCGGCGCCCGGATATTCTCGGCAACCGGGATGTTTATAATATTATTAAAGCGTCAATGTTGATGCCGAAAGAATTGCATACCAGCATGGTTGCAGAACTACTGCGGCTGCTTGAGGAGAAAGCCGGCGAGAATAAATCGGATTACACTGTCCGCTTGATACTGTCCGGTAAGGTATGGGAGCCTCCTGTAATGATGGATGTTCTGGACCAGGCAGGCATGGTATCGGTGGGCGACGATTTTTGTACAGGTTACCGTTACATAGCAAATGATGTGCCTGAAACAGGTGAACCACTGACGTCGCTGGCGGAACGCCAGTTTAAACGTCTCCCGATAGCGGCTTTTGCCGGCAAAAGCGGGGACAGGATCAACAGCTTGATTAATATGGTTAAGGAAAACAGGGCTGATGGAATTCTTTTCGTTCACTTGAAGTTTTGTGAAAATGAGAATTTTGATTACCCGATGCTCCGTGACGGTTTGTCATCCGCCGGCGTTCCAAATTTCCGTGTGGAAACCGAAGTCGGCACCCGCGTCGGGGAGCTTTTTCCGCAAATAATGTCATTTGCAAAAGCGCTGAGTAAAGGGGAGGGGTTGTAAATGGCTGAAAGCCCTTCCTTTAAAACCGACATTCTTTTGAAGAGGCTCATGACTCAGTATTTTGAGCAGGGATATGCCGCCAGGGAAAAAGGTATACCTGTTGCCTGGGTAACGGCAGCTTTTCCGGTTGAAATTATTTACGCTGCCGGTTTATTTCCATATTATCCGGAAAATTTCGGCGCCCGCGTCGCGACGAAAAAAGCTGTTGCGAGATTGTCAGCCGCCGCCGAGGCGCGCGGCTATTTCTCCGGCCTTTGTTCTTACGCCCGTTGTGCGATTGGGGATGTGTATTCCAATGAACACCCGATCGGTGGGATATTAAAGCCAGACCTGCTTTTTTGCTCTAATGCCCAGTGCTGCAGTTTGCAGAAATGGTTTGAATCGGCAAGCAGGTATTACCAGGTTCCGGTTTTTTTGTTGGACACACCTCTTATTGAAAATACTCCCACCACCTGGATAAAACAGTATCTTGTGGAGCAACTGTACGAGTTGCTGGATTTCCTGGAAGTTTATACGGGTAATTCGTTCGACTTCGACCGCTTGGCCGAAGTTATCTCCCTGTCTAACGAGGCCTGCCGTTTATGGAATGAAATCCTTGACATGTCGGCGTTAAAACCTGCTCCCTTTGGTTTTTTTGACGCTTGTTTCCGTCTGACTCCAATTGTTGCCTGGAGGGGCACTAAAGAGGCTATTTATTACTACAGGGAGTTAAAAAACGAACTGGAAGAAAGACTGGAGAAGAAGATTTACGTTGTGCCGGATGAGCAGTACAAGCTTTACTTCGACCACATCCCGGTATGGCCCAGGTTGCGCTGGTTTTCAAATTTGTTTGCGGAAAAGAAGGCCCTCGTTGTCGCGTCGCAGTATACCCGCTCCTGGGTGTGGCGGTTTGACCTGGACAGACCTTTGGAGAGTCTTGTCAAGAACTATACGGAAGGGTTTATAAACAGGGGCTTTGAGTACAGGGTACAGCAAATAGCCGATATGATGGAAGATTTTAATGTAGATGGCTTTGTACTGTTTTCTAACCGGAGCTGCAAGCCGAGCGCGCTCGGCCTCTATGATGAATATCGCATCCTCAGCCGGCGTACCGGGCTGCCCGGCGTAATTTTTGAAGCGGATATGTCGGATGAGCGGTACTTTTGCGAGGAAGACATTAAAGGCCGCTTGGATGAGTTTTTTAACCAGCTATCATAGCCCAGGCCAAAGGCAGGTGTCTTGGTTCTGGCGTATTTATACTTCTGGAGGTTAGAAATATGGCGTTTTACGAGTTTGAAGGGAAAAAGCCTGTTATCGGTAAGGACAGTTACGTTCATCCGGAGGCTACGATCATTGGTGACGTTACTATTGGGGAAGGGTGCTATATTGGAGCGGGAGCATGTATCAGGGGCGACTGGGGTGCTGTCGTCATTGGTTCCGGCTCCAACATTCAGGAGAATTGCGTCATTCATGTCCTGCCGGGAGAAACAGCCCTCCTTGGCTCCAGGAGCCACATCGGGCACGGGGCCATTCTTCACACTCCAAGGCTGGGTGAACATGTGCTGGTAGGGATGGGAGCTATTATTATGGATTTTGTAAGTATCGGAGACGGGTGCTGTGTAGGCGCGGGAGCCGTTATTACCGGCAAGACGGATATACCGCCGGGCAAGCTGGTGCTGGGGGCGCCGGCCAAGGCGGTAGCAGATATAACGGATGAAATGCGAAAATCGTTGGAAGAAGCGACTGGCTTTTACCTGGCCCTGCCGCCCCGCTGTCACCAGTCTTTAAGAGAGGTGCCGCCGGAGGATTGCCTTAAAAAGGATTAACTGCCGAAACTTTTATTTTTCCTGATGATTTCAGAAATAGCCTGCGAACGGCTTTTTACTCCCATTTTACGATAAATACTGCGCAGGTGGGTCTTTACCGTATCGACTGCCAAGTGGGTCATGGCCGATATCTCCTTGTTTGACAGTCCCTGGCTCAAGTACCTGAGGATTTCGTCTTCTCTCGGCGTGAGAACTTTATTGTCATCTTTCGTCAAGACCTGGGACAGGGTTAATGAACCTTGTGCCATCCGGACATAGTCATTAACCAGTTGATCAATAAGTGCCGGGTCAATAACTGTTTCGCCGCGGTAAACCTTATGAATGCTTTCCACGAGCTTTTCTTGGGTGGCCTGCTTAAGCACATACCCGGTTGCCCCGGCCTGCAAGGAAAGCCTGACTGACTCTGCATCTTCGTAGATGGTAAGCATAATAACCTTTACTCCAGGCACCAGGGATATGATTTCACGGGTGGCTTCAATGCCGTTCATATTTTGCATTTTGATGTCCATTAAAAATTATGTCCGGCGCGTTACGATTTACGAATTCCAGGGCTTCCTGGGCATTTGAGCAGCAGCCGATGATATCGAGGTCCTGGTTCTGTCCCAGCATTGCGACCAAACCTTCCCGGATCATGGGATGATCATCTACAATAAGCAGCTTGATCTTAGACACTGTAACCCCTCCTAATTCATAACCGGAGCGGGCACCTGGACCTTAACCGTCGTGCCCCAGCCGAGTTGGGAATCTATTTTACATGTCCCGCCTAAAAGGACGATGCGCTCCCGGATGTTAGCCAGGCCCAGGTTTCCGTATGGATTGTCCCGGCTGAGAGATGCCAGGTTAAAAACCGGTACCGTTATCTTTTACTATAAGCACAATATTGTCCTTTTCATTCATCAGGACAACCTGGACCCTGGTGGCCTGGGAATGTTTGACCACATTGGCCAAAAGCTCCTGGACGATGCGGTAAATTGTTAATTCAAAGTTTGCCGGCAGATGCTGGTTTTGGTTTTCCATTACCAGTTTAAAGTTTATCTGGCTTTCTTCCTGCAGAGTGCGGATCAATGCCCGGAGCGCCGGTCCAAGCCCGTGGGCGTCAAGTATGACCGGCCTGAGATTGTAAACAATCCTGCGTATTTCCTGAATTTGCTGGCCCAGTAGATCTTGTATTTTTAACAGCTCTTCCCTGGTGATATCGTCATTGTTGCCGGAAGCGGCGAGTAACTGAATCCGGTACCAGATTCCCAACAGGGCTTGAATAGCGCCGTCATGAATCTCGGACGCAACTCTCTTGCGCTCATCTTCCTGAGCGCATATTAATTTGTCTAAAAGCTGCTGCAATTGTTTTTCTTTTTTTGCCAGTGTTTCAAAAAGTCTGGAGTTTTCTATAGCGATTGAAGTTGCTTTGGCAATTGCAGAAAAAATAGCTATCTCTTCCTGATCGAAGCCGTTGCACTGGAGCGGGCGGTCGACCTGCATGATCCCGAGAGTACCATCTTTGGAAATTAGTGGGATCAACAGCACCCAGGCATAGGAGAAATCCTTTATTATTTCAGCCGGGAAGCTGTTTTCTATATCAGCCGGGGTTAAAATTACAGGTTGCTGCTCTCTCATTGCTCTGATAAAAGCCGGATATGGGGGCAGTCCCTTTTGCGCCTTGAATTTCTTTTTGAGGTCTTTATCAAAGCTGCCCACACCTACTGCCGGGATGATTGTCTGATTGGTTTCGTTAAACAGGAAAATCGCGCAACGGGCGTTGAAGAGATCGGCGGTCAACTGGGAGACCACGTGCAAGATCTGGTTTATGTTCAGGGTCGAGCTGATCGCGCATATAGTTTCCAGTAAAACAGAAAGCCTTCGCAGGCTGCGGTCTTTTTGCCGGCCCAGAACTGACTCCTGAATAATATTAACGATGTGGATGCCTAGTGAAGTTGCTTTGTTCAGGAAATTTTGCGCAGTTGAGCGCGAAGCGTTAAAAAACGCCAATTTCCATTTTGCCGACCGGATCGCTAACCCGTAGAATGACAGGAATTGTGGTAAATGCCGAAGGCTGTAGCGATTCCATTGTATCAAACTGGTTATCAGGGTTGAACTCGTTCATGTATCTGTTATAAAAAATGCCGCAAACCGGCTGATCTTCGCACGCGCTTGCTTTTGAAACCTGCAGGCGGGCGATTTGTTTGTTGTTAACGTACAGAATCAGCCCTGAGTGAAAAAACTCAAACGAGTTCACGGAAAAGTTTAAGGCATCCTTTAATAAGGAGCTTGTCTTTTTCAGGCCGCTGAAGTTCGAATTTATTTTACATACCATAAGCAGTTCGGGAAATTCACGGTTGTTGCTGACTGTACTAAATTTAATCACCCCCTGTTGCGTGAACCTTTAATTATATATTTGACACTTAATTAAATAATCCTCTAAGTATTTTCTTGCCGCGCTTGATTTTTAATCCTAAAGAGTTAGCTTGTAAGCTGCTTTATTATTAGCCCTTTTTCGTCCTTTCTAGTGATTTCTTTTGTTTGGACGATTTCCTATAATTTATTTTGAGACAGCTGCATAACAAAAAGATAATTTTGAAAATAATAGCAATGCAGTCAGGAACTGTTGCTGTGAGGTTCGAGGCACCGGAGCGGGGCGGCGGTTGAAAGAACTGGAATGACAGCGTGCGTGACTGCAAACATGTTGCGTTGCTGACAAATTAGTGTTATATTATGTCTATAGTTATATCTGTAATTAACTGAATGTTATAGAGATAAATAAACAGATTGAAGTAAAAGATGCTGTGTTTCTGGTGGGTTTGTTTAATATGCTTAGTGCAAATTAACACAAGTTAATTGCGTGCACGAAAGTATGTGGGTATGCGGTGTTCAGTTAATTGCAGGTTGGTTAAAATTAATCAAATTTTAAAATTAAAGAGAGGAGGTTGAGGGTTATTATACAAGGTGCTTTAACGGGGAAGGTAGCGATTGTAACCGGGGCCAGGATGGGTATCGGTGAAGCGATAGCTGTAGGGCTGGCGCAGGCAGGCGCGGATTTGATGCTGGTGAGCCGCCGGATCAGTGAAGATGATGAGGTTGTTAAAAATTGCAGGGAAACCGGCCGCCGCGTCGAGGTAATGCAGGTTGACGTATCAAACCGTGCGCAAGTGGGTGAGATGGTCGAGCGGACGATTGCGGCATTGGGCAAGGTGGACATACTGTTTAATAACGCTGGTATTAGCAAGCCGGCTATGTTGTGGAATATTACTGAGGACCAATGGGACAGTGTAGTTGACATTAATTTGAAGGGAACTTTTAACTGTATTCAGGCGGTATGTAAGCCGATGATGGAGCAGAAGAGCGGCTCGATTATTAATGTCACTTCTTCCGCCGGTATTCTCGGGACAATCGGGCAGGTTAACTATACTGCCGCGAAGGGTGGTGTTTTGGCCTTGTCCAGGTCCTGCGCCAAGGAACTGGCGCCGTATGGTATTACCGTGAATACCATTGCACCGATGGCTGAGACGGAAATGACCAAAAAAATNATGACGGATCCGAAATTAGCCCCGAAATATCTTGAGCGCATTCCGATGAGGCGCTTTTGCAAGCCTGAAGAAATTGTGCCGTGCGTGGTCTTTCTTGCTTCGGACGGCGCCCGTTATATTACCGGCCAGTTGATATGTATCGACGGCGGCATGGTAATGCCTTAATACTGAGCTTTAATTATTGATAATAAGTATAATGCTTGCGTTTTAGCAGCTTTTTGCCGGTTTTTATTGAAATGTGATGGAACTATTTTTCGGGAGGGTAAGTTATGCCTAAGGACGTGGCTGTAATCGGTGTGGGCCAAAGCGCCTTTGTGCGGGGATACCCGGGATCCATTAGGGAACTGGCGTTTGAGGCTTTTAGAGAGGCTATGCAGGATGCGGGAATTAGTGTTAAGGATGTTGGTGCGTCGGTGGTATGCTCTGCGCCCGAGTATGACAAGCAGCGTACCCCGTCTGGGTTGATTGCCGAGTATCTGGGTCTTAACCCGCAGCCCACATTCCTTGTTGAGAATGTTTGCTCATCCAGCACTTCCGGCCTGAGGGTGGCCTATTCGCTTATTAAATCCGGGCTGCATGATATTGTGGTAGTGCTGGGGTTCCAAAAGATGTCTGAAATTACGTCGGCAGATTCTCAGGAACGGATGGGACGCGGAGCAGATATCATGTTCGAGTCTCCCTTTGGGACTTTAATGCCGGCTTATTATGCAATGCACGCCAGAGAGCATTTCCACAAATATGGTACCACTGAAGAAGACCTGGCGCTGGTCAGGGTAAAGGCGGCAAGTTACGGTGTGCTGAATGAAAAGGCCGTGTACCGTAAGCCGGTAACATTAGAACAGGCGCTTGAAGCCGGTCCTGTGTGCTCCCCGCTCAAGGTTTTCGACTGCTGTGCCAACGCAGACGGAGCGTCCTGTGTAATTTTAGCCGGCGCGGACAGGGCCAAGGAAATAACCGGTGAGCCGGTGTGGATTCTTGGCTTGGGTGCTGCAACCGCCCCGATGAATGTTACCGGGCGCAGCACTTTTTCCGGCTTGGATTGCGCCAGGCTGGCCGCTAAGGAAGCCTATGAGATGGCCGGCGTCGGCCCTCAGGATATTGATGTCGCTGAGGTGCATGACTGCTTTACGATTGCTGAAATAATGGCTTACGAAGCCCTGGGTTTTGCCGAGCCCGGCAAGGGGCCTGAGCTTATCCGCAATCGTGAAACTTATAAAGAAGGTAAAATACCCGTCAATGTAGACGGTGGACTTTTGTCAAAAGGGCACCCGATTGGTGCCACGGGTGGGTCGCAGGTGCGCACTATTGTGCTTCAATTGCGGAACAAGGCAGGCGCAATTCAGGTGCCGGGCGCCGAAATAGGTTTGGTCCATAACATCGGCGGCGTTGGTATTTATGGAAACGTCATTATTTTCGGGAGGTAAGGATGATGGGTTTTGAGCGGTTCGGAAGTAAGAGTTTTACGTCTCAGGCCAAGGTAGCGGAGTTTGTTGACTACCTGGACAAGGGACAAGTAGCATATACAAAGTGCCGGACCTGTTCCCAGGCCTATTTCCCCCCAAGGGCTGATTGCGCCAACTGCCTGGGCAGTGATATGGAGTGGAAAGCAATTGAGGGNANCGGCACAATAGTAACATATACTCATAC
>Ga0067045_1032133_pt1 | contig 10799 bp, 11 predicted proteins | sample TerdegcTABiofilm_FD_59184 | JGI IMG/M metagenome (GOLD analysis project Ga0067045, IMG submission 59184) | Combined Assembly of (Gp0054472, Gp0054536) Wastewater bioreactor microbial communities from Singapore -Terephthalate degrading...
TTTTTAATGATACGGCGACCACCGAGATCTACACTCTTTCCCTACACGACGCTCTTCCGATCTGGTGATGCGCACAGCCGACAGTGTCTCCAACCACGACCTCTCGCATTTGGCTGTGTCCCTGGCACTACTCGCCTTCATCTATCTACTGGTATTTGGCACAGGTACGGCCATGGGGCTGAGGATGCTAGCTACTGCTCCGCGCAAAGGTGAGTCAGCACCGGAGGGAAGTCCCTGTGAACTTAACCAGCCCGTGCGTCCCTTGTCTGGCTCAGCTTCTGTGCCAGCCCATCACTGATTGCTTTTGAAAGAAATTCCTATGGGAATCGATATGTCCGTAATTTGGGCCGGCATCATCGTGCTGGGTGTTTTCATCTATGTCGTGATGGATGGCTTTGACTTGGGCGTCGGAATACTGTTCCCCTTCTACCAAGACCGCGACGACCGCGACGTGATGATGAACACCATCGCCCCTGTATGGGATGGCAATGAGACCTGGTTGGTGTTGGGTGGTGCAGGCCTGATGGCAGCCTTCCCCGTTGTGTACTCTACCGTGCTCAGCGCCTTGTACCTTCCCATAATGCTCATGCTCATCGGCCTGATCTTGCGCGGAGTGGCATTTGAATTTCGCTTCAAAGCCAGTGAACATCGGCGCCATATCTGGGACAAGTCATTTGCCGGTGGCTCGCTGCTCGCTACGCTCATGCAGGGGGTGACGTTGGGCGCGATCATGATGGGCTTGGAGATCCGCAACGGTGTTTTTGTCGGAGGTGCTTTTGACTGGTTCAGTCCATTCAGCATCTTCACGGGCTGCGCATTAGTTGTGGGCTATGTGTTTCTCGGTAGCACTTGGCTGGTGATGAAAACCGAAGGCCGCTTGCAAGAACAGATGCGCAAAACGGCGCGTGTGAGCACTGCGCTGATAGCAGGCGTCATTGCCGCCATCAGCCTGTGGACGCCAATGCTGCATGCCTACATAGCGCGGCGCTGGTTCGATCAGCAAACCTTCTACTGGTTCCTGCCCGTGCCTGTTCTGGTGCTGGCGTGCTTGATGCTGCTGTGGCGCACTCTGGGTTCGGGGCGGCGCAATGGCAGCCCGTTTGCACTCGCTCTGTGTATCACTTTCCTCGGCTACTCAGGCTTGGTCATTAGCCTAATGCCCATCATCGTTCCCCCCTCACTGACCATCTGGGCCGCAGCAGCACCTGCTTCCAGCCAAGGCTTTGCACTCGTTGGTGCGTTATTCATTATCCCGATCATCATTGGCTATACCGCCTGGAGCTATTACGTCTTCCGCGGAAAGGTACGCCATGGAGAGCACTACCACTGAGAAGGAACCCAGTATGAAGACATTGGTGAATGCAGCTACTCACAGCAATGACCGCACTCGTGCCACGGTCCGTCAATTGGGCTGGATGGCGCTGATCTGGATGGCCAGCGTATCCACACTCGGTGCCGCTGCTTGGCTAATGCGTCAACTCATGGCGCTGGGAGGCATGGTTGGCTGAACCCTGCTAGAGCAATGTCCGGCCAATGCCCACCACAAAATTCATCCGATTTACACACCACAATGAATATGTTGAATTCTTCTGTGGCGCCAGAGCTTGGCGCCGTACCGAGTGCTCAAGTTGCTGATTGCCTGAGAAGCAAGGCCTTGCAATGGGATACGGTAACCGATGCAGCAACGCAAGTTTTGCCTGAGCTTGCCAGCTTAGGGCTGCTGGGTGTAGGCATTCCTGTGAGTGAGGGGGGGCAAGGAGGCGATGTGCGCGATAGTTCGCGAGCTATCACTGAAGTGGCCAGTCGTTCGCTCACAGCTGCCTTTGTGCTCTGGGGACAAATGGCGTTCATCGACTATTTGCGCCACAGCGACAACTCCGCTCTGCAATCGCGTTTGCTGAAACGCTTGCTGAAGGGGGAATTAGCCGGAGCAGTAGGCCTATCCAATGTCATGAAGTTCTTGTCGCAGTTGGAAGGCTTAAATGTGCAGGCTCAAGATTTGGGCAATAGATGGCAGCTAGATGGGTTCATGCCCTGGGTCAGTAATGTGCGGCCTGAAGGCTTTGTGGTTGCCGTTGCTGCCCAAACCAGCGCTGGTCAGGCTCCCATGGTATTTGCTATAGAAAGTACTGTTCAAGGCGTGCATCGCAGTGAAGACCTAGATTTGCTGGGGATGCGCGCTAGCAACACGGCTGCCATTCATTTAAGCGCGGTTGAGCTTGGCCACGAAGCGGTCCTGGCCCAACAAGGGCCACCCTTCCTAAAAGCCATGCGCCCTCGTTTTCTGGGTATGCAATGTTGCCTGTCTTTGGGACTGGCCCGAGCCTCGCTTGGTGCCTCGCGTAGCGAAGGCAGACATCTTCCCCAGATGATGAACGAACGCCTCACGAGACTTGAAACTGCACTGAATGATGCAGAGGTCATGCTGCGAGAAGGCATGATTCAGACGATTTGGGAGACTCACGTAGAACCTCTTTTTCAACTACGTGTGCGAATGGCTCAGTATGTGCGCGAAGCAGTGGACTTGGAGCTGCAAGTCAGCGGAGGACGCGGCTATCTCCTCGATCAACGCCCAAACTTTGCAAGGCGTTGGCGGGAGTCCGCATTCATTCCCATCATTACCCCCAGCTTGTTGCAGTTGGAAGAAGAGATGGCACGCAGCAGCCGCTGATACGTCGCTTGCCTTCAGCAGGCGGCAGTATTGATCTCAAAATATTTGAATGCCATCAATAATGAATGACATTTTGCCTCCAGCCTGGCTCAAGCCTATTCGCGTTGGCTTTGGCCCACGTTATTTACAGGTCGTCCGGATGATTCAGGACGGTATTTCAAATGGTGATCTTTCGCCAGGCACTCAGATTCCAACCCAACGCGCGCTGGCCCAGTTACTCGAAATTGATGTTAGTACCGCCTGCCGAGCATACGCGGCAGCACACAAGCAAGGTTTAATTTCAGGGACTACGGCGGTACGCGGTACTTTTATTGCTGAGCAGGAAACGGCTTCCTTTGGCTATATCGGGACTGATCTTGGACTGAACACCCCTCCGATACCTGACTTTCTACATGCAGCCCTCAAAGAGGGTTTGGCCGATGCGCTGCAAACACACAACCTCCCACAGCTTTCCACCTATGAGCCTTTTGCTATTCACGCGGCAGCAGTGGCTCAGGGGCGTGCGCGCTTAATACCTTTTCTGCCGAAGGCAGCCAGCCAGCCTCTTACGCTGGCTGCTGGTACACAATCCGCTATATGCGCTATCTTGATGGCTCTTTGTCGAGAGGGGGATGCAGTCTTGTGTGACGCTCTGACCTATCCCGGCTTCTTGTCTGCTGCCCGCAAGATGAGGCTACGCATCATAGCGGTCCAAGGGGATTCAGATGGCATGGATCCGGCTGCTCTGCAGCAAGCGGTGCAGTCTACGCAGGCCAAATTGCTCTATTTAAACCCCACATTGAACAACCCGACCACGCGCACCATGCCTTTGGCGCGCAGGGAGGCTATTGCAGCGTGCGTGGAGAAATATGACATTGCCTTGATTGAGGATGATCCGTATCGCCAACTGTTGCCTAGCTCCCCCCCACCATTGGTCATGTTTTTGCCTGATACGGTGCACAGTTACTACTTGTCCTCGCTGTCGAAGTCCGTCTGGCCAGGTCTACGTACTTCACTGGTTCTTGCCTCCAACAACGAAGCGAGCGATGTGGTGTTTGAAACACTTGCCACCCTAGGCATGAGCCTGTCGCAGTTGCTGGTGGCGCTGGCTGCACAGTGGATGGAATCCGGTACCGCTTTGAAGATGACTGCCTACATTCAAAACGAAGCTCAGAGACGCCAAGAGTTGGCACGACGGATCTTGCCTCCCGCTGCAGCGGCGGATCCATATGGATTGCACATTTGGCTACCGCTGCCTAGCCATTGGAGTGAGGACATGTTTGTGCATTCCTTACATGAGCGCGATGTTGCTGTGGCTGCAGCCCGAGCATTTTCTGCGCTGGACCGTGCGGAAGGTGCGGTGCGGTTATCGCTTGGTGTCTGCGGCAACATGGCCAAGCTAGAGCGAGCACTGCAAACAGTGGCACAGCTTTATGCCCAACATCCCCAGCCTGCTCTACGCCGCTCTGTAGTGTAGAGCAGCGCAAGAATGGGTCGTAAAGGGAAGACGGAAAGGCCAACGTCAGTGAATATGGGTATGAAATACTAAATCGCTTCGCTGTGATTCGTTTACTCGGACAAGAGCGAATTCACCTGTAAACCTTTGTATAAATTTTGGCAAACGAATAGCTGCAGCCATTTCGTATGGTGAAGCATGCACTCTTTAAGGCGTTTAGAGAGCCTCGAAACTGTCGCTGATTTGCTACTGCGATCATCCGCACGCTTATGGATAGCTGGTGTTTACCAGCTTATAGAGCATTTTATTCGCTCCACAGCGGCCAAAAAATTGGACCAATGTGTTTGTAGTTTCAATCTCATTTACTTATACCGAATATGAACTTGAAAGCCAAAAAATGAATAGTATTGTCAGCGCCATTGAGTGCACAAACCTAAAGTTGGGCCAACTCGGTCGTGTGTTGTCACTGCACTATGAAGATTTCTCCTGCGAGGCTGGCCTGAATGGAACTCAGTACACCCTTCTGTCTCACGTGGTTACGCATGGGCCCATGCGTCCAGTAGATCTCTCAAAGCGGATGCAATTGGACGCATCCACACTCACGCGAAACATACAACGGCTAGTAGCCCTTGAGTTGCTGAGCGTTTGGGCTGGCCCTGATGCGCGTAGCTATTTAGTAAGCGCAACTAGTACAGGTCATTCCAAGCAAGCAGAAGCACAGCGGGTTTGGGAGTCAGCACAGACTGTATTGAATGAGCGGCTGGGTTTTGATCGTGTGATGAAACTTCATAGTCTTATCGACTCCTGTATTGAATGCTTAGTAGGTAAGGAGTAAGAGCTTTTCAGTGTCCTCAGCCCTGGAATCTCAAGATCGTCCGAATGCGGCGCAGATATGATTCGGTGACATGTTGAAGGCGGCCTGAAGCTGATACCCTAAGTCCTTCCCAAGTGTCACATCAATGGAATCTGCCCTATCACTCCCTGTTCCCGTCCGACGTGACTTGCTGATCCTCTGGGTGTGCATTGCCGTAGTAGCCCTTGTACTTGGGTGGCTGCTACTGACACTCAGCCGGCAAGGTGCTGGCCCTCAAATCGCGCACGCACAGCGCCTGACCTCAACGAGTTGCAGGGCTCTCCAGGCCAGTACAGAGCACCTGCGTCAGCAATCTGCCGATACCTCCCGCAGCGTTGCCCCGGTAATCGCCCAGGCAGTTCTCGATCTCGCGCTGCGGGATCAACCAGGTATGGAAGGTGGCTTCTGGCAAGCCGATGCGGGCGTTGTTGCATATGCCTTCCCGACCTATGACGGCACTGGCATTAAGCGCGACCCACCAAGCGCCGAGCTGGAACGCATTGCATCCACCGCACAGCGTGCCCAGGACGCTGGCGTACTTGTGACCGACATACGGCCCGGTCTACGCGAAGCTGTCGCATTTGCCGCCTGCCCTGTCGATCTGGGTGACAAGCGCCTGGTCGCCTGGACGCTGATGCGCGTGCCGATCATGGCAGCAGAGACAGTCAATACGCTGATCCTTGCGGTGAGCCTGCTTCTTGCACTGGTCGTGGTATCCGGGGCTTGGCTCGGCTGGATGATTTCGCGATGGCAACGCCAGTCTGCAGAACTCAGAAAACAACTGGCTCAGTCTGAGCGTCTGGCCACACTAGGCCGGGTGTCTGCAGGACTGGCTCATGAGATCCGCAATCCGCTGGGCACCATGCGCATGAAAGCGGAGAACGCACTCGCGGCTCCTGCTGAGCTGCGCAGTGTGCGCGCCGATAGTGCACTGCAAGTCGTGCTGTCGCAAACCGAACGCCTCGAAGCCTTAGTGTCCAGTCTGCTGGCGTTGACTCAGCCGCTTCGCGTGGAGCATCAGGAAGTCGATCTGCACCAATGGCTCCAGGAGCGATGCAACGCCCACGCCGAGGCTGCCCAACAGCAGCACAAACAGCTTACTGTGGCGCTTTCGTCCCAGTTGCTTGCTAGCGCACAAGGACTTGCTTTGTTCGATCCCATCCAGATGGCACGGGTCTATGACAACTTGCTGCTCAACGCGCTTGCGCATACCGTGCCTCATGGTTCGATTGAGCTTGGAGCGAGCCGCACGCCTGCAGGCGCTTTGCGGCTCTGGGTGGCTGATGACGGCTGCGGCATCCCGCCTTCCTTGGGCGAAACGCTGTTTGAACCGTTCGCCACGACTCGCGCTGGCGGTACCGGGCTGGGTTTGGCGCTGGTGCGCGAAATCGTTCAGGGACACGGTGGGCGAGTTGCATTAGCGCCTTCCGTGAAAGGAACTCGCATAGAGATGGAGCTGCCATGGCCCACATCCTGATTGTTGATGATGATGTCGCATTTCGCGCCAGTCTGGCGGAAATGCTTGAGGACCTGGGTCACTCCGTGCTGCAGGCCGAAACCACCGATGCCGGTCTGCACAGGCTGCGCACAGAAGTCGTGGATGCCGTCATCGTCGATCTGCGCATGCCCGGTGAAGACGGCCTGTCATTTCTACGCCGGGCAGCCAAGATCTCCTTCGTGCCCTGCATCATGCTCACCGCCTATGCCAGTGGTGACAACACCATAGAGGCCATGCGTCTGGGTGCATTCGATCACCTGACCAAGCCTGTTGCGCGTGCCAGTCTGGTGGAGACACTGGAGCGAGCATTGCGGGAGAGACCGCCCTCCTCCCAGCAGGTCCAAGGGACGGCAGAATCCCCCGATGCCGATACGCACGACGGCAGTGAGCTGATCAGCAGCAGCGAGGCAATGCGTCAGGTCTTCAAACGCATTGGGCTTGCAGCAGACAGCGATGCCACTGTCTTGATTCTTGGTGAAACCGGAACTGGCAAGGAGCTGGTGGCTCGGGCCCTACATCGCAATAGCGCAAGAGCAGAAGGGCCTTTTGTGCCCATGAACTGTGCTGCAATTCCGGCTGAGTTGATGGAAAGCGAGCTGTTTGGCCATGTCAAAGGCGCATTCACCGGCGCCTTCAATGAACGCATGGGCCGTTTCCGGGAAGCGGATGGCGGCACTTTGTTTCTCGATGAGATCGGAGACATGCCGCTGTCCACCCAGGCAAAAATCCTGCGGGTGCTTCAAGAGCGCGAGGTGACGCCGGTGGGCTGCAACCGAGTGCAGTCCGTGAACGTGCGTGTCGTAGCTGCCACCCACCAGGATCTGCCCACGGCCGTTAAGGAAGGACGGTTTCGAGAAGACTTGTGGTACCGCTTGCAGGTAGTACCTCTCTGGCTTCCTCCGCTGCGTGAGCGGCTGGGAGATGTAGTGCTGCTCGCCGAGCATTTTTTACGCCTGCAGGGGGGGGACTCGCCCAAGCGCCTGAGCGCTGCAGCGGCTCGACTACTACTGGCCCACCCATGGCCTGGCAATGTGCGCGAACTGCGCAATGCCATGGAACGAGCGGTGCTGCTCAGCCATGGTCCTGTGATTGAGATCGAGCACGTTGGATTGCAGATACCCACAGCACCCAGCACTCCGGGCTTAGAGATCGACTGGAATGGTTCTCTTGACCAGGCAGTGGCACGCGTCGAACGAGAAATGATTGCCCGATCCCTCGCTGCGACCACAGGTAACCGAGCAGAAGCCGCCAGACGCCTGGGATTGTCGCGCCAACAGCTATATCGCAAGCTGGCCGAGTTCGACTTGGACTAGATCACTTCAAAGTGGGAAGTGTCCGATTCTGTGACACCCCGTGTCACACAAGCGGACAAGCAATGATCATCAAGAACACCAAGCCTTTGATTTAATTAAGAATCATGAATGGCACGGTCGTTGCAACTTCTAGGGAGTGTTTTTCACTCAACCCAGGAGACCTTCAATGTCCAAGTCGTTTACTTCCCTGCCTGCTGTGCTTGCTTTCAGCCTGTGCAGCCTGAGCGTGCAAGCCCAGCCTCATGGTCCTGCCCCCCAACATCCTCCGATGCCCTCCCGCCCCGGTCTTGCCGGGCAGTACGTTGTGGAAGGCCAGGTGCAGAGGATGCTTATCAATCCCTATGGAGAAGTCGACGGGCTGCGCTTGAAGGACGGCACCATCGTTAAGTTCCCACCGCACATGGCCGAGGAGCTCCTGGCCGCTGTCAAGGTCGGGGATGCTGTGCGCGTCATTGGTAGAGCGCAAACCCGAGGCACAGTACAGGCTGAAGCTATCGTCCAGACTGCCAGCGGGCGGACAGTCTACGAGCAGCCCCCTGTTGTAGGCGAAGGACGGGTCTTGCCCCCACATCTGCGCGCTCAACGTCTGCAGACTCAACAGGTCGAGGGTCGCATAGACACCGTGCTCACGGGTCCGCGCGGAGAGGCAAATGGCGTCATCCTCAGCGACGGCAGCATTGTTCGCTTCCCTCCCGAGAGCCTGCGTATTTCCGTTCAACCTGGAGCCGCTTTCGCAGCGTCGGGGATGGGCACACGCAATGAGTTTGGCACTTCGTTGGAGGCCGTGAGCATGGGCACCACATTAGCTGCCCTGCAACCGCTTTACGACCGCGCCCAGTAAACAGAGGCATCGAAATCTGGCAGGCCTGTGCGGCATCCAGTCGCACTGGCCTTGATCGCCCTATTTCTCCCACCGAAATACGACATGTCTCCCAAAATCTTGCCCGTCGTCCTGCTCTTTATCTCCAACACGTTCATGACCGTGGCCTGGTACGGCCATCTCAAATTCGGAGATCGCCCTTTGTATCTGGTGATACTCGTGAGCTGGATGATCGCCTTGGCTGAATATTGCTTCGCCGTGCCGGCAAACCGCATTGGCCACACCCTGTACAGCGCTGCCGAACTCAAGACGATGCAAGAGGTCATCACCTTGGTGGTCTTTGCAGTCTTCTCCGTCGTCTATCTGGGAGAGAAGCTCACGCTCAATCACCTTCTGGGTTTCGGCTTCATCTGCCTGGGAGCGTTCTTCGTCTTCAAAGGCCCTTTGCACTAGGAAAAAGATGGCAAAGCTCCACATGACGCAAGAACATGCTGGCTCACGTAGCTGGCTGTCTGGTTTGAATTTCTTCCTGGCTGACGTACGCGATGGCCTCGGCCCCTTCTTGGGCGTTCTTCTGCTTGGACAAGGCTGGCGCGCCGACGACATTGGCTATGTCATGACTGCTGGAGGTATCGCAGGCATGCTGGCGACAACGCCCATGGGCGCCTGGGTGGATGCGTCGCGCCAGAAAAGATTGTTGCTATCCATGGGCACTCTAGCGCTCACCCTTGCCACATTGACTCTACGGAGTTCGCCATCTTTTGGAGTTGTGCTTGCTTCCCAGGTTGTGACGGGAATAGTTGGAGCCTTGCTGGGAGCCGGTGTCATGGGCATAACCTTGGGTCTCGTAGATCAACAGCATTTATCAAAGCAGTTGGGCACCAACGAAGCCTGGAACCATGCTGGCAACATGACTGGGGCCACCTTGGCCGGTTTTGCCGGCTATCGCTGGGGCATTTCAGCTGTGCTAATTCTGATGACGCTAATGGCCTGCGCATCCCTGCTATGCCTGCGCAATATTCGTCCTCAAGATATTGATAACGAGCGAGCACGAGGCCTTGATCCGAAATCCGCTTTAGGTGGAGCCCAATGTGCCCCGACTTCCACTCTTCATGCCTTGGCTCATTCCCGTGAACTCGGCCTGCTTGCTGCAACCATGCTGCTGTTTCACCTAGGCAATGCCGCTATGCTGCCGCTGTTTGCGCAGGCTATGGTCACACGAGCAGCAGTAGAGCCCAGCGCATTTACAGCATCGACCGTAATCGTTGCACAACTGGTCATGATCCCCATGGCTCTATGCGCGGGAAGATTTGCAAGCAACCATGGATATCGTCCCCTGATCATGGCGGCGCTGATGGTACTCCCCGTGCGAGGACTCGTGGCTGGATACTGGGAATCTCCGTGGGCTGTGATCCCTGTGCAGGCTCTCGATGGTATTGGAGCGGGCCTGCTCGGTGTTGCCATGCCCGGCTTGGTCTCCAGCATCCTGCGCGGCACAGGGCACATTAATGCGGGCCTTGGTGCGGTGATGGCTATCCAAGGGGTTGGCGCAGCCTTCAGTCCCGCCTTCGCTGGTGCCATTACTCAGCATTTCGGTTACAGCACCGCGTTTATCTCACTTGGCATGATCGCAACTCTCGCGCTTCTCACATATCACTTCGGGAATAGTTGGACTAACACTCAGCAAACGGCATAGCAGCCTCACCATTGCATCGCAATAGCAGGGCGGCCGCACAGCACCGCCACATTGGATTTCGGCGGTGGTACCAAAGAGGTCTGGAGTTCGGGGCGGTGCTTCGGACGCTTCCAACGCCTGGGCGTGACTCGGCGACAACCATCATCACCGACATTGACGCCATGGTGCTATGAGGCGTGCGCGTGACCTATGCGCTAAGCTAGTCCATATGCACCGGTAGCTGGTGCTTACCTGTAAGGTGGGTCTGGTGTATTTCGGGCCAGCAAGCGCGGTGCGCTCTCCCGGACCTTTTGGAGCGTTGATCACCAGACTGCAATGCCCCAAGCCGCCGCTCACATCGACCAGCTGGACTTCCGCTTCTGGCCGAACTCAGTCGGTCACGACCAGTAGACTGGTCAGCAGCTTCCGGCACGGGTGGTCAATCCAACCGGAATACGCAGCTGGGGTCGCAAGGAGCTCAGCTGATCGACAAAGGCACCTTTATGGTGGACGAATCCGAGCACAGCGGCACCC
>Ga0067045_1032134_pt1 | contig 10798 bp, 11 predicted proteins | sample TerdegcTABiofilm_FD_59184 | JGI IMG/M metagenome (GOLD analysis project Ga0067045, IMG submission 59184) | Combined Assembly of (Gp0054472, Gp0054536) Wastewater bioreactor microbial communities from Singapore -Terephthalate degrading...
AGCTCCCCGACGGGCCGCTCCCGCAGTTTCTGCAGGGTCGTGATCATGCCGTGCTGCCAGAAATCAGCCATCGTGCACCTCCTCGCTCCAGATCCTGACCAGGTAGTCTTTCATCTTCTCGAAAGCCGCGGCATGGGTCTCGAAGAGCGTTTCGGCCTCACCGGGGCTCCTGTCCCGCACCTCGTTGATGAGACTCGCCACGCGGGCGTAGTAGAGCGGGATCATCGTGTCGAGGACCTTGAAGCGCTGCCGCGGCGTTGAATGGAAATAGCGTGCGTAGCGGTAGACGATTCGGACCCACGTCTCGGCGGGCAGGAGAAATTCCTCCGTCCGCGCGACGGAGGCGAGGCCCCGGATCGCCTCGAGGTCCTTCGCCTCGACGATCCGCTGCCAGACGCCCGAGAAGTTCGCCCATCCCGTCCGGAAATAGTCGACGAGCCCCTCCTGGTCGATCTCGAAGGGGGCGGGCTCCTGCTCCAGCTCTTCGCCGAGCACCGGGACGTCATGGGAACGCCGGACCCTCTGCCAGGTTTCCGCGTTCGTTTCCATGAGCTGGAAGATCGTCCCCACGACCTGGCGGAACATCGGGCCCAGGTCCGCCCCGGGGTCCTTCTCGCCGTGGACCTTGACCCCCAGCCTGGCCTGGCAGAGCTTGAACCCGCCCACGATGGCCGTCGTGGTCATCCAGACGTCGACGCCGAATCGGGCCACGTCCGTCTCCCACACGTCCTGGTCGAAGTAGTGCTTGGCCAGCCGCTGGGAGATCCCGAAGTCGCCGCCGATGGGCTGGCGGATGCGCTGGCCGTAGAGCGCGCGCGTCAGGTTGTAGGCGATCGTGTTGGTGATGGTGCCGTCGAGCTTGTAGCGTCTGTACCAGGGCGCCACGAAGTCGTACCCCTTGAACACCGGGTCGAGCACGTTGCGGACCCACTCGGGTTTGATGGAGACGAGGTCGGAGTCGAAGACCGCCACGGCCCGGGCCCGCAGGAAATTCGCCACCTCGAAGGCGGCCCGCAAACCCGACCCCTTCCCGGGCACGCCCCGGTAGATCGTGACGATCTTCTTGACGTTGTAGGAGTCGATGTGCACGAGATTCGCGATCTCGCGCGTGTCGTCCGTGGAGCCCCCGTCGGCGACGAGGATGACCGCCTTGGCGTCGGGATAGAAGCGCACGAGACCCTCCGCGACCGTCTGGATCACGTGCACGATGGTCTCTCCGCTGTAGTAGGAGGGGATCCCGACGACGATGTCCGCGTATCGAAGACGTTCGATCGTCTTGCGGGCGTGATCCCGCAGGGTCGTGGAAAACCGGGGGGCCGTAGCCGTCATGAAGCGCTCCTCTCCTTGCCTGTTTTTCTCACTTCTTCCCGTACCGGTCGAGGATGTCCCACACGGCCTCGTTCCATCCCCGGCTTCCCGGGCAGGACGCTTTCACCAGATTCGGGAGGTCGATACCCTCGTATCGCCCGTCCGGGTGCGGGATCAGGACGGGGATGTCCACGGCGGCAAGCATGGGGATGTCGTTGGGCCTGTCGCCGATGCCGATGCTCAGCACCTCGCCGCCGAGGTTGTCGCGAACGATGAGGAGGGTCCGCTTCACGGCCTCCCCCTTGTCCTGCCCCGCCCCGATCAGGTGGTGGAACCGCCCGCCCCGCGTGATCTTCAGGCCCGCCGCCAGGGCTTCCCGCCCCAGGGCCGCCAGCGCCGAGTCATCGTCCAGCAGGAACGGCTCGGTGAACTCCCGCTGCTTCGCCAGGTACGCTTCTTCCGGGCTCAGGCCCGTCATCTCGACCAGGTCCTCTACGCTCAGGTCCCCCGCGCCGCGGATGCCGAAGCGGGCCTTTCGCTCCTCGACGAACCGTCGGATCTCGGGATAGGGCCTCCCGAGCCGGATCAGGGTCCTGCCGCCCCGCTCGACCCCGCCGGGGATGCGGAAGTTCCCGTACCCCGCGGGGAAGAAGATCCCCCCGCCGTTTTCCGCGATGAACGGCTCCCGCAGGCACATCGCTTCCTGAAGACGCTCGACCTCCGCCCGGGTCTTGCTCGTGACGAAGACCAGCGGCACGGAGAGCCGGCGGATCCGTTCCAGGGCGGGACGGGCCCCCTCGTAGGAGTACCCGTCGTGGTCCAGGAGGCTCCCGTCGAGGTCCGTGAAGATGAGCATCGGCCGCCCCCTCTCACACCATGACGGTATGCTCGGTTGTCCGCCCGACCAAGGCGTAGACCAGCGTGAGGTACTCCCGGAGGTGACGGGTCAGGAGGTAGTACTCCCGGACGAGTTCCCGGCCCGCCGCGCCCATCCGGCGGCACTGCTCCCGGTGGTGCAGGAGGTAGCGGATCCGGTTGGCCGCCCCCTCGGGCGTCACGACGAGAAACCCCGTGTGGTAGTCGACGACCTGCAGCCGGATGCCCCCGGCATCGCCCCCGATGACGGGTTTTCCCTTCCAGAGGCCCTCCGTGACGGTGAGGCCGAATCCCTCGCGGGTCGATTTCTGGACGATGATGTCGGCGATCCGCTGCAGGGCGTTGACGGTCCGGTGCACCCCCGAGGGCAGAAGCTCCACGTGGATGTCCGGGTCCCCCTCGGCGGCCTCCAGCACCGCGTCGAGGACCTCGTTTCCTTCCGGGTCGTCGGCGGCCCCGCCGCCGGCCAGGACGAGCTGGACCGGGGTCATTTTCCTGACCATCCGGTAGGCCTGGATGACGCCCACGGGGTCCTTAAACCGGTCGAAGCGGGAGATCTGGACCAGCACCGGGACGTCGGGCTTGAGATCGAACTGCTCCCGTACGGCGTCCAGCTCACGATCGTCGAGATCGATGTTCTTTTCGCTGAGCGGGTCGATGCTCGGCGCGATCAGGACCTGGGGATGGGGGAGTACCTGCGCAAACTGGCACATGGAAAAGATGCTCGCGTCGTATCGTTCCACGAAGGGCCTGAGACCCTTCCAGACCGCCCGGAAGGGGTGGCTTGCGTCGATGTGACACCGCCAGATCCACCGCCCCCGGCGCCGCGTGCAGAGCTCCAGCAGGGGGGCGGGCTGCGGGTCGTGGATGACGACGACATCCGCCTCTTCGAGCTCGTCCCGCAGGGTCTTGAAATTTTCCCGGTTCACGTCCTGGTAGATCTCCCAGTCCCGCTTCTTGAGCACGACGGGGTGGCCCTGGAGCCCGTTGTGCAAGGCCTTGGTCACGGAAAAGAACTCGTTCGTCCCCTCGATGACCCTCCAGGTCGTGTCCAGTCCCAGGTCGTTCATCAGCGGGACCATCCAGGCAAGGATCTCCGCCACCCCGCCGCCCTCGGCGGTGGAGTTGACGTGAACCACCTTCAGCCCTTTGAGCCGCTCGCCCAGTCTTCGCAGCTGTCCGATGACGGGAACGCCGACGATCGGTTCGTACTGATCGAGGTTCATGATCCTCTCCTGTCACCCGCCCCGCAGCGGCTCGAGCACCCTCACGAGTTCCTCGCGAAGCTCCCGGAGCGTGTAGAAGTAAAAGTCGATGCGGCGCAGGGCCTCCACGTAGGGAGCCCCGGCCTCCCCGAACCCTCCGATCCAGTGGGAGAAATCGTCCACGCCGACGGGCGGACGCCGCTGGGCCTCCACGAAATGGAAGTAGATGCTGCCGTTGGACATGCACCCGATGGCCGCCGGGAGATCGCGCAGGGCATGGACGCGCTCGCCGGAATCGAAGACGAGGGTCGTCGCCTCCATGAAGTAGAACTCGTGGCCGGGCCTCGCCCAGGGGATCATGGTGACCTCGCTGAGGCGCTCGTCGATGACGTCGAGGACGACCTCCCGCAACGCTTCCATCGATGCGCAGGCATAGGGGTCGACGGCCCCGAGGCGCTCCGCCAGGACCTTGTCCGAAAGACGGCGGCTCGCCCAGACGGCGAAATCGTTCCGGTGATCGGGGTACTCGAAGGTCGGCGAGAGGGGCGTCTCGCAGAAATGGTGGTACAGCACATCGGGGCTGCAGGCGGCGATCCGGTCCCGCAGTTCCCGCAGGTTGTACGCGGGCGGCAGGCCGCTCATGCGGATCAGAAGCGAGCAGTCCATGATCTCGAAGGGGTTCATCGAGTCGTCCTCCTATCCTTTCTCGTCCAGGCCGGCCAGGCGACGGACCTCCCGCACCAGCGCCGACGGGCCGTCGACGAGCCGGACGCCGGGGATCAGGGTCTCTGCCCCGACGGACAGGGCGATTCCCCCGTTCCGGATCACCCACTCCATGGCCATGGTATCGTTTTCGTCGTCACCGGCATAGACCAGCGATCCCGGCGAGGGGACATGGCGAAGCATCTCGCAGAGAACGACGGCCCCGAAGAGCTTGTCGATCTCGGGAAGGAGCAGGATCTCGAAGACCTCCGGGCCCCGCAGCAACCGGATGCCCGTGGTGCGGACCAGGGATTCGAGAAACGACAGCACCCCCGGTCTCTCATCGGGAGCGGCCTGCCTGACGTGCACGGCCACAGACCAGCGCTTGTCCTCCAGATCGACGCCCGGAATCTCCCGGAGCCTCTCGAGCGCCGGCAGGACGGCGCTGCGGATGTGCCGGAGGCGCCGCGTCTTGCTGTCCGCCGTCCTTCGCTCACCGCCCGGGAGGAGCCACTCGGCCCCGCTGCCGCCCCCCAGGTAGAGCCCGCGGACATCGACCCTCGCCGCCAGGTCGTCCAGCAGCCGGCTCGAGAGAACGGCCGTCGCCTGCCGGGGCAGCCTCACAAGCCCCGAGAGCAGTTCCCGGGCCTCCGGAAGAAGCGCAGCGGCCCCCCGATCGGCGACCAGCAACGACAGGGTGCCGTCGAAATCGAAGACCCAGACCCTCTCCGGGACCGGCTCCCTCGTGGGCACTACGCGACCTCCTTTACGGGCCGGATCTGTTCCAGCTCCTCGAAGATCCTCGCCCCCCAGTCGAAGACCGTGTGCTTCTGGACCTGGGCTCTCATCCTCTTCATCCGTTTTTTGCGCTCCTTCTCCGTCATGCCGATGGCCTCGACCATCGCGTCGGCCAGCGCATCGATGTCGTAGGGGTTCACAAGGAGGGCGTCAGGAAGTTCCCGGGCCGCCCCCGTGTACTGGGAGAGAATCAGGACGCCGTCGCCGTCTGTCCGGGCGGAGATGAACTCCTTGGCCACGAGGTTCATGCCGTCGTGCAGGGAGGTGACCATGACGACATCGGCCATGCGGTACGAGGCCAGGACGGCGTGATAATCGTGGTGGGCGCGCAGGAAACGGATGGGCACCCAGTCCTCTGTCTGATGCCGCCAGTTGATCTCGTCGACCAGGTCATCGAGCTCCTCGTTGATGTCCCGGTACTCCTCGATGTGCGTCCGGCTGGGGGCTGCGAGCTGAAGCAGGGTCACCTTTCCCCGGAGCTCCGGGTGCTTGCCGAGCATGAGATCGAAGCCCTTCATCCGTTCCGGGATCCCCTTGGTGTAGTCGATCCGGTCGGCCCCGACGAAGATCTTCGTCTCCAGCACCCCCTCCCCCAGTTCCTTGATGAAGCTTTGCCGCCTCTGTTCGACCTTCTGCGATCCGGCGTCTTTGCCGACCTGGTGGAAGTCGACGCTGATGGGGAACGCCCGGACATGCGTCGGCCGGCCGCCCCGGAAAATCAGGAAACGCTCGTAATCCACCTTGGCCTCGATGCCCCGGTCCACGGTGTCCATGAAGTTGTTGCAGTGATACTGGATGTGGAAGCCCATGATGTCGTTGCCCAGCAGACCGTCGAGGAGCTCTTCCCCCCAGGGGAAAATCCGGAAGGCCTCGCGGTTGGGCCATGGGATGTGCCAGAAGTGGACGATCATCAGATCGGGTCGCGCCTCTCTCAGCATCCGGGGGAGAAGCGCGAGGTGGTAATCCTGCACGAAGACGATGGCGGGACATCCCGCCGCCTCCTCGAGCACCGTGTCGCAGAAGCGACGGTTTACGTCCCGGTAGATCTCCCAGTCCTTCCGGGAGAAGCGGGGCCGGGTATACACGATGTGGCACAGGGGCCAGAGGGCCTGGTTGGAAATCCCGTAGTAATAGCCGTTTTCCTCTTTCCGGGTCAGCCACACCCGCCGAAGCGTGTAGCGGGGATCATCCGGGGGAATCGCGACACGCCCCTTCGCGTCGGTGACGAGGCGGTCGGCGGTGCCCGATCCGTGCGCGACCCAGGTTCCGCCCGTCGCGCGGACGATCGGCTCCAGGGCCGCCACCATCCCGCTGGCCGGACGGACGACCCGGATGCCGCCCACGTCGCGCTCATGCGTTACGGGCTCCCGGTTCGACACGACGATGACCTTTGCGTTTCTCGTGATGCGGGAGACGAGTCCCCCCAGGTAACGGGCGTCCATGACGGCCTCCTTCGTTCTCTTCGCTTCGTGTACGGACATTTCGGGGCATCGCGTGAAGCGGGTGATGAGATCGGAGACTCTTCGTGCGAAGAGGGAAAGCGGGTACGTCGGTTGGAAAAGCCCCTGTTGAACTCCCCGGCAAAAAAGGCCGCGATCTGATTTCATCAGATGGCGGCCCGACCATCGGCAGATCCTCCGGGATCGTGATCCCGGACCCGTTATCGATTATTTCCCTACGGCACGATAGCGTATGGAATGCGGCCCTGTCAACCCTTTTGACGCCTCTTCGCCTGCCGTCGAGGGAGCGCGTCCCGCGGGGCCGCTCTGCGGACCTGCGTTGACGCTGCAAACCGCACCGGCGGGATGAACGCAAGGGCTCAGGAGGGGCGCCGCGTGGAAGCGGCTCCGGATCGATGTCCCTGCACCGCCTGTGAATTGCTCGTGCAGCAGCAGAGCCGCCGTGGCATACAAACCGGGCGGGACGGGCGTAAGGCACCGCATTTCGGCCGCGGCCGTCCCCGTCGCCGTGCAGCCTCCGGCCCCCGCCGAAAGGAGACAGGATCCCTGCGACATGAAACGTCTCAAGCACTTCCGGATCCTGCCGGGCAAGACGAAACGCTCCATCCTGCTCGCGTACACCCTGTACCAGATACCGGACACGGCCCTGGCTTTTCTGGTGCTATGGATCCTCGTCGAATGGGCGGGTGTTTCTCCCTGGCTGGCGGTCTGTCTCGCCGTCCTCTGGATCGTGAAAGACATTCTGATGTTCCCCCTGCTGTGGCACTCCTTCGGCGGGACCGATCCCGCAAACGGGTACGGCCTTGTCGGCGAAGAGGGCGTGGTCATGGAAACGTGCGACCCCCACGGCTACGTGCGGGTCCGCGGCGAGACATGGAAGGCGGAACCGGCGGAAGGGGGACGACCCATCGCGGCGGGCACCCGCATCGTGGTCACCGGGGGCAGCGGGCTCACCCTCCGGATCACGCCTGCGGACGGCTGACGGACCCGGCGGCCGACGTCCCGCGCCCCGGGGGATGAACGAGGACAAGCCTGCCGACGGGCTCTCAGAGGTTGATCACCCGCCCCGCCGTCATGAGAGACTCGACGATCTCATGCATGTTGGAGACCCTGCCGACTTTCAGCTTCTCCTTGATGCCGAAAAAAGCAAGACAGGTCCCGCACGCGAGGATCTCGACCCCCTCCCGGTCCAGGAGGTTCAGGCTGTCGAGGACGTCGGAGCCTTCCGCGGTGAGAAAGACGCCGGCATTGATGAAGATCACCTTTGCGGGCCTCGGCCGGTAATCCCAGAGCGTATTGAGAAAGGCCTTCATGAGAATGGCGCCGAGTTCCTCGGAGCCCTTGCCGAAGACGTTGGTGGTGATGCAGACCACGGTAGGCCCCTCGGTGGCACCGGCCTGTGTCGCGAGGCTGCAACCCGGTTTCTTCGTGATGGCGAGGGCATAGGCTCCGTCCTTCTCGGTCACCGCCACCTCACAGCCCTGGCTGGCCGCAAAGCGTTTCACGTTCTCCCGGCTCTCGGGATTGTCGACCCAAACGGTCACGGTACCCTCCGCAAGAGCCTCCAGGGCCTTTTTCGTGCTGATCACGGGTTGCGGGCAGGCAAGCCCCCGGCAATCGATTTCCTTGACCATGGTTTCTCCCATCCTTTTGCGGGTACTGAGGGATGCATTTTCCATAATTGCCTCTTATAAATCAAATAGATTTTTGGAATGGAGCCTCGAGAGGCCTCTTTCCGGAGGGTCTGACCAACCTATCAAGATTATCTATTTGACATATAGCCATTGTTCATGTATTGAGCCGGGTCGTGTTCGAAACGTCAGCACTACGAAAGACGCCTGCCGCAAGGGAGGGCAAAGGGGATGAAGGGGATCGGCCTGGATATCGGCTCACGGACCGTCAAGCTCGTCGTCTGCGAAAACGGCGTCATCAAGATGACGCGCAAGGAGGCGAACACCCACGACCCCCTTTCCCTCTGCCGTGACATGCTGTGCGGTATCGAGGCCGACCGCATCATTGCCACGGGCTACGGACGGCATCTGCTCGGGGGCTATCTCCCGTGCGAGACCGTCAGCGAGATCAAGGCCTTTGCACGGGGTTCCCAGGCCATCCACAAGCCCTGCAGCACGGTTTTGGACATCGGCGGACAGGACACGAAGGCCATTTCTCTGGACGATAAAGGCAAAATCGCCAGGTTCCAGATGAACGACAAGTGTGCGGCCGGAACAGGGCGTTTCCTCGAGGTCATGGCCACGGCACTGGGCCTTTCCCTGGAGGATTTCATCGAGGCTGCCGCTTCGGCGGAGACCGCCGAGCCGGTCAACAGCATGTGCGCGGTCTTCGCCGAGTCCGAAGTGATTTCCATGATCGCCCGCGGGTCCTCGCGCGCCGGAATCGCCCTGGGAATCCACCAGGCGGTCGCAAGGCGCGCCGTGTCCCTGCTCGAGAAGGTTTCGGTCCGCGAGGACATTTTGTTCGCAGGAGGTGTAGCCCTGAACCCCTGCATGCGCACGCAGATCGAAGAACAACTCGGCCGGCTCGTCATCGTGCCTCAGGACCCGCAGATCGTGGGAGCCCTGGGGTGCGCGCTTATGGCCTCGGAGGAATGACGAAACATGGCGCCGCGACAAAAGACAAACGAGGCGAGACGGATTTTGCATTCCACGGCGATTGCACCGACTGAACCCCTCATCCTTGACGCCTTCACGTCAGACCCCGCCGGCAGGATTCTCCATCTCGTCCTGTCGAAGCGCGAACAGGGGGCGCACGTGATCGGCCTGTACTGCGGTTACGCGCCGCTGGAGCTGATTCGGGCCATAAAGGGCATTCCCGCGTTTCTCTGCGCCTCGTCCGGTAAGACAATTGCCGCCGCCGAGGCAGTCCTGCCCGCCAATCTCTGCCCCCTGATCAAATCGAGTTTCGGGTACATCCGGACGAAATCCTGTCCGTTCTACGAACTCTCCGAGGTAGTCATCGGCGAGACGACCTGCGACGGCAAGAAGAAAATGTTCGAGCTGATCGCCCCGCTCAAGCCGACCCACGTCATGGATCTTCCCTACCAGCCCGTCGAGGAAGGGACCCTCGCGCGCTGGACCGACAGGGTCCGCAGGCTCAAGGCGTTCCTCGAAGAGACCTTCGCGGCGGAAATCGCGGCGGAAAGGATCGAGGCCGAGATCCGGGAGACGAACCTCAAGTGCCGACTGATGGACCGCGTCTTCGACTATGCCGCGCTGGACCCTTCGGCCCTCCACTGGAGCGAACTGCTCGACATCATCGCGGTCGAACCGCTGATGGGAGGCGAAGAATTCCATCGCTTCGTCAGCCCCTTGCTGCAACGGCTCGAAACCCGCGCGGCCGGGGGAATCGGTTTCGCCCGGCCCGGTTCACCGCGCGTGCTGGTCAGCGGCTGTCCCATCGGGGGGGAGGCAAAAAAGGTATTGAGGATCGTCGAGGAGGCCGGCGGGGTGGTCGTCGCCCTGGAGGGCTGCAGCGGCATGAAGGGATATTCCATCCGGATCGACGAGGGGACCGGCGATCCGCTGGCCGCCGTGGCCGCGGCGACCCTTAAAATCCCCTGCGCGTGCATGACGCCCAACCGGAGGCGGTTCGACGCGCTCGACGAGATGATCCGCCGGTTCCGGCCGCACGCCGTCATCGACGTCATCCTGCAGGCCTGCCACACCTACAACATCGAATCCTGGCAGATCGAGCGGCATGTCCAGGAGCGGCACGGCCTGCCCTTCCTGAAGATCGAGACGGACTACTCGCAATCCGACGTCGAACCGCTCCGCACCCGTATCGAGGCCCTGCTGGAGAGTTGTTGACGGCGCGGGTCCGTCAAAGAGCCCTCACCTGGCGATGTCGACCTCCTCCGAGGTAAATCCCCCCTTCGCAAGCCTTTCCCGGATGGTGTCGCTGCTCGTCTTCTTGTCGTCGAACGTGACCGTCGCCTCGCGGGTGAAGGCATTGATGTCATGCTTCACAATGCCCGGAGTGGTCTGGAGGATGAAGTTGACCTGCGGCACTGTAGTAGGGCAGTCGCAGGCCTCGATCTTCAGCCGGATGGTCTTTTCGGCCGCAGCGGCGTCTGGAATCGCACCGAGGCAGATCAGGAGAAACAGCAAGAGAACAAACAGGAAACGGGATGCCTTCATGGATCTCTCCTTATCCTTCGTGACCGGTCGCGGGATCGTGGAGTGCCCCCCGGCGGGCCCGTTGCGAACGGACGGACGCGGGGAGGCACTCCATCTTCCTGCGGTTCCCGGTGATGGGGTTACGCTCCGTGGTGGTTGGAGCCGCTTTTCTTCTCCTCTCCATAGACGTTGAGCGTACCGTGCTCCTCCATCTCCCGGAGCCACCGGGGGTGCTGCTTTTTCAGCCAGCCCCGCGTGACCCAGCCGGTGATCATGGCCTGGAAGGAGCCGGGGTTGCCGACCGTCCCGAGGTAGA